>ENA-OQHA01000345-OQHA01000345.1-human-gut-metagenome-genome-assembly--contig:-NODE-345-length-24464-cov-6.116613_pt1 | contig 24464 bp, 37 predicted proteins | sample MGYA00242558_ERZ504707 | MGnify/ENA primary metagenome ERZ504707 (study PRJEB26092, sample SAMD00036197) | human gut metagenome | host: Homo sapiens | study: EMG produced TPA metagenomics assembly of...
GAATGTGTCCATCCTCGCAGTATCCGGTTCTCAAGGTGCACGCCTGGCGGCTGATCCGGTCCGACCGGGCCGCGCGGCAAGGAGATATATTGCCAGACCGGAGGGGCGCCGGGGGCGGGAATCTGGGCGTACACATTTCCTGCACAGTTTGTAATTCTCAGCTGTATTTAGCAGTAATAAAGAGGGGACCTCGTTTCCGAGATCCCCTCCTTCGTCTATCTATAGACTTAGGCATTCAAAGCCTTAGGCCAATAGCTTGCGACCGGACTCCTCAATCGCGTCAAGTGCCGCATCAGCCTCGGCGGCATCCGCGCCCTTTGCGAAGATGTACAGCTTAATCTTGGGCTCGGTGCCAGAAGGACGAACAATACCCTTGTTGCCACCCTCAAGATCGAACTCAATGACGTTAGCCTTCGGCAGGCCGTTCACGCAGGTGTTGTAATCCACGACGGCCTCAATCTTGGAACCGGCGAGCTCCGCGGGCGGGTTCTCGCGCAGACCAGCATGATGCCGGCCATCTTTGCCGCACCCTCAGCGCCCGGATAGCTCAGCGAAATCGTCTTGTTGTGATAGTAGCCATACTTCTCGTACAGCTCGTGCATCGCATCGGCAAGGTTCTTACCCTGGAGCTTGTAATACTGCGCCATCTGGCAAATCAGAAGTGAAGTGCTCACGGCGTCCTTGTCGCGCACGTGGTCGCCGGCCAGATAGCCGTAGCTCTCCTCGAAACCAAAGATAAAGCGATCGACCTCGCCAGCATCGGAAAGCGAGGTAATGATGTCGCCGATGTACTTGAAGCCCGTCAGGCAGCGGCGGAGCTCAAAACCGTACTCGTCGGCCAGAGCGTCAACCATGGCGGAAGAAACGATAGTAGTAACGGCAACCTTCTTAGTGAGGTCCTCACCGCGGGCAGCACGGGTCTTGCAGATATAGTCGAGCAGCAGAACGCCCATCTCATTGCCGGTCAGCAGCAGATAGTCATCGCCATTCTTAACGGCAACGCCAACACGGTCGGCATCGGGATCGGTTGCAAGCAGCAGATCGGGGTGAACCTGCTCGCAGAGATCGATGCCCTTCTGCATGGCCTGACGGATCTCGGGGTTAGGATACGGGCAGGTCGGGAAATCGCCGTTAGGCTCCTTCTGCTCGGGAACAACCGTGACATCGGTGATGCCAGCGCGCTCGAGCACCGTCGTGACGGGAATGAGGCCGGTGCCGTTGAGCGGCGTATAGACAAGCTTAAGCGGAGCGCCAGCGATCTCCTCGGCAGAAAGGTTAGTCACGCCGCGGGCGAGAACGGCGTCGTAATAACGCTCGAGGCACGAGTCATCGATCCATTTGACCAGACCCTGCTCAAGAGCCTCATCGAAGTCCATGGACTTCACGCCGGTGAACGTATCGGTCTCGGCGATAGCCTTAGAAATTGCATCGGCGGCCTCGCTGGTGATCTGGCAGCCGTCGGGGCCATAGGCCTTATAGCCGTTATAAGGCGCTGGGTTATGGCTAGCGGTCATGCAAATGCCACCGGAGCACTTAAGGTCGCGGACGGCCCAGGAGAGCGTCGGCACAGGAGAAATCTTGGAATACACGAGGCAGTCACGCCGTTTGCTGCAAGAATGGCAGCCGTCGTCTTGACGAACAGCTCACCTTTATTGCGGCTATCGCGAGCAATGGCGACCGTCGGATGCTCGAAGGTCGCATTGAGGTAGTCAGCGAATCCCTGGGTCGCACGACCGACCGTATAGATATTCATACGGTTAGTGCCCGCACCGATAGTGCCGCGAAGGCCGGCAGTACCGAAGGCGAGATCCTGGAAGAAAGCGTCGGTGATGGCGTCCTCATCACCCTGCTCCTTCATCGTGTTAAGCTCAGCGAGGAGCTCCTCGTCCTTGACATTGGCAATCCAAGTATCAAGCAGCTCATGAACATCTGCCATGTGAGTCCTTCCGTCACAATCAATAAAACGACCCGTGTAAAACAGGACAAGCGCAGCAGTGCGCTAAAGCAAATATTAGTCCATTGAGAACAAAGAACCGACCAAAGAACGGTGAACGTCTATATTCAGCGGTGGATGATTAAATTGATTTAATTGCATAAGGAATGTTTCACGTAAACGCAAAAAGGGGGAGGCCGCGAGGCCTCCCCCTTCTTCAAGTCATCCGACGGCTCGGTGCCGTCCACCGGTCAGCGGCGCCCTGGCCTCCCACGGGCTGGCCCCGCAGTACTCTCGGCGCGATGGGGCTTAGCTTCCGGGTTCGGAACGGGACCGGGCGTGCCCCCATGCTCTGGCCGCTGACCGGTGGGCGGCGCCCACCGTTACGGTGTCCTGGGTCTCATCTACGTGCTGGGGGCCGCATGGCGCATAGGGGAGGTGACTCGGGGGCATCCTCGTGCCCGGACCGCGCTTCAGAGCGCATGTCCCGCGGGCCGCGAGGTGCGGTTCCGGAAGAGCTCGGGCGATTAGTGCGGCTCGGCTGAGGCTGTCGCCAGCCTTGCACCTGCCGTCTATCGACAGGTAGTCTACCTGGGCCCTTACCGGAAGGAGAACTAATCCCTGGAACGGCTTCCCGCTTAGATGCCTTCAGCGGTTATCCGCGCCGCACGCGGCTACCCGGCCGTGCCGTTGGTCGACAACCGGTTCACCGGAGGTGCGTCCACCCCGGTCCTCTCGTACTGGGGGCAGCTCCATCGATTCTCCTGCGCCCACGGAGGATAGGGACCGAACTGTCTCACGACGTTCTGAACCCAGCTCGCGTACCGCTTTAAACGGCGAACAGCCGTACCCTTGGGACCTGCTCCAGCCCCAGGATGCGATGAGCCGACATCGAGGTGCCAAACCTTGCCGTCGATGTGGACTCTTGGGCAAGATCAGCCTGTTATCCCCGGAGTACCTTTTATCCGTTGAGCGACGGCCCACCCACTCGGGGCCGCCGGATCACTAGAGCCTGCTTTCGCACCTGCTCGGCTTGTGGGCCTCGCAGTCAAGCCCGCTTGTACTCTTGCATTCAAAAGGACGGTTGCCGACCGTCCCGAGCGGACCTTCGCGCGCCTCCGTTACCCTTTAGGAGGCGACCGCCCCAGTCAAACTGCCCGCCTGGCACGGTCCCCGAGCCGGTTGACGGCCTCGGGTTAGGACGCCGGTCGCGCGAGGGCAGTATTCCAAGGGCGGCTCCCCGGGGGCTGGCGCCTCCGGATCTTCGCCTCCTGCCTATCCTCTACACGCGGGACCAGCGGCCAATGCCAAGCTGCAGTGAAGGTTCACGGGGTCTTTCCGTCCTTCCGCGGGTAAGTCGCATCTTCACGACCAGTGCAATTTCACCGGTCCATGGTCGAGACAGCGCCCAAGTCGTTGCGCCTTTCGTGCAGGTCGGAACTTACCCGACAAGGAATTTCGCTACCTTAGGACCGTTATAGTTACGGCCGCCGTTTACCGGGGCTTGGCTTCGGGGCTTCGCCGAAATGGCTAACTCCTCCGCGTGACCTTCCGGCACCGGGCAGGCGTCAGACCTATACGTCGCCTTGCGGCTTCTGCAGAGTCCTGTGTTTTGGTAAACAGTCGCTTGGGCCTCTCCACTGCGGCCCGCCTCCGCTCCCGGAGCAAGTCCGTTCACGTACGCGCGGGCACCCCTTCTCCCGAAGTTACGGGGCCATTGTGCCGAGTTCCTTGACCATGGTTGACCCGATCGCCTCGGTATGTTCTACCCACCCACCTGTGTCGGTTTGCGGTACGGGCGCGCACGCGCCTGCCTAGGGGTTTTTCTAGGGACCTCGGGCTCACTCGCTTCGCTCAATCGCTTCGTCCGGAGCCTCGCCCTCGTGCGGACCGGATTTCCCTGGTCCGCGGGCCGCGCTCCATCACGGGGACGTCCAGAACCCCGCCGAGCCACCCCCATCCGTCGCCCCGTCGGTCGTAGCGCCGCGTGCGCGGTGCAGGAATGTCTGCCTGCTGCGCGTCGCTACGCCTCCCGGCCTCGCCTTAGCCCCCGACTGACCCTGGGAGGATTAGCCTTGCCCAGGAAACCTCGGGTTCACGGCGGACGAGTTACTCTCTCGTCTCTCGCTACTCATGCCAGCATTCTCACTCCCATGCGCTCCACCGCCGGTCGCCCGGCGGCTTCCCCGCCCATGGGAAGCTCCCCTACCGATTCTATATAGATAAAATCCCGCCGCTTCGGTGTCCAGCTTAGCCCCGTGTATTGTCGGCGCATGTCCACTCGACCAGTGAGCTGTTACGCACTCTTTGAATGCATGGCTGCTTCTAAGCCAACATCCTGGTTGTCTGGGCGGACGCACATCCTTTGCCACTCGGCTGGAACTTGGGGACCTTAGCGGGCGGTCCGGGCTGTTTCCCTCTCGAGCACACAGCTTAGCCCACATGCTCTGACTGCCGCGCTCTGGGCCGCCGGCATTCGGAGTTCGGTTGGATTCGGTAGGCGGCGAAGCCCCCTCGTCCATCCGGTGCTCTACCTCCGGCGGTGAACGCGCGACGCTAGCCCTAAAGCTATTTCGGGGAGAACGAGATATCTCCGGGTTTGATTGGCCTTTCACCCCTATCCGCAGGTCATCGCCGCCGTTTTCAACCGACGTGCGTTCGGCCCTCCACGGGGTCTTACCCCCGCTTCAGCCTGCCCACGGATAGCTCACCCGGCTTCGCGTCCGCGGCGCGGGACTCAAGTCGCCCTGTTAAGGCTCGCTTTCGCTCCGGCTCCCTTTCGGTTAACCTCGCCCCGCGCCAGCGACTCGCTGGCTCATTCTACAAAAGGCACGCCGTCACACCGTATAGGTGCTCCGACTGCTCGTGGGCGCACGGTTTCAGGTACTGTTTCACTCCCCTCCGGGGTGCTTTTCACCTTTCCCTCACGGTACTGGTGCGCTATCGGTCACAGGGTAGTACTCAGGCTTGGATGGTGGTCCACCCAGGTTCGGACCGGGTTTCACGTGCCCGGCCCTACTCAGGGACCGCGTCGCGCCGTCCGGTCTGGGTTCGCGTACGGGGCTGTCACCCGCTGCGGCCGGCCCTCCCATGCCGTTCCGCTCCCCAGCCGGACCTGCGCCCGGGGGCGGCAGCCCCGGATGCGCGGCCCTGCAACCCCGTCGGCGGAACCCCTGCCGGGTATGCCCGCTCGACGGTTTGGCCATCGGTCCCCTTTCGCTCGCCGCTACTCGGGGAGTCTCGAGATTGATTTCCTCTCCTCCGGGTACTTAGATGTTTCAGTTCCCCGGGTTGTCCTCCCCGCCCCTATGTGTTCGGGGTGGGGATATCCACACCTCTGTGGATGGGTTCGCCCATTCGGAGACCCCCGGGTCGAAGGATGTGTGCTCCTCGCCGGGGATTATCGCAGCTTGCCGCGTCCTTCATCGGCTCCCTGTGCCAAGCATCCGCCGTGCGCCCGTGGTATCTTGCGGGACCGCTCTCGGGCCCGCGGGATATCCACGTGTCGCTAATAAAAATTAATCGATATCATGAATAGCGCTCGTATGTCGCAATTCGGGTATCTCATACCGCGGCACAGTAGTTGACTGTGCTCGCGATCAGATGCTCCTCACTCATATATAAGTGAATTCTTCTTGTTTGGATCGGATGAATGATTGCTATCATTCTGTCTGATAAATCGCAGAAAAGAATCGAGTCTGGAAGAATGATCTTCCATCTCTCTCCTATCGCTATGCGGCTCTCAAGGTACGCGGGTGCGACCCCGGGGACCGGGTGCTGCGGGGACTTCCCCCGGGCGACATCCACCGGACGGGCTCCTGCCCTCTATTCGAGTTAAGTTGATCTCTCTAGAAGATATATCTCCCTAGAAAGGAGGTGATCCAGCCGCACCTTCCGGTACGGCTACCTTGTTACGACTTCACCCCCCTCACCCTCCACACCTTCGGCGCCTCCCCCCTTGCGGTTGGGCCGGCGACTTCGGGTGCAGACGACTCGGGTGGTGTGACGGGCGGTGTGTACAAGGCCCGGGAACGCATTCACCGCGGCATGCTGATCCGCGATTACTAGCAACTCCGACTTCATGGGGGCGGGTTGCAGCCCCCAATCCGAACTGGGGCCGGCTTTCCGGGATCCGCTCCCCCTCGCGGGGTGGCATCCCTCTGTACCGGCCATTGTAGCACGTGTGCAGCCCAGGGCATAAGGGGCATGATGACTTGACGTCGTCCCCGCCCTCCTCCGCCTTGACGGCGGCGGTCCCGCGTGGGTTCCCGGCATCACCCGATGGCAACACGCGGCGGGGGTTGCGCTCGTTGCGGGACTTAACCCAACATCTCACGACACGAGCTGACGACAGCCATGCACCACCTGTATGGGCTCCTCTCGGCCACGGGGTCTCCCCCGCTTCACCCATATGTCAAGCCCTGGTAAGGTTCTTCGCGTTGCTTCGAATTAAGCCACATGCTCCGCTGCTTGTGCGGGCCCCCGTCAATTCCTTTGAGTTTTAGCCTTGCGGCCGTACTCCCCAGGCGGGACGCTTAATGCGTTGGCTGCGGCACGGGGGATCGTCCCCCCACACCTAGCGTCCATCGTTTACGGCTGGGACTACCAGGTATCTAATCCTGTTCGCTCCCCCAGCTTTCGCGCCTCAGCGTCGGTCTCGGCCCAGAGGGCCGCCTTCGCCACCGGTGTTCCACCCGATATCTGCGCATTCCACCGCTACACCGGGTGTTCCACCCTCCCCTACCGGACCCAAGCCGCGGAGGTTCCGGGGGCTTCGGGGGGTTGAGCCCCCCGCTTCGACCCCCGGCCTGCCGGGCCGCCTACGCGCGCTTTACGCCCAATGAATCCGGATAACGCTCGCCCCCTACGTATTACCGCGGCTGCTGGCACGTAGTTAGCCGGGGCTTCTTCTGCAGGTACAGTCTTGACTCTTCCCTGCTGAAAGCGGTTTACGACCCGAAGGCCTCCGTCCCGCACGCGGCGTCGCTGCGTCAGGTTCCCCCATTGCGCAAGATTCCCCACTGCTGCCTCCCGTAGGAGTCTGGGCCGTGTCTCAGTCCCAATCTGGCCGGTCGGTCTCTCAACCCGGCTACCCGTTGTCGGCACGGTGGGCCGTCACCCCGCCGTCTACCTGATGGGCCGCGGAGCCATCCCCTCCCGTCGGGGCTTTAGCCGGGGTGCCATGCGGCACCCCGGGGTATCCGGTATTACCCCGTCCTTTCGGGCGGCTATCCCGGGGGAGGGGGCAGGTTCTCCACGTGTTACTCAGCCGTTCGCCACTCGCTTCCCTCCGGAGAGGGGTGCCGTTCGACTTGCATGTGTTAGGCGCGCCGCCAGCGTTCATCCTGAGCCAGGATCGAACTCTCCGTCCAAAATATATGGGCTTCGAGCCCGTCCGGTCCTCTCAGTCCATCGCTGATCGGTTCCGTTCGATTCATATGGTTTTAGTATAGGAAAAGGAATTTCTCGGGGCCGCCTCTCGGCGGCCTTGCGAAAAACAAATCCAAGTTAGACCATTTCAAATGGTTCGATGTCTGCCCGGATGCGACACTGAATGTGTCCATCCTCGCAGTATCCGGTTCTCAAGGTGCACGCCTGGCGGCTGATCCGGTCCGACCGGGCCGCGCGGCAAGGAGATATATTGCCAGACCGGAGGGGCGCCGGGGGCGGGAATCTGGGTGTACACATTTCCTACACAATTTGGGATCCGACTAACGTTTGCCAGCCGTTAACTACCGCTCACCGAGCATCTCTTTATATAAGGCAGTCTCATGGTTAAAGCGGATACGTTCCCCTAGCTAAAGCACAGCCAGCATCGAGCAACTCATCACGTTCTTCCACCGAGAACCCCTCGGCGTAGACGCGCACCACTGGTTCGGTCCCGCTAGGACGGACCAGCAGCACGTGTCATCCTCGAAGCTAAACGCAAGCCATCCATATGACTAACGTTGCGGCACCTTGCCACAAATCGACTTGGGGTTTACGCCCGGCAGCAGGGTTCGTAACGTTTCGGCATCTTCGGCCTCAAGGCGCAAATCGCGTCGACCGTAACTCGTCTTACCAAAACTGTCCTCGAGTTGGTCGACCAGAACGCCCAAAGGCGCGTCCGTCTTTGCCATAAGCTCACACAGAATCAGACAGGCGAGGATTCCATCGCGCTCGGGCATATGCGCGGCGATGCCGATACCACCGGCTTCCTCGCCGCCTATGAGGACGCCACCCTTCTTCATCTCTGCCGCTATATATTTGAAACCGACTGGTTTGACGGTCACGCGGCAGCCAAGCGCCTCGGCAATGCGACGCACGAGCGTCGAGCACGAAAGATTGACGACGACGCGTCCCTCCAAATTACGAAATTGAACCAAGTCGCCCAAAACGAGCGCCATGATCTGATGCGGATGTATATATCTGCCGCGCTCGTCAACCGCGCCGATACGGTCGGCGTCGCCGTCGGTCACCAGGCCAGCGCAAGCTCCGTCCTCGATAACCGTATGCTCGCAAGCGTCCACCCACGGCTCAACGGGGTCGGGCAGATGTCTTCTTGGTCAGGCGCCTGCCCGGCGTGAATCTCGTGCACCTCAACGCCAAGCTCGCGCAGCAAGTCGGCTAGATAGCCTGGGCTGCGCCGCCCATGGGGTCAACAACCACGCGCAGGTGCGCGGCGCGGATGGCTTCGGCATCGACAAACGATGCACCGCTTGCATATAGTCAGGAATGATATCCGCGGTGCGATATTGCCCCTCGATCCCCATTGGCTCGGGAGCCATGGTCTCTTCGAGCTCTTCGATGACATCCTGGTTGGCGGTCGAGCCGTCACCCATGCGAATCTTGAGACACAGATAACCCTGCGGATGATGGGACCCCGTCACCATGAGCGCGCCGCACGCCTCACCGTCATAAGCCGCCGCCCACGTAAGGGCAGGGGTCGGAACAGGTCGCGAAGCGAGCACAGGCGTCTAGCCGTGCGCTGCTAGCACACCCGCCGCAAGCTCAGCGAACTCGCGCGCCAGGGGCCGAGTGTCGAACCCTATATATACCGTTTTGCCCGGATTGGTCTTTTGCCACAACTCGCCGACGGCATCGGCGATACGGGCAACGTTATCGGCAGTGAAGTCCTCATCGACGCGAGCACGCCAACCGTCAGTTCCAAAATGAATTATCGCGCACACGCGCAGACACCTCACAGTGTTTGGATCATGGTACGCATGAGGTATACCCGCGATACACGCTCGGCAACCTGCCGGCACCAGCATTCACCATTTGGGCAAATGCTGCCGAGGACATGCAGGCAATAAAAAACCGCCCCGTATGGAGCGGTTTTGCCCTTTATATATCGAGCGCCTCGGCCATCGCTGCCGTAGTGATTGCCGTAGTTCCACAGCAACTGCCCACCATTGCGGCACCGGCATGTCTCCATTCGATGCATGCGCGCGCGAAAGCTTCGGGGTTCTCGTGCCATACGGGGCCATCCTGAGTCTGGACCGGATCGCCCACGTTGGGACGCACCGTGACGGGAGTAGTCGCCGATGCAACCATCCTGCGCACCGCCGCGTTCGCGGCCGCAAGCGAACAGCAATTAACACCAACCGAGTTTGCGCCGTGTTTTTCGGCGTACAAAACGGCTGCCTCAATGTTGAGGCCATCGCCCAACAGGTCGCCCTTATCGTCAACGACAAAACTCACCAGAACAGGCATGCCGTCGGCGGCATCTCGGGCGCCGGCAAGCATGGGCTGCAAATTACGGATAGACGTCACCGTCTCGATCAGCAGACCGTCAACACCAGCATTGAGCAAGGCGTGCGCCTGTTCGCGCGCAATGCCTCGGATCTCACGAAACTCGGCCGAGTCCTCGGCAAACCACTCAATACCGATCGACCCATCGAGCCCAGCAGCAGCTGAGGGTGCGCCTGGCGGGCATCGTCGACGGCCCCGCGATTGACCTCCGCCACGGACGGCGCAATCTGGTCGTGCTTGAGGGCATAGCTTGATGCCTGAAAGGTATTGGTAATGAGTACCTGCGCGCCGGCGGCGACATACAAGCGATGGATACGAGAAACGGTCTGCGGCTCTGCCAGATTCCAAAACGCCGGTGGAATATCGGCGGCGTCGTACTCACTCAACAGAACACTGCCCATGGGGCCCTGCGCCAACAAGGTCTCGCTCGACAAGCGGCGCGTAAGTTCCTCGGCACCAAAGCGATTGTAATAACTCGTATCCATATATATCCCGCTATTCCTCGACGCTGATTCCCTGCTTTTCGAGATAGGCGAGCCAGCGGTTCATCGTGTCCTCGGATAGCGCATGCTCCATCATGCAGGCCTCGGAATCGGCTCGCTCAAATTCGACACCGAGCTCCTGAACCAAAAACGTGCGGACGAGGCGATGACGGTACCAGATAGCCGTGCCAACCTCGCGGCCGCGATCGGTCAGGACTACCTTGCCGTAGTGCGATTGCTCGACAAGCTCGGATGCCTTGAGCGCCGAAACCGCTTTATTGACCGATGCCTTGGAGACGCCAAGGCGCTGCGCGATGTCGACCGATCGCACGCCGTTGGTTTCCCCCTCTTCGCTTTCAATGCGAACCATGCACTCCAAGTAGTCTTCGTTCGCCACCGTCAGATGTAGTTCGCGCGAGCTATTTGTCGTATCCATGATCTTCCGTCCCTTCTGCATTCATTGGCTGATTCTACCCCATCCAAGCGTCGCGGTATGCCGTGGCATACCGTGCTAGAGTTCTTGTTGCACACGACGACCAAGATTGGAGCGGTCTTTATGGAAAACACCACCACGAACCCCGATGTCCTCGAGCGCTTTTTGCGCTACGTCCAGATCAACACGCAGTCCGAGGATGCTAACTGCGACCAGGTACCTCGAGCGCCGTTCAGTTTGACCTTGCCAACGTGCTGGCTGAAGAGCTGCGCGAGCTTGGTGCGGAAGATGCCCACGTGACCGAGCACGCCTATGTCTGCGCGCATATCCCCGCAAGTGTGGGCGCTGAGGACAAGCCCGCCCTGGGCCTGATCGCCCATCTCGACACCACCGAAGTTGCACCGGGCGCCGGCGTGAAGCCGCACATCGTGCACTACGAAGGCGGCGACCTGGTCTGCGGCACGGTTGACGGTAAGCCCGTTGCCATGAGTACCGCCAAGCTTCCCGCCCTGAACGACCTCGCGGGTGAGGACCTGGTCTGCAGCGATGGCACCACGCTGCTGGGCGCGGACGACAAGGCAGGCGTCGCCGAGATCATGTCGCTTGTCGCGCGTATCGCTCAGGACCTTCTCTGCCCCATCCCGCACTCGGCATTTGCTTCTGCTGACGAGGAGATCGGCCACGGAGCCGAGCTGTTGGATATCGATACCTTTGGCTGCAAGTATGCCTACACGGTCGACGGTGGCCCCATCGGCGAGCTGGAGTGGGAGTGCTTTAATGCCGCTGAGGCGATCGTCTGCTTTGAGGGCCAGTCCATCCACCCGGGCGACGCCAAAGGCCGTATGGTTAACGCAGGCAATCTGTTCTGCGACTTCAACGCGTTGCTCCCCTACGTGCAGCGCCCGGAGTATACGGAAGGCTACGAGGGCTTTTATCACCTTGAGGGTGTATCTGCAACCGTCGATCACGCCACAGCGCGCTATATCGTCCGCGACCATGACGCAGCCAAGTTCCAGCAGAAACTCGACCTTATTGATGCCGCCGCCTCGATGCTCAACCAGCGCTTGGGTGACAAGCGCGTGACGGTCGAGATTAAGCAGCAGTATCGAAATATGGCCGAGATCGTTCGTGACTATCCCGAGCTTATTGATGTTGCCAAGGAAGCCTACCTTGCCTGCGGCGTTGAGCCCAAGTGCTGCCGATTCGCGGCGGCACCGACGGCGCGCAGCTGTCGTTCCGCGGTCTGCCCTGCCCCAACCTTTCCACCGGCGGCTATTGCTACCACGGCGTCAACGAGTTTGTCCCGGTCAGTTCGCTCGTCAAGATGACCGACGTCCTGCAGGAGCTCGTCGCCCGTTTCGCATAAGCCTGGCTGCATAAGCCCAAAAGACGAATCGCCCCGTCCTCTACAGAGAACGGGGCGGTTTTTGATACAAGGGGAGTAGTCAACATCGCAGGTTGAGCCAACGTCAGCGAGCGACGTCCAAGGCGAACAAGTTGGCATGAAAAAGGCAGGGCATTGACCTTCTGGTCATGCCCTGCCTTTTGAATGACAAATTGTCGCCTTGGGCGGCGCGCAGCGTCGAGTCGTTACGGCGTTTGGTAAAACGCCGTAACTTAGTAGTTGGCCTCGTAACCGTTGCCGTCGCCGGTGGGCTGTTCGTAGTAGTCCGAATCGCTCGAATCGCTTGAGCCATCGGAATCGTCAGAGCTGACCGATGAGGTTGCGGTGCCGTTTGCGTAGTCGTCAGACGTGTTGTTGCTGAGGTCGCCGATCGTAGAGCTGGAGCCGTCGGAAAGACCCATGGTGTTGGGACCTTGGGATCCTTGCCGGCATCGACGCGCTCCATCATTTCCTTGAGCACGTCCTCGTAGACAAAGACGTAGCTCACACCGTCAATCATGGTGCTGTCGTCGGCGTACGAAGCAGGTTGGCCGAGTAGATACCGTCGACATCCATACCGCGCATGGCGTTGACCGTAGAGACGATATCCTGAACGCTCATATCGGTCACGAGCATATCGGACAGCGAATTAACCAGGCCAAAGATCTTCGTGGCATCGAAGTTATTGAGAATCTGGTTGGCAAGGGCGCCAAGCACCTGACGCTGGTGGCGCATGCGCGTGTAATCGCCGTCGGCATAGGTGTAGCGGCAGCGGGCATAGGTAAGGGCGGTGGCACCGTCCATATGCTGCTGGCCAGCGGTAATCTTAATATCCAGGTGCTCGGGGTCGTCAACATCATCGGTTGCGTTAATGTCGATACCGCCAACCGAATCAATCAGCGCCTGCATACCGTCGAAGCTAACCTCGGCATAGTGGGAAATCTGAACACCGCACAGCTCGTTGACCGCCTCGACCATGGCCTCGGCGCCGCCAACGGTATGGCAGGCGTTGATCTTCATGGTCTCGCCCTTGTACTCGACCTTGGTGTCGCGCGGAACGGAAATGAGCGTCGCCTGCTTTTGCGTGGGTCGATGCGTGCCAGGATAATCGAGTCGGCACGATACGTATCCTCGCCCGGACGGCCGTCGGTGCCAAGAAGCAGCACGTAGAACGGATCCTTTGCCTCATCGGTGTCAACCAGAACCCGACGCAGATTGTCAGTAATGACATTAGAATCGCCGAGCTTGCCCATAATGGTGGCAAACCACAGGCCGGCAGCGGTAGTGGCACTCAGCAGCACGCCAAGCACGACAATGAGCGCGACGTGACGAATCGTGTGGCTACGGCGACGTTGACGAGCGCGCTCGGAATAGCGAGCCACGTTATCGCGACTGTAGATCTTGGCCTGCGCACCAGTTGAGGGTCTTCGGGTGGTGGTATCCGCGAGGGGCTTTTTATTAAACATAGGCAACCTGTATTAGTAGATGACGGGATCGGGGACGGTAGCATGCTCGACATGCGCGCCAAGCGCCTGCAGCTTTTCGACAAACTGCTCGTAGCCGCGCTTGATGTGATGGATAGCCGAAACCTCGGTCGTCCCGTCGGCGATCAAGCCCGCTACGACGAGGGCCGCTCCGCCGCGCAGATCGGGCGAGGTAACCTGTGCACCCGAGAAGCCCTTGACGCCATGAATCATGGCATGATGGCTCTCGATACGAATGTCGGCACCCATGCGCACCAGCTCAGAGGCAAACATAAAGCGATTCTCGAAGATGTTCTCGGTAATAACGGAACTGCCGCCGGAGAGGGCGGAGAGCACCATAATTTGTGCCTGCATGTCGGTCGGGAAGCCGGGGAACGGAAGCGTCTGGATGTCGACAGGCTTGATACGCTCGGCACGGTTCACATGGACGCCATCCTCGACGCGCTCGCAGTCGATACCCATGAGCTCCATCTTCTTGAGCACCATACCCAAGTGAATGGGACAAAAGCCCGTGACATCGACACCGCGATCGTCTGCCATCAACGCACCGGCGACGATAAAGGTACCGGCCTCGATGCGGTCGCCCACTACGCGATGGGTAACAGGATGCAGCTCTTCCACGCCCTCGATGGTCACGACAGGCGTACCGGCGCCAACAATCTTGGCACCCATTTCGTTGAGCATGTTGGCGAGATCGACGATCTCGGGCTCGCGGGCGGCATTGTCGATAACCGTGGTGCCCTGCGCGCGCACGGATGCCATAATGAGGTTCTCGGTCGCACCGACACTGGCAAACTCGAGCGTAACGGTGGTACCGCGCAGACCTTGGGGCGCATTAGCTTGATGTAGCGTGGGCGGTATCAAACTCGACGCCCAGGGCCTCGAGACCCAGAATATGCATGTCGATCTTGCGGGCACCTAGGTTGCAGCCGCCCGGCATGGCGATCTTGGCGCGATGGAAGCGACCCAGCAGGGCCCCATGACGGCGGTGGAAGCACGCATCTTAGCGACGAGCTCATAGGGAGCCTCCCAGGAATCGACCTGAGAGGTATCGATCTCGAGCGTGTGCTCGTCGAGAACATCGATCGTAGCGCCCATGCCCTTGAGCACCTTGCCCATCACGTGGACATCGGAAATATCGGGCACGTTCTGCAGCGTCGTCTTGCCCGGCGCCAGAAGCGTTGCGCCATGAGTTTGAGCGCGGAGTTCTTAGCACCCGAGACGGGCACGGAGCCTCCGATGGCGTGGCCACCCTCAACGCGGATAATATCCAAGGTCTACCCTTTCAAAAAGCATGCCCGGGGTGGCCAAGCATCCCGGATGATGTGTTCGCAAATGGTCGAACGCTAAATCGTTTGACTATTGGGCAAGCTTGAGCTTACACCATGCGATTTCATTATAGAGGTAGGCGCGGCGTGCATCATCCTCCGACAAATTACCCAGCTTCTCTTCAAAACCTTGAATATCAGCTTTAAGCTTGTCGGCATCGACGGTCGCCAAATCGCAAGCGCGCTCGGCGAGAACGGTCACGACATCGTCCGCAACCTGGGCATAGCCGCCGGCCACGGCAAACGTGTGGTCGACAGTGCATGGCCTTATCGGAAACGCGAACGTAACCGCGGTCGATCGTGCAGATCTCGCTGGAGTGAGCAGCAGAACGCCAAACTCGCCATCCGTGGACGGAATCGACACAAACGCAGCGTCGCCCTCATAGGCGCAGCTCACGGGGCACACGATGCGGATACGCATAACCTACTTCTCCCCCATCTTGCGGGCGCGCTCGCGCACGTCTTCAATCGTGGAAGCATAGCGGAAAGCCTGCTCGGGCAGGTCATCGGCCTTCCGTCGACAATCTCGGCGAAAGAGCGGACGGTATCCTCGACGCGGACGTAGACACCGGGGTTGCCGGTGAACTTCTCGGCGACGTGGAAGGACTGCGAGAGGAACTGCTGAATCTTACGGGCACGGTTGACCGTAAGGCGCTGCTCCTCGGACAGCTCGTCCATACCCAGAATGGCGATGATGTCCTGAAGGTCGGAGTACTCCTGCAGGAGCTCCTGGACCTTGACGGCGACACGGTAGTGCTCCTCGCCGACGATCGAGGGATCGAGAGCGTCGGAGGAAGATGCGAGCGGGTCGATAGCCGGGAACAGGCCAAGCGACGAAATGCTACGCGAAAGAACCGTGGTGGCGTCGAGGTGCGTAAACGTCGTGGCAGGCGCCGGGTCGGTCAGGTCGTCTGCGGGGACGTAGACAGCCTGGACGGAGGTAATGGAGCCGTCTTGGTCGAGGTAATGCGCTCCTGGAGGTCGCCCATCTCGGTTGCAGCGTGGGCTGGTAACCAACGGCGGACGGCATACGGCCCAGCAGTGCGGAAACCTCGGAACCTGCCTGGGAGAAGCGGAAGATGTTGTCGATGAACAGCAGAACGTCCTGGCCGCGATCGCGGAAGTACTCAGCGGTGGTAAGGCCGGCCAGACCGATGCGCAGACGCGCTCCGGGCGGCTCGTTCATCTGACCATAGACCAAGCAGGTCTTGTCGATAACGCCAGACTCGCTCATCTCGAGGAACAGGTCGGTGCCCTCGCGGGTACGCTCGCCGACGCCGGTGAACACCGAGGTGCCGCCGTGCTCCTGGGCGAGGTTGTTGATGAGCTCCTGAATCAGAACGGTCTTGCCGACGCCGGCGCCGCCGAACAGGCCGGTCTTGCCGCCACGGATGTAGGGCTCGAGCAGGTCGACGGCCTTGATGCCGGTCTCGAAGATCTCGGTCTTGGTGGTGAGCTCGTCAAAGCGGGGCGCTGCATGGTGGATGGGGTAGAACTCCTCCACCTCGGGCATGGGCTTGCCGTCGACGGGCTTGCCCATGACGTTCCAAATGCGACCGAGCGTCTTGGGACCAACGGGCATCTTCATGGGCTCACCGGTATCGGTGGCGATGAGGCCGCGCTGCAGGCCGTCGGTCGAGGACATGGCGACCGTGCGGACGACGCCGCCCGGAAGCTGGCTCTCGACCTCGAGGATCGTGCTCAGATGACCGATCGGGTCTCGGCCTCGACCGTGAGCGCGTTGTAGATCGGGGGCACCGCGCCGTCAAACTTGACGTCGACGACAGGGCCGATGATTCGCACGATGCGACCATCACCGGCAGTCGTCTTCTTGGTGGCTTCCTCGACCGCAAGCTTTACGGTGTTATTAGCCATTACTGTTCCTCCAATGCTGAGGCTCCGCCGACGATCTCGTTAATCTCGGTCGTGATCGAAGCCTGGCGCACGCGACTATACGTGCGGGTAAGGGTCGAGATGATCGCGGTGGCGTTTTCCGTCGCGGAGTGCATGGCCTTGCGGCGTGCACCCTGCTCGGCAGCCGCCGAATCGATCAGGGCCTGGTAGATGACCGTCAGGATATAAGACGGCACAAGCTTGCCGAGAACATGCTCGGGAGAGGGCACGAACTCGAACGTGGACGAGATGCGCTTAGGGGCGTCGGTCTCGTTCTTACGCGGACCGTGGGCCATAGCGATCATCTCGGGATCGAGCGGCAACAGATGCTCGACGCGAAGCTCCTGATCCACGCGGTTCTTGGCGTGGTGGTAGACAAGCTCGACACGGTCAAGCTCACCGGCACGATACGCATCGCAGATATGAGAGGAGATCATGCGGGCCTGATTGAAATCGGGCTCAGAGGAGTTGCCCTCAAAGTGCATGACGACGTTTGCGCGGTCACGGAAATACGTGGCCGGTTTGCGCCCACACGCGATGATCTCGCACTCGATGCCGTCGTTCGCCCAAGAAGCGGCGAGCTTTTCGGCCGTGCGCTCCACCGTCGTATTGAAACCGCCGGCAAGGCCGCGGTCCGAGGCAATAACGACAATCAGGCCATGCTTGACGCTCTCATGCTTCTGCAGCATGGGATCGGTGCCCGAACAGGAGCGTCGCCGGCGACCGTCAACATGACGTCGGTCAGCGCCTCCTTATAGGGCTCGGCCTGCTTGGAGCGATCGAGGGCACGACGGATCTTGGCCGTAGAGACCATCTCCATCGTGCGCGTGATCTGCTTGGTCGTGGTAACCGAGGAGATTCGCTTCTTAATGTCGCGAAGGTTGGCCATGGGGCTTAGTTCTCCTCTGATCCAGAAACATCCGAATGGTGCTTGGCCATGAACTGCTGTTTGAAGTCGCCGATGACGCGCAAGAGCTCAGCCTTGGTGTCATCATCGATCTTCTTGGCGCGAACCTTGTCGAGCAGCGAACCAAAGCCATTGTCCATGTACTCGATGAGCTCGGCACGGAAGGGCAGCACGTCGGCGATCTCCAGGTCATCCAGGAAGCCCTCGTTGCCAGCGAACAGCGTAACGATCTGCTCGCCAACCTCAAACGGCTTGTAACGCGGCTGCTTCAGGAGCTCGGTCATGCGAGCACCATGGGTCAGCTGCTTCTGAGTAGCCTCGTCGAGGTCGGAGCCGAACTGCGTAAAGCCGGCGAGCTCCTGGTACGAAGCGAGGTCCAGACGGAGGTTGCCGGCGACCTGCTTCATGGCCTTGGTCTGCGCATCGCCACCGACGCGGGACACGGAGATGCCCACGTCGACTGCCGGGCGCTGACCTTGGAAGAAGAGCTCGGACTGCAGGTAGATCTGACCATCGGTAATGGAAATGACGTTGGTCGGAATGTAGGCCGAGACGTCGCCGTCCTGGGTCTCGATGATCGGCAGTGCCGTCATGGAGCCGTAACCGTTCTTCTTGGACATCTTGACGGCACGCTCGAGCAGACGAGAGTGCAGGTAGAAGATGTCGCCAGGATAGGCCTCGCGTCCGGGCGGACGATGCAGCGTCAGCGACATCTGACGGTAGGCCACAGCCTGCTTGGACAGGTCGTCGTAGATGACGAGCACGTGGCCGCCGGGGTTGGTCTCGCTGGCGGGCTTGCCGTCCTCGCCGTTGTACATGAAGAACTCGCCGATAGCGGCACCGGCCATAGGCGCGATGTACTGCATAGGGGCGGAATCGGCAGCGGTGGCCGAAACGATGATGGTGTAGTCGAGCGCACCGTGCTGAGCGAGGGTCTCGCGGATGTTGGCAACCGTGGAGGCCTTCTGGCCGATGGCGACATAGATGCAGACCATGCCCTTGCCGCGCTGGTTGAGGATAGCGTCGATGGCGATGGCGGTCTTACCGGTCTTACGGTCGCCGATAATGAGCTCACGCTGACCGCGGCCAATAGGCACCATGGAGTCGATAGCGAGCAGACCGGTCTGAACCGGCTCGCACACCGGGGTACGATCGATGACGCCGGGAGCCTTGAACTCGATGGGGCGACGGTGCGTGGCGACGATGTCGCCCAGGCCGTCGATGGGCTGGCCGAGCGGATTGACGACGCGGCCGAGCATGGCACGGCTCACGGGGATATCCATAATGCGGCCAGTGGTGCGGCACTCGTCGCCTTCCTTGATGGAGTCGACGGCACCAAACAGAACGGCGCCGACCTCGTCACGGTCAAGGTTCTGGGCAAGGCCGAAGACGGTCTCACCGGTATCGGAGCTCTTGAACTCCAGAAGCTCGCCTGCCATGGCGCTCTTGAGGCCGGAGACGCGCGCGATGCCGTCGCCTACCTCGTCGACCGTTGAAACCTCATGCGTATCGACCGTCGCGGAGAGGCTCGTGAGCTGCTCCTGCAGTTTCTTGGCGATATCCTGGGCATTGAGGGTTTCGGACATTAGGCTTCACCTCCGTACGAATTAGCAGAGTTTGCGAGGGTCTCCTGCGCGATGCGCAGCTGCGTCTTGACGGAAATGTCACGACGCTCGCCGCGGGCCTCGAGCACCAGGCCGCCCACGATAGACGGGTCGACCTGCTCGATAAGGAATACCTTGCGGCCGAAGTCCTGCTCGCATTTCTTAGTGATGGTTTGACGCAGCTCGTCGTCGAGCGGGATCGCCGTGGTGACGGTCACGCCCACTACATCCTCGTCTTCCTCGGCAACATACTTAAAGGCAGCTGCCACCTTGGGAAGAAGGTCGAGCTGGTCGCGCTTGGACATGGTGTCGAGCACGGCGATGATCTCGGGGCTGGCGCTAGCCAGGCGCTCGATCATCTCGAGGTCCTCGAACACATGGTTCTCAGCTTGGCAGCTTCCAAAAGGGAGCGCGCGTAGGTCTCGAGCACCTTGTCCTGATAGCGGCTAGTCGGCATTCAGGCTACCTGCTTCCTGGATGTAGCGCTCGATGAGCTTCTTCTGCTCGGACTCGTCCTCGAGTGCCTCGCCCACGATCTTGGTGGCGACGGCAACGGACAGGTCGGCGATGGAGCTCGCGGCACCGGCGTAGATGGACTTGCGCTCGTCCTCGACGGTCGTATGGGCCTTGGCGATGATCTCCTCGGCCTCCTTGTGAGCAGCCTCGATGATACGGGCGCGCTCGGACTCGGCGTCCTTACGGGCCTCGAGAACGATGTCGGCAGCCTGACGACGGGCGTCGGTGACGATCGAGTCGGACTCAGCGCGCTTGGCGATAGCCTCCTGCTTGGTCTTCTCGGCCTCGTCGAGGCTCTCCTCGATCTTCTTGCCGCGCTCCTCCATGGTTTTCATGATGCCCGGCAGGGCGACCTTGGCCAGCACGATCCAGATGATCAGGAAGGCGATAAGCGCCGGGATGAACTCCGCCATCTTAGGATGAGGATGTCCGCACCGGCAGCGCCGTCCTCGGCGAACGCGGAAACCGGCATGAGCAGCGCGGCCGCGGACGCGGAGAGTGCGATCGCGCTCTTCTGGGATGAAAGATTCATACTTGACGCTCCGTGCTATTTAACGATCAGCGCGACAACGAAGCCGATCAGAGCCAGAGCCTCGCCGAAGGCGGAGCCCATGATGAAGACGGTGAACACGCGGCCCTGGACCTCAGGCTGACGGGCCATAGCACCCGTAGCACCCAGAGCAGACAGGCCGATAGCAAGACCAGCGCCGATAACACCGAGACCGTAACCGATAACTCCCACGATTCCTCCTTTGTCGTGCGTGTCTTATTTCACGCAGGATAACCTTTTTTATAACTGCCGGGCTCCATGGGTACGGGCACCGGCGGTTTAACGAATTGCCTTACCTTTTAAGGCGCGAACGGAGGTCTACTCCTCCTCCGCGACCTCCTCTGCCTCGGAGACATACACGGCGGTAAGGACCGTGAAGACGTAAGCCTGGATGGCGCCGACCACAAGCTCGATCGCATAGATCAGGATGAGGATGGCAAGCCAGGCCAGCGAAGGCAGAGCGCCGACGGCGTGGGCCGCGGAAACCTGCTGAAGCAGCGGCTGCATGAACATGCTCGCATGATGGCGAACGAGCCCATGACCACGTGTCCTGCGAACATATTGCAGAACAGACGGACGGCAAGCGTAATGAGGCGCAGGAAGGTCGAGAAAAGCTCGACGACCCACACAAGCACGTTCATCGGGAAGCTCACGCCCTGCGGGGCGAGGCTCTTGATGTAGCCGATCACGCCGTGAGCCTTGCATCCGTAGTAGATGAAGTACACGAAGGCGAAGATGGCGAGCGCGGCGGTGGAGCCGATTGCACCGGTGCCGGGCTTCATTCCCGGGATCAGGCCGATCATGTTATTGATCAGGATGAACAGGAAAAGCGAGCACAGGAACGGGAAGTGCTTCTTCCAGTTCTCACCCACGACGCCCTTGCCGATATCGTTCTCGACGTACTCGATGATGTACTCGAAACCGTTGACGAAGAAGCCCTTGGGAACCAGGGTCTGCTTCTTCTTGAACACGGCCAGGACGATCAGGAGCACGATCGTGGAGACGATCAGCCAAAACGAGTACTGCGTGATGCCGCAGCTCAGATCGCCCACGACAGGGGTGGAGCTGAACTCGCTGACCAGATGATTAATCTCATCAGGCAGCTTTTCAAAAATTTCCACGACTTACCTTTCGACCTCATGAGGATCTCGCAGCGCCTTGGCGACGCGAACCGTGCAGGCGGCCATAAAGGCCACGAAGCCGATCGCCTCGCCCAGGAGGAACATGCGAAATGCCTCTCCGAACAACGCAAACACAACCAAGGTAAAGACAAGCAACGCGATCGCCGAGACCGCGAGACTCACCATGCCCCTGAGCATGTCCGCATTCTGTTTATCGTCAAGAACCGGCTTGAGCGTAAAAACAAAGGGAAGGAAGGCAATTGCGCCCGCGATGGCGCCTGCAACGATAGCGAGCAGATCGGCTATCTGAAACACTGGCGTCCTCACTTTCCCTTTTTAACGCCTCACAGCACAGTCCCAGCCAAACATTGGTGACTATTGTACGAGCCAATCGCTAAAGTACAACCGTAAAACAAACGGTTAATACGCACCTGTACGTTTTCTTAAGGCCTTCTTTATGCCGCAGGTACGGTAATACGTTTTTTCGAACCCCTCAGCGCAAAACGTCCGTTAACAGAAGTGCGCGTGGACGACTTTTGCTCGCCCGCGCGCACCATTTCTTCGTATTTGTGACCGTAGCCGACAAGGCCCAACGACTAGAGCGTACCGTAGATGCGGTCGCCGGCGTCGCCCAGGCCGGGAACGATGTAGGCGGCCTCGTTGAGATGGTCATCGATGGCGCAGGTATAGATATGCACATCGGGATCTTTTTCGGTCAGCGACTTGAGGCCCTCGGGGGCCGCGACGATGCACAGCATGCGGATGTCCTTGACGCCACGCTCGCGCAGATAGCTGATAGCCATCTCGGCTGAGCCACCCGTGGCCAGCATGGGGTCGACAACCAGGCAAATGCGCCGGTCGATATCCTTGGGCATCTTGCAGTAATACTCGTGCGGCTCATGGGTGACCTCGTCGCGCTCCATGCCGATGTGGCCCACGCGAGCGGAGGGCACCAGGTCGAGGATGCCATCGACCATGCCAAGGCCTGCACGCAGGATGGGAACGATGGCGAGCTTCTTGCCGGCGAGCTGCTTAAACGTGGCGGTGGTGATGGGAGTCTCGACCTCGACGTCTTCCATGGGCAGGTCGCGCATGGCCTCGTAGCCGTCAAAAAGCGCAAGCTCGCGCACGAGCTGGCGGAACTGATTGGTGCCGGTGCTCTTGTCGCGCAAGATCGACAGCTTGTGCTGGACGAGTGGGTGATCGACAAGGGTCACACGGGACGTATCGTAGGTGACGGTCATGGGTTGAAGCCCCTTTCGTTGCGGCCGGAAGATGGCCTTGCTGACAAGCGCACGGCGACGATGTTGCCGCGCGCCGTGCATAAGTTTAACGGTTTGTTGTATCGAGTGCCCCGTCGCAACCCTACTGAACGGTGCTGAGCGAACGCTTGACGGCATCACGCCAACCAGCGAGGTTGCTCTCACGGCGCTCGGCGGACATATGAGGATGGAAGATTTTGACGATCTGAGCGTTTTGCTCCAGCTCCTCCAAATCCTCCCAGTAGCCGACGGCAAGGCCCGCCAAGTACGCGGCGCCGATCGCCGTGGTCTCCACCGTCTCGCATTGCAGCACGGGGATATCCAGCAGGTCGGCCTGGAATTGCATGATGAACTCGTTGCGCGAGGCACCGCCATCGACAGACAGGCGCTCAATCGAAAGCCCCACGTCCTGCTCCATGGCGCGCAACACGTCGTAGCTCTGATATGCCATGGATTCGCAGGCGGCACGTACGATGGTCGCACGGCTCGAGGCGCCGGTCAGACCGCACACGATACCGCGGGCATGCGGGTCCCACCAGGGAGCACCCAAACCCGCAAAGGCGGGAACGAAGTAGCAGCCTCGTTGTCGCTAATCGAAGCGGCGAGTTGTGCCGACTCGCTCACGCTCGAGATGATGCCCATGTTGTTGCGAAGCCAGTTCATCGTTGAGCCGGCGGCAAAAATAGAGCCTCGAGCGCATAGCTGACTTTGCCGTCCGCAGCGATACCGATGGTGGAGACCAGGCCATTCTTGGATTCGACGATCTCGTCGCCGGTGTTCATGAGCATAAAGCAGCCCGTGCCATAGGTGTTTTTGGTCTGACCGGGACGGAAACAGCAGTGGCCGAACAGCGATGCCTGCTGGTCGCCCGCCACACCCATGATGGGCGGCATGTTGGTCATGATGTCGCTCGCGACGCGGCCGTAGTCGCCCGAGCTCCAGCGAACCTCGGGCATCATGGAACGTGGAACGTCAAAGAGTGCCAGCAGGTCGTCGTCCCAATCGAGCGTATGGATATTAAAGAGTGCCGTGCGGCTGGCATTGGTGTAGTCGGTGGCAAAGACCTGGCCGCCGGTGAGGTTGTAGATGAGCCAGGTGTCGATGGTGCCAAACATGAGGTCGCCCGCCGCCGCGCTCTCGCGTGCGCCGTCGACGTTGTCGAGAATCCACTGCACCTTGGAGGCCGAGAAATACGGGTCGAGCGTGAGTCCCGTGCGGGAGCGCACCAGCCCTTCTGCGCCCTGCTCGACAAGCTCGTCGATCAGAGGTGCGGTACGGCGGCACTGCCATACGATGGCGTTATAGATCGGCTGACCGCTCACACGGTCCCAGACCACCGTGGTCTCGCGCTGGTTGGAGATGCCGATGGCGGCAATGCGGTCGGAGTGGATACCGCTCTTAAACTGGACTTCCATCATGACCGCGATCTGGCTGGCAAGGACCGCCATGGGTCTTGCTCTACCCAACCGGGACGCGGAAAACTCGTTTTTACGCTGCGACGTGCCTGCGCGACGATGCAGCCGTACTCGTCGACGATGGTCGCAAGTACCGAGGTGGTGCCGCAGTCGAGCGCCATGATGTAGGAACCGCCAAAGTCAAACGAGGCATCTTCCATGCCCAGGCTGCCCAGATTCAACGACATCGCTTAAACCTTTCTATTGCATCGGGTCGGACAGGACCCGTTCGATCTCTGATGCGGGAAGTGCGCCTTGGCGCAGGATCTGGAGCCCGCCGTGCTGAAACGACACGATGGTCGAGGCGTCGCGACACGGGGTCTCACCGGCCGTCGACGGCAACATCGACCCCTCCAGGATGCGACCCTCGACGGCGGCA
>ENA-OQHA01000347-OQHA01000347.1-human-gut-metagenome-genome-assembly--contig:-NODE-347-length-24419-cov-4.325663_pt1 | contig 24419 bp, 31 predicted proteins | sample MGYA00242558_ERZ504707 | MGnify/ENA primary metagenome ERZ504707 (study PRJEB26092, sample SAMD00036197) | human gut metagenome | host: Homo sapiens | study: EMG produced TPA metagenomics assembly of...
AACCGGCCTGCGGCCGATCTGCCTTGTAAGTGTAAAAGTCCTATCAGGCAACTTCTATCAGTCATGCCCGCAGCTGACAGTTTACTTATTCAGCATAATAGGAAAGACGCCACAACCTTTCTTTTAGATGCAGCCCAAGCTCATCAAGGAGGGAAGAGTAGCCGTCTTACTGTATTTGCCTATAAGACTTTTATGTGTCGCATTATCTAACGGCATTCATATCTGCGGTTTGATTTGAGTACGGAAAATATTATGTTGGAGAGTTTGCGCGCTATCCGGATTATTGCCTCCTGAGACTTCATTCCGCGGGCACACAGTGCGCCGAACTTTGCGGAGAGTTCCGCGTCGTGCCGTATGGCTATCCATGAAGCCTCGACGATTTTGGGGCCGAGGAATTTGTTTCCGCGGAAGGTTTTCTCTCCGACATACTCCTTGTCGCCGCTTGACGACATCATCGGCACAAGTCCCAGGAACGAGGCAAACTGGCGCTGGTTGCTGAAACGGCTGATGTCATCAATCTCGGTAAGCAGGCTCATGGCTATTGTTGAACCAATGCGGGAACCGACATCAGGATGCCGTATTTTTCGGCATATCTGTCGCTGCGCGCCAACGAGCGCAGTCTGCGGTTGACATCAAGGAGGCGTTCCCTGTAATGGAGTATCTCGGCAATGAGCAGGTCAAGCGAGATCCGTGTATCCGAGAGCAGCCGCACATCATTCTGCAACCAGGCTATGAAACTGCGTGTCCAGTGGCGGTTGCTTCGGAAATATTCTTCGGGGTATTCCACGCCGTTGTTGTACAGCAGGTGCTTGATCCGGGATTTTATGCCGCCGGAAAGCTTCACTATAGTTGCGCGGTGGCGTACGAGCGCACGGTCGTCGAGACTGTCCTTCGAGTGGATGTACACACTGCCGAGCTCCCCGCGCATCAGGCTTTCGCCAGCTTTTTTGAATCCACCGGGTCTGACTTCGATACTTTTTCCTTCTGGGTGGTCGGTACGTCAGCCGCGTGCACAACGGTGCATTCTATACCAAGCTCTGTCAGGGAATAATAAGTCGAGAAGCCCGAGAATCCAGTCTCGTAAGCCGCATGATAGCTGCCGTTGGGATAATGTTTGTTCAGATGTTCAAAGAGCTCTTTGGCCGAAGCCTTCTGCGAGTGGGTGCGCATGAACTGAGGGGGTAAGCACCGTGACGCTCCATGTTCTCAGATGGACATCGATACCGATGGCGATATTTTGCCCGCTGAAATCTTTTTTGTTACTTTGTACCATAGACGTATCGGTTTTGCGGTAAATGTTTTTGCTTTTACAAATTTACAAGCAATTGCCTTTACGTCTATCTTTTTCTCCTCACTCCTCTCGGGGGAAGCCCTAGCGGCGAGGGGGCAGACAGCCCCCGTTGAGCGCCCCGTCAGCTAATCCGATGCAAACATAGTGACTTTCTGTGTATAGTAGGACTTATCTACCGGAGGTACTTCGTGTGAACATTCCATAAGAGAGTCAATGTCCACGTTAAGGTATGCCATTGTAGCTCCTGTACCCGAATGCCCCAATGTTTCGGAAATAGCCTGTATGCTACTTCCGGTTTTCATCATTGATGTGGCAAGGCTATGGCGTAGCGTATGTGTACCGACATGTCTGCTATTGTTTCAATCCCCGCCCTGTGAATGGCTTTGCTCACCGCACCGGAAAGTGTGGCTGTGGCTATCGGTCTGTACGGCTCTACTTGGCTAAGGAACACCATATTGCTTTTCGTTTTAGGACGGGCATGTTTAAGATAATCAATAATGGCATTACCAACATCCGCCAACAACGGTAGCTCCAAATCTTTTCCTGTCTTGCTTTGGAGGATTTTAATTCTATTGTTCTTCCAATCAAGGCTATCTAATTGGAGCTGGCATATATCCGATGCTCTTAACCCTAAACGTGAAGCCAAAAGAATCATCGCATAATTTCTTTTACCGAGCAAAGTACCCCTGTCAAAAGACATTTCTATTTTCTTTACTTCTTCCGCTGTGTAATATGATGGTAACGGCTTTGGTATTGGAGGCTTTTTCCCATATGTTACATGAGCCAAGACCAAAGGAATGACATCTTGCTCTGCCAAATAATTTAGGAATTGGTTTATGAGATAGAAATACCAGTTGTCGGCTGTTCTATGCGAAGCAATCAAATCAATTATCAAGGTTCGGGTTAAGTGCGAGGGAGAATCGCAACCTTTTTCGGATAAGCCATTTACGATATTTGACATTGAATGCTGATAGCGTAATAATGTGACATTCTTACGTTTCTTTGTTTTTATGTGTTCAATAAACTTGTTTGCATAATCCCCCAATTCATTGGACGGGAAATTGTATGTCTTGAGTTTTTTTCGCTGTGCGGCATACGGCAAACCTTGAATGAATCTATCTATAAGACTTAACGCACAAGAATACTCCCTTGATTTTCGCTGATTTGGAGAATTATCAGATTTTGCTATCTTTTCTTGCAAAGCAGAACTGAAATTCAAATCGTAAGAATCAACACCCATATCCTCCATGTATTGGGATATGTATTCTATGTAACGTAAATACCTGTCGGTCATGTAGGTGGATAGTTTGAAACTCTCAAAGGCTCTTTTGCAGTAAATGAAGAACTCACTGCGTGGAATAGATTTGCAATTATTCATTGTGTATAATTTTTGATTTCGGCGATATTGCCATATAATCAAAATGAACAATATACAATAATATTATCAAAAGTCTAATTGATTTTCAGATAAATAAAATGTGTTCTTGTGATAATCATTTAGTTTTGATAAGTAGCAAAGAAACCTCTGTTCTAATCTACGATGTTATTGCCTAATTTCTGACATATAAATTCGTTTGTATTCACTACCTTCTATTGGCTCTATATCGGTTATTTCAAATGAAGTTCCTCTCAAAAAATTGACTTGCGTTTCCTGACCATGATTATAAATCATGTATAGACAATGTGCTTGCGTTTCATTTTCAGGAAGAGTTTTATAACGTAAACATCACTTCTGTTTTGTTTCCAATCTTCGGTTGTTGTCGTAAGGTATGGGAAGGTTGGTATATATCACCTACTTCAAAATTTGTTTTATCTCCAGTTTTAGTAAAACGATATAATATATTTCCGTTAAACTTAGGTGCTTTGTTTATTATACTGTTTAGTATAATTTGCATTTCGTGAACAATATTAGGCACTTCTCCATAATAATTGTCATCTCTAAATGCATACGATATATTACCAAGAAAACAGGTTAATATCATTTTTTCCACATCGGTTAGTCCATAGCGATTTTCCTTGTCAATGTTGTTGTGCTGAAAACTCTGAAAAGGTTTTTTACCCAAGAAACTCAAAGGGTCATATGAAAAGCCAAATTCTTCAAGTTCCTCATTCCAAACTAATTCCGGCTCAGCTTGTGAGGATGCTAAATACTTTTCTTCTTCCGATAAGAAATATTGAATATCTTTCATTTTATCTCTAAATTACTAATGACAAAGGTAATTGTTTTATTTGAAACAATGGCATTTAAGTTCTTAGAATAACCAAAACTTAAATGCCATTGAAATCTATTACGGGATATACAGTAGCGCAAACTCCGCCTTCCTCCGTTTGAGTAGCATGGCATGGCGTTTTCCCTTGTAGTTGCAGAAAGCGATATACTCCCGATAGATGTTCCTGTCGCCTGCCTCCAGCTTTCGGATCAACTTGCTTTTGGGTATCTTCCCGCTCCCCAACAGACGGTATGGACCGACATTGTAGGCGAGCGTGGCAAGGAGCAGACTATCTTTCCCGAACTGCCGGAACATCGCGCAGAATTTCCGGAGATCTTTTCGCAGAAGTGCGTCCGCCTGCCGCTTCGTCATGGTGCGTGCCGAAAACCTTTCACCCGGTAACAACTTATGCCCATATCCCACATACGGGTGATGTTTCTCCGAGTGCCACCCTCAAAGTATTTGGTACAGCGCACAGCTCTCTCAATGGTGGCAGCCGGTAGATAGCCGCCTGCCTGTCCGTCCCTTCATGCGTCTGTTCCGTGCGGATACGGAACAGACCACCAGAAGCGAACAGAGGATAGTCATGAATACACGCATCATCGTGTGAGGGATTTGAAGTTGCCGATGGGGACAACAGTGATAACCCGTCATCCTTCACGTTACGGTTGTTGAAATCAAATTCCAGCTCGTAGGAGTTGCTGAAATTGTCCTCCACCACCACGATGAAGTTGTGTGCTTCCTCACCCTCCGCCGTGTAATACAGCCGGAACTTCTCGTTTTCGAGCAGGTAGCGGTCATTGGGCAGAAACGTGATGCCGCCCGCCATTTTCAGCGTGCCTTCTCCCTCGTATTGGAAATATCGGATGGTATAGAGGGTGTTGGCGTAATCGCCCGTTTTTTTAACTCACAGCGAATTTCAACCGTCTGCCCCTTCGTCACCTTGTTCGGCACGGGCATGGTTTCCACCGTGAAGGATAGGATTGCTGGATGTCCATGTCATCGTCACACGAAACAAGCGTGAACGACACGGCGGCGAACAGGCAGAGTGCCAACGCCTTGAAGATTGATGTTCTCTTGTTCTTGTTGTTCAGTATGTTCATGTCATTTGATTTTAAGTTATGTTCATTTCTTTTTTCGTTGTCAGTTGCAGATACCTCGTTCAAGTCCTTGCAACCGTCATAGAGGGCGGAACAGTCATAGACACGTTCTCCATAATGTCCTTTCAGCGTTTTCAACGTGCGCCGTCCGGCTGCGTCATGGTCGAGATAACAGTCTATGCACGTAGCCGTCCAGATACCTCATTGCCTTTTCCACGTTGGCAACAGAGTTCAATACGAGGCAGTCACCCTTTTCCAATCCGAGCGTGGCAGCGGAAAGGAAGTCCATGAAGCCTTCAAAAACGCTGCACACGTTAGCCGGAGAGCCTTCCGCCTTGACCAGCGACACATCTTTCGGAGGCACGCATCCTTTGAAGAAGCGGCTGCGGATCTCATATCCACCCGCCACGTTCGGAAAACCGACAGCAAAATATCGTTTGCCACGCACACCGTAATTCAGTCGGCAGCAGTAACGTGATGCGACAGCGTAAGGAATGCCTCGTTCCGCCAGATAGTCCGTCAGTGGAGAACGAAACAGCGGGACGGCTTCCACTCCCTCAAAGGCAGGTTCTGACGGTTTAGGCAGGAAAGTCGGTTTGCTCACTTCGGGAACAGGCATAGGCATATTGGCGGTTCCCGCTATGAATTTCACTTGTTCCATGAAGTCACCGCTTCGGGCAAACTCTCCGGCAAGCGTAAAGATGTCGCCACCTTTGCCCAGACCGAAGTCGTACCAGAGCTGTTTCGCCACGTTCACACGGAAAGAGGGCGTGCGCTCGCCCCTATACGGGGCGATATACCACAGCTCGTTACCGCTCCTTCTGACAGGCTCATGCCCCAGCCGTGCGAGGAAGTCCGCAAGGGGTATCTGCCGCATGGCGTCGATTTCCGTCCGTTCCATGCGGTGCGTTAGTTAATGATGAACTTGATGCCCACGCCCCACTGCGTATGAAACTTCCTCGTGTCGCCACCCCACAGGCAACGCTCCCGGAGGTTGGCGAGCAGGGCGATACGGTCAGCCACGTAAAACTCCACATCGAGCGTCAGCGCACCGCCGTAGATGAAGGCGTCCCGGTCATGGAGCGTGGAGCCGTCATGCAGCACCTTTTCGCCCCAGTTCACCGATTCATATCCGGCAAGAGCCGAAGCACCTGCATAGACGAACACGATTTTACGGGCATCGGAAAGTATCTTGAAGTAGTATCCGCTCCGCCGTGAACTGCGCCACGGGTATCTTTCCGTCCTTGTAAGGGTTGTTCTTCAACAGATATTCGCCGCCGAACACCCATTTGTTCCCCTTTTCGTGTAGGTGGAGAGAACCGCCCCGAAACTGTATCCGCCGTCGTTGCCGCCGGGATTGAAGCCGTCCGCCATGTTCGCCCTGACCTCGATGCCCTGCATCTTCGGCAGGCATCGCTGGGCGTGCGCCTGCCCCGTGAACAGGGCAAGCGACGCGATGATTATTGCGATGTACTTTCTCATGGTCAGCGACTTATTTAACAGACAGCTCATTGATGGTATTGGCACGTACCAAGTCCTCGTTCTCAATCACGAAAGACTGGTGACGACCCCCGTTCTTCTCGTTGAGTTCCACCACGAGGCACTTGTCGTCGGGGATGGTGAATTTCGCCATCGTGAATACCGTGCGCTCGCTCTTCTTGCCCGGCACGAGTGTGGCGTAATTCTGCGCACGGAGCGGCAGGATGATCTGTTCCTGTACGGCGGTACGCTTCGCCACCTTCTTGTCCACGATTTTCCATGTGATGTAGTCCACATCGAAAGGCACGTTGCTCTGGTTCTTTATCTCCGTGTGGAAATAGAGCAAACCGTTATGCGTGTAGATACCTTTCAGCAGATACTGGATGCCGAATCGCTTGCAGCCGATGTGCTTCACCTCGCGCTTGTTCTGCTTGTGGATGGACTTCATGATAAGGCGTACCAGCATCGGGCTTTCGCTGCCCAGTTCCTTCAGATAGATTTCCTGCGCATTATTCGGGCGGTTCACCTTCTCGCGTCATGGATGAAGTCGCACATCTCCACATTGAGCAGCAACGGTTCGGAGGCATATTTCACGTTGAAGGTATAGAAACTCCCGTCCTCCGTTATCACGGACATATTGGTTTCGTTCGGGAAGTTCCTCACGGTAGCCTTCACGCGGATAACGTTCTCCGCCCCGTCGGCTTTGCCCGCAATCAGGTCGGGCGAACCTAAATCGACGTAGCGAACCTCCGAGGGGAAAATGACGTGGACGTCTTGTCGTAGGTTACTTCCAAGCCGTGCGGAGGAACCATGCGGTCAAAGGTCAGCTTCTTTGTCAGCCCGTGATACAGGTCACCGTCCGCCTCCTTCTGCGGATAGACCTCCTTTGTCAAGGTCGGTTGTTCACTTCCGTTGTCCGTTCCAACGGTTACGTTCTCCTGCGCGTTGGCAGTTACGATGCCCATAGCGAGGGCAAACATGATGATTACTTTTTTCATTCTACTTTGGATTTTAGTGGTAAATAAAATTTGGTTGTTGTTTCTGTTAGTCGTTGATTGTTATTGTTTTCAATCTCTATCCTGATAAAGCATGACCTTGTATCCGGCTTTCAGATGCACCTTGACGGTACGCATCTTCTTGGCGATATACTGGCTTGTGCCTTGTATCAGCCCTTGCCCAAGTCGGAGGCGAGCTGCGCCCCGGCGTTGGTGGATATATTGATGCTGCTGCCCAGCGAGCCGCCCATGTTGGCGGCAACCTCCCTGACGGCATTCATCTCCATCGAGTTGGGAATGAAGATGCCGCGTTGTCCATCCGTGTCATACACCGCCAGTTCCACCGGTATGATCGTACCTGCGTACTCCAGCGAAGTAATTTCAATATCGAGCCGTTCGCCCTGAATCTTTGCCATGCCTACCACCACCGCATTACGGGGGATAATTTTGTCCGCCACCGCCATTGGCTCCAGCAGCCGGAGTTTGACAGCTTGCCCGTCCGTCACACTCTGCGCCCCATAGATGCACGCCGAAATGGTGTTTTTGTCCGATACGGTCGTGACCCCCACCGCCGTATTGAAACTGCGGTTACGCTCCTGCGAGAAGGAGGCGACAAACTCAGCGTTGCTCATCGGCTGTGAGAGCGAGGACACCACCTGATGCGTTACCTGCCTGACAGGTGCAGCCGTGTTCTTTCCGGCTTTCTGCACGGGGTAAGGCTCTGCCGCCTGTCCAACAGGTGGCTGTGTGCCGTTTTGTCCGCCCATGTACTTCGCCGCCAGCTCGTAGGACTTCTCCATGAGTGCCACTTGGTCATCCATAGCGGACGCCTTGCCCTTCTCGCTTTCCAATTCCGATTCCAGCGAGGCGATGCGCTCCAACAGTTCGTCCATTTCCGCGTTGTCGTTCTTCGGCTGCTCGTAGAAGTTGCCGAGCGTGGCATTGAGGTCGCGGTAGGCGGCTGCGGAGGATTGGATGGTTTTCGGAGCGGATGATGTTGCTGTTGCATCTTCCGCATTTCCGGGATTGGCAAGGTCGAAGTCCCTGCCGCCGTCCGCTTCCGCCACCTCGCGGTCGAACATATCGCCCAGTTCCTGCATGGCACGCTGCGGTTCTCTTGCCGTTCCTCCATCGCCCCCTGTTCGTAGCTTTCGCCTTGTCACCGATGATCTGGCGGTTCGCCTTGTCAGCATCGGGCATTTCGATGTTGTAACCACCCGTTCCCGGTTGCTGCTCCTTGTCGGAAGACGGGGCGAATATCAGCCACATCGCCCCGATGAATACCAGCACCATAGCGGGCAGCACTATCATTTTCTGACGTTTCAGCCTTTGGGCTTCGGTCAGCGGCTTGCGCTCTTTCTTCGGTTTCCCGTTGTCGGGAGCCGCCTTGTTCTCATTTTTAGGTTCATTCTTCGTCTGTTCCATATAAATAAGGTATTACATTATGATTGTTGTCCGGCTTTACGGACAGTTCCACCTGTCCGGCATGGTCTGTTACTATCCGGCTGCCGTCATTCCTGCCGATGTCATAGACGGCTTTTCCGAAGGTGTAGAGGGCAAGCACCGCGAAGGCAGCGAGCATTGCCAGCACGATGCGTTTGCGTGTCTTCGGGGGCAAACCGTCCAGATAGCCTTTGAGCCTTGCCACCAGCATTTTCTTTTTGTCGTGGAGCTTCCAGTACGCACGCCAAAATGATTTCCTGATTTTCTTCATGTCCGTTACCTTTTGATGGTTTGTAAATCCTTGTTCTCGATGATGGTGAATCCCTCGATGGTGAAACCGTTGGGATTGTCGTCCGAACGGGACGAGTTCAAGAGGCGGCACGTTGTCACGAGGCTGCGCTCGGTGACGTTGCTTTGCCGGATGATCTTCTGTGTGGCGTAGGTCACGGCACGGTAGGGATAACCGTTGAAGTCGCATACCACGCTGTCCACCTTCAGCACTTGGTTGATGTTCCCGGCGATGATGCGGTTGTAGTACCCTTTCTCGGCAAAGTCCGAATAGTAGTTGTACACACTTTTGTCCGCTAATAGCAGGGCGCGTTTCACGTTATGCTCTATCGCGCTCTTTTCGGGCGAGAGCGTGAAGAACAGTTCGTGGAAGCGGCGCACGTGTTCCCTTGCCTCCGCCGGACGATTCTGCGACAAGTCCTGCGAGAGAGCCAGCATCAGCGACTTGCCGTTGTCCAGCACGTAAATCTTTTCCCGTTGCCGCTCCGCGAAGCGGTAGGAACTCCACACGCTCCATACCGTTATCACGGCGCACAACGAGAGGAAGACGATACCGAACAGGCGTATCTGCCTGAACGATGATTCGATGTTTTTGAGTGACTTAAATTCCATTGTTTTTTATTCGTTTTTAATTGTCAGTTGATTATTTCAGCAGTTTCCCGGCACGTCCGACCATGTTTCCTGCGGCTGCACCCGCCACGCTGCCCGCCATGCCTCCGGCTCGTCCTGCCGTCTGGTTCACGTTGCGACCGTAGCTTCCCATGCCTCCGGCTTGGATAATCCAGCCTGCCACCGTCGGGATGGTGAAGTAGCCGATGATTCCTATGATCATGAAGACGATATACACACCGTCGCTCGAATCCAGCGAGAAGTTCGGGTCAGCCTGCATCCGTTCAATGTCGCTTTGCAGCATCAGCACCTGAATCTTCGCCAGTATGGTGCTGAACATATCCGACACGGGCAGCCACAGATAAACCTGTATGTAGCGGCATATCCACTGTGTGAGTGTACTTTGAAAGCCGTCCCATACCGATATGGCGAAGGCTATCGGACCGAGTATCGCCAGCACCACGAGAAAAAAGGTGCGGATGGTGTCTATCACGAGGGCAGCGGCTTGGAACATCAGTTCCAGTATCTCGCGGAAGAAATCGCGGATGCCTTTCTTCATGTTGTACATTCCACGCTCGATATACATTCCCGCCATCGTCACCATGTCACCGGGTGACCAGCCAGTTCCTCCAGCTGTTTGTCAAACTCCTCGTTCGACACAAGGTAGGCGGTTTCGGGGTTGCGCATCATCGCCTCGTATTCCAGTTTGTCCTTCTGCTCACGGTATCGGTTCATGTCCAGCGTTTCCGCCTCCAGCATCTTTGCCGTGCCCTGCACGACGGGCGACATGATGCTGTTTATCGTACCTAATACCACCGTCGGGAAGAACATGATACATAAGCCTATCGCAAACGGGCGCAGCATGGGGAACACGTCTATCGGTTCGGCTCTCGCCAGCGACTGCCATACCCGGTAGGCGACGTAGAACAGCGCACCCAGCCGGCGATGCCTTTCGCCACGCCCGCCATGTCCCCGCATAGCGGCATCATCTGCTCGTAGAGCGAGCGCAGAATCTGGTGAAGGTTGTCGAAGTTCATAGGCTACCAATATCTTTCGTTCATGTTCCCGTACAGTCCCATGATGCGGTCGAGGTCGTTCTTCTTCTTTGCCCGCAGGTAGCTCACGCTGATGTTCTTGTTGGTGTAGTAGCTCACAAGGTTGCGGTAACGCTTCATTTTGGAGTAGCAGCGTTCCACCACGTCCATGCGCTCCTTGTCCGTCATGGAGAGCGTGGTAATGTTCACCACATTCTTCAGTTCCGTCAGCACATCGTTGGATTCCTCCAACAGCTTGGTGTATCCGAAGGCGATGGCTCCCAGTTCCTCCACCGTGAAGTTGTCGTCACGCATCATCCTCTGGAAGCTGGTCACATAGGTATCGGTGATGTCACCCACCATCAGGATGGTCTGCTGTACCTTCCGGGCGTCCTTTACCAGATTGTTCACGGATTTCAGTGCGTCGTAATACTTCTTGCCCTGCTCGTAAATCTTCACGGTTTCTTGAAAATTTTTTATCATGTTCTGGGCGGTGGTCGAGGTATGCACCACGTTCTTGGAGGTGTTCACGATGCTCTGCGCGATGTTGGACGGGTCTATCACCGCCCACTGTGCGCTTGCCCTGCCGACTGCAAACAGGCACAGGCAGATAATAAGTGTTATTCTTGTTCTCATGTTACTTTGGATTTTAGTGGTTATCGTTATTGCTCGCTTATCGGATGGTCCGGTTTCGGATTCACACGCACGTAGTCCCCGTTCGGCGAGAAGGTCAGGATGTCCGTCGCCTCGTTGTAGGACACGTCGATACGGAATCCGGTGTTTATGAACAGGTTGCCGTTCTCCTCCTGCAAGAGATAGGTTTCCGGTTTCAGCTTACGGCGCAGACCGCTCCGCTTGAATACCGTTACCTTATAGGCTTCGCCCTCCTTGTAGATAAGCACGTCGGGCTTTCCCTCAACGCTCTCCCAGTTCCCGCAAAGCAGGTTGCGGCGGTTGTCCACGGTTTCGCAGGATTGCAGCACCATGACCGCCAGCCCGATTAAACACTTGCTGACTTGCAGCATTTTCGTTCTTGATATACTCATACGCATTTTCTTTTTTAGTTGATGAATCTGTTTTTACTTATTGCCTATTCCTTGTTTCTCCGTCTTTCGGCAAGCTGCCGGATGGCGGCTTCGATGTCACCGCCCAGCTGTTCCGCCAGACGGTACACCTCTACTTTTTCCGTTTCTTCGGTGGTGTACGCCAGATACTCTTCAGCACTAACTTCGGTGGCATAGACCGCCGACTGCGTGCCGCCCAGTCCGATCCAGACTTCCTTGTAGAGCCTTGACGGATTGTTCGCCATGTTGATGGAGAGTATCTGCGACTTCTCCTTCTCCGTCAGCCCCAACAGGGACTGTATGGCATCAAACTTGTTCATGTACTTCCGCTGGTCGAGGAGTATCTTGCAGTCGGAATTATTGATGATGCTCTCCTTGACGACGGGCGAGGAAATGATGTCGTCCACCTCCTGCGTCACCACGATTGCCTCCCCGTAATACTTGCGCACGGTCTTGTACATATAGCGCAGGTACTCAGCCATGTTCGCCGAAGATAGAGCCTTCCAAGCCTCTTCCACTATCAGCTGTTTCCTTACGCCTTTCAGACGGCGCATCTTGTTGATGAAGGCTTCCATGATGATGATGGTCACGACCGGGAAAAGTTCGCGATTTTCTTTTATACTGTCAATCTCGAAGACGATGAACCGCTTGCCGAGCAGGTCTATGTTCTCCGTGGAGTTGAGTAGGAAGTCGTAGCGTCCGCCCCGGTAATACTGCCGCATGGTGGTGAGCATATTGTCGATGTTGAAATCGGACTTCTCCACCTTTATCTCACGTTCCGCCAGTTCGCGGCGGTAGTCGTCGCGCATATACTCGTAGAAGGTGTTGAACGAGGGGACGATGCTCCGATCAGCCTGATACGCTCGATATAGGCGTTCACCGCACTGCCCAGTTCGCCGCTTTCCGTCTTCGTCACTTTGTCGTCCTCCGACTTCCAGAGCGTCAGCAGCAATGTCTTGATGCTGTCCTTCTTCTCCACGTCGAACACGTAATCATCGGTGTAGAACGGGTTGAATGAAATCGGTTTCTCCTCCGTGTAGGTGAAGTACACGCCGTCCGCCCCGTTTGTCTTGCGCCGGATCATCTCGCACAAGCCCTGATAGGAGTTTCCTGTGTCCACCAATACCACGTGCGTACCTGTTCGTAGTATTGCCTCACGAGGTGGTTCATGAAAACGACTTGCCGCTGCCCGAAGGACCCAACACAAATTTGTTGCGGTTGGTCGTGATGCCCCGCTTCATCGGCAGGTCGGAGATGTCGAGGTGCAGCGGCTTTCCCGTTAGCCTGTCCACCATCTTGATACCGAAGGGCGAGAGCGAATTGCGGTAGTTGGTTTCCTCTGTGAAGAGGCACACCGCCTGCTCGATGAAGGTGTGGAAACTCTCTTCCGCCGGGAAGTCCGCCGCGTTGCCGGGCATCGCCGCCCAGTAGAGCGTCGGGCAGTCGATGGTGTTGTGGCGCGGCACGCACTCCATGCTTGCCAGCTGGCTGCCCACATCGTTCTTGATATGCTTCAGTTCCTCCGCGTCATCGCTCCACGCCATGACGTTAAAGTGCGCCCGTACCGAGGTCAGCCCGTAGGAATGGGCTTCGTTCAGGTACTGGTCTATCCACTCGCGGTTGATGCTGTTGCTCCGGCTGTATCGGGAGAGCGACTGCATATTCCTCGCAGACTTCTCGAATTTTTGAAGGTTCTCTTCACTGTTGTCGATAATCACATACTGGTTGTAGATGTGGTTGCAAGAGAGCAACAGCCCCACGGGAGAGGCAAAGGAGAGGCGGCAGTCGCTTCGATCCGTGGAGAGTTTCTCGTAGCGGATGTCAGTCGCCACCTTTCCGGGCATATCCTCCGCGTCAGAGAGGGTGTGCAGGCACAGGCGGTTGTCGCCGATGCGCATTTCCTTTGCCGAGAGGTCGATGTCCTGCAAGGTCGTGTCGCCTTCGGGCATGAGCGAGAAGTAACGCTCTATCAGTCCGGCGGACGTCTCCGTCCCGACAAGCTCGTCGGTGGAGAGGCGGCGCAGCCTGACAAAGCCGCTGTCGTTCATGATGCGCTCGAACTGTTCGGCAGCTTCCATGAACTTCCCGGCGGTTTCCTTGTCCAGCTCCTTCGGGATTATATGCCCACGGCACAGCGTGCTGAAGTTGCTCTGCATCCGGTTACGCTCCTTCGTCGTCTTGGTCAGGTAGAGATAGCAGGAATGTTTCAGGTACGGACGCTCATTGAAGTGGCGTTCAAAGGAGCGGCTCAGAAAACTCATGTCGTCCTTCTGTAATTCCGGCTTGTAGCGTTCCTTGATGAACCAGTCCTGCTTATGTACGACGCAGAAGTCCGGCAGCACCTTGATTGCCTTGCACCAGCAGCCGTGTATCGCCTCATACTCCGCGCCCGTCACGGTGTAAAGCTCCGGCAGTTCCACCTCAAAAGCCACCGTGATGTCGGCGTCTTTGGAAATGATGCAGCCATGCTCCACCGCCAGCAGGGGGAACTTGTTTTCCAGTGTTGTCATTTTGGATGTATTTCTCATGTCATTTCTTCCTTTCGTTGCCGTTTGAATAATCGGGTGATCCGCCGCCGGTTGATAAGGTATCGGGGATGGCTCCTTACCGCTCCCAACTTCATCAGCCCGTGTTCGCCGTACCGGGCGTTCAGCGCGAAGGTCTGCCATACGAGGACGGAAGACGATGCCGCGCCGAAGCCGATACATATCCACTGGTCTATGCCGAACATATAGAGGATGACGAACAGGACAAAGAGAGCCAGCAGACCTCCGCAGAAGATGAAGAGGTACTGAGCCTTCAAACCCTTGAACTCGACCGGACGGCCGATACCCTTGTTTATCGGGTATTCAGCCATACATTGTTTATTAAAGGAAGAATGAGCGCAGGATAGTCGCAGCTACAATTAAAAAGATGCACGCGCCGAACCACGAGGCGGCAGTCTTCGAGGTGTCCGGGTCACCGGACGAAAACTTGCCATAGACTTTCACGCCACCGATAAGACCGACCACCGCGCCGATGGCATAGATAAGTTTCGTGCCGGGATCGAAATACGAACTCACCATAGAGGTGGCTTCGTTGATGCCTGCGATGCCGTTTCCCTGCGCAAATGCGGAGGCTGTTGCGGCAATCATAAGTGCCGCAGAGATGATGAACTTTTGTCTGATGTTCTTGTTCATAAACTGTTCTTGTTTTGTGCCGTCCAAAGGTGGATAGTCCTTTTTCGGGCGGTTGATACTTGATTACTTTACTTTGGTTTAGTGGTAGCCCGTTTGTTTCCACGGACTTGGGTGTGTCCGTTGCGGATTGGCTGTACCTTGTACTGCCGTGCGCATGGGTGTCGTCATTTTACGTTTTCATTTCCATTCTTTTTTAGCTGTTATACATAGTTTCGGAAGTCGAACTCCTCGATGTTGTCGGGAATCACGAACACCTTTTCTTTTTGTTGTGTCACGGTCATGTTCACCGTGTCCACGAAAACTGCCATCGCCTTTGCAAGCCTCTCGCTCATTGCTTCATCGGTCAGGCGTTCCGTTATTCTTGTGAAAAGCTCTGTCCCGTCCAGTTCCGTCATGACCTTTCCGGCGTGTCGCATTTCCTCATCGGATGGTGATTCCTTCCGTATGGTGCGTACTGCCATGTCAATATCCTCGAAGCTGCTTCCCGAAGCCTGCTTTTTGTCCGGCTCTTCATCCTCCGGTTCATCTTCTCCGTACTCCAGTTCCGAGGGCGGGATGCTCGTGAAGGTTTCATCGAGTTTGTCCTCCGGTACTTGTGCCGGGCGTGAGACAGTTTCCGTGTTTCCGTCGTCAAAAGTAGCCTCTTCCTCCGACAGCTCAATGCCTTTTTCCGAAGTGGCGGCTTCTTGCGCCGGTATGGCAGCGGTTGTCCGGGTCGATGCCATCTTGAAACGGCTCTTGCCAATGATGTCCGAGGTGTCTGCGTGAGGTATTTCCTTATCCTTTCCTTGCTCTGCCACCGTACTGTCCAATGATCGCCACAGCCCGGCAATATGTCTGAAGAAACGGATGAGTTTCGTGTCCATGATGCGGTCATAGAACAGCAGGAACAGGAACCACACGTTGCAAGCAACCGATACGATTAAAAACGCCTTTGTCATAATCTTACTTTTTGGGCGTTTTCAATCTGTTCCATGTACTGCTGCCCGTATTGCCGGAAATGGTCGCGGAGGATGTTGTCCACGAACTTACCGATGCTCAAACCGTTTCCCATCCGACTGGCAACGATAGCGACTTTCTCATGAATTTCTCGGCTGATGTATATACATTGCCGCGTTTTGATTTCCGATGCTTGCAGGAAAGTCGAGAGCGGCTTGTCTCTGCCTTTATCCTTGCGGAAGTCAACGCCGGTATTTTCCTGCCCGTAGTCGGTTACACACTTTGCTGCACGGGCAGCGGCTCTTTCACTCTTTCCTGTTTGCAGGCAGTCTGCCTGACGGTTCTTCTTTGTCCTTTTCATACTTCTTTGTTGTTTATTGTTTTTATAGATTATAGGATTCCATGTGCCGTTTGAACGATTCGGCTATCTCGTCTTGGAACAGTGTGAAATGGTGTGTCAGCACGTTGTCAAGAAAAGCCGCGATAGTCACCTCGTTGCCTCCGATTACATGAAGCATCTTCTGTATGCGGTCGTGGTACTCCTTGCGGATATATACCTGTTTGCCGAGCCTTGCCGTGACATTGGACCCGCACATGAACACGGTTTCATAATCCGGCTTTTCCGGCTTGCCGTTCCTGCGCCTGCGTTCCGGTTCCTCCTGGGGCGCGGGACAGGCAAGGGGACGGTTTCCTGCACCGTTTCTTTCGGAGGTGGGGAAGGCGCGTTCCCGTCCGTGCTTCTCGCTTCCGGCGGAATGCTTGTATCGTCCAGTCGAAACGAGTTGATTACGGCTTCGCTGTCGATGTCCTCGATTCTTGTTTTCTTTGCCATGCCGTTCAGTTTTTGATGATGCCGAGAATCTCATCGACGAGTTTGTCGAGGTTGCTGCCGCGTACCAGTATTTTGTCCGCCGGAAACGCCGTGGAGCGGAATACCGCCTTGCGTTCTGCCGCCGTCTCCTTGCGGAAACGCTTGCTGTCCGGCAGATGTGTTTCCAGAATGGGCAGGGCGAACTCGGCACAGACCTTGTCGTATGCCTTGTAAAGTTCCGTCTTTTCGCGCCCGTCCACCATGTTCCACACGAGGTAAATCCCTTTGATGCCTGACTTGCCCGTGCTTATCATCTGTTCGTTGATAACGGTGGCGAACTTGATGGAACTCTCCATCACCACACGGTCGGCGATGATGGGCGTGAAGATGTAGTCCATTTTGGAAATGGTCTGCACCACATCGGCATTGTTGATGGTTCCCGGCAGGTCGAAGAACACGAAATCAAGGTCGGGCTGCGTTGCCACCAGATTTTCGGCGGTCTTTACCGCATCTTCCGCACGGCTGCATCTGATGGTGTACGGGTTCTTCTTCAGCCGTTTGAGCTGCTCATACGCCATCACCTTGTAATGCCCGTCCTCCATGACGGCTTTCATGTCGCGCTTGCGCATATCATGGATACTGTACTGCGGAAAATCGCAGTCCACCACGCTACGTTGTAGCCTTTCACATAGTGCAGGTAGCTTGCTACAAGCACCGTCAGGGTTGTCTTACCCGCTCCACCTTTCTGCGTGGAGATTGCCACATAAGTTGCTTCTTTCATTTGTCTGATAATTTATTTGGTTATACATCTGTCCGGTGGCGGTAGCGTATTGCCATTAGTACGTACGCACGCGCTCCCATTCATTTATTTATTCACTCCTTAATCCGGCTGTGCCTATGGGTAATCATCGGTTTGTCCAACCGCTCATGCTTTTATCCGTCCGCATGGACGTGTGCTTGGAAAACTGTCTGAATACATACACCTGTTTTCAACCGTTTGGATTGATGTCCGGATTACTGTCCGAACATCCGGCGGAAGGAGTGTATTTTCAGTCCCACATCCGAATCACACTGCAAATAAACAAGGATATTTTGGAACTTGTATCACTTCTCCGGCAAGTGGCAGCACGTTGCGCCGGTTGGCATTGATTGTCCGGGTCAAGCATCTGTCCGATACCGCGTTAAGGGCGTAACTTTGCACCCGAACGGCAGGGTTCGCCGCAGGTGGCGCAGCCCGGAGTTTGAAAGGCATTCCCCCAATCCGTCCCCGACGGATTTTTATGTTCACCTGAACATAGCAAGATGTCTTTTCAGCCGCTCAAAATATTTTGAGCAGCCACGAAAACGCCTTGCCTTGCAGGGGCGGGCTTACCCTCCGAAGTCGGGAAGCCTCTCAAACCTGCGGTGTCTGTGCCTCGAAGCGGCGGCTTATGCCGTCAATCCGCTAAATCCAAAGTAATATGAGTGAAAAAAGAAGAAACAAAGGCGGGAGAAATCCCAAACTCGATCCGGCGGTGTTCCGCTACACCGTCCGTTTCAGCGAGGAGGAACACAACCGTTTCCTCTCCATGTTCGAGAAGTCAGGCGTTTACGCCAAGTCGGTTTTCCTGAAAGCGCACTTCTTCGGACAGCCGTTCAAAGTGCTGAAAGTGGACAAGACGCTGGTGGATTACTACACCAAACTGTCCGATTTTCATGCGCAGTTCCGCGCAATAGGTACAAATTACAACCAAGTCGTGAAAGAACTGAGGCTGCATTTTTCCGAGAAAAAGGCGATGGCGTTGCTCTACAAGCTGGAGCAACAGACCGTAGAACTTGTGAAACTGAGCCGCCGGATTGTGGAACTTTCAAGGGAGATGCAGGAAAAATGGTCGCAAAAATCAGTGTAGGCAGCTCGTTGTACGGCGCGATTGCTACAACGGGGAGAAGATCAACGAGGCGCAAGGGCGGCTGCTCACTACCAACCGTATCTATAATGACGGTTCGGGAACGGTGGACATCAACAAGGCAATGGAGGCTTCCACACCTTTCTGCCGCCACAGATGAAAGTGGAGAAGCCGGTGGTGCATATCTCGCTCAACCCTCACCCGGAGGATGTACTGACCGATGTGGAATTGCAGGATATAGCCCGCGAGTATCTGGAAAAACTCGGTTTCGGCAACCAGCCTTACCTTGTTTTCAAGCACGAGGACATAGACCGCCACCACCTGCACATCGTGACCGTGCGGGTGGACGAGAACGGGAAATGTATCAGTGACAAGAACAACTACTATCGTAGCAAGCAGATCACCCGTGAGTTGGAGAAGAAATACGGGCTGCACGATGCGGAGCGCAGGAACCGCCGTCTTGACACGCCGCTGCGCAAGGTGGACGCCTCTGCGGGCGACGTGAAGAAGCAGGCGGGTAACACCGTGAAGACCCTGAACGGGCAGTACCGTTTCCAGACAATGGGTGAATACCGCGCACTCCTTTCCTTATATAATATGACGGTGGAGGAAACGCACGGCAATGTGCGCGGACGCGAGTATCACGGGCTGGTTTATTCCGTCACGGATGATGCAGGAAACAAGACGGGCAACCCGTTCAAATCCTCGCTTTTCGGAAAGTCCGTCGGCTATGAAGCCGTGCAGAAGAAGTTTGCCCGTTCCAAGCAGGAGATTAAGGACAGGAAACTCGCCGGAATGACGAAACGCACCGTCCTTTCCGTGCTGGAAGGCACGTATGACAAGGATAAGTTCGTTGCCACGCTCAAAGGGAAAGGCATTGACACCGTGCTGCGCTACACGGAGGAAGGGCGCATTTACGGAGCCACGTTCATCGACCACCGCACGGGCTGCGTGCTGAACGGCTCGCGCATGGGCAAGGAACTTTCCGCCAACGCCTTGCAGGAACACTTCACGCTGCCTTACGCCGGACAGCCGCCGATTCCGCTTTCCGTTCCGGTGGAGGAACCGGAAAACAGGCAAGGATATTCCGGAGGGGAATACGAGAGCCATTCCGGTGGCATGAACCTGTTTGCCCCCGAAGGTCCGGCAGTGGATGCCGAAGAAGAAGCCTTCATCCGGGCGATGCAGCGCAAGAAGAAAAAGAAGAAGCGCAAGGGCTTGGGAATGTAACCGAAAGTATCAACAATCAAAAAAATCAATGTATGTCACAGCAAGAAGACGATTTGAGGGCATTGGCGAAAATCATGGATTTTCTGCGTGCCGTGAGTATTATTTTAGTGGTCATGAACGTGTACTGGTTCTGCTATGAAGCCATTCGGCTTTGGGGTGTGGACATCGGCGTGGTGGACAGAATACTGATGAACTTCAACCGCACGGCGGGGCTGTTCCGTTCCATCCTGTATACGAAACTGTTTGCCGTTCTCCTGCTTGCCCTGTCCTGTCTGGGGACAAAGGGCGTGAAAGGTGAGAAAATCACTTGGGGACGAATTTGGACGGCTCTTGCCGTTGGCTTCGTGCTGTTCTTCCTCAACTGGTGGATATTGGCTTTGCCGCTGCCGATAGAGACGGTGACGGGACTGTATATCCTGACCATTGGCGCAGGTTATGTCTGTCTGCTGATGGGCGGTCTGTGGATGAGCCGCTTGTTGAAGCACAACCTCATGGATGACGTGTTCAACAACGAGAACGAGAGCTTCATGCAGGAAACAAGGCTCATCGAAAGCGAGTATTCGGTCAATCTGCCGACACGGTTCTACTACAAAAAGCGTTGGAACAACGGCTGGATCAATGTCGTGAATCCCTTTAGGGCTTCCATTGTATTGGGTACGCCGGGCAGCGGCAAATCCTACGCAGTGGTAAATAATTTCATCAAGCAGCAGATTGAAAAGGGCTTCTCGATGTATGTGTACGACTTCAAATTCAGTGACTTGTCCACGATAGCCTACAATCATCTGCTGAACCACCCGGAGGCTACAAGGTGAAGCCGAAGTTCTATGTGATAAACTTCGACGACCCGCGACGCTCACACCGTTGTAATCCCATTCACCCAGACTTCATGGAGGATATTACGGATGCTTACGAGAGTGCGTATACCATTATGCTCAACCTCAATAAAACATGGGTGCAGAAGCAGGGTGATTTCTTCGTAGAATCACCTATTATCCTGTTTGCCAGCATTATATGGTATCTCAAAATCTATAAGGGTGGTAAGTATTGCACGTTCCCCCATGCCATTGAGTTTCTGAACCGCCGTTACGAGGATATTTTCCCGATTCTTTCTTCATATCCCGAACTTGAAAACTACCTCTCGCCATTCATGGACGCATGGCTCGGAGGTGCTGCGGAGCAGTTGATGGGACAGATTGCGTCAGCTAAGATTCCGCTCTCGCGCATGATTTCCCCGCAACTCTATTGGGTAATGTCGGACAGCGAGTTTACGCTGGACATCAACAATCCCGAAGAGCCGAAAATCCTGTGCGTGGGCAACAATCCCGACCGTCAGAACATCTACGGCGCAGCTCTCGGTCTGTATAATTCCCGTATCGTGAAGCTCATCAACAAGAAGGGGATGCTGAAGTCGTCGGTCATTATAGATGAACTACCGACGATATATTTCAAAGGACTGGATAATCTTATCGCCACCGCACGAAGTAATAAGGTTGCCGTGTGTCTGGGCTTTCAGGATTTCAGCCAGTTGGTGCGCGACTATGGCGATAAAGAGGCGAAAGTCGTGATGAACACCGTAGGCAATATCTTCTCCGGGCAGGTCGTAGGCGAAACCGCCAAGACGCTATCCGAACGTTTCGGAAAGGTGTTGCAGAAACGGCAGTCCATTTCCATCAACCGGCAGGATGTTTCCACCTCCATCAACACGCAGATGGACGCGCTTATCCCGCCCAGCAAGATTTCCGGCTTGACGCAGGGTATGTTTGTCGGTTCTGTGTCCGATAACTTCAACGAGCGTATCGAACAGAAGATTTTCACTGCGAGATTGTCGTGGATGCAGAGAAGGTGAAACGCGAGGAAAAAGCCTACAAGAAGATACCCGTCATTACCGACTTCATGGACGAGGACGGTAACGACCGCATGAAGGAAACGGTACAGGCGAATTACAGGCGCATCAAGGAGGAAGTCAAGCAGATTGTCGCCGACGAACTGGAGCGTATTGCGGGTGACGAGAACCTGAAGCATCTGTTGCAGCAGAAATAGCCGAACAGAGCTTTCTATTCAAATAAATAAAAATCCGTAACTCGGTAAATGGGTTACGGATTTTTTATTTCATTGTGCCTGCTTTTCTTTTTCCGATTTGAGTTGTTTGTTTATGGTGGAAATGACAAGTGTCAGCAGGTAGTTTTTCAGCTCTGTGTCATCTTTCAGCAGTATGCTGTATTCTTCGGCGAACATTCTCAAAAGTCTGGTTCTGAGTTTTGACATTTCCTCACCGAAAGGTATCTGCCGTTTTTCATTCCAATGCTCCATTGTTAGAGAGGCTGCCAACCATTTGAACTCCGCTTTCATTTCCTTGCCGAGTTTCTTGAATCTGGTTTGCTCAGTAATGGGAGGGTCACTATATGGCATCATAGCAATCGGGTCATAAACGGATATGCAGCCGATGCCGTAATCCATGACTACAGGCAAATCCGTATTCTTATGTTTCTTCTTTTTTGCCATGCCTATTGCTGTTTCAACAATTCCAAGCCTTTTTCCGTAAGGCGGTATTTCTGTTTCGGATGGCTCGGTTGTTCCGGATACAATGGAATAATATACCCTTCATTCAATGCCGGATGCAGGTAGTTTGTTCTGAATGTCGGACGATGGTTCAACTCCAATGCCTCCATTATTTCTTTTACGGACAACTCACGTTCATTCAATACTTTCACCAATGCAAATACTTGGTCGGTGCTTGGTCGGTGCTTGGTCGGTGCTTGGTCGGTACTTGGTCGGTTCGACACCTCACATCTGAATATCAGCGTTACACTGTCTGCCCATATCTTGTATTCCGGTTCAGGTAATCCGGCTTTGCGGCATTCGGACATCATCAGTCCGATGCCGCGTCCCCAGCTTTCCAAAACCTTTCGTTTGTACAGGACATTTGCCAATAATGGATTTTGTGGTTTCGATTCATGCTCTGACTTCATTTTCTCTGCATCCCAGTTGGGTGGAAATGTTCCGGAGTTTTCAATTTCTACACGGTCATCATAAATGGCAATGCCACTGAACCACCGGCTTCTTTGTACGACCTGTGTGTAAGACTGTTCACGACCCCTTCTCTTATTGCCTTATACGGAATGGTCAAATGTTCCTCCCGTTCCAAAGTGTCTGTTGTACCGGATAAGGAAAGGTGCTTGAATATAAATGCCATCGCTACGTTGAGCAATTGGAAAAAATTGCCATGAATGCGCTGGCTGTCCATGAAAACAGTCTTGTCCGTGCCTTTGAAGCGCGCTAACCGAAGCAGGCATTGGGGATATTCCATACGCTCGTGTTTTCCAAACAGCACGGCTGCCGCATTGTTCAACACCCCGTTTTTCTGTAATCCGAACTTTTCCAATATGACAGGGACATCAGTACCTGTATCCTCCGGCAGACGACCGCATTCTATACCTAACCTTACGGTCTTCAACACCTCATTGACATCCAAGTCCTGCAAAGTCAGGTCTCTGTTTTCTAAAAGTTCCCAGCGGTATTGGTTGCCGTCACGTTGCAACAGCAAGTCATTATATGTAGCCTGCGGCATCGTTGTGGTTGCACTTTCCACCCGCATATATGGTCTTCCTTTATAAGAGAACGGACGGTTGTTCTTTGAATTTTCAACGCGAAAAGCAATTACCTTCTTCTCACTGTTTGGTATCGGAGCATAGGATATTTGTACCGCAGCCACCGGTTCCAGACGATTGATGGCATCGGCTATGTCCCGCTTTGTTTTGTCGCTCACTTCCTGACCGATGATTTTTCCCTTGTCATTCACGCCGAACAATACCGTTCCGCCTTCTCCGTTCAGAAAGGCGCAAAGCGTTTCCATGCCACGCTCCAACTGACCGGTGGTTTCCTTGAACTCCACCCGTCCGCTTTCCTTCTCGGCTGTAAGTACCTCTACTATATTTAGATTGTCAATGCCCATATTCATATCAATAACAATATGCAAAGGTAACGTTTTTGCCTGACATTCGGGGCTATAACTCCGATAAAGTGTTGGTATTATACAAATCAAAGGATAGCATATCACCATCCTTGATTCATATATGACACGGTTTATCTTCTCATACGCTCCATCTCTTCATCACGGAGCATCTTCTCGTTCAGTTTTTCCTGCATTTTGGCAAGGAAGTAGGTGCGGCTCTCGTTCTTCCGGCGTTTGATGTCGATGTAGAAACGGTAGCAGTCTTTTGATTCCACGCCGAATATCTTGTACAGAAGTGGGGCAAGCTGTTTGAGCGGCATATTGCCGTTGTTGATACATCCCATCTCGTTGATGCCGTATATCAGCTCCACGAGGTCGATGGCGTTGCCCGTCCATTGCAATGGGGAGGCGGTATTTTCGTTTGTATTGTCGGTGGATGTTTGGATAGGGATTAGTGGCGGCACTTGGGGAGCGGCAAGGAACTTCTGCATCTTCCTTACGAAAGAGATAGCCTTGCTGACATAGTTAGCTATTTCCTTCTTTTCTTCGGGAAGGTTACGCACGGGATGATGCTGTAATTCGATTTCGATGTAAGCCAACGCGATGATGGTCCGGTTCGTGTCCGGGCTGCCGATACATAGTTCAATCACTTGGGTGGCGAAAGCCGTGTATGCCGTTTCCATATTGCAGTCGCCGGCTTCGTTTATCAGGCGGAAAAAGTCGGTTTCCGCCAGCAAGAAATAATTCATGGTTCTGTCAATTTTGAAATTACACTTTGTTTTCTGCGTGCGCACATGAATATAATTGGCAAAAAACGCGGCAGAAAATAAAAATCCAACACTCAATTTTACAAAGTGCTGGATTTCAGAGGTATAAAATTCAGTATTGGCTATAGTTGATTTTTGCGTT
>ENA-OQHA01000349-OQHA01000349.1-human-gut-metagenome-genome-assembly--contig:-NODE-349-length-24182-cov-8.217751_pt1 | contig 24182 bp, 30 predicted proteins | sample MGYA00242558_ERZ504707 | MGnify/ENA primary metagenome ERZ504707 (study PRJEB26092, sample SAMD00036197) | human gut metagenome | host: Homo sapiens | study: EMG produced TPA metagenomics assembly of...
AACAGACAGAACAATCTCAGGAGATTGCTCCAGAAAATAATATCATACCACAGGAGAAATCCGTTTAAAAGTTTATTCTTACCTTTGCAGGTAAATCACATTAGAATATGGAAGAAAAATTACGCATCATAGTAAGTGGAGGTGGCACGGGAGGACATATTTTTCCCGCCGTTTCCATCGCCAACGCCATAAAGGAATTATATCCGGACACTGAGATTTTGTTTATCGGAGCAGAAGGACGAATGGAAATGCAACGCGTTCCTGCCGCAGGTTACAAGATTATCGGATTGCCAGTCGCTGGATTTGACAGAAAGCATTTATTGAAAAACATCAGTGTACTTATCAAATTGTTCAGAAGTCAACTGATGGCCCGCAAAATCATAAAGGATTTCAAGCCTCATGCTGCTGTAGGCGTAGGAGCTATGCCAGTGGTCCTACCCTGAAAATGGCAGGCATGATGGGTATTCCCACGCTGATACAGGAACAAAATTCTTATGCCGGAGTCACCAATAAGCTATTGGCTCAAAAAGCAGAAAAAATCTGCGTGGCATACGAAGGAATGGAACGGTTCTTTGATAAAGACAAAATCATTCTGACAGGAAACCCAGTCAGACAAGGGTTGTTGAGCAAAAACATATCACGTGAAGAAGCAATCCGCTCGTTCGGATTAGACCCCAAGAAGAAGACCATTCTAATTGTCGGAGGCAGCTTGGGAGCACGCACAATCAACAACTGCATGATGCAGGGATTCGACAAAATCAAAGAATCAGGAGTGCAGTTTATCTGGCAGACCGGGAAAATCTATATCAATGAAGCCCAACAAGCTGTAAAGGCTTACGGGGAACTTCCAATGTTGCACGTAACCGACTTCATATCCGATATGGCTGCTGCTTATAGCGCTGCAGATGTGGTAATCAGTCGTGCAGGCGCAGGTTCTATCTCAGAATTCTGTCTGTTAGGCAAACCAGTCATCCTGGTACCTTCTCCCAATGTGGCAGAAGACCACCAGACAAAAAATGCACTGGCACTTGTCAACAAGAATGCGGCACTTTACATTAAAGATAGCGAAGCAACTCAAAAACTGCTGGATACCGCCATCGAAACGGTTCACAAACCCGATTTATTGAAAGAATTAAGGAACAACATTACCAAACTGGCTATCAAGGACTCTGCCACTATCATCGCAAAGGAGGTCTGCAAGCTAGCGTTAAAATACAAAGAAAATCATGAACATTAATACCATACAGCAGTCTATTTCATTGGAGCCGGAGGCATAGGCATGAGTGCTCTGGTACGTTATTTCCTGTCAAAAGGGAAAAAAGTAGGCGGTTATGACCGCACTCCAAGCGAGCTGACAGAGAAACTGATTGCAGAAGGAGCAGACATCCATTATGAAGAAAATGTGTCTCTCATCCCGGAAGTATTTCTTCATCCGGAAACCACGCTGGTGGTCTATACGCCTGCTATCCCTACCAACCACAAAGAATTGGTTTATTTCCAGGAACATCAGTTTGAGATTCACAAACGTGCCCAGGTATTGGGAATGCTGACTCAGACTGAGAAAGGAATGTGTGTAGCCGGGACCCATGGAAAAACAACCACCTCTACCATGGCAGCTTTCCTGATGGACCATTCACACGTGGGATGCAATGCATTTTTAGGAGGTATTTCCAAGAACTACCAGACCAACCTGTTATTATCAGATAAAAGTGACTATGTAGTTATCGAAGCAGACGAATTCGACCGTTCATTCCATTGGCTGACTCCGTATGCTACGGTTATTACCGCCACCGATTCAGACCATCTGGACATTTACGGTACGCACGAAGCTTACCTGGAAAGTTTCCGTAAGTACACCTCACTTATCCGTCCGGACGGATACCTGATTATCAAGGAAGGACTGGAACTGAAACCCGATGTACAGCCGGGAGTTACTGTGTACACCTACTCTACCGAAAAAGGAGACTTCCATGCCGAAAACATCCGTATTGACGACGGTGAAATTTATTTCGACTACATATCTCCTTTAGGCAACATCACCAACGTGCAGTTAGGAGTACCTGTCTTTGTCAATATTGAAAACGGTATTGCCGCTATGGCTTTAGCACAAATCGGAGGTGCCACCACAGAAGAAATAAAGGCCGCAATGCCACAGTTCAGAGGGGTGGACCGTCGTTTTGATTTCAAGATAAAGAATTCACACATCGTCTTTCTGAGTGATTATGCACATCATCCGGAAGAAATCCGACAGAGTGTAAGCTCTATCCGCAAATTATATCCTAACCGGAAAATCACGGCCGTGTTCCAGCCTCATCTTTACACGCGTACCCGCGATTTCTATCAGGATTTTGCCCATAGCCTGTCACTCTTAGACGAAGTGATTCTGTTGGATATTTATCCAGCCCGGGAGGCTCCGATACCAGGAGTAAGCAGTCAGCTTATCTATGATAACTTACGCCCCGGCATAGAAAAAAGCATGTGTTCCAAAGAGCAGATTATGGAAGTACTGAAAAATAAAAAGCTGGACGTACTCATCACGCTTGGAGCTGGAGACATAGACAATTACGTTCCACAAATTTATGAATTACTAAAAGATAGATGATTAAACGAATTCTCATACTCTGCATTCTGGTAGCGGTCTCTATTTACCTCATAGTGGCCGTTACCATATTCAATCGCAAGCCCGAAAATCAGGTCTGCAAGGGTATGGAATTGGTTGTTAAAGACAGCGTTGACTACGGTTTCATCACTGAAGCAGAAGTAACCAAACTACTAAAGCAGAAGAATCTATATCCGGAGAAAAAGCGTATTGGCACAATCAATGTCCGCCAGCTAGAGGAAGTGCTGTCACAGCATCCTTTCATCAGCAGAGCTGAATGCTATCTCACTTCGGGAGGGAAAGTAGGAATTGAAATCTACCAGCGTATCCCTCTCTTACGAATCATGAGCAGCAATGGGGACAATTACTACATTGACCATTCCGGGAAAATCATGAATGCCACAGGAAAGCCAATTCATGTAGCCGTTGCCACGGGTTTTATTGACCGAAAGTTTGCTCAACAGGAATTATATGAATTAGGCTTGTACCTCCAGCGCAATCCGTTTTGGAAAGCCCAAGTGGAACAGATCAACGTAACCCCGAAAAAAGAACTGGAAATTGTTCCCCGAGTAGGCGACCATATTCTTTTTTTAGGGAAAGCCACTGATTTTGAAGAAAAATTCAGTAAATTGCAAACGTTTTACAGCAAAGTGCTCAACCGCATCGGCTGGAACAAATATGAGCGAATCAGTATTGAGTTTAACAATCAAATTATCGGAACAAAAAAAGAAGACTAAGATATGGCAGTAACAGATTTTATAGCAGCTATCGAACTGGGTTCGACTCACATCACAGGAATTGCCGGCAAAAAGAATGCTGATGGAAGTATCCAGATTCTTGCCTATGCCAATACTCCTTCGTCAGATTGTATCAAAAAGGGGGCAATCTTCAATCTGGATAAAACCACCCAAGTGCTGGTTTCTGTTATCCAGAAGCTGGAAGAAGATTTGCAGGCTTCCATCAAGAAAGTCTATGTGGGAATAGGCGGACAGTCTATACGAAGCACACGTAACAATGTGACCAAGCAATTAGGGGAAGATACAAAAATATCACAAGCACTGATTGAATCACTTATGGAAAGCAACCGGGAAATCTCACTGATAGATCAGGAGATTCTGGATGTAGAACCACAAGAATACAAAGTAGGAAACAATCTGCTGACTGAACCTGTCGGTATTTCAGCCGACCGCATTGAGGGGCGTTATTTGAATATTATCGCACACCATACGCTCAAAGACAGAATCACCAAGTGTTTCAACCAGACCAAATACGAAATAGCAGACTATTTCCTTTCGCCGGTTGTTACCGCCAGCGTGGTACTGACCGACAGTGAAAAACGCTCCGGCTGTGCACTCGTGGATTTAGGTGCAGACACAACGACTGTGGCAGTATATAAGAACAACATCCTGCGCCATCTGGCAGTCATTCCATTGGGAAGCAATAACATTACCAAAGATATTTGCAGCCTGCAAATCGAAGAAGAAGATGCAGAACAGCTGAAACTCCGCTACGGATGTGCATTGACACCTCCAGCAGAAAATGACGAAACCGCAGATGAACAGGAATACAGCATCGAAGGGAAATGTAGCATTGCAGCCCACAAATTGGAATACATCGTGGAAGCTCGTGTGAATGAAATCATCTCGAACGTATGGAATCAAATCATGGTATCTGAATACGGCGATAAATTGCTGGCCGGACTGATTCTTACCGGTGGGGCTTCCAACATGCCCAACATGGACGAAGCATTCAAACAGATTACCAAGATTGAAAAAATCCGTATTGCCAAAGGAGGAAACATTACACTGAACGGTGCCATCGAAATTCCCAAAGACGGTACACAGAACACACTGATCGGATTATTGGCCGAAGGTAAAGAAAACTGTCTCAAAGTAGACCCTCGAAAAGGTCACCAGCTCGACTTCATTGAAGATTTGAAGGAAAAGGAAGAAGAAGCCAAACGCAAAGAAGCCGAACGTATTCAGGCGGAAGAAGCCAGACGCAAAGCGGAAGAAGAAGCTGAACGCATCCGCAAAATCAATGAAGAGAAAAACGTCAGGAAGAAGAACGTAACCGTAAACGACTGGAAGAATATACTGCATACGTAGAAGAAGCACATCTACTTCTCAGCAAAAAGAAATACAAAGCTGCATTGAAGGAAGTAGAAATGCACGGCGCATGCACCTCGCTGAAAAGGAGGAAGAACTGGATGAACTGGAGAAGAAAATCAACAAGGAGAAAAAAGAGAACAGTTGGTTTGACCTCTTTGCCAAGAAAGTTACAAACCTTTCAGATGAAATATTAAAAGATAACTGATTATTCATTTACATAAACATATTAGGATTATGTCAGACGAAACAATGGTACCTTTCGATTTCCCGAAAGACTCTCCACATATAATAAAAGTAATTGGTGTGGGTGGCGGAGGAGGTAATGCCGTCAATCACATGTACAAAGAAGGTATCCATGATGTGACATTTGTGGTCTGCAACACGGATAACCAGGCTCTGGAAGAATCACCCGTGCTCCGGAAACTACAGCTTGGTAGCGAAGGACTGGGAGCCGGAAACCGTCCGGCCAAGGCACGTGCTGCTGCTGAAGAAAGCATCGAAGACATCAAGAATATGCTGAACGACGGATGCCGCATGGCATTCATCACGGCTGGTATGGGAGGTGGAACCGGAACCGGTGCGGCTCCTATCATTGCCAAAACGGCTAAGGACATGGAAATCCTGACCGTAGGTATCGTGACCATTCCGTTCCTGTTCGAAGGCAACAAGAAAATCGACCAGGCTCTTGATGGTGTAGAAGAAATGAGTAAGCATGTAGATGCCCTGCTGGTTATCAACAACGAACGCCTGCGCGATGTATATTCCGATATCAGTGTAATGAATGCCTTTGGAAAGGCAGACGACACGCTGTCTATCGCCGCAAAGAGTATTGCAGAAATCATTACCTTGAGAGGTATCATCAACCTGGACTTCAACGATGTGAAAACCGTGTTGAAGGACGGTGGTGTAGCAATCATGAGTACAGGATACGGAGAAGGCGAAGGAAGAGTCACACAGGCTATTACCGATGCCCTTCATTCCCCGTTGCTGAACAACAACGATATTTTCAACTCCAAGAAAGTGTTGTTCGTAATTACCTATAGCCCGAACAGCGAACTGATGATGGGTGAAATGGATGAAATCCATGAATTCATGAGCAAGTTTGGCAAGGACGTAGAAACCAAATGGGGTCTTTACACTGATGAAACGCTGGAAAACAAAGTAAAATTCACCATTCTGGCTACGGGATTCGGTATCAAAGACGTTCCGGGTATGGACAATGTGCTCAAACAGCGTTCACTTGAAGAGCAGAAACGTTTGGACGATCTGGAAGAAGAAGAGCAAAAGAAAGACGAACGTCGAAGCGACTACTACGGAAAAAGCATCCTGAAAAGCAGCATCCGCAAGAAACGTCCGAACATCTACATCTTCAGTCAGGAAGACTTGGCCAACGATGACATCATCAGCATGGTAGAAACAACCCCTACCTACAAGCGCACCAAGATGGAACTGGAGAATATCCGTTCGAAAGCGACTACAGAAGAAAAGATTGCACCGGAACCGGAAACCACAACCAATACCGGCTCTATGACAATTACTTTCTAAACATCACCAAGAGAACAACATTTAAACTTTATAATGAATATGGATTTATTTGAACAGATTAGCAACGATATCAAAGAGGCCATGAAAGCCAAAGACAAAGTCAGACTGGAGACTTTGCGCAACGTAAAGAAATGTTTTCTGGAAGCAAAAACCGCTCCGGGTGCCAACGATACCCTGACCGATGATGCAGCCCTGAAAATCATGCAGAAACTGGTGAAACAAGGAAAAGATTCAGCTTCTGTATACGAAGGACAAGGCCGCGCCGACCTGGCAGAAGAAGAAATGGCTCAGGTACGTGTGATTGAAGCATACCTCCCGAAACAGCTTTCTCCGGAAGAACTGGAAGCTAAACTGAAAGAAATCATTGCCCGCGTAGGTGCTACCAGCGGAAAAGACATGGGTAAAGTGATGGGAGTAGCTTCTAAAGAACTGGCTGGTCTGGCTGAAGGTAGAGCAATTTCTGCCAAAGTAAAAGAATTGCTGGGATAAGATCATTCATATCCCCATCAAAAAACGGGATTCTCTTTTCTCAAATGAAAGGAGAGTCCCGTTTTTTATTCCCATCGTCACTCAGGTATCAAGCAAAAAGTTCCTTCAGCACATCAAGCGATTTCAGTTCAGGGAATTCCGGAAGATGCAGACGATAATATTCCATCATCACAGTCAGACAACGCTGCCGCTCCATACGGTTCATACCGAATAGAAACATCGTTTCATAATTCATACGTGCCAGCTGGCAGATATGCGACGACTCTTCCGGAGACAGACAGATGCCGTGCAAAGGCTTGTTCTCTACGAAACACGCATTCAACATATCAAACCAGCTTCCCTCCCGATAATCTTCCAGATTAGGATAAAAACCCAAGAACCTGGACAACCTGATCAGAAACACCAGGTGGAAATTAGCATAATCACTCCTGCAGGCATCCAGCCAGCGAATAGACGACACCAGATAAGCAAACAGCGGTTCGTTCTTCCCTTCCTCGCGTAAGGCATGCGACAAGAACTCAGCCAAAAACATCGCGATACTTAACTTGTACGGGTCGTAAGGTACTGACTCCAACGGATAAGACAATCTTGCTTCCTTCACCGGAGGTAAAGAAGTACGGGAACGCACATCGGCTTCCACCTCAACCAGGGAAAGCGGACGAAACAACGCCCCGTTTACCAGCGACTTGCGCGAACGCGTGGCAGGTATCACAAACGACATACTTCCATGCTGACAAGTATAGATATGCAAAATATTCGATTTGTCACTGTACCTTACTACGTGCAGCACTACTCCATCCAACTTCTGCAACATATCAGCAAGCAAAGAACAAATTCAGCACTTTGTCACGGTCCTTTCTCCGCACCGTCAGCGAAACACTGCCCGAACCTTCTTCAGAAGACACCATCAGCAGAGGAATATCCTTCAGCAAAGTCACCAGACCTTTTTCCGACATCTCCCCTTTGCGCTCAGCCGTCTCTTGTACACATATCACTTCCACCTCTTTCTCCACCGTCACTTCCGCAAATACGGAAAGTTCCTTACAAACATTCTGCAAAGCAGAAGCATCCGCTCCCGTCACCACAGAAAAATTTCCGGCCGAAGAAGCCATGGCAAAAACAGGCATGTCATAATGCGCCATCACGCAAGAGCCCTCTCTAAAAACGAAAAGAGGCCACCGCCTCCAACGTACGTAAACGCACATACACTAATTCCGTACACTCAGCCAACACCTGGAAAGAAGAAGGCTCCCCTTCTTTATCTCCCATTCTGCCAGACAGACCTTTCCATTATACAGGCCGACGGACCTTAATTTACAGCATTCCATCTTTCAAATTATCCTAAATATAAAATCCATTTTTGCGGACGAAAGATAGAAAAAGTCCTTATACAAAACAAACAAAACCCGTAAACTTTTTCTTCACACCACGAGGCACTTTTTACGTTTCCTTCCCGCGAAACCTACGTTTCTCAAGGCGGAACCGTAAGTTTTACGGAAGGGAAACATAAGGTTCAGCCACGAGAAACCTAAAAAACGGCAAAAGGAATTCCATTTAATGAAAGGGAACTCAAAAAAACACAGCAAATTTCATAAAAAAAGGAGCGAATGTTTTGGAGATTTCAAAATTCTTCCTACCTTTGCATCCGCAAACGAGAGATATGTATCCTCGTGAGAATTCAGGAGTTCTTCCTGAAATAAAGGATGGCCCGTTCGTCTATCGGTTAGGACGCAAGATTTTCATTCTTGAAAGGGGGGTTCGATTCCCCCACGGGCTACATAATAAACAAAAATCAAGAACAATATTAAAGATTAGTCGAGATGGCAAATCACAAATCATCTATTAAAAGAATCAGACAGGAAGAAAAAAGAAGACTTCACAACAGATATTATGCTAAGACAATGCGTAACGCAGTGAAGAAACTTCGTGCAACTACAGACAAAGCTGAAGCTGTTGCATTGTATCCTAGTGTACAGAAAATGTTGGATAAGCTGGCTAAGCGCAACATTATCCACGCGAACAAGGCTGCTAACTTGAAGTCTAAACTGGCTGCTCACATCAGCAAATTGGCTTAAGTCTACGCTTGACGCAAGAAAGATATTAAGGCTGGATGATTACATCTGGCCTTTTGTCGTATAGACTCGGTTCATGTCTTTTTCACGATTTTTAGAGTGCTGAAAATCGCTTCGTTCCAGTTTTTTTAGTATCTTTGAAAGCTTAAAAAAACGAAGAAAAAAACATGAGTGAAGAACTGACACAAAACAGCGGAAGCAACTACTCGGCCAGCAGTATCCAGGTGCTGGAAGGACTGGAGCCGTTCGTAAACGCCCCGCCATGTATATCGGCGACATCAGCGAAAAAGGCTTGCATCACCTGGTCTACGAGGTAGTAGACAACTCCATTGACGAAGCCCTTGCCGGTTATTGTACACATATAGAAGTAACTATCAACGAAGACAACTCGATTACCGTACAAGACAACGGTCGCGGTATTCCGGTCGATTTCCACGAAAAAGAAAAAAATCAGCCCTCGAAGTCGTAATGACCGTGCTTCATGCCGGAGGTAAGTTCGACAAAAGTTCCTATAAGGTTTCCGGAGGTCTGCACGGTGTGGGTGTATCTTGTGTGAACGCCTTGTCTACTCACATGACCACCAACGTATTCCACAACGGAAAAATCTATCAGCAGGAATATGAATGCGGAAAGCCGCTGTATGCCGTAAAAGAAGTGGGTACAACCGACATTACCGGTACACGCCAGACTTTCTGGCCGGATGGAAGTATCTTCACCGTAACCGAATATAAATACAGCATTCTTCAGGCCCGCATGCGCGAGCTGGCTTACCTGAACAAAGGAATCACCATCACCCTGACCGACAAGCGCGTGAAGGAGGAAGACGGTTCTTACAAACAGGAAAAGTTCCACTCAGAAGAAGGCGTGAAAGAATTCGTACGTTTCCTGAATTCCAACAATACACCGCTCATTGATGACGTAATCTACTTGAATACCGAAAAACAGGGTATTCCCATTGAATGCGCCATTATGTACAACACCGGATTCCGTGAAAACCTTCACTCGTATGTGAACAACATCAACACCATCGAAGGCGGTACACACGAAGCCGGATTCCGTATGGCACTGACACGTGTATTGAAGAAATATGCAGAAGAAAGCAAGGCGCTTGAAAAAGCAAGGTGGAAATCTCAGGTGAAGACTTCCGCGAAGGACTGATTGCCGTGATTTCTGTAAAAGTATCGGAACCTCAGTTTGAAGGACAGACCAAGACCAAGTTGGGTAACAACGAAGTGAGCGGTGCTGTGAATCAGGCTGTGGGAGAAGCCCTGACTTATTACCTGGAAGAACATCCGAAAGAAGCCAAGATTATTGTCGACAAAGTGGTACTGGCTGCTACCGCACGTGTGGCTGCCCGCAAGGCCCGCGAATCGGTTCAGCGTAAAAGTCCGATGGGCGGCGGCGGACTGCCGGGAAAACTGGCCGACTGCTCCAGCCGTGTAGCCGAAGAATGCGAACTCTTCCTCGTCGAGGGTGATTCTGCAGGTGGTTCAGCCAAGCAAGGAAGAAGCCGTCAGTTCCAGGCCATCCTGCCATTGCGCGGTAAAATTCTGAATGTGGAAAAAGCCATGTGGCACAAAGCTTTCGAAAGCGATGAAGTGAACAACATCATTCAGGCACTGGGCGTACGTTTCGGTGTAGACGGTGAGGAAGACAGCAAGAAAGCCAACATTGACAAGCTGCGCTACCACAAGGTCATCATCATGACCGATGCCGACGTCGATGGTTCTCACATCGACACACTGATCATGACACTATTCTACCGCTATATGCCTGAAGTAATTCAGGGTGGTCACCTGTATATCGCTACCCCTCCGTTGTACAAATGCAGCAAAGGTAAAATCAGCGAATACTGCTATACAGACGAAGCCCGCCAGGCTTTCATCCAGAAATATGGCGAAGGAAACGAGCAAGGCATCCACACCCAGCGTTACAAAGGTTTGGGTGAAATGAATCCGGAACAGTTGTGGGAAACTACCATGAATCCGGAAACCCGTATCCTGAAACAGGTAAATATCGAAAACGCGGCCGAAGCCGACTATATATTCTCCATGCTAATGGGCGACGATGTAGGTCCACGCCGTGAATTTATCGAGAAAAATGCGACGTATGCAAATATCGACGCATAATCTCATTTTTTAATTCATTATTATTAAATCCATCCTCACATCTTACACGAGGGAACCTCCGGAGCCGAAAGGACATCCGGAGGTTTTTTATTTGCATGAATCCATGAGATTCATTATTTTTGGACAAAACTATGAGCCACAACTAATACATAAGATATGAAAATTACTTTTCGCATACAATACCGTACAGTCTGGGGAGAAAGCCTGTGCGTGCTTCTCAGCCAGAATCACATACAACATACCGTAGAAATGACTACCCGCAACGGAGAAGAATGGACCGGAAAGGCAGAATTCGACTTTCACCCTTCCGAACCTATCTGCTACCGTTATGCCGTAAGCCGTCAAGGCACCCTTGTACGCCAGGAATTTGGCGCCATCCCCCATTCTTTCTATCCGGGCAACCTGCAACAGCAGCATTACCTCGTAGAAGACTGGTGGAGAGATCTGCCACAAGATGCCTACCGCTATACATCGGCTTTCAACAATGCATACACACCGGAACAGCCTTCCCGCTTGTCTGACAATACCGGCAGGTGCATCACCTTCCGCGCACTCTGCCCCGGCCTGAGTACCACGGACAGCGTCTGGGCCTCATCGGGAGCTGTGCGGCACTGGGTAGTTGGGAGTACTGCCGCCCGCTGAGAATGAAGGAAGTACAGCCCAACGTATGGCACCTGACACTAGATGCCTCCTCATTGGAATATCCTTTTGAGTATAAGTTCGTGGCCATCCATGAAGAAACCGGAGCCGTAGAGAAATGGGAAACCCGCCCCAACCGGATATTCCCTCTGCAACCGTTGCAACGCGGAGAAACCTATCTGCCCATGGAAACGGAAGTGTTCTTTGACGATGCCCCGCAACGGATAGCCGGTTGCGCCATTCCCGTGTTCTCCCTTCGCTCGGAAGGCAGTTGCGGCGTAGGCGACTTCGGCGACCTGAAGCTACTGACTGACTGGCAGATGAGACCGGACAGAAAGCCATTCAGATTCTTCCCATCAACGATACGACAATGAGCGGTACATGGACTGACTCTTATCCCTATAACAGCATCTCCATCTACGCTTTTCACCCGATGTACATCGACCTTCGCCAGCTCCCACCCCTGAAGGACAAGAAAGCCGCAGAAGCGTTCGAAAAAGCACGCATCGAAGTGAATTCCCTCCCCATGATGGATTATGAGAAGGCCAACAAGCTGAAGATGGACTACCTGAGAAAAGCGTACCAGATGGAAGGAAAAAAGTACTTGCCTCGGAAGATTTCCTGAACTTCTTCCGGCATAATGAGGAATGGCTTCAGCCTTATGCGGCTTTCTGCTACCTGCGCGACTCGTATGGCACACCGGATTTCAATCACTGGCCGAAATATTCTACTTACGATGCCGATGAAATAGCCAGACTGTGTACGCCTGAAAACAAAGCCTATACCAAAATCGCCTTCTACTATTACCTGCAATACCAATTGCACGTGCAGTTGCTTACCGTTAGTACGTATGCCAGAGCAAAAGGCATTCTGCTGAAAGGTGACATCCCCATCGGTATCAGCCGTTCCAGCGTAGAAGCCTGGGTAGAACCCCATTATTTCCACCTCAACGGTCAGGCAGGTGCTCCTCCCGATGCGTTCTCTGTCAACGGACAAAACTGGGGATTCCCAACCTATAACTGGGAAGTAATGGAAAAAGACAATTACCGCTGGTGGCGCCGCCGTTTCTCCAAGATGGCAGAATACTTTACAGCTTACCGCATCGACCATATCTTAGGATTTTTCCGCATCTGGGAAATTCCCGACCATTCGGTACATGGTCTGCTCGGACAGTTCTCCCCTTCCCTTCCCCTGAGCATGGATGAAATCAGAAGCTTTGGTCTGAATCTGGACCGGGACTTCATGACGCAGCCGTTTATCAACGACAAGGTGCTGGAAGAAGTCTTCGGCGCACAAAGTGAGTACGTACGGCAACGTTTTATCACGCCCAATGGAAAAGGAGGCTACGCATTACTGCCGGAGTTTGATACCCAGCGAAAGGTGGAAGCTTATTTCAATGGAAAAGAAGACGAGGATAGCCTGAAACTGAAAGAAGGGCTTTACTCCCTGATCAGCAACGTGCTGTTTGTCACAGACCACCACGACGCCGAGAAACTCCATCCCAGAATTGCCGTACAGAATGATTCCGTATTCCAGCAGCTGAACTGGAAGCAACAGGGAGCCTTCAACCACCTGTACAATCATTACTACTACCAGCGCCACAACGAATTCTGGTATCAGGAAGCCATGAAAAAACTTCCGGTTCTCACCCAATCCACTCCTATGTTAGTATGCGGAGAAGATTTAGGTATGGTTCCGGAGTGTGTGCCCTGGGTAATGAGACAATTGCAGATACTCTCACTTGAAATCCAACGCATGCCCAAACAAATGTACGAAGACTTCGGACACCCTGAAAACTATCCGTTCCTGTCGGTATGCACCATCGGTACGCACGACATGTCCACTTTCCGCGGATGGTGGGAAGAAGACCCAGCCCTCACGGAGCGCTTCTATCATCAGGAAATGCACCATCAGGGAGAGATTCCCGTACATGCTCCCGGATGGCTCTGTAAGGACATCGTCTTCCATCACCTGAAAAGCCCTTCCCTGCTCTGCATTTTGGCATGGCAGGACTGGATGAGCATCAACGAACAGTTACGCAATCCGGATATAGAAGGAGAGCGCATTAACATACCGGCCCATCCACGGCATTACTGGCGATGGAGAATGCACCTCACACTGGAACAACTTCTGAAAGAAAAGGAACTGAACCAGACAATCCGTGAATTGATTGAAGACAGCAACCGTAGATAGAAATATACAATGAGGGCCTGAAATTCCAACAACTTCAGGCCTCTTATTTTTCTTATCAGAAGTTTACTTCTTTCCCAATAAAAATTCGTCAATGGTCTTTCTCAAAGTCTCTTCAGGCAAAGCCCCTTGCGCCACCTGAGGAGTTCCCTTTGCCGGAATGAACAGAAGGGTCGGGATACTGCGTATACCAAAAGCAGCCGACAACTCAGGTTCCTTATCTGTATCAATCTTATAGACCACAATCTTTCCTTTATATTCCGCGGCAGTTTCTCCAGTACCGGAGCGATAGCCTTACATGGGCCACACCAAGTGGCATAGAAATCTACAATAGCCGGTTTATCACCTTCGTATTTCCATTCTTTCGGATTCTTCTCATAATTATATACCTTGGTCAGGAAATCGGCTTTAGTCAGATGAGTAACATTAGCTTGTACGGCTGCACTCTCCTGTACTTCCGCCTTGGTTTCTTTACCAGCATTATTTCCACAAGCCGGAGTCAGCATGGCAGCAGCCAGCGCCATCAACAGCAATCTTTTCATAATTCACAAAATAACGGGTTATCAATTCTTTTCTTTGTGCACAAAAATAGTGCATTTTGTAATAAGAACAAATTTTGAATCAAACAAGTTGAGAGAAACGCGTGTTTATAACTTTTATTGAGAAAGTCCGATGGAATACTATAAAACATCAGCGGGACAAACAAATATACTTTGTTCATCCCGCTGAGATTTAATCTTTTAATCTGCCCTGACGGCTATTAATATTCTTCCTCGTTGAAGAAAAATCTTCTTTACTCGGATAATCAGGCCAGATATCTTCTATACTTTCATAAATTTCTCCTTCGTCTTCCATTTCCTGCAAGTTTTCGATTACTTCCAGTGGAGCACCTGAACGCATTGCATAGTCAATTAACTCGTCTTTAGTTGCTGGCCAAGGAGCATCTTCCAGCTTTGAGGCCAATTCCAATGTCCAATACATAGTATATAATTTTAAACAGTTTTACTTCTTTATATTGATTCGCAAAAATATAACAAATTCTTTCACTCGCAACGCTTATCCCAATAAATTTCGCTTTCGTCTGTTAAATTGTTTAACCGGCGTGACAAAACGAACAGATAATCAGACAATCGGTTCACAAAACACTTTGCCTGCTCCTCCAATTCATAGGAAAGACTTTCTTCCAAGGCCTGAATCCGACGTTCTGCCCGACGACAGACCGTACGACAGACATGACAAACGGAAGCCGGATAACTCCCTCCCGGAAGGATAAAACCTGCAAGCGACGGTAAAGAAGCGTTTATCTCATCGATAGCCTGTTCCAGACGCTGCACATTCTCCAGTGAGATATGACTTTCTACTGGAAAAGTAGTCTTTTCCAAGTCGGTAGCCAGATAAGAGCCCAATGAAAACAGTTTATGCTGCACAAAGCGTAATAACTCTTCATGCTCTGCATCCTTCATTACCGAAATCAATAATCCGATAAAAGAATTCAGTTCGTCTATGGTTCCGTACGCATCCAGACGTATATCTGCTTTTGAAACACGTACTCCTCCTACCAGCGAGGTGGTACCTTTATCACCTGTCTTGGTATAAATCTTGTTCATTTTCATATATTTAAGGTCTTAAAGTCAAAGAAAGTTCACAATACGATGCTCCTTTACACGCTCTTTATCAAAAAATACCAGTCCGACATCATAAAGGTCGAATGTGATTCCCGTACGAAGATCTGCTATAACTTCCTTCCACCATCTTTTCTTCTCTGGAGTAGCATAAGGATTACCGATGATGAAACAAGTATGTTTATCGGCCAGTGGAATCAGTCGTTCAAACATCTCCTTATACGCTGGAGTATGGGCGATATGTACCACTTCCGGCTTTACTCCCTCCTTGAGCAACCTATCCATATCTGCTTCACAGTTTCCGGTCAGGTAATCAATAGAAGATTTACCGGAGAGAATCCGTTTCACTGCATCTTCCGATTGTTCTGAGAACGTATAAACTGCATGCCTGTATTGGCTTCGGCCATATAACGGGTACTTATTCCGCTGCCAGTTCCCACTTCCCATACTACAGAAGGCCGGAGGTGATTAATCAGACGGAATAAGAACTTATCGACCTTTTCCCGATAATGAGGCAAAAAAGCCACCACACGTCTCAAGTGATGCAATGGTGCATAGGCATAGAATGGTAAACGTTCGTAAATGACAAACGTAATAAAAAAGAAATCGGAAGGAGAATGTACTCCGTATCCGCAACGATGCCGGAAACGACGACACCAGTTCCACCCTCTTAATATAAAATCCCCCATTTTTCGGACACTAATATTGGTTGATAACGGGGGACAAAGATAAAATTTATAGTGGAAAAACAAAAAGGATAGTGTAATTATGATACAAAATATCCTGAATGGATGCAGAAATCATTCCGCTTCCATCCAGGATCAATATTTCATGAAAAACGTGGTTTATTTACGTTGTCCCAGTTTGTCATCCAAATACAGAATGCCAGCTGCGTCGCCACATTTTCTAAGTTTCTCTACAATGTTCTGTGCTGTAGCTTCTTCTTCCACCTGTTCACGAACATATCCCCACAAGAAATCCTGTGAAGCTTTGTCTTTTACTTCAGAAGCAACATTTACCAACTCGTCAATCAAGCTGGATACATGACATTCGTGCTTGTAAACATGTTCAAATACTTCCTGTACGCTGCCCCATCCTTGTGGAACGACATCAATTTTATCCACTTTAGCTGCACCACCGCGTTTAACCAAATAATCAGCTAAATCATAAGCATGCTGCAATTCTTCTTGTGACTGTTTACGCATCCATGAAGCAAAACCGTCGAAACCTTCTTTCTGCAAGTAGAAAGACATGGACAAATACAAGTTAGAAGACCACATTTCCGCAGTAATCTGCTCGTTGATGGCATTTTGCAATTTTTCTGAAATCATAGTTCTATGTGTTTAAGTAAGTAATTCAATATCTATGAAGTAAACCACAAAAAAGATGCCAGATAAGTTCCTGCCACATTTTTTCCAGCGAACTGACAAGATGTCACCAGACCAAGTCTATCTACGAAAGCATGCGGGCTTTTCCCCAGAAGAAACGGGACAAATTCAGCTTATCCATCCCCCAGGCTATAGCAAACGAACCAATTACACAGAAACATAAGGACACACATAAAAAGAGCATCCCGGTAGGTTCAAAAGCCAATACAGGCACCAAAGGCTTCACTGCCATTGTAAATACCGGAGAAAATACTAACAGCACAAAGGTATGAGAGCCTATGTAACCCAATCCTTTTTTCAGATAATCGGGTAAATAGCGATATACAGCCAACAGAAAACTAATCATCAGATAAGTCAGAGCAGCCCCTGAAAGAGTTGATTTATTCAGGTTTGTCTCATCAGCAGCCAGCCATATTACAGGCAACAAAGCCCAAAATGAAGCTGAAAAGAAAGTACGGAAATTTATCGAGCTCCGTCTCAAAGCCACTCCTGCTGTAAAGTAAAGCGCATTTATTAAAGAAAGTATTCCACAAGCTGACAATACGGCATAGCATAAGGCCAGTATAATTAAGACGGAAACGGTATTACTCCACTTTCCAGCCAATTTGTCCACCAATAAATAAACAAGTCCACACAGCATCAACGTATGAAGATACCAATAGGGTCCCAAAGGATGTAAGAACAATTTATCCAGCCATAGAGGAACACTTAGATGCTCCACTGATTCACGAACCGGCAGAATAGCAGACATGATGACATAACCTGTTTCCATCACAGCGTATGGAATAAAAATCCACCACATTGTACGCAGAAACGGACGTATTCCTTTAGCTATATTCATGACATAACCGGAAATGACCAAGAAAGCAGGCATGTGGAAAGTATAAACCAAAGCTTTAGCGTATGGATATTTGTCACCGATATATACAAGATGAAACACAATCATCAATAAAATAAAAATGGATTTCAAGTAATCGAGCTCTGCAATACGATTTTTCATGGAGCATAAGAATTGATTGGTAATAAAAAGGTTGACTTAATCAAGTCAACCTCTCTGTACCCAGACCGGGTCGAACCGGGATGGATGTTACTCCACTGGTGTTTGAGACCAGCGCGTCTACCGATTCCGCCATCTGGGCATTTGTTTTTCGTTTGCGTGTGCAAAGGTAAACACAATTTTCTAAACACACAAGGAAAATGCTGATTTTTATCAAAAAAATCTCTTGTTGTCCTTGTATTACACAAGCAGCAACAAGAGATTATATAGTTTCACCGTTTATTTCTGACGGATAAAGATGTTTATCGGAGTTCCCGAAAGTTTCCAGCGTTCACGAATCTTATTTTCAAGGAAACGACGGTAAGGCTCTTTCACGTATTGCGGCAAGTTGGCAAAGAACACAAATGAAGGAACCTGTGTATTCGGCAACTGAGTGATGTACTTAATCTTGATATACTTTCCTTTATTTGAAGGTGGTGGATAAGCCTCAATCAGCGGCAGAAGTTCCTCGTTCAGACGAGCAGTCGGGATTCTTGTCGTACGTGCCTGGTAAACTTCCTTCGCCAGTTCAAGCACCTTCAGAATACGTTGTTTTGTCAATGCTGATGTAAAGACAATTGGAAAGTCAGTAAAAGGAGCCAGACGATCACGAATCGCATCTTCATATCCTTTCATTACCTTAGCCGTTTTATCCTCAATCAAGTCCCATTTGTTGACAACGACCACAAGTCCTTTCTGGTTTCGCTGTACCAAAGAGAAGATGTTCAAATCCTGACCTTCGATACCACGTGTAGCATCCAGCATCAGAATACATACATCCGAATTTTCGATTGAGCGGATGGAACGGATTACAGAATAATACTCCAGATCTTCGCTCACTTTATTCTTTTTACGGATACCGGCTGTATCGACCAGATAGAAATCAAAACCAAACTTATTGTAACGGGTATAGATAGAATCGCGCGTAGTACCCGCAATTTCTGTCACAATATTACGGTCTTCTCCAATAAAGGCATTGATAATAGACGATTTTCCGGCATTCGGACGTCCTACCACAGCAAAGCGAGGTATATCATCATCCAAAATTTCAGGAGTTTCCTTCTTGAACTTGCTCAATACTAAATCCAGCAAGTCACCTGTACCACTTCCACTCAAAGCAGAAACACAGTAAGGATCACCCAAGCCTAAGGAATAAAACTCAGCCGCATTATACTGCAGGTCGTTATTATCCGTTTTATTTGCAACTAAAAGTACAGGAGTCTTGGAACGGCGCAAGATTTCGGCTACTTCCATATCCAAATCAGTAACTCCATTCATTACGTCTACCACAAACAAAATGACATCGGCTTCATCAATTGCCAGCATTACCTGTTTGCGAATTTCCTCCTCGAATACATCATCCGAGTTGACTACCCATCCTCCGGTATCTACTACTGAGAATTCCTTTCCCAGCCATTCCGACTTACCATACTGTCGGTCGCGGGTTGTACCGGCCTGTTCATTCACAATCGCCTGACGACTCTTGGTCAGACGGGTTAAACAGTGTCCGACTTTCCCACATTGGGACGTCCCACAATCGCAACTAAATTTCCCATAATTATCTTCATTTACGGCTTCGCAGCCGATATTAATCCAATTGATAACCAAAATTTTTCAATTCCTTGTCAGAGCTTCTCCAGTCCTTATCCACTTTGACAAATGTCTCCAGGTAAATGGATTTACGGAAGAAGTGCTCCAATGTCTTACGCGCTTCAGTAGCTACTTTCTTCAAGGCTTTTCCCTGACGACCGATAATAATACCTTTCTGAGAATCGCGTTCCACATAAATTACCGCATTGATATGGATGCTTTTCTCGTCTTCCTTGAACTGTTCTACTACGACCTCTACTGAATAAGGAATCTCCTTGTCATAATACAACAAAATCTTTTCACGGATAATCTCTGTCACAAAGAAACGGGCAGGCTTATCCGTCCATTGGTCCTTTCCAAAATAAGGAGGAGAATCCGGCAACAGCTCCTTAATACGCTTCATCACCACATCCACATTGAATTTGGCCATTGCAGAGATAGGAATAATTTCCGCTTCAGGCAGCATCTCGTGCCATTCATCCACCAATTTCACCAAATCCTCCTGATTGGTCAGGTCAATCTTGTTAATCAGCAACAAAACCGGCACCTTCAGGTTGCGCACCTTTTCCATAAACTCCGCATTCTTGTCCGGTTTTTCCACCGTATCAGTAACATACAGCAACACGTCTGCATCCACCAATGCCGATTCCGAGAAGTTGAGCATAGACTCCTGAAGCTTATAGTTAGGCTTCAATACCCCCGGAGTATCAGAGAAGACAATCTGCATATCCTCCGTATTAAGAATACCCATAATACGATGGCGAGTTGTCTGAGCCTTGAAAGTCGCGATGGAGATACGTTCCCCCACCAGCAAGTTCATCAAAGTAGATTTTCCGACATTCGGATTACCTACAATATTCACAAATCCGGCTTTGTGCATAAGTAAATATTAGTTCACAGACAAAAACGCATCGATTGGGATGCGTTTTTTATCTGTAGTGTTAATTCTTTCTTTATTTATTTCCGTCATAACCCCACTTCACATAGCAGGCACCCCAGGTAAATCCTGCACCAAACGCAGTGAAGATGATATTATCGCCCTTCTTCAGTTGCTTTTCGTAATCCCATAAGCAAAGTGGCAGAGTTCCAGCACTGGTATTACCATAACGCTGGATATTAATCATCACCTTATCCAATGGAACTTCCAGACGAGAAGCAACCGCATCAATGATTCGCAGATTTGCCTGATGAGGTACAATCCAGTTGATGTTGTCCTTATTCAAGCCATTACGTTCTGCAATCTGAGCCGTTACGTCAGACATATTAGATACAGCATATTTAAATACCGTTCTACCTTCCTGATACAGATAATGCATCTTATTGTCAATTGTAAAATAAGAAGGAGGACAAACCGAACCACCTGCTTTCATGTGCAGGAACGGAAGTCCTTTACCATCTGTACGCAAGATAGAGTCCATGATACCATAGTCTTCTGTAGTAGCTTCTACCATGCAAGCCGCAGCACCGTCACCGAAAATCGGACATGTAGCGCGGTCTCCATAGTTCACCATTGAAGACATCTTATCTGCACCTACAATGATAATTTTTTATGACGACCAGACTGAATCATGCTGGCAGCAGTTTCCATGGCATACAAGAATCCGCTACAAGCAGCCTGCAAGTCAAATGCATACGCATTCTTCAATCCCAGTTTGTCACAAAGAATAGAAGCAGTAGAAGGGAAATGATAGTCAGGAGTTGTAGTAGCTACAATCACGCAGTCAATAGAAGCCGGATCCGAGTCCGTTTTCTGCATCAACTGCTTGGCAGCCTTACGGGCCAAATATGAAGTTCCCAAACCTTCTTCGTTCAGGATACGTCTTTCTTTCACCCCGATACGAGTCATAATCCACTCATCGTTGGTGTCAACCATTCTCGACAATTCTTCGTTTGTCAGGACATAATCAGGTACATATCCACCGACTCCTGTAATTACAGCATTTATTTTTTCCATCATTTCTTAATTTCGTGGCTTATAAAAAAACAGCCGAAGAGCCGAAATGGCTCTCCGGCTTTAATTTCCCTGGAACATGCAAAGATGTTCTACAAAGCGTCAAGTTATTAAAGAGCAGCTTCTTTTTCGATAGCCAATTTACCTCTGTAATAACCACAAGCCCCACATACTGTGTGATAAACATGCCATTCGCCGCAGTTCGGACAAATAGCTAAAGTAGGAGCAACTGCCTTGTCATGAGTTCTTCTCTTCGCAGTTCTCGTTTTTGATTGTCTTCTTTTAGGATGTGCCATTTTTCTAAACTTTTATTTAATTATTATCTAATATTTTCTTCAATTCGTTCCATCTCGGATCTATCTCACGTGCTTCTGAAGGCTCATCTGTCATTTCCTCCTCATCCAGGAAATCATCCATTTCATCTTCTTCATCTGCAGAAGTACGCAAATGTTTGTTCAAGGCTCCCATCATACCTTTATTACATTTTCCGGGAGCATGCACATGCTTCATCGGTATGCTCAATGCGATAAACTCGTACATAAACCAAGCGACGTTAATATAGCCGTCTTCTTCCGGCACAATCACCATATCGTCTTCGTCCGAGAATTCGAGTCCGAGTTTTACCTTCAATGTGTCATCCGTTTCTACCGGCAACTCCATGTCATCCAGGCAACGATCGCACGGCACAACTACGGAACCCTCAATATGGAAATTCAAGACATAAATGCCCATTGTTTTCTTCACATCCAACTGTACCTGCAGTTTTCCTTTTTGAATCTCCGGAGCATCAATATCCGCGAAGAACTGATTTGTCAGTGAAAACTCATAATGAGCCGAGTTTTCCTTCATGTTCTTCAATTCTATTTTATATGTAGCAAGTTTTCCCAAGTCGCAATACTATATAAATCGGGCGACAAAGATACAAATAATAATTCATTTTATCTAGTCTTTCTACTTTTTATTTATTAAAAATACTTGTTTCCCTTCGAATCTGCCTTCTTAATACCTATTATAATATACCCATATTTCCTAATCATTAAGACTAAAACGCTATTGCTTTCCTCTCCTTTATCTTTAAAGAAGCAACATTGCCCCCTGATAGAATAGAGTTTTAATATAATTAACCCTAATATCGTAAATAAATATAGTATTAATAGCACATTTAATTAGCAAATTAAGTAACTTTGCGGCACATATCAAAGAAATAAAACCTTATCTGTATGTTAACTCAAATAATTAATGCCCGTATTTTAACTCCACAAGGCTGGTTAAAAGACGGTTCTGTACTAATCAGAGACAACAAAATCCTGGAAGTAACCAATTGTGACCTGGCTATCGTCGGTGCGACACTTATTGATGCAAAAGGAATGTATATCGTGCCGGGAGGAGTCGAGATCCATGTACATGGTGGAGGTGGACGTGACTTCATGGAAGGATCTGAAGATGCGTTCCGTGCAGCTATCAAGGCTCACATGCAGCATGGTACCACAAGTATTTTCCCGACGCTTTCTTCGTCTACCATTCCTATGATTCGTGCTGCTGCTGAAACTACGGAAAAATTAATGAGTGAACCTGACAGTCCGGTACTCGGACTCCATTTGGAAGGACATTATTTCAATATGAAAATGGCAGGGGGACAGATGCCGGAAAATATCAAGAACCCTGATCCAGAAGAATACATTCCACTTTTGGAAGAAACTCACTGCATCAAGCGATGGGATGCTGCTCCCGAACTTCCGGGTGCTATGCAATTCGGTAAGTATATCACTTCAAAAGGTGTATTAGCCTCAGTAGGACATACACAAGCTGAATTTGAAGACATCTATACAGGATTCTACGCCGGCTATACTCATGCCACACATTTCTATAATGCGATGCCGGGATTCCACAAACGTCGCGAATACAAGTACGAAGGAACTGTAGAAAGTATCTACCTAATGGACGACATGACAGTAGAAGTGGTAGCCGACGGCATCCATGTTCCTCCTACCATTCTTCGTCTGGTACATAAAATCAAAGGAGTAGAAAAGACAGCTCTGATTACTGATGCACTGGCATGTGCAGCCAGCGACAGCAAAGAAGCCTTCGACCCTCGTGTCATCATTGAAGATGGAGTTTGTAAACTGGCCGACCGTTCTGCACTGGCAGGTAGCATCGCCACCATGGACCGCCTGATTCGTACCATGGTACAAAAGGCTGAGATTCCATTGGAAGATGCAGTCAGAATGGCTTCAGAAACACCTGCCCGCATTATGGGTGTGCTCGACCGCAAAGGTACACTGGAAAGAGGAAAAGATGCAGACATCATCGCTCTTGACCGCGACCTGAATGTTCGTGCCGTATGGGCAATGGGAAAACTGGTGGAAGGTACCAACAAACTTTTTTAACGACTTAAATACTCGACGATTATGTTGACTCAAATCATAAATGGGCATATTCTTACCCCACAAGGATGGTTGAAAGACGGCTCTGTCCTCATTAGCGACGGAAAAATCCTGGAAGTAACTAACAGCGACCTGGCTGTTATCGGTGCAACAGTAATTGATGCCAAAGGCATGTACATCGTACCAGGATTTGTAAGCATGCACGCACACGGAGGTGCCGGACACGATTTTACAGAAGGTACTACCGAAGCTTTTCAGAAAGCTACACAAGCTCACCTGGCCCACGGAGCAACTTCTATCTTCCCCACACTAAGTTCTACCAGCTTGATAATATCAATGTGCAGTAACTACATGCGAGGAACTGATGAAAGCACCTGGAAACATTATTCAAGGACTTCACAATTGAAGGTCCGTACCTCAATAAGAAAATGGCTGGA
>ENA-OQHA01000350-OQHA01000350.1-human-gut-metagenome-genome-assembly--contig:-NODE-350-length-24004-cov-6.400511_pt1 | contig 24004 bp, 28 predicted proteins | sample MGYA00242558_ERZ504707 | MGnify/ENA primary metagenome ERZ504707 (study PRJEB26092, sample SAMD00036197) | human gut metagenome | host: Homo sapiens | study: EMG produced TPA metagenomics assembly of...
TTTTGTGTGTTTGTGTGTTTTTTCTTATCTTCTTAAGTATCATTATAGTGAGCCGTACGCCATCTGCAACAACAATATTGGGGCAAGCGATAATTATATTGAGGTGATCTTCGATTTTTTCTTGTTTTTTTTCCCTTTTTGCCGCATACTTTACTTATCGTATGATTTTTAATGGATTTTATGGATTGGAGGTACGTTTCATGCAGATCCGCATGGATAAAGAAAACCGTGAGCTGAAGGCCCACGGCAGCTATGAATTTCCTGTCAACATCAGTTACGAACAGCTCTCCCGCTACGAGCGCGGCTCCTTTTCCTGGCACTGGCACCCGGAAATTGAGCTGACGTTTGTCCTCTCGGGGCAGATCGGATATCAGGTCAACGGCAAATCGTATGTCTTAAAAGAAGGGGACGGCATTTTCTGCAACACGAATGCGCTTCACAGCGGCCACATGATCGACGGGATGGACTGCGTCTATATTTCAACCACGTTCGCCCCGCGCTTTCTCTATGGTTTTTCAAACAGTGTGATCCAGACGCGCTACGTCGAACCGGTGCTGACGGATATGCAGCTCGCCTCCATCGTCTTTTCGCCGGAGATCGACTGGCAGAACCAGGTACTTGCCTGTATGCACCGCATCTACGACCTCTCGCTTTCACAGCCGTCCGCGTTTGAGATGGAAATCCAGGAGCTTCTGCTGTCGATCTGGATTGAGATTTACCGCCACGCATCGTTTTCCGGTGAATCCCAGAACACGGCGGCAGCGCGTGATGTTGAGCGGCTCCGCATTCTGCTCGACTACATCCACCGCCATTATATGGAGCATCTGACGCTCGAGGATCTCGCCGCACAGATCCACATCTGCCGCAGTGAATGCTGCCGTTTTTTCAAGAAATGCATGAACGAATCCCTGTTTGACTATCTTCTCGATTACCGTATTGAAAAAAGCCTGCCGCTCCTTCTCGAGCGCCAGGCCAGTATCACTTCCGTAGCGGAACAGACCGGATTTTCCAGTCCTGCCTATTTTTCTAAAATTTTCCGGCAGCAGATGGGCTGCTCGCCGAGCGAATACCGGAACCGCGCGGATCACACGTAACGTTCAGCGCTGTACCGAGATTTCATTTCCTGCTGCCCGGCTTTTGATCCGCTCTCACAATCCACCCTCTCCCAAAACGAATGGATTACCTCCGGGAGGCTGCTGCGCTGCACAATCCGGCAGTCCTCCCACTCTCTTGGGAACAGCTCGCGGTACTCCCGGTTTCGGAACCGCTCGTCGAGCAACAGAATCACACCCGTGTCCTCCGTCGTACGGATCACGCGCCCTGCCGCCTGCAATACTTTATTCATGCCGGGATAGCGGTACGCGTAGTCGAAACCGTTCTCTCCGCTGCGGTCGAAATATTGCTTTAAAAGTTCTCTCTCCGGCCCCACCTGCGGGATTCCGGCTCCCACAACGGCCGCGCCGATCAGCTTCTCCCCGTCCAGATCAATTCCCTCCGAGAAAATGCCTCCCATGATACAGAATCCCACCAGCGTTTTCTCGTTGTCTTTCGCAAACGCTTCCAGAAACTCTTCTCTCTCCTGCTCCCGCATCGCCGACTCCTGGATCAGGCAGGTCACGTTTTCATCTGCATACAGTTCCTCATAGACCGCATAGACATCCTGCATCAGGCGGTATGACGGGAAGAACGCCATATAGTTGCCCTTCCGGCTCTGGATCATCTCGTTCAGATAAGCGGCGATCTTCTCAAACTCTGCGCGGTTTCTCCGCTGATACTTCGTGCTGACCTCGCTTCCGATCGCCAGACACCGCTTCGTGGGATCAAACGGGGACTCCACGTAAATCGCGTAATCGTCCGTATTCGTGCTGAACATCTTCTTATAATACTGCACCGGCAGCAGCGTCGCGGAAAAGAAGACGGCCGACCGCCCCTGGTTGATACACTGCTGCAGATTCTCCGCCGGGTTGACGCAGAACAGGCGCAGTGCAAAATCGCCGTTATCGAGATAACTCGTGTAGATCAGATAATTTTCATCCACTAAATTGTAAATCTCGGAAAAATTTCGCAAGTTAAAGTAAAATTCCAGAACCTGCTTCCGGATTTCGCTTGTCTTATGCGCTTCCAGCCAGCCTGCCAGTTCTTCCAGCAGCTGATTGACCATCATAAGAAACGTCGATACGCTTTCCAGCTCCGTGCAGGAATCGCACTCTCTTTTGTAGACGAGCATCTGGTGATTGCAGCGATTCAGCGCCTTCTCGAGCTTTTTGCCCGGTGCATACGGGCGGAGGAGCTGGCGGACCTTTAAAATCTCCTCTTTGACGAGCGTGGCACTGAACATATCGCGGCCCCGCTCGACCAGGTTATGCGCCTCGTCGATCAGAAAGATGTAGTCACCCTTCGTTCCTTCTGCGAAAAAGCGTTTTAATTTCGAGGTCGGATCAAACGCATAGTTGTAATCGCAGATCACGCCGTCCACCCACGAAGCCACATCAAACTGGAACTCGTGCGGGCAGACGTTCCATTTTTCCGCCTGGCGTAGGACTTCCTCTCTTGTGTAGGAATCGCATTCCGTCAGCATCTCGTACACCGCCGCGTTGATCCGGTCAAAATGACCTTTCGCGCGCGGGCAGTGGATCGGATCGCATTCGGGCTCATCGAGGATGCACATTTTTTCTTTTGCGGTCAGCGTGATTGCTTTGAACTGCAGTCCCTTCTCTTTTAGAATGGAGACCGCCTCCTCTGCCACGGTACGGGTGATGGTTTTCGCAGTCAGATAAAAAAGACGGTCGCCGCAGCCCTCTCCGATCGCGCGGATGGCCGGAAAGACCGTGGACATTGTTTTTCCGATGCCGGTCGGCGCCTGGACGAAGAGTTCTTTTTTCCGCAGAATGGTACGGTAGACGCCGCTCACCAGTTCCCGCTGGCCTTTCCGGTACGGGAAGGGGAATTCGAGGTGCTGCATTGAGGCATCTCGCGCTTTCTGCACTGGTACTGGAATTCCGCCCAGATAAACCAGGCGTCGAGTAGCTCATCGAACCACTGCTCCAGTTCCGGGAGCTTGTACGTCTGCAGAAAATGGCGGATGCGCCAGTTAGAATGCTCCGGCTTTACCTCTTCTTTGGTGAGCGGGCGCAGAAGGCCTTCCTCCTCGGAGGAGAGCAGGGTGTACGTCATCAGCACGCCCATCTCCTCTTTGCGGTTCTGAAGGCCGTAGATGTAAGCGTAGCACTTCGCCTGTGCCAGATGTACCGGAACCGGCTCTTCCATCGTTTCGAGGTCACGGTACGTTCCCTTGATCTCCTCGATCACGGTCGTGGTTCCGTCCTCGTACATGCCGTCTGCTCTTCCCTCGACGCGCAGAATGAAATGCTCATATTCTTTTTCGTGAACCAGCGGAACCTCCGCACGGTAATCGGCGCCCCGTTTTTTCTGAATCTGCTGATGCACCCGCGTTCCCGCCTGCATGGCATCGCGCTCGCCAAAACCTCCCGACGAGTTGTCCAGATCCCCGCTGCGCAGAATAAACTCCACCAGATTCCGCACGGAAATCCGGATCTCTTTCTTCTTCTCTTCCACTAGCCCGCTCCTTTTCTAACCAGACTATTCAGAGCCCCATCTCGATTCCGCTGCGCTGCATCTCGATGTGGCTTCTCGCCATATGAAATTCCAGAAAAGAACGCTCATTCATGCAAGCATGATTCGTGTCCTTTTCTGGAATTTCGCATGGCTCTGAATAGTTATCATTATACAGAAAAAAGGAGACTGCCGCAACAGTCTCCTTTTTTCTCTCTGAAGTTATGTGTCTCGTGTGATTAGTTTTTCTTCAGAAAGTCCCCTGCGCAAATTCTGTCTCTACTCTCGCTGGCGGCGCAGGCTGAATTTTTTTCGTTTCCCTTAATAAAATTTATGCTACAGCAAATTTCTGCAGGGTTTTATTGAATGCCGGACTGTCACCATAGCAGTGTACGGTGAGATCACGGTTCAGATCCATGCTGAGGATGCAAGAATGGATTTTGCATCAATAATAACGCGGTTGTAAAAAATGTCAATATCAAAATCACATTTGGAAGCTGCTTTTACAAACTCCTCTACTTCCTCAGTTCCATTGAGTCTTACTACGCAGTGTGACATACGATTCACCTCTTTCTTAATCAATAGCTGTTTGTTTTCCTATCGTTGAGGTAGATTATGCACTTTTTCTCTTTAAATGTCAATATTGAATTTATTTCCTTGTTTTTGCCATATTATGCATGTTTTTTATGCAAGTTTTTCTCATTAACCTTCATATTTGTCGCTTTTTGTCTCATTTGCGCAGTCGTGTGTAACCGGTTACACAAAATCCGTTTAAAATAAAATAGTTTTTGCCAAAAGAAACGTAAAAATCTTGTCAAAAAAACCCGCTTTTCCTTGTAAAATCAAGGAAAAACGAGTTTTTCATGCCATTACTTGCTTCTATATTTAATGATTAGATGTTGATCTTTGCAATATCGGTGTTATCCACTTCTGCAAATCTTCCTTCGTCCACCAGCTCGGCAAACTCCGGATGAATCGGCATTTTGCCGAGAACCGGCACGCCGATCTCGCTGCGATCTCATCGATGTGGCTTTCGCCGAAAATGGACAGCTTTTTGCCGCAGTCCGGACATACGAGGTAGCTGTAGTTCTCTACGATACCGAGCACCGGAACGCTCATCATCTGTGCCATCTTGTAGGCTTTCATGACGATCATGCGCACCAGATCCTGCGGGAAGATACGATCACTACGCCGTCTACCGGAAGAGACTGGAAAACGGTCAGCGGAACATCACCGGTTCCTGGCGGCATATCGACGAAGAGATAGTCCAGGTCGCCCCAGATGACGTCGGTCCAGAACTGTTTTACGGTTCCTGCGATGACAGGTCCTCTCCAGATGACCGGCTCTTCCTCGCCCGGAAGCAGGAGGTTGATGGACATTACCTTTACGCCGTTTGCTGCAACTGCCGGGTAAACGCCCTTGTCATCTACGTTTGCAGGTCCTTTCAGGCCATACATTTTCGGGATGGACGGTCCTGTGATATCGGCATCGAGGATACCAACCTTGTAGCCTCTTTTGCTTTCTGGTTTGCCAGAGATGCGGTTACCATGGATTTACCAACACCGCCCTTGCCGCTGACAACGCCAATGACATGTTTGATCGAAGAATCGGCATTCAGATCAATATGAAAATCCGGTTTGCCCTGTCCTGCTTTGCTTGGACATCCTTCGCAGCTTTCTTTGGAACAGCTCGAATTGCTGCATTCTTTTGCCATGTTTCTTTCCTCTTTTCTTGTTTTTCTTGCTTATTTGACAAAGCGGTCGATCGCCTTATTCAGCTCCTGAATCGCTTTTGTGTCCCCATGCTCGACTGCATCGACGATGCAATGTTCAATGTGATCCTCCAGGATAATTTTTCCTGTATTGTTAATGGCCGCCTTCACGGCAGACAGCTGGATCAGAACCTCAGTGCAGTCCCGGCCTTCCTCTACCATCCGCTTGATCGACTCCATGTGTCCGATCGCGCGGGAGAGGCGGTTTAAGACTGCTTTTGTATTTGTATGATGGTGCCCGTGGGCGTGATCGTGGGAATGCTCGATCACGGTGCCGTCTTCCAGCACATGCACATGCGTGTGTTTTTCTTCACTCATCGTTTTTTTCTCCGCTTTTCTGGTATTTTCTGCGCGATTCAGATTTCTGTAAACGTAAACCGCTGGCGGATGCCGGAGGTCTCAATGTCAAAGACCAGAGATCCGTCCGCTTCCACCGTTTTTTCATATTTTAAGTTTTTGTCCGGAAATTTCTGACGGATATACGCCTCCGGGTCATCCGTCTCGATCTCGTCGAAAAAGACGTCCCGCATCTGATTATTGGCACACTCATTAAAAATCTCCCAGACGGTCTCGTACTCTTTTTTCATCCTGTCACTCTCCGTTTCGTAAGACTTCTCCGCACTGGCTCCACTCGCCAAGCAGCCGCTCCACAGACCATGCGGCGTTCGCGGGACTCGTCGACGGAAGGCGAACCGCTTCCCGTCCCAGCTGCTTCTCCTGGTACTTCCGGTAATACTTCCACGCGGTCGCCCCGTTGCAGTAAATCTGCCGAATATCGGCGCATTCCAGAATGTCCTGCAGCGGATTCGGCACAACATCGCGGATGCTCGCATCGCTCGAGCCTGTGATGACGCAGGACGCGATCACATCCCAGACAGCGATATGATTCCGGAGCAGAAACGCCTTCTTCTCTTCCACGGTCTGCGGCACCTCTTCCCCGCACACGGCTGCCGTCACTTTCCAGAAACGGTTCTGCGGATGGCCGTAAAAAAATCCGGTCTCCCTGGATTTTACGGACGGAAAACTGCCGAGAATCAGAATCCGGGAATCGGCGCGGTAAACCGGCGGAATCGGATGCACCACCGGGTGCTCATTTTTGTTCTCGTCAGGTCGGCTCATCTTCATCAAACTCCACTACCGTATAGAATCCTCTCGGTGTCTCTTTTACTTCTTTTACGATTCCCTTCCGGGACTGCAGCCTCTCATACGCCTGATAATTCCTGCTCATGGCCACTGCCGGGGTAATCGTATAATAATAGGAGGTAGGCAGTGCGCTTTCTGTCACGTTGACTTCCTGGCCTTCCTCGAGAAGTCCCTGTCGCTCCATTTTAAATTCCATCTGCCGCATATTTCTCATCCTCCTTTTTGCAGCGGGCAAAAGATACGCCCATGGGGTATTTTATCACACTTTTCCGAAAAAGAACAGGGGTTTTCGACAGAAAAAGGGCGGTACCGCCCTCTTCCTGCTTATTTTTTATTCTTCAGAAAGTGCTACTCTCTCTTTGATGATACATGTGCGAAAAAAGAAAGAATCCGGCCGCCCAGAGACCGGATTCTTTCTTCTTATATAAATATAAAACGCATTTCTTTTTAGTGATGGAACAGACGGATTCCTGTAAATGCCATCGCCATGTTGTACTTGTTGCAGCACTCGATGACAGCGTCATCACGAACCGATCCGCCCGGCTCTGCGATGTACTGGACGCCGCTCTTGTGTGCGCGCTCGATGTTGTCGCTGAACGGGAAGAAGGCATCGGAACCTAAGGTTACGCCCTTCATCTGGTCGAGCCATGCACGTTTCTCTTCTCTTGTGAAGACTTCCGGTTTTACTTTGAAGATCTTCTCCCATGCGCCGTCTGCGAGAACATCCATGTACTCCTCGCCGATGTAAACGTCGATCGCATTGTCACGGTCTGCGCGGCGGATGCCGTCTACGAACTGCAGATCCAGCACCTTCGGGCACTGACGCAGGAACCAGTTGTCGGCTTTCTGTCCGGCAAGACGGGTGCAGTGCACACGGGACTGCTGGCCTGCGCCGACACCGATGGCCTGACCGTCTTTGACGAAGCATACGGAGTTGGACTGGGTATATTTTAAGGTAATCAGTGCAATCTTCAGATCGCGTTTTGCTGCTTCCGGAATCTCTTTGTTCTCGGTTACCACGTTGGAGAGCAGCTCATCGTCGATCGGCAGCTCCTGGCGGCCCTGCTCAAAGGTAATGCCGAAGACCTGTTTGTGCTCGAGCGGAGCCGGACGGTAATTCTCGTCGATTTTGATGACGCAGTAGTTACCTTTTTTCTTTGCTTTCAAGATTTCCAGTGCTTCATCGGTAAATCCCGGAGCGATGACACCGTCAGAAACCTCACGTTTGATCAGAGATGCGGTGTCTTTGTCGCAGACATCAGAAAGTGCGATAAAGTCGCCGAAAGAAGACATACGGTCTGCGCCTCTGGCTCTTGCATAAGCGCATGCTAACGGAGAAAGCTCTCCCATATCGTCTACCCAGTAAATTTTACGCAGGGTCTCGTCCAGCGGAAGACCTACGGCTGCACCTGCCGGGGAAACGTGCTTGAAGGAAGTTGCTGCCGGAAGACCGGTGGCTGCTTTCAGCTCACGTACCAGCTGCCAGCCATTGAAGGCATCCAGAAAATTGATATAGCCCGGACGGCCGCTTAATACTTCGATCGGAAGATCCCTGTCATCATCCATGTAAATTCTGGAAGGTTTCTGGTTCGGGTTGCATCCGTATTTTAACGCTAATTCTTTCATGATTTTCTCCTTTCGCAAAACACTCGATTTCTTATTTATTTTTATTCACGATTCTTGTCTCATACTTGCCGGTTGCAATGTCGATATAGCGTGTGAAGAGGGACACCTTGTTGTCCTCGTTTAAGCTGCTCCAGAGCAGTTCGGTGAAGGCATCGATGTCATCCGGAATCTCGACCAGTTTTGGCTCACCCTCAAAGCTTGGCAGCGGATTGCCGTCGTGCATGTAGGTGTGGATGAAATGGCCTTCCCCTGCTACACAGTTATCATAGGAGAAGGTGTAGCGGTTGCACTGGGACGGATCGCCGTTATTGCTCTTTAAGATCGACATCTGGTAGCCGTACGTTCCGTTCTCTACGTGCATCACACCGGAAATACGAGGAGTGTAGTTCGGTGCATCCGGCTCAAACTCTCTGCTTCGAAGGGATACCTCAAACGTTTTTCCCTGCTCCAGTCCTTCGTATACGGTATCGGTCTGGTCTCCGTTTGTTACGATCGTATCATTTCCCAGAACGCGTACTGGTGCGTAGATGATCAGGCTCGGATCTTCCAGCTTCGACGGATCAAACGCCTGTGTGCGGATTCCCTCACCCTCCTCAACAAAGACACGGTTGCGGCTGTTCTGGCTTCTGCCCATAATAAAGTATCCGGCAACGGCTTTTGTGCCGTCTTTGGATCTGCCGATCACAATTCCTCTTCCTGGATATGCATTTCCTTTTAATTCCTGTTCCAGTGATACTTTTTTCATCTTCTGATCTCCTTTTCAAGGTGGCTGGAATGGGATTTTCTGTTTTTGGATAAAAAAACAGACCCACTCCCCCAAGCATTCTTCTGCCCAGACGGTCGGCCTCTTCTCACGCTATACTCCCTGTGGTCATTTCCACTTCCGTCAGTCGTATAACTGCCTTTACCTTAACATGGAAAATCCCGCCTGTCAAGGGACACGGCGGGATTTTCTTAAAATAAAATTTTCAGAATGCACGAAGACAGCTCCGGTGGATTCTGCAAATGTGCGGGTGAACGTCAACTTAGAACCCCTCTCTGTGACGCTCTTTTCGCAGTTCATAGCGGCGTTTTCCGCCTCCCACTCGGCCTCCTGCTCCGGGGATTCCAGAATCAGGCCCGGGACGGGAAGTGCGCGGCCGTTCTCGTCGATGGCCACCATCACCACGTAGGCACGGTTGATCATTTTCCGAATGCCGGTCGCAAGCTCTTCCACGTACGTGTCGACGCGCACCTCCATTGAGGTGCGTCCGACATACGTCACTCTTCCGACCAGTACGACGGTGTCGTTCAGAAAAGCAGGATGCTTGAAGTTCAGATTGTCGATGCACGCGGTGGTGATTTCGTGGCCGCAGTGGCGGCGTCCCACCAGACCGGCAAGCTCATCGATCCACGCGACCAGCTGGCCGCCGAACAGACGGCCATAGCCGTTGATATGGCGGTGCATCAGAAGATACGACTGCTCTGTCTCAGAATCTTTTACGCGTTTCTTTGCCATTTCTTCCATTTTACCAATACGCTCCTTTTCACATCCTGTTTTTTGTATCTTTATACGTTCGCAAGCGCCTGATCAAGGTCTGCAATGATATCGTTCACATCCTCGATGCCGACTGACAGACGGATCAGATCCGGCAGAACACCGGCTTCGATGAGCTGCTGATCGTTCAGCTGGCGATGGGTATGGCTTGCCGGGTGCAGAACGCAGCTTCTTGCATCGGCAACGTGTGTTACAATTGCTACCATTTTCAGGCCGTTCGTGAAGCGCATCGCGCCGTCTCTTCCGCCCTTTGGTCCGAAGCAGAGAACGCCGCAGGTTCCGTTCGGCATGTATTTTTCTGCCAGCGCATGGTATTTGCTGTCTGCAAGGCCTGCGTACTCAACCCATGCTACCTTCGGGTGGTTTTTCAGGAACTCTGCCACTTTCTCGGCATTTCTGCAGTGACGCTCCACGCGCAGGTGCAGGGTCTCCAGACCGACATTCGTCAGGAATGCATTCTGCGGGGACTGGCACGCTCCCATATCACGCATCAGCTGTGCGGTTGCTTTTGTGATATACGCTTTTTTACCGAATTTCTGCGTATAAATCACGCCGTGGTACGATTCGTCCGGTGTGGTAAGGCCCGGGAATTTGTCTGCATGCGCATCCCAGTCGAAGTTTCCGGAATCGACAATCGCTCCGCCGAGCGCCATTGCATGGCCGTCCATGTATTTTGTGGTGGAATGGGTGACAATATCTACACCGAACTCGAACGGACGGCAGTTGATCGGGGTTGCAAAGGTGTTGTCGCAGATCATCGGAACGCCGTGCTCATGTGCAAGTTTAACAAACTTGTCAATGTCAAGTACAACACCTGCCGGGTTGGAAATCGTCTCGGCAAAGACAGCTTTGGTGTTCGGCTGGAATGCTTTTTCCAGCTCCTCTGCCGGCGCATCCTGGTCCACGAGGGTAGTCTCGATGCCGAATCGTTTTAAGGTAACGGCGAGCAGGTTGGAGGTTCCTCCGTAAACCTTTGCCGCGCAGACAACGTGGTCGCCTGCCTCACAGATGTTGGTAACAGCAAGCATCGTTGCCGCCTGGCCGGAAGATGTGAGCATGGCTGCCACGCCGCCCTCCAGATCGCAGATTTTCTGTGCTACGACGTCGTTCGTCGGGTTCTGCAGACGGGAATAGAAATATCCCTCCTCCTCCAGATCGAACAGTTTTCCCATTTCCTCGCTGGTTGCATATTTGAATGTTGTGCTCTGGTAAATCGGAAGTACACGCGGCTCACCGTTTTTCGGCTGCCATCCTCCCTGTACACAGATTGTGTCCTGGCTGTATCCCATAATTTTTCTCCCTTCTGTAAGTGAAACCGGTCCACCGGGCCGATTTCTGCTGTGCTCAGCGCCATAATAATACCCCCACCCGGGATGCCCGGGCGAGGGTATCGCTTTTTCCTATTATAACTCTGTTTGTTCTTTCCTGCAACTATATGCGCACAGATTTAGGAGAGATATTCATCCACATATTTCTGGATATTGGAAGCATTCACAATCTTCTGCGCCTGGCCGTCCTCCACAACGAGAAGAGTCGGTGCCTGCATGATGCCGTACTGTGCGGCAAGATCCGGGTGACGCTCTGCGTCGATCACCTCATACTGCTCCTCGGCGAGCATTTCTTTTGCCATTTTGCAGTTCGGGCAGGTGCTTGTCGTGAACAGGTACATGCCGTCTTCCTCGATTTTATCTGCTGCTGCAGCGGCTTTCGGCTCTTCTTTTCCAGCGGCCTGCTCTGCCAGTTTCTCTGCTGCACCGTACGATTTCATTTTCTGCTCCGGCGATTTGGAGTGGATGATATCATATACAGTTCTGTTCTTGTACTCCTGGCGTTTTCCGTCGTTCCAGTTCTTGACCGGACGGTAATATCCCGTGATACGGCTGTAAACCTCTGCCTCTTTTCCGCAGATCGGACATGTAAAGTGCTCGCCGGCGAGATAGCCGTCGTTCGCACAAACAGAATACGTCGGGGACAGCGTGTAGTACGGCAGTTTGTAGTTCTCTGCAATCTTCCGCACAAGGGAAGCTGCTGCTTTCCAATCCGGCAGTTTTTCGCCAAGGAACGCATGGAAGACAGTTCCCGAGGTGTACAGCGTCTGCAGATCATCCTGAATATCAAGCGCAGAGAAAATATCCTCGGTATAGTCCACCGGCAGATGGGAGCTGTTGGTGTAGTACGGGGTATCTCCCTCATGGCCTGCGGTCTTGATATCCGGCCATTTTGCACGGTCGTGTTTTGCCAGACGGTATGCGGTCGACTCCGCCGGAGTTGCCTCAAGGTTGTACAGATCGCCGTACTCCTCCTGGTAATCAGAAAGACGCTCTCTCATATGGTTCAGAACTTCTTTCGTAAACTGCTGTGTCTTCGGATCCTCCAGACCCTTTCCGAGCCATGCGGCATTTAAGCCGGCCTCGTTCATACCGATCAGACCGATGGTTGAGAAGTGGTTCTCAAACGTTCCAAGGTACCGTTTCGTATATGGATACAGTCCCTCGTCCAGGAGGCGGGTAATGACCTCACGTTTCGTCTTTAACGAACGTGCGGCAATATCCATCATATGATCGAGACGGCGGTAGAACTCTTTCTCATCTTTGGACTGATATGCGATACGCGGCATATTGATAGTGACAACGCCGACCGATCCGGTGCTCTCGCCGGAACCGAAGAATCCGCCGGTTTTCTTTCGAAGCTCACGCAGATCCAGGCGGAGACGGCAGCACATGGAGCGCACGTCGCTTGGTTTCATATCGCTGTTGATGTAGTTGGAGAAGTACGGGGTACCGTATTTTGCAGTCATTTCGAACAGCAGACGGTTATTCTCCGTATCGGACCAGTCAAAATCGGATGTGATGGAGTAGGTCGGGATCGGGTACTGGAAGCCTCTTCCGTTGGCATCTCCCTCGATCATCGTCTCGATGAACGCTTTGTTGACCATATCCATCTCTTTTTACAGTCTTTGTACTTGAAGTCCATCTCCTTGCCGCCGACGATCGCCGGAAGCTCCGCGAGGTCATCCGGTACGGTCCAGTCGAGTGTGATGTTGGAGAACGGTGCCTGGCTTCCCCAGCGGCTCGGTGTGTTGACGCCGTAGATAAACGCCTCGATGCACTTCTTCACTTCGCCGTAGCTTAAGTTGTCCACTTTGACGAACGGCGCCAGATACGTATCAAATGAAGAAAATGCCTGCGCACCTGCCCACTCGTTCTGCATAATGCCGAGGAAGTTGACCATCTGGTTGCACAGAACCGAAAGATGTCTTGCCGGAGAAGAAGTAATCTTTCCGTTGATGCCGCCAAGTCCTTCTTTGATGAGCTGTTTTAACGACCATCCTGCACAGTAGCCGGTCAGCATCGACAGGTCGTGGATGTGAATATCCGCGTTGCGGTGTGCCTCGGCGATCTCGTCATCATAAATCTCAGATAACCAGTAATTAGCCGTGATTGCACCGGAGTTGCTTAAAATAAGACCGCCGACAGAATACGTTACGGTCGAGTTCTCTTTGACACGCCAGTCCTCTACCTTTACGTAGCTGTCTACAATCTCTTTATAGTCTACGATGGTCGATTTCATGTTTCGGATTTTTTCTCTCTGCTTACGATACAGAATGTATGCCTTTGCCACCTCTGCGTAACCGCACTGGATCAGCACGTTTTCCACGCTGTCCTGAATCGATTCTACGGAAATTTTTCCGTCTTTAATCTTGGACTGAAAGTCCGCTGTTACGCGTAATGCCAGCATCTGAAGCATGTCATCACTGAACTGCATATCTTTTGCACCGAATGCCTTTCCAATCGCATCGGTAATCTTTTTCATCTGGAACTCTGCAATCGTTCCGTCTCGTTTTTCTACCTGAAACATCGAATCCCTCCTGTTATTCAACCGTTTCTGCAAGGCTTGTTCTCTTCCGCTCTTTGCAGTGCCTGAACCATATGATAGCAGAGCCTGTTTCTCACGTCAATAGTAAAAAGTACCATATCTAGTGTCTGATTTTTTAACATTACTAGATATGGTACTTTCACTTGTGCTCTTTCACTTCCATTTTCCGGCTCTGTACGGCTCTTAACGCAAGGTAGATCCGTTTGTAAGCCCGCAAGTCATACTTCTATACCCTTGGGTAGATATCCTTCGGTACATAGGCTTTTACGCGGATGCCCTCCGGCAGATATTCCTCTTCAAGCAGAATTCCGTACCCGCGGATCAGCGAAATCGTTCCCGCTTTGTCATACGGATAGAGCCGCTCAATATAAATTTTGCCTTCCATCATCCAGGAGGAAAGTAAATTTTTCAGGTCTTCGAGTCCCTGTCCCGTCTTCGCAGAAACGGCAAGGCTCGCATCTGCCCGAAAATCCTTTACAACAACCGGATCGAAAAGCTTGTCCTGCTTATTCAGCAGGGTGACAATTTTTTTGTCCTCAACTTTCAGTTCCCGCAGTGTGTCATATACCACCTGCATCTGCAGCTCCATCTGCGGATTTGACGTATCCACAACGTGGAGAATATAGTCGGCATACCGTGCTTCCTCCAGCGTACTGCGGAATGCATCGATCAGATGATGTGGCAGCTTATTGATAAATCCAACCGTATCGGTCAGCAGGATTTCCTGTCCATCCGGAAGGGTCAGTGACCGCGTCGTCGTATCCAGCGTGGAAAACAGCATTGCATCTGCCAGAATTTCCGATCCTGTCAGTGCATTTAAAAGACTGCTCTTTCCCGCTGACGTATAGCTACGAGCGCCGCTACCGGGATTTTGGAACGTTTTCTGCCTTCACGAAGGAGCTCTCTGTGCTGGCGTACTTCCTCAAGCTCACGTTTTAACTGCGTAATACGCGTGCGGATCAGGCGCCGGTCGGTTTCCAGCTTTTTCTCTCCCGGTCCTCTCGTACCGATTCCGCCGCCGAGACGGGAAAGCGATGTGCCAAGCCGGAAAGTCGGGACGCACGGTACTTTAACTGGGCCAGCTCAACCTGGATTTTACCCTCGCTGCTCACGGCGCGCGCCGCAAAGATATCCAGGATCAAAAGCGTACGGTCCATGATCTTGCATTCCAGTGCTTCCTCCAGCCCTTTTAACTGGATCGAGGAAAGCTCATCGTCGCAGATGATGCCCGTCGCATCGCAGGCGCGCACCAGAATTTTCAATTCCTCTAATTTTCCTTTTCCGATGTACGTTCCCGGATGAATGGCCTCCCGCACCTGCACCAGGCGGCCCTCCACCTTCGCACCGGCGGTGCTGGCCAGTTCCGCCAGCTCGTCGAGCGATTCTTCTGCGTTTGCGCCGCCGTTTTCCTGTACGCCGACCAGAATCACGCGCTCCTGTTCTTCTCTTAAATCAAACAATCCAACTTCCTCCGTCTGTTATCGGTTCTGGAGAAACGTATTTTCCCGCTGCGCCGCGGTGTTTTCCGGGTATGCTGCCAGAAAATCCGCCATCAGCGACTTCGCGGTATCAAAATCCGCCCGTTTTTCATAGGATACAATCTGGTTGAACAGCAGATTTTCCCGGTCGGAATCCTCTGCCGTTTTGAGTCCTTCCTCGATATACGAGAGTGCACTGTCCGTGTCGTTTTCCGCAAGTGCGCAGAGCGCCAGCCCGTTGTTTGCTGCCGCCGCAAAGCCATCTGTCGAAAGATACGAAGAAAACAGTGCTTTCGCCTCGTCGTTCTGACCATTGGAAAGGTAAACCTCGCCGAGCATTTCCATCGCCGCGCTGCTGCCGTCCTTCATTGCCTTCGAGAACGCTTTGACCGCCTCGTCCTGCTCCTCCAGATAGTAGTATGCGCAGCCGATGTTATAATAATCCTCGGTCGTTTTCGGCTCAATCTTCACTGCCGCTTCGAGGTAACGGTCTCCGTCCGCCTTCATGCTGCTCTCCTGATACAGCTCGTAAATGTCAAGGCAGAGCTGATAGCTCTCCTTCGTCTCCACTGCCGCATCAAAATCCACCTTCGCCTGCTCGTAATTCTTCTGCAGGAAGTACGCACGTCCCCTAAGGAACAGCGCATCGGCATCGGCCTTTTCTTCCTGAATATTGGTGCAGATCTCAATGGCTCCATCCAGATCTCCGGCCTGTACGCAGGTTTCCGCCTCGTAATACATGACATCGCGCGAAAACTCCGCGTCTTTGTGCTTCATGCTCGAAAGACTGCTCTTGAAAGCCTCTTTTGCCTTGTCATACTCCTGGCTTTTCAGATAAGCGATGCCGAGCGACCGGTAGCTCTCCGCCAGTCGGTCGCCTGCCTTTACGGCTCCCTCCAGCATCGCAATCGACGTTACGTAGTCCTTCTGTTCGAGCGCCTCGATGCCCTTTTTATAAAGCTTTGAATTTTTATTTTCACAGCCGCCAAGCACCATTGCCGCCGCCAGAAAAAAGATTACCAGTCTTTTTTTCATTCTGTCACAAGTCCTTCTTTATGCATCACAGAAACAACCTGGTCTACGTATTTTGCACACGTTGCGTCGTCCGGTGCTTCCACCATGACACGGATCACCGGCTCGGTGCCGCTCTCTCTTACGAGGATGCGTCCGTCATCGCCCAGGGCCTCTGCTACGTCTTCTACTGCTTTCTGTACTGCCGGGTTGGCCTTTGCAGCTGCTTTGTTTGCCACGCGGACATTCTTTAAGAGCTGCGGGTAAATCACTACCTCGCTGTCAGGGTGCTGAGCGGGAGTTTCTTATCTATCAGCACTTCCATCACCATCAGGGAGGTCAGGATTCCGTCACCGGTCGTCGCGTGCTTGCTGAAAATGATGTGGCCGGACTGCTCTCCGCCGAGAGAATAGCCGTTTGCCATCATGTTCTCGCACACGTATTTGTCGCCGACTGCCGTCTTCTCATACCGGATACCGGCGCGGTCACACGCTTTGTAAAGACCGAGGTTTGACATGATCGTGGTCACAATCGTATCTCCGTTTAACTGGCCTTTTTCTTTTAAGTATTTACCGCAGACATACATGATCAGGTCTCCGTCTACCACATTTCCCAGCTCATCGACAGCGATGCAGCGGTCTGCGTCTCCGTCGTAGGCAAATCCGACATCGAGGTGTTTCTCTCTTACGTATTTCTGAAGCTCTTCGATGTGGGTGGAACCACAGCCGCAGTTGATGTTTGTTCCGTCCGGCTCGTTGTGGATCACATATGTCTTGGCGCCGATGGCATCAAACACGCTCTTGGCTACGGAAGAGGCACTTCCGTTGGAGCAGTCGAGTCCGACTCTCATGTTTTTAAAGGATTTTGTCGGAATCGAGATCAGGTGTCCAATGTAGCGGTTCCTTCCGGCTGCAAAATCCACGGTGCGTCCGATGTCTTCTCTCGTTGCGAACGGGATCTTCGGTGTTCCGTCGTCGATGTAGGCTTCGATCTGCGCTTCGATGTCGGCTTCCAGTTTCTGTCCCAGGCCGTTGATGACTTTGATTCCGTTGTCATAGAACGGGTTGTGGCTGGCGGAGATCATAATTCCGCAGTCAAAGTTTTCGGTACGGACAACATAGGAAACGCTCGGGGTGGTCGTTACGTGCAGCAGATAAGCGTCTGCTCCCGATGCGGTCAGTCCTGCTACCAGCGAATATTCGAACATGTAGCTGGAGCGTCTGGTGTCTTTTCCAATGACGATCTGTGCTTTGTGGTCTTTTCCGAAATACCATCCGAGGAATCTTCCCACTTTATATGCATGCTCAACCGTCAGATCAATGTTTGCTTCTCCGCGAAATCCATCTGTTCCAAAATATTTACCCATGGTATGCTCCTTTCCCCTTTCGCAGAAAGCGTGTCTGAAATTTTTTGCAATCATTCAAACACGCTTTTTCTGGTTATTCACTCAAATAACAAAATATCGTAATTAGTCGTACAGCTTCTCGCTGTATACGCCGTCCGCAATCAGTTTGCGGAATGCTTCTGTTACGGAAGCTTTGTCTTCCTGATACGTTACGCCGAACCACTCTGCGTCGGTCGGAAGAACTTTTACTTCTGCTTTTCCTGCGTGCAGCAGCTCGTCGATGTAGATCGGAAGGAGGTACTCGCCTTTTACATCTCCCTCTTTCTGTGCAGAAAGGAATTCAACAAAGCCTTTCTCCAGAAGATCAATGAACTCCGGCTGCAGTCCCCACATGTTCATGGAAACAAGGGAGTTTTTGTCGATCGGATCAACCGTTCCGTCTTCTTTTTCAACGCCTGCGCCCTCTGCGGTCTTTACGATGTTTTTCGTCTCGTTGACACCGGTCAGGTTTCCGTTTTCATCAACGACGCAGACACCTCTTGTAACACCGCCGTTGTCACTTAAGGTGTTTCCAAGCACGAATCCTGCCATGGAGATCGGCATAACTTCATCCACATCATGCTCCTGTACGAGGTAGTCGTGCAGTTTTACGAACGGATCTTTTCCGTAATAGTCATCAGCATTGATAACAGCAAACGGCTCTTTTACAAGACCTTTGCATGCAAGAACGGCCTGGCCGGTTCCCCACGGTTTGGTACGGCCTTCCGGTTTTGCAAAGCCTGCCGGCAGATCATCGAGCTCCTGGAATGCATATTCCACCTCTGTGATTTTGCTGATGCGGTTGCCGATGACTTCCTTGAAATCTTTCTCCAGATCCTTGCGGATGATGAAGACTACTTTGTTGAAGCCGGCTTCCAGTGCATCGTGGATGGAATAATCCATGATGATCTCCCCGTTTGGTCCTACTGGCTCAAGCTGCTTGATTCCCTTTCCAAATCTGCTGCCGATTCCGGCTGCCATGATCACAAGTGCTGTTTTCTTCATAGCGTTTTCCCTTTCTCTTTTCCCTTTTTTCTCTTGTTTATTCTATCAGCAATCGATCCTGTAGACCAATCGTGATTCGCAGCGTTTATTATTATGCTTCTTCCTGCATGCTGCTCAGCTTTGCGGCCTGATCGGCTGCAATCAGACTGTCAATGATTTCATCCAGATCGCCGTTCATGATGGCGTCCAGTTTGTATAAGGTCAGTTTGATTCTGTGATCCGTCACACGTCCTGCGGGAAGTTGTACGTACGGATCTTCTCAGAGCGGTCTCCCGTTCCGACCTGGCTCTTTCGAAGCTCGGCCATCTCATCGTGCTGTTTCTGCTGCTCTAAGTCGTACAGACGGGCACGCAGAATCTTCAGTGCCTTGTCCTTATTCTTTAACTGTGATTTCTCATCCTGGCAGGAAATGACGATGCCGCTCGGGAAGTGGGTCAGACGGACTGCTGAGTCGGTCGTATTGACACACTGGCCGCCGTTTCCGGAAGCACGGAATACATCGAATTTGTAATCTTTCGGGTCGATCTGTACTTCGACGTCGTCCACCTCCGGCATGATCGCTACGGTCATGGTTGAGGTATGGATTCTTCCGCCGGACTCGGTTTCCGGCACGCGCTGTACGCGGTGCGTGCCGCTCTCGTACTTCATCCGGGAGTACGCGCCTGCTCCGTTGATCAGAAGTGTTGCGTCTTTAAAGCCGCCGATTCCGTTTTCATCGGCGCTGGTCAGCTCTGTTTTCCAGCCGCGGCTCTCTGCGTATTTGATGTACATACGGCAGATTTCTGCGGTAAAGAGTGCCGCCTCGTCTCCGCCGGCACCTGCGCGGAACTCTACGATAACGTTCTTGTCATCGTTCGGGTCTTTCGGCAGAAGCAGGACTTTGAGTTCCTGCTCCAGCTCCTCTACGCGTTTTTTCGCATCGGAGAGCTCTTCTTTCAGCATTTCGCGCATCTCTTCGTCGGATTCCTCCTCGAGAAGCATCAGGCTCTCTTCGATGGTCTGTTTCTGTGTTTTATAGTCCTTATATGCGTCTGCGATCGGCTGGAGTTCTGCCTGCTCCTTCATCAGCTTCTGGAACTTCGCCGCATCGGCAGCGACGTCCGGCTCGCTTAACTGATTCAGTACCTCCTCGAGACGCATGAGGATATCATCAAGTTTATCAAACATAAAATGACTGCTCCTTTTTGCTGTTTTCGTCTGTTTATGATGTCATTATGGTGTCAAAATTAAAATTCATTTCTGTCAGGGTTTTTTGTGCCAGATACCGGTCACCACGCGGTCCAGGCCTGCCAGATCTTTCAGAACCTGTACATCGGCAAAGCCGTGGGTTTCCATCAGCTCCCGCACTTCATCTCCCTGATCGTATCCAATTTCAAAACAGAGCTTTCCGCCCTCTTTTAAATAGCTTCCTGCCTGCTCTGTAATCTTCCGGTAAAAGACAAGACCGTCCGCACTGCCGTCGAGTGCCATCCGCGGCTCATGGTCGCGCACCTCCGGCATCAGGGTTTCAATCACATCCGTGCGGATATACGGCGGATTGCTTGCGATCACATCGAAGGTTCCCTCGATGTTTTCAAATAAGTTGCTCTTTACGAACGATGCCCGTCCGCCCGCCTGTGCGCCGTTCTTTTCCGCAACCTGTAAGGCTTTCTCGGAGAGATCCGCGCCGATTCCCGTGCAGTCCTCTCTCGTCACAAGAAGCGATATGAGGATGCATCCCGAACCGGTGCAGAGATCGAGAATCCGTGCATCTTTTGGAAGGCCGCGGAGCGCTTCCTCCACAAGAATCTCGGTGTCCTGCCGCGGAATCAGTACATGCTCATTCACAAAAAACAGGATTCCGTAGAACCACGCCTCTCCGGTCAGCTGCTGCAGCGGAATGTGTTCGCCGCGCTTTCTGACCAGCGCTTCGTACTGCTCCTGCTGTTCTTTTGGCATTTCATCTTCGCTGTGTACAAAGTAGGTGCTGTGGCTGATCCCGCAGACATGCTCCAGTAAAAGCCATGCGTCCTGCCGGGCTTCCTCCACCCCCTGCTTTTGTAAGTACAGAATAGCGGATTCCAGTGCAGATTTCAAGTTTTTTCTATCGTGCACACTCATCGGTCACGGCTCCTCATGTTCTTTCTTTTCGGTTTTGGCCGGGTACGTATAACCAAAGTTTTCGTTCAGGTACGCTCTCCAGTCAAACACAGCCTCCACAGCGGCGATCGCAACCTCTGCCATCTCGGCATCCGGCTCGCGCGTCGTCAGGTGCTGCAGCATCAGGCCCGGTTTACTGATCAGGTTGACCAGTTTATTGTCACTTTTTCCCGCCAGGCGGATAATTTCATATGAAACGCCCGCGATCACCGGAATGAGAAGCAGGCGGATCACAATTTTCAGCACCGGGGAATCGACCCGGATGAACATGAAAAAGATGATGCTGATGACGATGACGTACATAAGAAAGCTCGTTCCGCAGCGCTTGTGCTCCCGGGAACTCTTTAAGACGTTTTCCACGTTCAGTTCCAGACCGTGCTCGACGCAGTTGATGCATTTATGCTCGGCGCCGTGGTACATGAACACGCGCTGAATGTCTTCCATACGGGAAATGGCTGCCAGATAGCCGAGGAACAGTGCCACACGCACAAAGGCCTCTGCCACCGCGGTCAGTGTCGTTCCGGCTCCCGCTTTGTGCAGCAGTTCGGACAGGAAGTACGGCACCATCAGAAAGAGAACGACGGCGATGACAACGGAAAATGTGACGGTTCCGTACATCATCAGCCTGTCTGTCTTTTCTTTTTTCGCTTTCTGCTGCTCCTCTTCCTCTTTCGTCGCCGGCTTTTTCTTTTCCTCCTCCTCGTCCTCATAGAACGAAGCGGAATACATAAGGGAACTCATGCCGACGATCATCGAATCGGCAAAGCTGAAGACGCCGCGCAGAATCGGAACTTTTAAGAGCCCCTTGTGCTTCGTCAGCGGCTTGTGCTGCTCTACTTTAACCTCAATCTCCCCGCCGGCCGGCGTACTGCGACAGAATAGCGGTCCTTGTTCATCATCATGACGCCTTCCATCACGGCCTGGCCGCCAATATTGGATGATTTCATAATTTACGTTTACCTCCTCAAAGGGGATTTTCTGCATCCGTAACGCAAGAACGGACTGAGATCTTCCAACCTCAGCCCGTTTTTCATCTTGCTTGATTCAATTCTTATTTCATGCCGTATTTCTTGTTGAACTTCTCGATACGTCCACGAGCTGCAGCAGCTTTCTGCTGGCCAGTGTAGAACGGATGGCATTTAGAACAGATCTCAACGTGGATCTCTTTCTTGGTAGAACCTGTTACGAAAGTATTTCCGCAGTTGCAGGTAACAGTTGCCTGATGGTATTCTGGATGGATTCCTTCTCTCATTTTATTCACCTCTTCTTAATATTGTTATCTTCTCAGATTTACTCTGATGATTTCGTATTTCAGGCTGACAAAATCTCATCAACCTTGCACAGCTTTCTCATTGTATCACACAATTTTGAAAATTGCAAGCCTTATACTATTTTTTGTTTCTTTAAAATTTGAATCAGTTCACCGTTGTTTCTGGTGCGGGCAAACATGTTCAGAATATTTTCCACGGCTTCCTCGGATTTCATGCCGTTTAATGCCTTCCGCATATTGTAAACGGCCTCCTGCTCATCCGGTGTCAGAAGCAGATCTTCTCTTCTTGTTCCCGATTTGGCTATGTCGATGGCCGGGAAGACGCGGCGTTCCTGCAGTTTCCGGTCGAGCACGAGTTCCATGTTTCCGGTGCCTTTGAATTCCTCGTAAACGACATCGTCCATCTTGCTTCCGGTGTCCACAAGCGCCGTTGCAAGAATCGTCAGGCTTCCGCCCTCGCGCATGTTTCTGGCCGCGCCGAAGAACCGTTTCGGCATGTAGAGTGCTGCCGGATCGAGACCGCCGGAAAGGGTACGGCCGCTCGGCGGAACGGTCAGGTTGTAAGCTCTGGCGAGACGTGTGATGCTGTCGATGAAGATCGTAACGTCTTTTTTACTCTCCACAAGACGTTTCGCGCGCTCAATGACCATCTCGGACACGCGTTTGTGGTGCTCCGGCTGCTCATCGAAGGTGGAATAGATGACTTCCACATTCGATCCCTGAATCGCTTCTTTAATGTCGGTGACCTCCTCCGGACGCTCGTCGATCAGAAGGATGATCAGATACATCTCCGGGTTGTTCCGCAGGATGGATTTTGCCGCATCCTTCAAAAGCGTCGTTTTTCCGGCTTTCGGCGGGGAGACGATCATGCCTCGCTGGCCTTTTCCGATCGGACTTACAAGATCCACGATCCGCATCGCCATGCTTCCGCCCGGGCGCTCAAGGCGCAGCCGCTCATCCGGGAAGACCGGTGTCATATCTTCGAAATTGCCGCGGCGCATGATCTGGTCGAGCGGCAGATTGTTGACGCTCTTTAAGTATAAAAGGGCGCTGAATTTTTCGGTTGCGGACTTTACTCTCGTGTTTCCGCGGATGATATCTCCCGTTTTCAGTCCGAAACGGCGGATTTGGGACGGGGAAACGTAGACATCGCTGTCGCCCGGCATATAGTTGTCGGAGCGGATAAATCCAAATCCGTCCGGCATGACCTCGAGGATGCCGCAGGCTCCTGGCCGCTGTCGAGCGTGCTGGTTTCCTGACGCGGTTCCTGTCTCGTCTCTGGTCTTGCTTCCTGACGCAGCGGCTCCTGTCTCATTTCCTGCCCTGCTTCCTGACGCGGCTCCTGTCTTTGCTCTTCCTCACGGTTATTCTGATTATAATTTCGTGGTTCCTGAAATCTACGCTCATTGAAACGCGGCGCTCTTGGACGGTACTCCTGGCGCTCTCCGTTTTCACTGCGCTCTTCCCGGCGGACATACCGCGGTCTCTGGTACGGGCGCGCGGTGCCGTTTTCCGAGGTTTCCCGATTCTGGCACTCCATACCGTCCTCCCGCTTTTCCTGCGGTTCCTGATTCTGATCCTGTACAGTTTCCGTCTTTTTTTCCTCTTTTAGAACCGCCGGCTCTTCCATGTTTTTCTGGTTTTCTTTCTGATCTTCTTCCAGCATCCGCTCAATCAGCGCTTCTTTCCGCAGGGTGGAAATCCCCTTCATGTTTCTGGATTTTGCCAGCGCTTTCAGCGTGCTCAAAGGCAATGACTCATACTTTTCTCTTGTCATACCATTTTTCCTCTATCTATTCTCTATTTGATTTTCGGTTCTGTTTGGAGTTTTTAAGATATTTGATGCGCGAATATTTTTGCTGCAATTATTTAGAATCTGATTTTTGTCATTTTACTGCTGTGGATTTTTCGTTACTGTTCACTCAGCAGTGAAACACTTGCTGTTTCGCTGCGTAAGAAAGTGATTCAGGTGTGAGCAGCCCTCCTTTTGCGAAGCAAACTTTAAATGAGGGCTGCGAATGTTACAGTTCGCAGGGAACCTGTGAACTGTAACGATTTTTCTGCGGTTAGTGGGACTCGAACCCACACGCCGAAAGGCACAGGAACCTAAATCCTGCACGTCTGCCAATTCCGTCATAACCGCATATTATTTTTTCGAGAAAAAGAAAAACCCCATAGAAAACCTCCATGG
>ENA-OQHA01000351-OQHA01000351.1-human-gut-metagenome-genome-assembly--contig:-NODE-351-length-23975-cov-4.633345_pt1 | contig 23975 bp, 33 predicted proteins | sample MGYA00242558_ERZ504707 | MGnify/ENA primary metagenome ERZ504707 (study PRJEB26092, sample SAMD00036197) | human gut metagenome | host: Homo sapiens | study: EMG produced TPA metagenomics assembly of...
GGAAAACCCGGACGGTACCTTCGACTACGCTACGGCACCGACCAGGAATACGGCATCGACTATAAGAAGGCTGAGCCTATGGACATCGACAGCGTTTACCGGCTCTATTTCCGGGATGTGTTTCTGTTCCTGCAGGGCCTGACCCACAACGAAGCGCTGGCCGAGGAGCTGACGCAGGAAACTTTCTTCAAGGCACTGGACGGTCTGAAGGACTACGACGACCGGCAGGATGTACGGGCCTGGCTGTTCACGGTGGCCCGCAACGCCTATTATTCCCACTGCCGCCGGACAAAGCACACTGCCCCGCTGGAAGATGCCGAAACCGCCCCCGCCGACACTCCGGACATTGCCCAGCTGCTGGTCGATCAGGATGCGGCATTCACCGTGCATCAGTGTCTGCACACGCTGGACGAGCCTTACAAAGAGGTGTTCAGCCTCCGGGTATTCGGCGAGCTGCCCTTTGAGCGCATCGGCTGATCTTCGGCCACAACGCCGCATGGGCCCGGGTGACCTACTACCGGGCCAAGACCCAGCTGCAAAAGATGCTTTCCTCTTCCACCTGACATTCCCTATCACAGCAGAACGCCCCCGGCCCAAAGGCGCGGGGGTGTTCTTTTTGTGCGCAGGACTCAGGCCGTTTTGCCTGCTCAAGCTGACCAAAATAAAAGGGGGTTAGGGCTTCGCTGATTGTTGCGTTGGCAGCTCCACCGCAATGGTAGTGCCCTTCTCCGAACTTTTCTCCACCCAAACGGAGCCGCCGTGGAGGTCGGCGATCTCCCATACCAGTGAGAGCCCCAGTCCTGCGCCGCCGTATTCCCGGCTGCGAGACTTGTCCACCCGGAAGAAGGCTGGAAGATACTGCGCTGATACTCCTCCGGGATGCCGCAGCCGGTGTCGGAGACGCGGAGCAGGAGCTTTTCCAACTCCTGAGTGACAGAAACCCGTACCGAGCCGCCCGGCTGGTTGTACTTGACAGCATTCTCCGTCAGGTTGAAGATCAGCCGGTAGATCAGTGCATCGCTGCCGGTCATAATGCCGTCGCCCTCCGCCGTCAGCGTGACACCGAGCTTATCTGAGAGCGGCGCAAGATCTGTGAAGATCTCCTCGATCATGGGAGCGAGCTGGATCCGCTCGTTCCGCGCCACCTGCCGCAGATTGCTCATCTCCAGCAGCGTCTTGGTCATCTGTGCCAGCCGCTCCGTCTGCTCGCGCAAAAGCGTGAGGAACTCCGCCGTCTCCGGCCGCACATCAGGATGCTCCGCGGAAAACAGCTCCAACTGCGCCTGCATTAGTGCCAGTGGCGTGCGCAGCTCGTGGGCGGCGTTGCCGGTGAACTGCCGCTGGGCGGAAAAGGCGTTGTTCAGCCGCTCCAGCATCTGGTTGAACGAGCGGCTCAGCTGCCGGAACTCCGAAATAGTGTCTTCATCGATCCTCATATCGGCAAGATTGTTCAGCTGCACCTGCTCCACCTGCGAGGTAAAGCTGCGCAGGGGCTTGAGAGCGCGTCCGCTGACGAAATAGGCGAGGATGCCGCTGAGCAGCGTTACCGCCGCCGTGATGTACCAGTTGGTGGTGCGGAAGCGCCCCTGCACCCATCGACGACGATGGTCAACTCCTCGTTGGGCGCTATGAGCTGCGGGTCAAAGCTCGCCGCTCCGCCATCATTCAGGATCACCGTGCCGCCGCCTTGTAAACTGTCCGCAATGGTGTCCATATAGTACACACCGGAGGAGCACAGCAGCAAATTCATGGCCACGCAGGTGATGCCGATGAGCAGGACGGTCATCAGCGTGATGCGCCACTGCAGGGAAAGCCGCTTCATTCCTCCTCGCCTCCCATCAGATAGCCCTCGCCGATGCGGTTGCGGATGGGGTCATAGCCCAGCACGGCGCGGAGCTTTTTGCGCAGGGCGGAGATGTGGACGCGAATGGAATTGCTGAAGTTGTCCACGCTGTTGTCCCAAACGTGATCCATCAGCTCTTCCTGACTCACGGGCCGCCCCTGATGCACCATCAGGTATTCCAGGATCCCCGTTTCCTTCCGGGTCAGCGTCAGCGTCTGCCCATTGACGGCGGCGGTACGGGAGCGGGTGTCAAAGGTCAGGCCTCCGCAGCTTAGCAGCACATCCTGCTGGGTGAACTGCCGCAATGTCAGGCTGCGGATGCGGGCCTCCAGCTCCGCCAAGTGGAAAGCTTTGCCAGATAGTCGTTCGCCCCGGCATCCAGCCCCTGCACCTTGTCCTCCACTTCGCTGCGGGCGGAGAGAATCAGCACCCGCGTCTCCCGGTCGGTCTGCCGCAGGGTGCGCAGCACTGTCATGCCGTCCTTTTCGGCAGATTCAGATCCAGAAGCACCAGATCGTATCGTTCCACGCCCAGAAGCGCCAGCGCCTTTCCCCGTCATAACAGTAGTCCACGCTGTAGGCCAGCCGCCGCAGGCTGCGGACGATGGTCTCGCACAGGGCGCGTTCATCTTCAATTACTAAAAGGTGCATGATAGCCCTCCTTTTTATTTCTTCGTTTTTTGTGTTGCTTTCATTATAGCAAAAACAGATAAGGTTTGCGTTAAGTTTTCGTTCTTAACAGAGACTTTAACTCTCCCGCGCTATGATGGGGGCAGAAAATCGGAAAGGGTGATGAAAAATGAGCTGCGGGAAAAGGCAGCGGCGCAGATCGTGCTGCTGATGGCCGGAGCCGCCATGCTGTGCTTCGGTGTCTGGCGGGGCGAGGCGGCGACAGTGCTGAGCAAAGCAATCAAATTATGTCTGGAGTGTGTAGGCATTGGGTAAAAAGTTTTCAGGCGTTTCACAGACCATGTCCCGCTTCCGGGCTGGATTCAGGCGGGTGCGGCGCTGCTGACCAACCTGCATCTGCCGAACTTTCTCAAGGGCGGACTGTATCAGGGGGCGGGGAAGACCGTCTGCGTGCCGGGGCTGAACTGCTATTCCTGCCCGGCAGCCTCCGGTGCCTGTCCCATCGGTGCGTTTCAGGCAGTGGTAGGCTCGTCAAAATTCAGTTTTTCCTATTATATCACAGGCTTTCTCATTTTGCTGGGAGTCCTGCTGGGACGCTTTATCTGCGGCTTTCTATGTCCCTTCGGCTGGTTTCAGGAGCTGCTGCACAAAATCCCGACAAAGAAGCTCTCCACAAAGAGGCTGAAGCCGCTGACATACCTGAAATACGCTGTCCTGCTGGTGATGGTTTTCCTGCTGCCGGCGTTCCTTGTGAACGATGTTGGCATGGGAGACCCGTTCTTCTGCAAATACCTCTGCCCCCAAGGCGTGCTGGAGGGAGCCATCCCTCTGTCCCTTGCCAATTCCGGCATCCGGGCGGCGCTGGGCAAGCTGTTTACATGGAAATTCAGCATCCTGCTGTCGGTGATTGCGCTGAGCGTACTGTTCTACCGACCGTTCTGCAAGTGGCTCTGCCCGCTGGGCGCGTTCTACGCGCTGTTCAACCGGGTGTCCCTCTTCCAGATGAAGGTGGATAAGAATAAGTGCGTTTCCTGCGGGAAATGCGCCAGAGCCTGCAAGATGGATGTGGATGTGACGAAAACGCCCAACCATACCGAGTGCATCCGCTGCGGAATGTGCATCCGCGCCTGTCCGACGAACGCCGTGTGCTTCCGCTACGGCTTCGGCGATGGAAAAGAGAAAGAAAACGCAGCGACACTGCGAGAAAACAACAACAAAGCTTAAGGAGAAACGAATATGAACGTAAAGAAGATACTGGCTCTGATGCTGTGCGCGATGATGCTGCTCTCCCTTGCAGCCTGCGGCGCAAAGGGCAACGACAAGCAGGCGGATATGAGCGGAGACAGTTCCGCCATGACCGGCGAGCGAAAACCGCCGAGGAGGCGCTCGCTCTGCACAAGGAGCTGCTGGAGCGGGAAAACGCGCTCCTGTCGGAAAATGCCGAACTCTGGGAGAAGGTGTTCATGGCGGCCGATAAGGGCATGACCATGCAGGAGGACGGCAAAAACTACGGCGACTTCCTGCTGGATACCGTCGAGGCCGCTAAAGAGCAGTTCACCGACAAGGAGTATGCGTGGCTGAAGGAGTCCGCCACGGAGATCAGCAATATTGAAAACCGGCTGACCGAGTTGGAAGAGAAGTATCCCGAGATCATCCAGAAGTCCATGGATGGCGATATGAGCATGCCCGCGGGCAGCGACACGAGCACCCCTCCCGACGACGGCAGTATGCAGAAGTTCCCCGCCTTTGAAGGGAAAGATCTGGACGGCAACATGGTGAAGAGCGACGAGCTGTTCTCTGCCAACGCCGTCACCGTAGTGAATTTCTGGTTCACCACCTGCAATCCCTGCGTAGGCGAGCTTTCCGAGCTGGATGCGCTGAACAAGGAACTGGCGGAGAAGGGCGGCTCCCTCATCGGTGTCAACACCTTCACGCTGGACGGCGACGAAACGGCAATTTCCGAGGCGAAGGATGTGCTTGCCAAGAAGGGTGCCACCTATCAGAATGTGTATTTTGACTCCGACGGTGAGGCGGGAAAGTTTACTACCAACATCTTTGCCTATCCCACCACCTATGTGGTCGACCGCAGTGGCAATATCGTGGGTGAACCCATCGTAGGTGCCATCACGGAAAAGAAGCAGGCGGAGACGCTGCAAAAGCTCATCGACCAGGCTCTTGCCGCCGATATGGGCTGACCTGAGATTTAAAAAGTACCTGCTGCGCGCCATTGCCTTGCCCTCGGCGGGATCCATCCGGGACAAGCTGACGGCGGAGCAGTACCGTGTTACGCAGGAGAGCGGCACAGAGCACCCTTTCACAGGCGAGTTCTGGGATAAGTTTGAAAAGGGCATCTATGTGGATGTCGTCACCGGCGAGCCGCTCTTTTCCTCCACGGATAAGTACGAGAGCGGCTGCGGCTGGCCGGCTTTCACAAAGCCCATCGAGGAGCCTGCGTGGTGGAACTGGAGGACCTGAGCCACGGAATGCGCCGCACGGAGGTCAGAAGCCGTGCCGGAGATTCTCACCTTGGTCATGTGTTCACCGGCGATCCGGAGTCCCCCAATGGCGTGCGCTACTGCATCAACAGTGCGGCCCTGCGCTTTGTGCCTTACGCAAAGATGAAGCAGAGGCTACGGATATCTTCTGTATCTGTTCGAGGAATGAGTTCGCATAATACAATGTTCCATCATCTAGTCCAAACAGAATTTCAGGCATAGAAAAAGCCCGGGAAATGGCATATTCCCGGGCTTTTTTAGCATTATTAAGCTGTAGATTAGCGCTTGGAGAACTGAGGTGCACGACGTGCAGCCTTCAGGCCGTATTCACCTGACCTTGATCCGAAAAGTCCAGTATTCATGCAGGTTTTCGGGCTTTCCTCTCTCAGTAAACCCATAGGTAAACCCACGAAATCGCGAAATTTTTGGTGTAGTTTAACGCAGCCCGAATGCTGCATTCACAATGCTGCTCAATTCCTCAGGTTTATTATGTATTCTCCTCCTATCTATCTTCATACACAAAATCCAAGAACAGCGTGTCATGCAAAAGAGCCGCAGTCAGCACAAATAATTTTTGTGTAGCAAGCAATGACGGAGAGGGTGAGGATGCTAACAATCAAGCCATTCTCTAATTATATCCCAAAACCGGAAATGCCGCTCTGGCTGAAAAGCTCGGAGCGGCATTTCGGTTTCCGGCTTGCATTTCGGGCAGTGTTTTACTACAATAAAGGCAGGAATGATTGGGAAAAGGAGCGGTTTTATGTCCAGCAGAGCCTTGCAGATCGTGACCCAGTTGAGCAATGCCCCCGAACAGACGATGACTTCGCAGGAACTGGCGGAGCGGATCGGTGTCAGTGCGCACACCATCAAGAATGAGATGCCGCAGGTGGCGCAGATCCTGAATGAGAATGGTGCCCGGCTGGTTTCCCGGCGGCATAAGGGCTACTATGTGGAAGTTCTGGACCCGGAAGCATACGATACCTTTTCGGCTGTGACCAGCATCCGCCAGATGCCGGGCAGTATGCTGAACGCCGACCGGGAAAGCCGGGTGCGGTATCTGTCCCGGCGCATCATCTCCACGGAAACCGGCATTAAGAAAGAACAGCTGGCCGATCAGCTTTTTCTCTCGGCTTCGGCATTGCGGGAGCCACTGAGCATGGCGACCCGCCTGTGCGAGAGCTTTGGCCTGCGGATCGTCTCACGCCCCGGCACCGGAATGCGGGTGGAAGGAGAAGAGTACAAGCGCAGGCTGGCACTGACCGAGGTCTCCGGTGTGCATTTCCACAAGGAAACGCTGGATTGCAGTGACCCGGACAGTGCATCCTGGCTCAGCTGCGGATACGAAGAGCGGCAGGATATCCGGCATACATTTCTGAAGATCCTGCGGGAAAGCCCGATCTCCCTGCGGGACAGTGCGACCCAGCGTGTGGCGGTCTACCTGATCATTGCACGGAACCGGGTGCAGAACGGCCATGAGATCCGGCTGCCGGACCCATGGCTGGAAAGCATCTCCGGAACGATGTTCTATCCGCTGGCACAGTCCATTTACCACACACTGGAGGAACAATACGGGGGCTATGCCATGCCCCGGGATGAGGTGGCGTTTCTGGGCATTCTGCTGTTCAGTATGCTGGATGTGAACCTGAAGCGGGACCCGTTCAGCCTGCATCCCGGCTTTGCAGGGCAGGCGGGACGCTTGCGGGACCGGGTGCTGGTCTACCTGAAGCAGGAGACGGGACTGGATTTTGCGCTCTTGCCAATGGCAAGGGATCTGCTGCAGCAGATCCTATTCAATCTGATCGCACAACATTTCTATGGAATGGATGGTGCAATGCAGTATGACTATGTTTATGAACTGCAATTTCTGGATTGCCCGCTCTGTGCGGAACTGAGCCGCCGGGTGATCGAATTTATCCAGACGATTTATCCGGTCCGGGCAAATCGGTTCCTGCTGGCAATGCTGAGCTGCTATTTCTTCAGCCTGCTGCACGAAATCCGGTATCCCATCCGGCCGCTCCGTCTGTGCTCCACCCATTTTCTGGGAACCGAGTATGCCCGGATCCAGACAGAGGGCCTGAAAGAGCGTTACCCCGAACTGATCGAAGAGATCACGCCGATGAACCTGTACGAGCTGCGTCGCATCGACCCGGCAGAATGCGACGGAGTGCTGCTGGGAAATGGCGCAGAACAGGAAGAGGGAATAAAGCCCGGCTACCGGTATGATTACCCGGTGGAACTGTTGCTGCTGATCCGGAACGAACGGGACTTTGACCGTGTTTACAACACCCTGCTGGTGGAAGCATACCAGTACCGGCAGCAGCTTCCGCCGCCGGAGAATTATCGTGTAATCCGAAACTTCCAGTATTACACGCCGGAGCAGTTCTTCCAGTATCTGGCGGGGGTACATGGCAGGGACGAAGCTGAACGGCAGGCGCTTCTGAATCGGTGGATCTCCCGGGAAAAATGCTGGACGTACCAGTGCGGCGAGGTCGTGGTGGTCTTTCAGGAGGAACAGGGCGCAGAAGGGGAAGAGATCCGACTGGAATTCTACCCGCTGGAAAAACGGGCGCTCTGGGGAGAACAGAAGATCCGGGCGCTGCTGTATGTCGGCGGCGGACTTCACGACTGGCAGAAGATGAAAGCGCTGAATACACTGCTGTACTCTTTTGTGCGGTATCCGGAAGAACTGGAAGCCTTTGCGGAGGACCCGCCCCGGATGGCGGCGGAATGGCTTCGGCGCTCGTTGCAGACTATGTAAAATCACCAAATCATGGCGCACAGTTTTGAACAGGGTGTTCAACTGTGCTCCATTTTGAACTTATAAAATGAAATCAAAACGACTTGAACTTATTCTATAAATCAAAAAGCGTTGAACTCTGTGCAAAATAGAGATAAAATGTGAACATCGAAGGAAAATAATTAGCTTGTAGTCGAAAAGAGGATGCCTGTTATGCTGAAAATCTTTCTCTCGTCCCATGGCTCAATGGCCAGCGGAATGCAAAGCTCGCTGAAGATCCTGATGGGAGAGTGCGAGAATTTGACCGTATTTGATGCCTATCTGGATGAGAGCTGCGTGCAGGATCATCTGGATGCGTTCTATGAGACTGTCGGTCCGGAGGACGAAGTGCTGCTGTGCAGCGACCTTTACGGCGGCAGCGTGAATCAGGCCATGTTCACCTACCTGGACCGCCCAAACACCCGGCTGGTGAGCGGTGTGAACATGAGCTTCATGATGAATGTTCTGAGCGAGGATACCCTCAGCGACGAACGGCTGGATGAGATCATTGAAGAAAGCCGCGAGTATCTGCGCCGTGTGGAACCGGAAGTTCCTGCGGACACGGCACCGGCAGGCAGCGACGACTTCTTCTGATAAAAAGAAAGGATGGAAAACTTATGATCAAATGGGTACGTTTGGATGAGCGCATGATTCATGGCCAGGTCGCCACCAAGTGGAGCCGCACGCTAGGCGTTGACCGCATCGTGGTGGCAGATGATACGGCGGCTGCCAGCGATATCATGCAGAAATCCTGATGATGGCTGCACCGGCCACCTGCAAGACGGCGATCGTGACGGTGGATAAGGCGGTCTCGCTCTGCAACGATCCCCGTGCAGCCGGTCTGAAGATCCTGCTGATCGTCAGCACGCCGGAAAATCTGCTGCGTGTGGCCAAGGAAGTCAAGGATATCCCGCAGATCAATGTGGGCAATTATGGCCGCATTGCTCCCAAGCACGGAACGGAAGCCCGCAAGACCTATACCAAGAATCTGTATGCCTACGAGGACGAAGTCGAGGTTCTGCGGCAGGTCATGGCAACCGGGATCCCTTGCAATGTGCAGACCATCCCCGATGATGTTCCGCAGGAACTTTCCAAGGTACTGGCTGAGCGTGGTGCTCTGCCTGAAAATAGAAAAAAGTACAAGGAGGAAAAATCGCTATGTCAATTACCGCTGCAATCATCTGTGCAGTCGTGTATGCGGTCATCAACTGGCTTGACCCGTACACCCTGTCCTGGCAGTGCCTGAACCGCCCCATCGTGGTGGCACCGCTGGTCGGCCTGCTTCTGGGCGACTTCCAGACCGGCATCATCATGGGTGCTTCGCTGGAAGCAATCTTCATGGGCATCTCTGCTGTGGGCGGCTCGATTCCGTCCGACTGCCTGTCCGGCTCCATCATCGCTGTGGCGTATACCATCGTGGTGGGCGGCGACGGTGCCATGGAAACCGGTCTGGCTCTGTCCCTGACCATCGGTACCGTGATGTCTACCATCAACACCATGCTGATGCCTCTGTGGGCCGGCCTGGCTCCCTACTGGGAGAGACTGGCTTCTGAGTGCAAGCCCAACAAGTTCCGTGCCATCTCCATGGTCGTCAACTTCATCGCCTGCCTGCCCGGTGCGGCAATCATCTTCTTGGGCGTTGCCTTTGGCATCGAGGGTCTGCAGGCTGGTCTGGCTGCCTGCCCCGCATGGGTCATGACAGGTCTGGCCGCTGCCGGTACCATGATGACCGCCGTCGGTTTCGGCATCCTGCTGTCCATGATCTGGTCCACCGATATCGCTGTGTTCTACTTTGTCGGCTTTATCTGCGCCAAGAGCCTGGGCCTGAGCAGCCTTGGTATCGCCGTCATCGGTGCAGCCATCGCCCTGACCCTGTTCTTCATTGACAAGCGCATCATTGATGCAAAGAACGCTGTGGCTGCTGCCCCCGCTGCGGGTGCTGCTGCCCCTGCCAACAGTGAGGAGGATTTCTTCTGATGGAAAAGAAAGTTGTCAGCGCAGAGGAAAATAAGATCCTCAAAAAGATGTTCTGGAACAGCCATCTGGTCTTTGCAAACTTCAACATGACCAAGATGGAAGCCAATGGTTTCACCATGACCATGGCCCCCGCCGTGGAGAGTATCTATGGCGACGATATCGAAGGCAAGAAGGCCGCTTATGCCCGCCATCAGTCCTTCTTCAATACCCATGCAGTCGCATTCAACTTTATCGCAGGTCTGTGCTACGCACTGGAAAAGGACTGCCACGACGGTAAAGTTCCCGGCGAGACCATTGATGCCATCAAGCTTCCCTGATGGGCCCCACCGCCGGTATGTTCGACTCCATCTTCTTCAACTGCCTGCGTGTCATCGGTGCCGGTATTGCAATCGGTCTGTGCTCGCAGGGCAACATCCTCGGCACCTTCATCTTCATCCTGCTGTATGGCATTTCGCAGTCCCTGCTCAAATGGGTCCTGCTGAAACTGGGCTACACACTGGGCACAAGCTTCATCGACACCGTCTTTAACAGCGGCCTGATGAGCGTTGCGACCCGCTGTGCATCCATCCTCGGCCTGATGATGGTCGGTGCCATGACGGCAACCACCGTGGGCTTCCCCCTGAACTGGACGCTGAACATCGGCGAGACCTCCATCGTGGTCTCCGAGCTGTTTGATGCCATCTATCCGGGCATTCTGAGCTTGGCTCTGGTGCTGTTCATGATGTGGCGAATCAAGAAGGGCAACCGCCCCACACAGCTGATCATCGGTCTGCTGATCTTTGGTCTGCTGGGCGCATTCCTTGGAATCTTCTAAAAAAATCAGATCGCCTGATCCTGCAAGGGGTCCGCAGTCCGGCAGGAGTAAAACGCTTCCTGCCGGACTTTTTGTAGAAGGAGAACGGATATGACATTGCAAGACCTGATGATGCTGTATGGTGTCACCCTGGGCAAACGGCGCACTGCAAAGCAGAAATATCTTTTTGCCCAGCAGCTCAACGAGAGCCTACCGCCGCTGGGCTGGCCGGTGCGGGTTCAACAGAGGGAAGGACGGTTTTCCAAAATCGAAAACCTGATCGCCGGGGATCTGGCAAATGCAAAGGTCGTCATTGCGGTCCCCTTTGATACGCCGGCAAAGGCGCTGCGGCCCCAGAAATACTATCCGTTCCATCCGGACAAAAATGTTCAGCAGCGGGGGAGAGACCTTGCACTGCAATGCGTGCTGGAACTGCTCTGTTTCGGAGCGGCCTGCCTGATGTTCTGGTCCGGACGGGGAACCGGTGCCATGCTGCCCCGGACGCTGGCGGCACTGCTGCTGGCAGGGGTAGGTGTCTGGCTGCTGCTGCCCCATGCAAGCCCCTGCAACTTCAGCCGCTGTTCCGGTGCGGTCGCCACTGCCGTAAAGCTGGCGGAGGACCTGAGCGGTGAGGAGAACATCGCTTTTGCCTTCTGTGACCATGCAGTGGATAACTATGACGGCTTCCGGCTTCTGGCGCAGGAGATGCCAACTGCGGCAACTGTTCTGCTGCTGGACAATCTGACCAGCGGCCCGGCAGTGGCGCTGGCGCACGGCGAGTACCGGAAAGAGGCGGCGGAACAGCTGTGCAGTTTGTTGCCGGAGGATAAGGTCTATGACCGGAACTACCCGGAGGAACAGCGGCAGCGGAATCTGCTGGCGCTCTTTCCCAGAGGGATGATGCTCAGCTGTGGACGAGTGGAAAAGGCGAATTTGTTGTGGAGAATACCTGCTGTGCACAGGACCATGTACTGGATCTGCCCCGGATGGAGCGGATGGAACGGGCGTTGGCCGATTTTGCAAAACAGGAAGCAAATAAGAAGGAGAACTGAATTATGAAACTGCATTCCAACCGCATTTATACGCCGGAAGGCCCAAGGCAGGTGTGCTGACTGTGGAAGGCGGCAAGATCACTGCCTTTGCAGAAAACACGACCGACCCCGAAGCCATTGAATACGGCGACCAGCGAATTATCCCCGGCATTTTTGATACTCATAACCACGGCACCTGCGGTTATGATATCATGAATAAGAATGCCCCCCATGAAAAGCAGATCGCATCCGTGAAAGGTTATCTGAAGGGGCTGGCAAGTCAGGGCACCGTGAACATCTTCCCGACGGTGTGCGACCCGGATTCCATCCGTGCGGTGGCAGAGGTGGCAAAAGAGGGTGATCAGGACGGTGCAACCATTCTGGGTATCCACAGCGAAGGCCCCTGGCTGAACCGCACCGGTGAAAAAGGCATCCGTACCGGCTGGCCGGAGGTAAGTATGGAGACGGCACATGCCATGGTGGAAGCCGGCGGCGGGTGGCTGCGTCTTGTGGCACTGGCACCGGAGATCCCCGGGATGGACCCCATCATCGAGTATTTCCTCTCGCAGGGCATCACAGTGGCAGCCGCCCACAGTGACAACAACTATAAGCAGGCCATGGCCGCCTATGCCAAGGGCATCAGTGTGGCGACCCATACCGGCAACGTCATGACCGATATGCATCACCGGGACATCGGCGGTCTGGGAGCAGCCCTGACCAATGAAAACGTTACCTGTGAGGTGATCTGCGACGGCCTGCACATCTGCGATGAGATGCTGGGCATCTACTTCAAGGTCAAGAGCACCGACAAATTCATGATGGTCAGTGACTGTACGGCTCTGTCCGGTGCACCGGTGGGCAAGTATGAGGGCATCTTTGAGGGGATGGCCCTGAATGTGACCCCGGAGGGCTTTGTTCTGACCGATACCGGCCGCCTGTGCGGTTCCAGCCAGCCGGTGCTGTTCGACATCAGAAATCTGGTGAACAATGTTGGCATCCCGCTGGAGACCTGCCTGAAGATGGCCTGCCTCAATCCCTGCATCAAGTATGGTTTTGCCGACCGCAAGGGTACCATTGAAGTGGGCAAGGACGCAGATCTGGTGGTCATCAGCGACGATTATCAGGCACAGGTCACCTACGCCGAGGGCCGGAAGGTCTATGACCGCAGCACCGAGGGCAAGATCTTCAATGCGGATTATCTGAACCGATAAGGACAAAGGAAACAGCTATGAGCAAGAAGTTGATCGTAGTAGCCGATGATTTCGGCTTCAGTGAGGCATACAACTATGGTGTCATCAAAGCCTATAAGGAGGGCGTGGTCTGCACCCTCTCGCTGATGAGCAACATGGCCGCCGTCCCCCATGCGGTGAAACTCTGGCAGAGCGAGTGCCCGGAGGTGCCGCTGGTCCAGCACACCAATTTTGTGCAGTACCGCCCCGTCAGCGCCCCGGAAAAGGTGCCCACGCTGGTAAACGAAGAGGGAATGTTCTACCGCAGCTATCTGTGGAAGAGCGAGAATCCCAATGATGCCAAATGCAAGGGCGAAGTTTACCCCAGCTATGAGGACCTGTATACCGAGACCATGGCCCAGCTGGACCGGCACAAAGAACTTGTGGGACATTATCCCCGGCATTTTGAGGGCCACAGCGCCATGACAAGGCCCATGGAGCAGGCGTTCCGGGATATCGGAAAGAAGCTGGGCATCCATAACATGGGCGATACGCTGGCCGAAGAACTGCCGATGAAACCGGCCTGCGAGCTGTTCAGTTTGGGCAACAGCAACGCAATGGAGATTCTGAACCGGGGCAGCCGCCCGGAGGACTGGCTGGAAGACCGCTTCGGCATCCTGAGCTCTCCCTACGAGTACAATATCCTACATTTCCATCCGGGTTATCTGGATCAGTACCTTCTGGACAATACTTCCCTGACCCTGCCCCGCTGCCGTGATCTGGCGACCCTGTGTGACCCGCAGGTTCGTCGCTGGCTGGATGAGCATGAGGTGGAACTGACCAACTTTGATGCCCTGTACGAATAACTGCGCCATTTCCAAGTGATACTTTATCATCCTCCATAGGAACGCCGCTGCACAGAATTGCGACCTGTGCGGCGGCGTTTTCTTAGTAATGGCTTAACCCTCTCAGCCAAAGTCTTTGACTGAGAGGGCCCCCCACCCCCGTCAAATCGCACTAAAAAATAGACTGCATTTGTTACAAATGACAAACTCATGGAAAACCCCTTGATTCCTATATAGGGGGCATAATAAAATGCAAAAGAGCCCTCCCCCCACACACAAAACAGAAGAATCGGCAAACCAGCTGGAAGGCTGCGACGCAAAGCTAAAGGGCCCAGACCGGGCAGCCAGCTGCACTTCCCCAGAAGTACACCACAGCGTCACACCAGCCTTTCGGGGCAGGTGCGGTGCCTTTTTACATTTGCGACGGATGCAGGGAAAAGCGTTTGGGATACACACCATGTTTGCGGATGGAAGGGAGAACTTCATCAAACACCCAGTGTTCAAATCGTTCTGCCGATGGCAGCTTGCTGTGAACGATCAGCCTATAAACATCGCCTTCTGTGATAAAGGAAATTTCAACGACCTGCTCTCCAGCACTTCCATACTGATTCACCTTCTGAACGACCCCCTCACGTTTCGTTAGGGGGCCTCTGCAATGGCGCTTCACAGCGGCGTAGGGATTCACATACCCCAACGCTTTCGCCACGTCGCTTGCACAGAAGAAGGTCTTGCCTGCCTCCTGCAACACGCGGATCGAACCGAACTCCTGGTTCTCAAACACTTCCATCATCTAGTCCAAACAGAATTTCAGGCATAGAAAAAGCCCGGGAAATGGTGTATTCCCGGGCTTTTTTAGCATTATTAAGCTGTAGATTAGCGCTTGGAGAACTGGGGTGCATCGCTGGCAGGCTGCGCCCTGCACGCGATGCTTGAGCAAAGATCTTCAGCGCCACCGGCTCGCCCCTTGCGGGGCAACCGCCGGAGATGCGCAGTCGTGCTCCCCAGTTCTCCGGGAAAGCAGGCAACAAAAAACGGCTCTGCCGAAGCAGAGCCGTAAAGATACATCTGAAATAAATCAGCGCTTGGAGAACTGGGGTGCACGACGTGCAGCCTTCAGACCGTACTTCACGAAACCGAAGCTCGATTTTGCTTGATTTTACGCGTTTTTTCAAGCTTTTTGCTCTTCGTCCACCAGTTCTTAAACCCACGATTTTGTAGGCTTTTGTCGGATTTTAACCCTAATCTTTTTTTGATGTGTCGATTGCTCTGTTGATCACCCCATGTAATTGGCAGGTTTATTATACTTGACTTTGGCGTAAATGTCCATAGTCACCTTGCTGTTTTCGTGTCCGGCAAGATACTGTACGGTTTTAGGATCAACCGAAGCATAAATCAGATTCGTGATATAAGTGTGACGCAATTGATGCGGTGTCACTTGAAAATCCATCGTATATACCAACTTCGGATTGTTCGGCTGATGCTCACCAAGCTTCGGCTTTACCACATGCTTAATCTTCTGCTCATTCACATAGGTGTAATAGCAGCGTTCTTCCGTAGAACGAACTGCTATGTACTTCCACACCCTCACGAACTGGGATTCAGCCAGAGCGTTACCATTCCTGTCAGAGATCACATATTCCGATTTTGACTTTTCTTTTGCCTCTTTCAAACATTCCACCAGCTTGCCCGGAATAGGAATGTCCCTTTTAGCTGCTGGCGTTTTTAATTCTGTTGAAATTACCGGACGATTATTCACAGAACGCCATGCTCGCCGTACCGAAATATATGGAGTGGCTTCATCCAGGAAAACACAATCCCATCGCAGTGCAAGAATTTCTTCCCGCCGCAACCCTGCGTACAACCCAATCATTACGAAGACATACGGTGGTAATCCCCTGATTGTATCCAGAAGAATTTTCACCTGCTCATCCGTCAATGCCTTCTTTTCCTGCTTTGGTGTTCCGCCTTTTGCGGAAAGCGACGCAGCCGGATTATAACTGATGATTTTGCTTTCTTCTGCTGAATAGAAAACACATTTGATCAGCATATTCATTTTGCTGTACAGGGAAGCTGATTGCTTGGAGATTGGCACCAGCAGCAAGCGAAGGTCATCGGTCGTCACTTCGTCCATATACATATCTCCAATAGCGCCAATAATATATTTTCTTATCGTGCGCTCATATCCACTCAATGTGTTTTCTCGCACACTCGCCGAGCGCATCTTCAACCATTTTTCGCAATACTCAGCTACTGTCGGATTATTCTTCCGGAATATTTCATCCTCAATACTGCGCTTCATCTCAATGGATTTATCGTACAGCTCTTCAGGAGTCTGTGCATATAGCGAAATCCATTTTCCATCCGCATCCTGCATTCGTGTTCTGTAATATTGAACGCCCCTCTTCATAATTGTTCCATATTCCGGCACTACTTTTTTTCTTGCCATTATTGCTTCCTCCATTTTCTTGATATATCCAAATTGATCTTTGCTCTTTAATTATCCAGAATGCTGCTCCGGTTCTCAAGGATGTCGGCTATATGTAAAAAGAGCAGGGATTATCCCTACTCTTTTTGATCTCATTCATGAAACTGTCTGGCCTATTCTGCATCCCACAGTGTAAAGGTATCCTCTAATATACCCGCCAGTTCATCCGGTCGGTTATACTTTGCCTTTGCATAAATGTCCATCGTTATCTTGCTGTTCTCATGACCGGCAAGATATTGAACTGTTTTAGGATCAACCGATGCGTGAATAAGATTTGTAATATAAGTATGCCGCAGCAAATGTGGTGTCACTTCAAAGTCTAAGCTATAAACCACCTTTCCATTATGCGCAGCTCTTTCGCCCAGCACTGGTTTCACCGTATGCTTCACTCGTTTTCCATTCTCATAACGGTAGTAGCTCCGTTCCTTTACAGTTCTGGTCACAATATACTGCCAGAGCCTCTTAAACTGCGTATATGAAAGCGGTTCGCCCTCGTTGTTCGCAACAACATAGTCTGATGTGGAATTCTCCTTTGCTTCTCTCAGGCATTTCGCCAGGCAATCAGGAAGCGGTACATCTCGATGAGCAGCCTTTGTTTTCAGTTCAGACATTATTATCGGTCGATTGTGCTCTGTATGCCAAGCTCTGCACACTGTCAAATACGGTGCTGCTTCATCCAGAAAAACTGAATCCCACTGCAATGCAAGAATTTCTTCTCGCCGAAGCCCCGCATACAAACCAAGCATCACAAATACATACGGTGGTAATCCTCTTATCGCATCCAGCAATCTCTCCACCTGATCATCAGTCAAAGGGTTTTTCTCTTTTTGAGGAACGCCCCCGTTCTTTCCAGACAAATAAATTGTAGGATTGTCCTGAATCACTTTGCTTTCCTTTGCCGCCGCAAAGATGCTCTTATAAAGTATATTGACCGATTTGTACACAGACGCTGATTTTTTGGATACCGGAACCAGTGCCAGACGAATATCATCCGCTGTAACATCTGCTATATTCATATGACCCAGAGGCTTTATAATATGCCGGTTTACTTTCGATGTGTAATCCGTCAACGTAGTGGCTCTTACCTGTGCGGATTGTAACAACAGCCACTTTTCGCAATACTCCTTTACTGTGGGGGATGATCTACGAAAAGTATTATCCTCAATCTGCTCTCTCGCTTCGAGCACTTTATCATATAATTCTTCACGGGTTCTGCCATACAACGCCACCCGCTTTCCATCAGCATCCTCAATTCGAGTCCGGTAATATTCCTTACCCGCCATGATGACGGTTCCGTACTGAGGAATCGCATATCTTTTTCTTGCCATCTTCGACACCTCCAAACTTTTAGCTGATATATTCATTATTGCGAATAACCTGCCAATACTCAACGATGTCGAATTCCGCTCCTGGCTGTTCTCTTCTTTCGGAAAGTCGGATTGTTATCCTTCGGCCTTGCACGATGTGTAGACCTTGCAATATACTCCTGAAGTCCAACTTCAGTAAAATAAACACAGCCATTCTCAACATACTGAACGTAAGTGATCAGCCTTCCATTCTTGCATGATCCAAGGTGTCCAGGCTAATCCCCAACATCTCAGCGGCTTCTTTACGCTTAATCAATTTATCCACCATCAAAATTCACTTCCTTTCGGCATTTGCCTTGTCTTTTTTTCTCCGCCTGTTCCGGAATATAATATCCAAGCTGCACTTTCACAGCTTCATCAATTCCGCGCATCTGTCCCTTACTTACCTTGCCGAGATACCGAATCACACAGGTCTTATCACATGTATCAAGCTGCTCCGCCAATACCATCGAAGATCTTGCCAGCCCTTTTGCCTTCCGAAGGAATAATGTGTTGGCTGGCTTCTTTTCTTTTGAATCTTCGTTGTCAGAGGAGCAACCGTAATCGTCGGCGAATAAAAGTTGCCGACATCGTTCTGAAGAACCACTACCGGACGAACACCGCCCTGCTTTGATCCTATCGGAACACCAAGATTGGCAAGGTAAATATCTCCTCGCCGGTAAACCCAGTTTTCTTTCATCTGGTTGCCTCCAATCCCATAATCATCTATGGATAAAAGCTGACAAAAAATAATACAACTGCTTTATTCTGACAGCTTTTCTTAAAATATGGTTTCTCTGTACTTTTTCTTGGTACCCCAGAGATCGGGGATTTCTCACAAGCGGCAGTGTGCTTCACTGCTCCATTGGAATTTAACCATCCCGCCTTCTTTATGGCCGGACCGCGAATTACGGAAGTATCATTGTCCCTGACAGGCTTTTACACCACCGTCGGTTGCAATCCGACATTTGCTGCTGCGATTCCGCTTCGCCCCTGTTGGGCATCATGGCGTGCAGTCGAAGGCTCGTTCTGTCAGTAATGTACTTGGAGAATGAGTATTCAATTTTCATAGTTCATCAGCCTTGTTGCCTTAGCTGTAAAGTAAGTATAAAAGAATGCGGTTTTACATAACACGCCGGAAACTGCGACTTTGCCCACCTAATTTTGCGAGTTCACATCAGTGCTTCCTGAAGCTGCGTAATGGCATCCTGCACTCTCTTTTTCAACGCATCCACATCCTGTCTCTTGCCAATAATCAGATAATCCAGCGTTACTCCAAAGAATTCCGAAAACAGAATCATGTCGTTATAAGATGCCGATATTACTCCGCGCTCAATTTTTGAAATGCGTTTTGCATCAATATCAATCGCCTCAGCCAGAGCCTCCTGCGTATACCCTTTTGATTTGCGCAGCTCTTGAATTCTTGCTCCACATACATGCTGATCGTAATACATACTTTCTCCTTCCGCACAGCCGGTACAGAACCGGACCAACGGAAGGTCAAAAAAGGAGCCGCATGACGGTGAAGAAAAAATCCTGTGCCGATAAAACAGAACATGGGTATTCCATAATTCTGTCTCATGCGGCATTCGGAAGACTTCGCCTGTCAGCGGCTCCACAGCACAGCTATGACTTATAAAATTGTGTTAATAGGGTTATTTATTGTCATCTCAACCATTCAGAGACGAATAGTAGAGCTGCAATCTCCGTAATCTTCTCATCTCCAAAACATTGAAGACGGTCTCACGTCCGCAGGCCTTGCATTTGGTCTGCACATGTCCTCTGGTATCCTCAAAGACGATGATTGAATTATGTCGGCAATAAGGACACCTGACAATCCTGGGCTTTTGCGAAGCAATCGCATCCTTTGCCCGGATGATTTTAATCTGCATTTCCGCAGATGGTTCCGATACTCTGATATTCCTGCTCATGGCCACACCTCCAATGGATCACGATATTCATAATCCTTTTTCCGGTTCAGATAGCCCAGTTGTTCCAAGCGGATAGCAGCTGCCGATCTCGAAACGCCAAAGACACCACAGAAAGTATCTATCTTCACCTGGTCTTTGTTATAAAAACGCCATCCATAACATGTCAGAGGCTTTCTGCTGTTGATGAACCACATCGCCCGATCCACTTCTAACTGGGGCATCAGGATGGCAGCTCCCAGCGAATTGGCCTGCCACTCGTTCCAATCTTCCTGCGTTCTCAGAACGCGGGAACCTTTTTTCCTCACTTCCGGTCTCTTATGGCAGGCTATCTTTCGGTCATCGGCATCCAGCTGAAACAATATCTGGTGAGCGCACTCATGTGCCAGCGTAAATCTGCGTTTCCGCAGAGTTTCCGAATATTCTCTGGTTCAATGAAACTCTTGTCCAGAACCACATCATTAGTTTTCAGGAAGATGCTCCTCTGACTTCCATCAACCTCTATCTGATATTCTGTATCCACATACGCGGTCAGACCATAGATGCTTCCGTCCGAGGACAACTTTTGAAATGACACCTTCAGGTTCAGATAATCGGATGCAAACTGGTCAATGGGTGTCGGAAGCGCAAATCTTGCCGGATCATCTGCTTCGCTGCCGAAAAAGGACTTTTGAAAATCTCTTATCACTGCAACAGCGATTTCTTCTATTTTTTTCTGTGAAAGGATCATAGGCACTGCTCCTTTGCCTCAACGAACCATTTTTCATCTTCGTTGAACAGAAACTCTCATGCCCACCGATCATGACCGTATAACGAATTCCGCAGCCGCCCACTTTCGTGGAAGAAGCTCGCACTTATGCTTCAATCGGTCGATCTCATACACCCGTCCGTCAATCCATCGAATTAGGCGCGGGCGAATATTTCCCTCTGCATCCACATCTAAGTTCACAGGTACATATACTTTTCTACATTTCTGTTCCGACATATTCTACGCTCCTCCTCTGTAAACCGGCGAATGTGTTGACTTCTTTTAGCAAAGAACTCACCAGATTCTACCGGTGCTGTATTAACCAATCATTCCTGTCGGCATAACCAAATCCACTTTTCGCTCTGTCGGCATCTTGCTTTTCTGAAAAAGTACCCCATTTTTAATCGCATCTTTCCCAAATCGGAATCGAATCTGCTCAATCGCTGCGTCCAGCCGTTCCTGGCGATCCAGTGATTTCACGTCGGTGAATAGGTCGTATTGTATCGGACAATCCTCTTCAAACAGGTTGATTGCCCGAACCGTCACTGAACGAATCGGATGCTCCCACTGATAGTTCTTTGCAAACAGTGCAAATGCGGTTTTCGCCAGATAGGTAGGGCTTTGTGTCGGAATACCAATCCGGCACTGCCACTCTTTCGTGTAAAGCTCGTTGTTGCGGATGGAAATCGCTATTCCGCCAGCTTTCTTTTTATGTGCTCGCAGCTTGGTTCCGATCTCCTGCACCAGTTCCAGCATGACACACCAGACTTCGGCGTTATTCTCCAAATCCTGCATGGTCGTTATTCCGTGCCCAATGCTCTTTACTGGGGAGACATAATCGGAACGCATAACCGGCGAATCATCCAGTCCATTGGCATATTTCTTAATCGCCAGTCCATTCTTTCCAAGGCGGCACTTCAAGAAATCATCCGATGTTGCAGCAAGCTCTCCAATGGTATGAATCCCATAACCGGACAGAACCTTCTCGGTCGCTCTGCCGACTCCAAGCAAGTCAGAGGCGGGAAGACACCAAATCTTCTCCTGGAACGAATCTGCTTCGATGCAGGTAATCGCATCCGGCTTTTTCATATCCGACCCAAGCTTGGCAAAAATCTTATTGAAGCTCACTCCTGCGGAAATCGTAAGTCCCAATTCAAACTTAACCGTTCTGCGAATCTCATCTGCGATTTCAAATCCGGTTCCCATGCAGCCGCTTCCGGTCACATCCAGCCAGCATTCGTCCATCCCATACGGCTCGATCTGATCGGTATAGCGACCGTATATCCCACGAGCCAGCTTTGAAAACTTCATATATTGCTCATAGTGCGGCTCCACGATCACAAGATCCTGGCACTTCTGCTTTGCTTGCCAGATTGCCTCTCCCGTGGAAACGCCAAACGCCTTTGCTGCGTAGTTCTTCGCAAGTACGATACCATGCCGTTCCTCCACAGAACCACACACTGCCACCGGCTTGTTCTTCAGTTCCGGATTCAGCATACACTCGACAGAGGCATAGAAATTATTCATATCACAGTGAAGAATCACTCTTTGCATCCTGTATTCCTCCTCTCCGTTCGTGAAAGCACGAACAACTTTTCACGAACGCATTGACACACAGCATTTCTTGTGATACTATAATTACACGAATTGTATTTCGTGTTTTCATCGTCATTATAGCAAGCACAGTTTTTCGTGTCAATAGGTTTTTATGAAAAAGTGTTCGTGTTCGTTATCAAAAAAGAAAGAGGTATTTCTATGGTCTTCAAAGAAAGGTTGAAAGAAAAAAGAACAGAAGCCAATTTAACTCAGGTAGAACTTGCAGAGAAGGCCGGTGTAACCGCCCGCACAATTCAGAATTATGAGCTTGGCAGCCGCAAACCATCCAATATGGTTACGATCCAGAAGATTGCGGATGCGCTGAATACTACTACTGAGTACCTGCTGGGAAGCAGCGGCACCTATGTCGTAGAAGCTCATGAAAAAGGCGGCGCAAAAGCAGCGAAAGATATTGAAGAACTGGTCAGCGAAGTGACCGGTATGTTCGCTGGCGGCGAATTAAGCGAAGATGCCATCGAAGGAGCTTATAAAGCTCTGACCGATGCCTACTGGATTGCCAAAGAGAACAATAAAAAATACGCCCCGAAAACGAGGCGTAAAAAATCCGATCAGTGATATGTATCGTACACACTTTTCGCTATACTGTAAACTGGAGGTGGTATGATGAATGCGGAACAGCTTTCACGGGTCGGTGAGAAACTGGTAAAACGCTGCGGTTCCAGAGACCCTTTTGAAATTGCAAGGCAGCTTGGTATCAATGTCATGCTTTGCGAAAATTTCGGTTCCCTGAAGGGAATGTACCGGGTGATTAAGCGAAATCGCTTTATTTTCCTGAATAACAGTCTGGATGAAAATATGCTGCGCATCGTGTGCGCACATGAATTAGGGCATGATCAGCTTCACCGGAATATGGCGAAAACCACCCCGATTCATGAGTTCATGCTCTACGATATGAAATCCAAACCGGAATATGAAGCGAACATCGTAGCAGCAGAGATTCTGATGGACAGCGATGAAGTCCTTCGTTACATCTATGAGTATGGATACACAGCCGAGCAGATCGCCAGTGCGATGTCCACCGACATCAATCTGGTTGCGCTGAAGGTAGCGCACCTGGCTACACTTGGCTATAATCTGCACGCGCTGGAACACAAGAGCAACTTTTTGAAATAACGTACCTTTGAGGAGTCTGGACTGGCTCCTCTTTTTTGTTGCACAAATTGTGCAGGCGGTGCTTGCACAATTATCAACCTAACATCTGCATTCCATACAATCTCGATATTGTCCTCCTGTTGTTCTGCGTTATGCTTTCTCCGTGCATTTTCGTATTATTTATTCTGCCATCTGACTTCGCCCTTGGACAGAAGCGGATAACAGATCAGCTGATCTGAATCCAGATTTTCCGCATGCATGTCAACCGCTGTGATCTGATGATTATCATAAGTCGTATAATAGTAAATACCTTTTGCTGTATTACAACAGGACGTGTATATCGTGATCTCATATTTGCCTTCTGTCACCTCACAGCATCCACGCTGCTGATCTACGGATCCTAAGATATGGAAGAACTGACTTACACTCTCATCCTCTTCTTCACCGGAGATCGAATTTAATTTTGTAAAGGCAACTTTCACAAATCTTGACTGGCTGGAAAGATCTCCAGGTATTCCCATTCCACCCATTCCTCTGCTATATGCATCAAGCTGTAATACTCCTGCAAAAGTACTCTCCGGCTGTTTTCTGGATACTCCGGCATAATTATTCAGTGCAAACATCTGACTCGGGAATGGTGGATTATTGGTAAGCACTCCTACCGGATTATCATATACATGCAGCCCATCTTTCATAGACTCAACAACGATACAGGAGTCTTTGTCTGCAATGATCCAGTGAAGCTGTGCTGTCGGCAGCTGTTCACTGAATGCTGTACCTGTCAGTCTCATTGCTGCCAGCTTCTCTCTCGCCTCTGCTACAGTAGCACACTGTGTAAGGATCCATGGGATGAACTCGAACTGTGCCACCTGGCTGACTTCTGTTTCATCTTCCGGCAAAGCCTCTTCATATGCCGCATTGCCGACAAAATTAAGACCTGCCATTCCAAGGCCTTTTTCATTAACAGCATCATAATAAAGCGGATAACCTCCTGCAATAAATGCCATTCCGATCAAAGCATAATGGCTTTTTATCTTCCCGGCAAACCGGAAATCAAATTCGTAATTTCTTGGCGTTATCGTGATCTGTTCCCCATAGGAAAATTCATAATCAAGCGTTCTGCCCATATAAAAATCTTTTGTTTTGTAAGTTGCTGCTGTACACATATCGAACACCTCTTCTTTCTGCTATAATAGTCCTG
>ENA-OQHA01000352-OQHA01000352.1-human-gut-metagenome-genome-assembly--contig:-NODE-352-length-23905-cov-2.949786_pt1 | contig 23905 bp, 30 predicted proteins | sample MGYA00242558_ERZ504707 | MGnify/ENA primary metagenome ERZ504707 (study PRJEB26092, sample SAMD00036197) | human gut metagenome | host: Homo sapiens | study: EMG produced TPA metagenomics assembly of...
GGTAAGCAATGGGTCACCTGCATACCGTGTCAGCGAAACAAATTTTGCCCCTCTGTTCCCAGCAGGTCAAAGCCAGCATTGCAGAACGCCGAAATGGAATGAAACAGCGCGTACCAGATCCCGCGCAAACCATAATCGGCGCAGAACGTCGGCAGCAGCAGTGCAGCACCGACCAATTCAAACAGGGCGGTGATCCGCAGAATAAAGCCTGTCAGCCGCACGATGCCGCCCATCTGCGGGGCAGCCGTAGCTCCTGCATCGTGCTGCGCTGCTTGAGGGAGATTTTTCGCCCGGAAAGCAGCGCAAAGGCAGCACCCACCGTAATGACGCCCAATCCTCCGATCTGGATCAGAAGAAGGATCACGCTCTGCCCAAAAGCCGACCAGTAGCTGCCGGTATCCTGAACCACAAGGCCGGTCACGCAAAGGGCGGAGGTAGAGGTAAATAATGCCTCATGGAACGGTGTGACGCATCGTTGCTGTGCAGCGATCGGGAGCATCAGAAGCAATGCGCCCACCAGATCAACTGCCGCAAAACCTGCAATAATGACCTGAAAAGAAGAAAAACGGTGCTGCCTGTAACGAGGATATTGAATCATAAAAGCTCCTTTACCTATCCGTGTGCATAAAGATTAGCATGGAATAGATAAAAGAGCCGTAAAGAAAATTGTAGAAGTATAAAGATTTCATTAAAATCGATCAGCCAACACTAAATAACAAATGCTGGACATCACCAGCACAAAAAACGGTAATATCCAGCATTCATTTAGCTTTCTAGTCCATGGCTTCCAGCCACATTCTTCAAATATTCCTCCTGTCACCGTTCAGAATCAAATCCGCATAGCCCAGCTTAAGCCACCTTGGTTTTTCGCAGATACCCCCATGCTGCCAATCCAACGAGCAGAACGATCTTGACCGGTGCCGATGCCAGCAGTACATCTGCCTGAAAAAAGGCATGCCTGCCTGCATAGAGAAAATCAAAACTGATCATTTTATACAGCAATGCGTTGGAAAGCCCAATGCCTCCTGCCGGAAGCAGGGTGGACAGCCATTCTCCAAAGGAGCCCGGCACGACCATATAAACAATCAGCGGTGCCACCACACTGATCAGCGCCACAGACAAAGCGGTCAGGTTGTTCTTTGCCCATACGGATGCCATCAGCACAAAGGCCACCTCCGCAAAGAAGATCAGGAAGTTTGTCACCAGCATGATCCACTCCATCTGCCAACGGTATACGGCAGCAGGCTGGTCACAGAAAACAGCCATTGCACGGAAGTTTGGTACTTTCCCAACCAAACAGAGCATTCGTGACCAGGATCCACACCACACCGCAGAGCAGATACGCCGCCCCTGTGATACTGAACGCCGCCGCCAGCTTTGCCGCTGCTAGCCGCAGACCGCCGTTTTTTGTGCACAGTTGGATGTCCTGCGCCCCGGTCTGTGCATCCGATGCAAACACCGGGGCCGCAATCACCGCGCACAGCAGGGTGAGCAGCAAGCTCAACAGGGTCTGGTAATCCATTGCGTCTGAACTGACCCCAAATGAATAGGTGAACGGTTTTTGTACAGCATCGAACTTTTTCTGTGCAATGGCCTGCGCCTGCTCATAGCCGGGCTTTCCGCTTTGTTCCAGCCAGATCACCGATTCCAGCCGTTTGGGGAGCTGGCTGTAAAGTTCTGCATATCCTCTGCGGTCAGCCCCATCACGCCCGGTGCCATGCCGGTTTTCGAGTCGGCAAAGGCTTCCAGTGCTTCCTGCATGACATCCGGCGTGATGGTACCGGATACCTGCTGCTCCTGCCGTTTCCGGATTGCTTTCAGACCCGTGTAACGCACTTCGTTTCCGCTGGCATCCAGTTCCGTCCAGCCGATAAAGGTCACCGGCAGATATGCCATGACCACGGCCAGCACCAGCGCAATGGCCAGCAGAATAGCTGTCATACGGGTTTTGCACACACGTTTCAATTCCAAACGATACAGGTTCATTTTGCTTCCTCCATTTCCTCCGGGAACAGCCACAGATACAGATCTTCCAGCCGGGGCTGTGCCGGGACGCTGTCCGGCAGCTGCGGTGCATCCGCCAGATACCGCAATGTTACCGTTCCGTCCGGCTCGTTGCGCAGGTTCACTACCCGCAGCCGGTATTCCCACCGGGCAAGCTGTTCCATCGGGATATTCCCCTGCCAGACTTTGGCTTCGATCTGCTTTACCAGCTTCGGTGGTGTCCTGTGCAATGATTTTGCCAGCCTTCATCACGGCATTTTCGGCCGCAATGTATTCCACATCCGAAACGATATGCGTTGAAATGAGAACGATCCGTTCCTGCGCAAACTCCGACAGCAGATTGCGGAAGCGCACCCGTTCTCCGGGGTCCAGCCCTGCCGTAGGTTCATCTAAAATCAGAATTTCCGGGTCGTTGAGCAGTGCCTGTGCGATGCCTACCCGGCGCTTCATACCGCCGGAAAGCTTTATGATCTTTTTGCGGCGCACCTCAGTGAGGCTTACCCGCTCCAGCAGTGCGTCGATCTGCCGGGCAGCCTCTGTACGCGGCAGACCCTTGAGCGCCGCCATATATTCCAGATAGTCCTGCACCGTGAATTCCGGGTAAAACCCGAATTCCTGCGGCAGATACCCCAGCTTTTCCCGGTAGGCCGCACCAAGCGTCCCAATCTCCACCCCATCGCACAAATCCGGCCACTGCTGGGCCGCAGAATGCCCGCCAGCATCCGCATTAAGGTTGTTTTGCCTGCACCATTCGCCCCCAGCAGTCCCCACACACCCGGCGTGAGCGTGATGGACACATCATCCACCGCCGTTTTATCCCGGTATCGCTTTGTAATATTCTGAATTTTCAGTTCCATGGCTTGCTCCTTTCAGCCTTCTGCAATATATTCTGACCGGGCGGCAAGCCGGATGCACTGCAACACCATACAGAGCACCAGCACGCCCGCCGCCAGTGGCAGGCCTTTCGGCAGTTCCGATAATTGCACGAACCGCAGCAAACACAGCTGCCCTGCAAACAGCGGTACAGCCCGGTCATCATCCATTCCGGGCGCACCCAGCTCAGCAGCAGAAGCAGCTCATTGTTTGCGGTTAGGATGGCACGGTCAGCACCGCCAGCAGTTGCCCGATGCTCCATGGCACGGCTGCCCGCACATTGAGTACCAGCACTCCCAGCAGGATCATTTCCCCCGCCAGCAGCAGCAAAAACCGCATCACCAGTGGACGACCGATTCCTGCATATGTGGCTTGTTCCAGTTCAAGCATCTTATATTGACTTGCCCGGTATAAAAACGGCAGACCGAGCAGGGCTGTCAGCATAGCAAGTGTGCTCAGACCAAACAGTGCATTGCGTAATGTCCATGCCTTCTCCCACAGGGCAAGTTCCCGACCCACACTGTACAACGCCAGTGCCGCCATTGCTTCCAGCACCCAGACCTTCCAGCCCAGCAATTTGAATTGGCAGTGCAGCAAATCACGCCAATCACTCCGTTGTTTTACGACATGTTCCGCCCGGCAACGGCGCAGCAGCGTTTTCGGTGCGGCTGTGTCAAGCTCTGTCGCCAGTGCTCTGGACAGTTCTTTTTCAAAGGCTCGATTCATCTCCAGTCCTCCTTTTCCAATTGCATTTTCAAGGTTTTCAATGCGGCACGCAGGCGGGACTGCACCGTGCGCAGGGGCAGACCTGTGATCTGCGCGATCTCCCGCAATTTAAGCTGTTGTGCGAACCGCAGCAATACCAGTTCCCGCTGTTCCGGCTCCAGCTGGGCCGTCAGCGCTCGCAAGTTTGCTTTCTCCTCTGCCGCAGCAAAGCCACTTTCCTGATAGGCGGGTTCGCCCGGCAAGCTTTCCAGCGATACCTCCGTCAGCTCCATCGTACGGTTCAGATCGATGCAAATGTTTTTTGCGATTTTGTACAGAAAGGGACGGAATGCCCCCTGAAATCCACCACAGGAATCCAGCCAGCGCACCGCTTTCAAAAAGGTTTCCTGTGCTGCATCCTGCGCCTGCTGCTCGTCCGCTGTATGCCAACGGCAATAGTTCAGAATTTGTGGATAGTACGCTGTAATCAGAGTGTCCAGCGCACCCGTATCTCCGCTCTGCGCTTTCCGCAGCAATAATTCTGTCTGGATACGGTTCACCCCCTTCCCGTCTATTAAAACGTCCCATATCATCAAAATGATTTCTGTTTTTTCAAAAATTTCAAATAATTGCCTTTATTATGTTCTTATAGCTTTATTATAATAAAGAGCCTTGTGTTTTTCCTTGTCAAGAGGGCTGGCTCCGTCCAGCCCTCTCTCTTTTTGCCAAAGTTTTCCTTGTTTTTTCTTGCACACTGCCGAAAGTGGCGTGTTTTCAAAAGTTCGCGTTTGCGAAGCGCAACGGAGCAATGAAAGCCCCAGTGGGGCTTTTAAGCGACAGAACGGTCTTACACAGCAAGATGGAGGGGCCTCGCCCCGACAAGTTCACGTTGACACGGCTCGATTTTTGTGGTAATCTATCCCAACAATTGAATATAACATATTTTTACATATTCGTTCAGACCCTGCGGGGCTGAACATTTTGGCTTTCAGCCGTTACATAACCGACTAGCATGACCTTCCAGAAAAAGCGAAGGCAGGGCTGGTCTGTTTTGTGACGGCTTTTTTGTTGCCGTTTTGCCCGTTGGACCTTGAAAACCGCATGACCGTCTGCATGGGATACCCGGCGATGACCCCCCAGTGGGAGAGCCGGAAAACGCCGCCGGAAGGGGGCAGGAAATCCATGCAGAGAGAACGGCAATTCACCTCATGTGGTCAAAATGTCCACATGAGGCGAAACAGACGTGTATCCACCTGTTGCGGTAGAAAAAACGATGTACTCAAAATGAGCACATCGCTTTTCCGTAACGCCAATGAAAGGATGGAATGCCTATGAGTAATTTTACCCCCGCATGGATCAAGAAAGGCTTTTTCATCGAATGCCACCCTTGCCAAGACCCCCTGCGGGCAGTACGTCCACGGCGTAAAGCAGATCCTAACCGACAAGCAAAAGAAGCGGCTGCTGTCCAGCACCTCTATCCACGAAGTCCACACGCTGCTCAAGACCGTATTTTCCTATGCGGTGGAGTGGGACCTCATCCACAAGATTCCCCTGCCCCGTGATGCCCCCAAGGTCAACATCGAGGAACGCACCATCTGGGACGAGAAAGAGGAGGAAGTGGCCCAGTGCCGCCCCTTCTTTGACCCGCAGCCCCGGGAGTGGGTGAACATGGGCGTGCAGGCGGACAATCTGGCCGGGGAGTACTTTATCACCACCGGTTCGGGCAAGTTCTTCCGCAACGTGGAGCCGGATTCCGTGCACAGCATCGGCATTGTGGAGATCAACGACAAGGGCGACAGCTGGCGCATCGTCTGGGGCCTGGAGGACGGTGCAAAGCCCACCAGTGAGTTCCCCAGCCACTTTATGAACCACAGCGTCCGCAAGGCTGCCACCAATGGCGCAAACCGCGTCATCTACACTGCCACGCCACCAACGTCATTGCCCTGACCTACATCCTGCCTCTGACCGACCGGGACTTCACCCGTGCCCTGTCGGCAGAGCGCCACCGAGTGCCCGGTGGTGTTCCCGGAGGGTGTGGGCGTCTGCCCGTGGATGGTGCCCGGCGGGGCGGACATTGCCATGGCCACCAGTGAGCTGATGAAGCACTATCAGGCAGCCATCTGGGCGCAGCACGGTCTGTTTGCCTCCGGCCCGGACTTTGACATCACTTTTGGTCTTGCCCACACCATCGAAAAGAGTGCTGAGATCTACGTCAAGGTGCTCTCCATGGGCGGCGGCATCATCCGGCAGACCATCACCGACGATGACCTGCGCGCCATTGCCCACGACTTTGGCGTGACCCTGAACGAGAAGTTCCTTAACTGAGCCACTCTCCCCCATTTTTCTTCATCCTAGCAGAACAGGCATCCTGTCCGATACCGCCAAATGGTATCGCAGGATGCCTGTTCTGCTTTATGTTTCCCGGAACTCCATGGGTGTTTTTCCGGTGACCTGCTGAAAGACTGCGCTGAAATAATTGCGGGTGGCAAAGCCAAGCTGCTCGGAAATTTCCCGGACGCTGAGCGTTGTGCTTTTCAGCAGAACCTTCGCGCGTTCGACCTTTGCAAACTTCACATAGTTCGTGACGCTCAGACCCGTTTCTTCCTTGAATTTATGGGTGAGGTAGTATTCCGTGTAGCCCACCAGGCAGCAAGATCTTCCGCTACGATCTTTTTGTCCAGATTCATCTCGATATGATCCACACACTTCTGGATCTGCATACTGAGGTTAGGGTTCGTCCGGTGTTTGTGGACACGCCGGATGAAATCATCGTACATCATCATTGCAAGCGGGCTCAGTTCATCCAACGATTTTGCCGCTTCTGCTGTCTGAATGTAGCTGTCCCCCAGCGAGTACGCCTCCTCCGGGGAAAGACCGCCCTCAATGGCGCACGGCACACCAGCGAGGTGAACACGATGATGGAAGTCTTACTCTGGCGCAGAACATCGCTGCTCTGCACCGGCACGCCTGCACTCATGCTCATACTGTTGGAAAGTGCCTGCTTGTAATTCAGGTCTCCGGTGCGGACCATTTGCAGCATTCCCTGCTCCGCCATCCAGATCTTATGGCGGTCATGGGGAATCGCATCGCTTTTCAGCCGTTCGTCCTGTGCTGCACTGCTGTTCACACTGCTCAGCTCCAGCCGCTGCCCGGTCAGGCAGTAGTGCATCATCAGCAGATAGCGGTTCATAATGGTGTTTTGCAGGGTAGGAACTTTTTCAAGGGCTTTGTAAAGCTGGATCGTCCATGCCACACTGATCTCCAGCTTGCTGTAATATTTCAGCCCTTCCTCGATCCCGCGCATTGTCACATCCTGATAGAACACCGGCCCGATGACACAGACACGCTTCAGTTTTCCCTCTTCCTTTTCAAAGGCTGCGCCCCACAAAAGACCCAATGCCGTCCCCAAGGTAACAGGTACATCGTCCCGATCCCCATGCTCCAGCATCCGCTGTTTGCAGCCGAACAGTTCAAATGCACTGGCAAGAAATGCCTCGTCCGGGCAGTTGCTCCGCAAGAGCTTTCCCTGTGCATCATAGCACCATGTATATACATTTCCGCCGCACTTGACAAGCTCGGAAAACAGCATCATATTCTGGAGAACATCCATGCCTAATCCCTCCGGCTCATTGATGGAAACAGTATATCATACTTCTGCCGTTTTTTCTACCGATGCCCGGAGCCAGTGCAGCAGGATGCCTGCGGAGATGACCGCAGCGCCCACGTCTGCCATCAGGTGCGCCGCCGCAATGCCCTGCACCCCGCAAAGCGCATTCATCAGGTACAGCAGCGGGATCAGCAGCAGCCCCTGCCGCAAAAGAGAGAGCACCACCGCACCACTTGCCTTGCCTACAGATTGCAGCAGGCTGGTTGCCAGATAGGTCAGACCGATCACCGGGCTGCCCAGCACCAGATAAACCACCAACTGCGTCCCCAGACGGAACGCCCCTTCTTCCTTGATGAACATCCCGATCAAGGCATTGCGTCCGGCAAAGCTGGCTGCCCCGGCAAGCACACCAAAAACAACGGTCAGGAGGATCAGATCTTTCAAAAGCTGCTTCAGGCGCTTTATGTCACCTGCGCCGTAGCTGTACGCCAGAAGCGGCTGGCACCCCATGCAGATCGCCATGGCGATCATACTGATGATCATGGTCGTCTTGCCCGCTGCCGCCATGCTGCGACCGCCGCCGTGCCGTGGGTCACCAGCAGCCGGTTGCTGAAGGAGGAGGCAAACCCTGCCAGCAGGCTGCTGATCCCGTTGGGCAGACCAATGGCCAGCATCTCACCCAGCATCTGCGGTTTTTTCAGGGCAGGACGGAGATCAACGGTCAGCACCGTGCCGTGTTTGACGATGTAGCGCAGATAGCAGCCCGTCGCCACAAGATTGCCCAGCACACTGGCAGCAGCCGCACCGCTGACGCCGAAGTTCAGCACCAGAATGAACAGCGGGTCAAAAATGCAGTTGACCAGCGTGCCCAGAAGATTGCCGATCAGGCCTTCTTTTACTGCGCCCTCTGCACGCACCAGCATCGCCATGCTGTTGGACAGGATAAAAAGCGGCGCACCCAGTGCAAGGACCTGAAGATACCGCTCTGCATAGGGAAAAAATTCTGCATTTGAGCCCAGCACCCCCAGAAGCGGCACTCTGCTCACCAGCAGACCGATGCTGACCAGAACGCCCAGAAAAAAGCTGCTCCAGAAGCAGAGCGAGGAGCAGGTCTTGCCCTGCTCGATCTCGCCTGCGCCAAAGCAGCGTGCAATGATGGCGCTGCTGCCTGCGCCAAGCATGGTCGCTACTGCCGAAAGGATCGAAAACACCGGCCCCACAACGGAGACCGCCGCCACCTGTGCGGTATCGCCCAGACAGCCCACAAAAAACATATCCGCCATGTTGTACAGCACCATGACAAGGATAATGATAATGGAGGCACCGCCATGGAAATGATGGATTTCCAGACAGAGCCGGTACGGAAAAGTGCTTCGTTTTTCATGGTCTCCTCCCAAAAATCAACTGCACGCAGGCAGAACGAAAACCCCTGTCAAAGAGGCTTTCCGAGCTGCTTCGGTCACAGGTTGTCCAGCGCATCCAGCAGTGCTTTCAGCGCCGTTTCCGGCAGCCCCAGCATAGGCCGATCTTGCCAAATGTCATGCCGTAGGCAGCTTTTGCCTGCTGGTTGTCGGCAAAACCGGGCAGGTACTGCTCCACGATGCTTTTGCGGCCTCGTTTTCCATCAGTGCTGCAATCGTGCTCTGGCTGTTCAGCTTGCCGCCGGTCAAAATTTCCGGGTGCTTCCAGCTGCTGATGCTCTGGTGTCCGGCAGACAGTGCGCCGTCCACCGGGATGGCTGCACCGGTGATGTACCGTGCCAGACCGCTGGCAAGGAAAAGTGCCAATGCAGCGCACTCCTCCGGGTCGCCCATCCGCTTTGCCGGGCAGTCGGATGCAAAGAAGTCCATGGCCGCAGCCGGTGCATCCCCGAAAATGCTGGTTCTGGTGTAGCCGGGACAGATAGCGTTGACGGTAATGCCGTATTCTGCGTAATCCAGCGCCGCTGCGCGGGTCATGCCGACCACGCCGAACTTGGTGGCACTGTACAGCGCCTGTCCACGCTGGGGCACAAGACCCGCCACCGATGCCACATTGATGAGGAATCCGCCTTCGCTGTGGCTCTTGAGGATGGCCTCTGCGCCGTACTTCATCCCGGCAAAGACACCCTCGCTGTTCAGGGAGAAGATCTTCTCGTAATCCTCTACCTCATACTCATGCAGCGGTGTGCCGCCCATGCCGATGCCTGCGTTGCTGACCACGCCATCCAGCTTGCCGTAGTGCGTCACCGTCTTATCCACCAGTTCTTTGATGGCAGAAGCCTTGCTGCAATCGGTCTGGATAAAGATGGCATCGCCGCCCTTGGCGCAGATGCGTCTGCCACAGCCCGCCCCTGCTCTGCACTGCGGGCTGCACAGACCACCTTCATGCCGTTTTCGCCAAAGCACTCGGCAATGGCCCGGCCGATGCCACGGCTTGCGCCGGTGACGATTGCTACCTTACCTTTGACACTGTTGAAATCCATCATTTTCATTCTCCTTTTTCTCAAATCATGTTACTCTGCTTCAGCCATTCCACTTCATCGTGAATTATCTCCCGATGATTTATCGTATTTACGAATCAGATTTACAACTCTCAGTTGCTTATCCATCCCTGTGGTGCTATAATAACACTGTGGCGCAGGGGCTGCAATCAGCAGTTTCCGGCGTGTCCGGTGTTTAAGCAACGGTTCACGTCCAAAGCGTTGGTTAAGCATCCTTTACGAAATACATTGACGGAGGAATTGTATGGATATCCGGGTCAAAAAAACGAAGCGTGCCATTCAGAAAGCGTTTGTTGCCCTGCTGCGGGAGAAGCCGATCGAAAAGATCACGGTCAAAGAAATTGCCGAACGGGCCGAGATCAACAAAACGACCTTTTATTCCCACTATGAAACGCTGGATGCCCTCACCGCCGAAATGGAGCGGCAAACGGTCCAGCTCGTCTGCGACAATATGGGCGGCGCACAGCAGCTGCTGGATACGCCGGAGGCGTTTGTGCGGGAGATGTTTGCTAATCTCCAGCAGGCGACCGATTATCTCGGTGTGGTTCCTGCATCAGCGATGAACCGCTTTACACAGCATTTGCGGGATGCCGTTCTGGAACAGATCAAAAGTGATAACATCGAGCCTTCTCAATATGAAAATGTCGGTGCGATCCTGATTTTTGTAATGAACGGTCTTTCCGGACTTCTGAACACCGACGCAAAACTGGCACAAAAACAAATTGATGTGATCGCCGCCGTGGTTGCGGATGGTGTCCATGGTCTGCATCTTTCCCGCTGAGCCAAAACAGGCTGCAAGAAGCATCTTCCGCAGCCTGTTTTTTGCTATTGCAGCTTATCTTTCTGTGTAACTACCCAGCACCCCAAGGCTGGGCTTTGCTGTCCGCTCCATCGTTTCGCGGTTCACTGCGATCAGTCCAAACTGCATGGCATAGCCTTCTGCCACTCAAAGTTGTCCATCAGGCTCCAATGGAAGTATCCCTTCACCGGGATGCCGTCGGCGATGCAGTGCTGCACGCATCCAGCGCCTGCCGGATAAACGCCACACGGCGGGTATCATCGGCGGTGGCAATGCCGTTTTCGGTCACGATCAGGTCACCCTTGAATTCCTCTGCCACCTTGCGAATGACGTGTTCCAGTGCCTGCGGATAGACCTCGTAGTCCATCTGGGTCAGTTCTGCGCCCTCCGGTGCCGGCAGCTGCCCCTGCGGGCCATAAAGGGTGCGGGTATAGTTCTGCACACCCAGAAAATCATCGTCTTTGATATAAGGCAGATAATGGGTGAACTCCTCCTGCATGCGCCTCGGCAAAGGCTTCGCCGCCGGGCTGTGCCTGCAAGTCATGCAGCGAGAGGGTCAGGCCCACCTTGACCTGCGGGCAGAGGGCTTTGATGGCATCCCGTGCGGCTGCATGGGCACGCATCACCAGCAGATCGCCTTCCGGGGTGCGCTCGCTGACAAAGATCTGCGGCTGGGGTGTGCCGAACACCTGTGCATTCTCCATGGCGGCATACTTCATGTTTTCCATCATCTTCTGGAAGTTCATGCCCACCTGCACCGTGCCCTCGGCAGACTTTCCGGCCGATGCGGCATTTTGGGCAGCCCGTTCTGCCATCAGACGGAACCGCTTGGAGATCGCGGCAAGCTGCAAGCCCATATTGGCCTCGTTGATGGTGCAGACATAGCGCAGCTCGCTGCCCAGCTGTTCCATCACATAGGTCACATAACGTTTGAAATCCTCTACGGTGCTTTCGGTTTCCCAGCCGCCCTTGCAGATGAGCCATTTCGGGCTGGTAAAGTGCAGTAGGGTGACGATGGGTTCTACGCCATGCGCTTTGCAGCAGGCGATCACCTTGCGGTAATGCTCGATAGCTTCCGGGTCGAACTTTCCTTCCTCCGGCTCTACCCGTGCCCACTCGATAGAAAAGCGGTAGGCGTTCAGCCCGGCATCGGCCAAGAGCTTGATATCTTCTTCGTACCGTTGATAATGGTCACAGGCAATGCCGCTGGGCTCCGTAAAGCTGGAATGGGGCAGCTGCTCCTGTGCCCAGTAGTCACTATTCGTATTGTTGCCCTCTACCTGATGGGCTGCTGTTGCAGCACCGATGAAAAAGCCTTTTTCAAATTTCTGCATGATGGTTCTCCCTTCCTGCGTGTTGCTTGTTGAGACTATTGTAGCAGACCTGTTTTTCCCCTATGGGACAATAAATCGTGAAGGCGGATGTAAATTCACGCACCACAAATTATTGCACGAATTTTTGTCCTTAACTATCGTTTTTCATCCGGCAGTGGCTGTTGCATTCTGTTATTCTGGTGTCAGAGAAAGCGGAACTCAGTTCACACAAAAAGGAGGAAAATCATTATGTTCCAAAAGAAACCCAGTGCCAGTGAAGTAGACGGCGTCCAGTACCGCCGTGCAAAGCTCTGGCAGATCATCTGTTACGCCTGCAACGCTTTTGTAGGCATGAGCATCTATTCCCTGATCGGTATGGCCAGTTATTCTGCCAGCATCGGCTACGGCATCACCACTGCAGCCGTGGGCATCATCCTGATGCTGGCTCGCATTCTGGACGGTTTTACCGACCCGATGCTGGCGTTCGTCTACGACCGCGTCAACACCCGTTTCGGCAAGCTGCGCATTCTGCTGATCAGCGGCTACCTGATCGAGGCTGTCGGCCTGCTGTGTATGTTCAACCTGTGCTCCAGCAAGGGCTTCGGCTTGCGGTGTTCGTTTTGACCTACATTATTTACATCATCGGCTATACCGTCACCAACATGACCGCCCAGACCCTGCCGGCTATTATGACCAACGATCCCCGCCAGCGTCCCACCATCGGTGTCTGGACCACTGCACTGAACTACGCCGTGCCCATGGGCATGAGCATGCTGATCTACACCGTCATCCTGCCCAAGTGCGGCGGCACCTTTAATCAGGACTTCCTCAGCACGGTCTGCACCATCGTGCTGATCATTGCCGGTATCGGCACCCTGATCGTCTGCGCCGGTATCTCCGCCTACGATAAGCCCGAAAACTTCGAGGGCACCAGCAAAAAACACGAGCCGCTGAAAACTGCGGATATTCTTGAGGTGCTCAAGCACAACAAGCCCCTGCAGTGCTACATCGCCTCCAACGCTTCCGATAAGCTGGCACAGCAGGTAGGCAGCCAGGCCATCATCAACACGATGCTGAACGGCATCCTCATCGGCAACATGGGTCTTGCTACCACCCTTGGCGTGATCAGCATGGTGCCTTCCATCTTCTTTGCGGCCTTCGGTGCAAAGTATGTGGGCAAAAATGGCAGCAAAAAGGGCATCGTGACCTGGACCTGCGTCAGCATGGCCATCGCCTCTGTGCTGTTCCTGTTCTTCATCTTTACCGACACTCGTCAGATCGGTGTGATCGGCAGCTGGAACATGATCGTTTACGTCCTGCTGACTCTGCTGCAGAATGGTTCCATGATGTGCATTACCACCTCCAACACTTCTTACATGGCCGATACCATTGACTACGAGCTGGACCGCAGCGGCCGCTATATCCCGGCTGTCGTTTCTGGTACTTACAGTCTGGTGGACAAGCTCATCACCTCGGTGGCTGCTGTCATCGCCACCGGTGCGGTCGCCCTTCTGGGTTACACCACCACCATGCCCCAGCCCACGGATTCCTACACCAGCGGCATCTTCTGGATGACCCTTGCCATCAAGTTCGGTCTGCCCATGCTGGGCTGGGTCATCACCCTGATCGCCATGCTGGGCTGCCCGCTGACCAAGGAAGAAATGGTCAACGTCCAGAAGCGCATCGCAGATAAGAAAGAAGCCCTTCGTCATGAAGTAATTGCAGAAAAGATGCAGTAACACCCTGCAAAGACCGAAAGCTCATACGCTCTTTCGGTTTTTGCTGATTCTATCCATCTTTTATAAATATAAAGGAGTTTTTACCATGAGCAAGACCATCCTGTTGAATCAGAGCGACTGGCATTTTACCAAGGAGAACCCTGGCATCCCTACCGCTGTTATGGGTGAGGCCATTGCCCTGCCCCACACCTGGAACGCAGTGGACGGTCAGGACGGCGGCAACGATTACTACCGCGGCACCTGCTGGTATACGCTGGCCCTGGCAAAGCCCACCATCCCGCAGGCGGCAAGGCTGTTTTGCAGCTGGACGGCGCAGCTATGACCGCTGCCGTCTACCTGAACGGTGAAAAGCTGGCTGAGCACAAGGGCGGCTACTCCACCTTCCGGGTAGACCTGACCGACCACCTCAAAGAGGAAAATCTGCTGGCAATTCCGTGGACAACAGCGACAACGACACCGTGTATCCCCAGAAAGCCGATTTTACCTTCTACGGCGGCATTTACCGGGATGTGACCCTGCATATCGTCCCGGCAGAACACTTTGCCCTGCCCGCTAATGGCGCACCGGCACTGAAGGTGACCCCCATCGTCACAGACCTCGCTTCCAGGACCTCTGAGATCACCGTGGAAGCCGCCGTGGTGGACGCACAGAACGTGACCTTTGCACTGGAGGGGCAGACCCTCACCGCCCCGGTGGAAAAGGGCACCGCAAAGGTTGTTTTCACGCTGAACAACGCCCATCTGTGGGATGGCGTGGACGACCCCTTCCTCTACACCGTATCTGCCAAGCTGGACAATGGCGAGGAGACCTCCGCCCGGTTCGGCTGCCGCAAGTTTGAGATCGACCCCCAGAAGGGCTTTATCCTGAATGGCAGGGAATATCCGCTGCGCGGTGTTTCCCGCCACCAGGACCGAAAAGGTGCGGGCATTGCCCTGACCAACGAAATGATGGAGGAGGATATCTCCATCATTCTGGAATGGGTGCCAACACCATCCGGCTGGCACACTATCAGCACGCACAGTATTTCTACGACCTGTGTGATGAAAAGGGTCTTGTCATCTGGGCAGAGATCCCCTACATCACCATGCACATGCCCAACGGCCGTGCCAACACCCTGACCCAGATGGAAGAGCTGATCGTCCAGAACTACAACCACCCCTGCATTGCCGTGTGGGGCTTGTCCAACGAGATCACCGCTGCTTCTGCCGTCAACGAGGATCTGCTGGAAAACCACCGTCTGCTGAACGAGCTGGCGCACAAGCTGGACCCCACCCGCAAGACCACCATGGCAAACGTGTTTATGCTGGAGACCACCAGTCCCATTCTGGAAATTCCCGATGTGAACAGCTACAACCTCTACTTCGGCTGGTATCTGGGCGAATTGGAGCAGAACGACGAGTTCTTTGACAAGTACCACGCCGATTACCCTGACCGCTGCATCGGCTTTTCGGAGTACGGCGCAGATGCCAACCCCCAGTACCAGAGCAGCCACCCGGAAAAAGGCGACTACACCGAGAGCTACCAGTGCATTTACCATGAACATATCGCAAAGATGATCGCCGACCGCCCGTGGCTGTGGGCGACCCATGCGTGGAATACGTTTGATTTTGCCGCCGATGGCCGTGATGAGGGCGGCAAGCACGGCGAGAACCAGAAGGGACTTGTCACCTTTGACCGCAAGCTCAAAAAAGACCCCTTCTATCTCTACAAGGCCTATTGGAGCAAGGAGCCGTTCGTGCACCTGTGCGGCAGCCGCTATGTAGACCGCGCCGAGGATGTGACTGAGATCAAGGTCTACTCCAATCTGCCGGAGGTCTCGCTGTACAAGGACGGTCAGCTGGTGGAGACCCGTAAGGGCGACAAGGTGTTCACCTTCCAGCTGCCCATCACCGGCAAACACAGCATTGAGGCACGCTCCGGTGAGCACAGCAGCGTGATCCTGGTGAACAAGGTGGACGCCCCCAACCCGGATTACGCCATGGACAACCGCAAGAACGTGGCCAACTGGTTTGACGGCGAGCTGGACGAAAGCTGCTGGTCGGTCAAGGACAACATGCTGCCGCCACGGCAGACCCGAAAGTTGGTCCCATTCTGAAACAGATCTCCGATAAAGCCGCCGCTGCCCGCGGAGATGTTGCCGCCGCCGTGAAGGACAACCCGGCTCTGGTGGCGATGATGGAGCGTGCCATGCGGCGGATGACCATTGAATCCATGCTGATGCAGGCCGGCGCTTCGGAAGAGGACATCAAGCAGCTGAACCGTGTATTGCAGGGCATTTCCAAGGAGTGATTCGATGAAACAAACCTATTGTAATCCCATTGATCTGGGCTACCGTTACCAGCACATGAAGGAAGGTCCCCGTACAGCAGGTTTCCGGGAGGGTGCAGACCCCACGCTGGTATCCTTCAAGGGCAAATATTACCTCTTTGTTTCCATGTCGGCGGGCTTCTGGTATTCGGACGACCTGCTGCACTGGGATTTCCATGCAGACCCGGATCTGCTGATCTACGATTATGCCCCCGATGTGCGGCAGGTGGGCGATCACCTGTACTTCTGCGCCAGCCGCAAGGGGCGCAACTGTCCCATCCTGCGCACCGCCGACCCCTGACCGAGCCGTTTACCGAAGTATCTGCGCCCTTTGCTTTCTGGGACCCGGATCTGTTCTGCGATGATGATGGCCGGGTGTACTTCTACTGGGGCTGCTCCAATACTACGCCCATCTACGGCGTGGAGATGGACCTGGACACCATGACCCCCATCGGTGAAAAGCAGGAGCTGATCTTCGGCAATGAAACCGTACTGGGCTACGAACGCCCCGGCAACAACGGCATTGTGGACCGGGAAGCCAGCGTGCTGTACCAGTCCATGAAGCAGTTCTATGACCCAAAGACCGGCAAGCTGGATCTGCCGCCGCAGATGGCAAACATCCCCGGCCTGAGTGCCGAAAGCCTGACTGCCATGTTCAACGCCGTGGGCAAACCCTACATTGAGGGTGCCTTTATGACAAAGCATGACGGCCTCTATTACCTGCAATACGCCTGCCCCGGCACCCAGTACAACACTTACGCCGATGGTGTATACACCTCCACTTCTCCGCTGGGTCCCTTTGTGCGGCAGGCATCCAACCCGTTTTCCGCAAAGCCCGGCGGATTCATCACCGGCGCCGGCCACGGCAGCACCATTGCCGACCGCTATGGCAACTGGTGGCACGCCTCTACCATGCGCATTTCCGTCAACTATGACTTTGAGCGCCGGGTGGGGCTGTTCCCTGCCGGGTTCGACAAAGACGGGGTTCTCTACTGCAACCAGAACTTTGCCGATTATCCGCACCGCATCCCGGCTGGCAAATTCGATGCCGCCAGCCAGCAGCCGGAATGGATGCTGCTGAGCTACAAAAAGCCGGTCACGGCTTCCAGCACTGCCGAGGGCAGCAGCCCGGCACTGGCAGTCAACGAGGACTGCCGCAGCTGGTGGAGCGCCGCTGGTACAGAGCCGGTCGAATGGCTCTGCGTGGACCTTGGCAAAGAGAGTGATATCCGCGCCATTCAGGTAAATATGGCAGATGAAAAGCTTGTGGTGGACTTCCCAGCCGACAGCTACGGCGATACCCGCAAGACCCGCCACATCGAGACCCGGCCGCAGATCTCCCATTACACGGTAGAGACCAGTGTGAACGGAGCAGACTGGTCGATCCGCGAAACGGTTGCCCGGGAGTGCTCCAACGGCTACTACGAATATGCCGACGGCATCCGCGCCCGGTATGTCCGGGTGACCGGCGGCGAACTGCCCTATGGCAGGCACTGCGCATCAGCGGCCTGCGGGTGTTCGGCAACAGCGAGGGCACAAAGCCCGCACAGGCCGAAGCCGCCGGGATTCGTGTGGATGCACTGGACGCAAAGATCAGCTGGCAGCACATCGAAAACGCGCAGGGCTGCAATGTCCGCTATGGCGTTGCACCCGACAAGCTCTATCTGAGCTGGCTGGTCTACGATGCAGACGAAGTGACCCTTTCCACCCTGACCGCCGGGCAGGAATACTACATCTGCGTGGACAGCTTTAACGAAAACGGCATCACGCCGGGCAAGACATTCAAACTGGAGGGGTAAATCATGCCCATCAAAGCCGTGCAGCAATTTATGCTGGGCACTGTACTGAACAACGAGCAGCAGGCGAAAGAGACCCTTGCCGCCGTGAAAGCCGCTGGGTACGACGGCATTGAACTGTGTGGATTTATGATCCATCCCATTGGCTTTGTGGTAAAGCTGCTGACCAAAGCCGCCGGAATGCCGGTGGGCAAGGGCGGCAATCTGGACTGGCACAAGCTGGTGCAGGAAGCCGGTCTGAAGGTAGTCAGCCTGCACACCGACCTTGGCAGTCTGGAACGGGATGCCCATGCAGTGGCCGAGGAAGCAAAAAGTTTTGGCACGGAGTATGTGGTCATCACCGGGATGTACCGCTTTGATTATGGCGATGAAGCCACGATGCACGAACTGGCCAAACGTCTGAACAAGGCGGGCGAGACCCTGCAAAAAGAGGGCATCCACCTGCTCTACCACAACCACAACTGCGAGCTGCGTCCTGTGAACGCTGAGAAGCGCGCTTACGATATCCTGCTGGAAGAAACCGACCCAGCCTTCGTCAACTTTGAGTTTGACAGCTACTGGTTCACCGAGGGTGGTGCAAACGCCTTGGCGTGGATGCAGCGGCTTGGCCCGCGCATGAAGCTGTGGCACATCAACGACCGGGGCACCCGCATCACCGGCAGCGCCATTACCCCCATTCTGAAAACCGACAGTATGGAGCTGGGCACCGGCAACATGGATCTGGACAGCCTGATGACACAGGCCCTTTCCGTGAATGTAGATGTCATCATTCTGGAAAGCCACCGCAACTGGGTGGACAATTCCCCTGTCAAGAGCTTCCAGCTCAGTGCAAAATACCTTGCACAAAAATTCTGATCTGCCATTTTCTCATCATTTTCTTCATTATCCCCATAAAAGCAACGCCCCCGCACCGGTTACTCCTTCCGGTGTGGGGCGCTGTGTTTTGCGGGAAATATTTTTGCGTTACAGGGTATGGGTTCCCGGCTGCAAGGTCAGGTTTCTGCCATCCGGGAGGGTAACTTCTGCGGTCAGATTACAGGGCACGGTGATGGTGTAGGTCACGGCATCGCTGCATACTGCCAGCCGCTTTCAATGCGCCCCACCGGGGAATCGTACACCGCTTTTGCCCAACCCAGTGCAGGATTCGGGGTGGGAGCGATGGTCAGGGTCTGGCCCGCCAGATGGATGCCGCACACACCGCCGAACAGCCAGCCGCAGATAGCACCGTAGGAGTAATGGTTCAGCGATTCACTGGGGTGTCCATTGGTGTCAATGCCCGTCCACGTTTCCCAGACGGTAGTAGCGCCCTGTTTGACCTCATAGAGCCAGCTGGGGGCGGTATCCTGCAGCAGCAGCTTGTAAGCGGTGTCGGTGTGTCCGTGCTCCGCAAGCACTTTGCACAGGAACGGCGTGGACAAAAAGCCGGTGTTCAGATGACAGCCGTTGTCCAGCACCATCTGGTTCAGCGTATCCGCAGCGGCTTGGCTCTCAGCTTCATCCAACAGACCGAATGCAATGGCACGGACATATTCACACTGCCGGTCGGATGTGATTTTCCATGATCTGTAAAGGCGGCATGATAGGCAAGGCGGGCTTTTTCCGCTGTGTCACGGTACTGCGCTGCGTCCTCTGCCTTGCCCAGCGCCTGTGCAATTTCTGCCAAAAGCCGCCCGGAATAAGCCAGATACGCCCGTACCCACGCTTTTGCGCGGTTCATCATCGCCTGCATGGGGGTAATGCCCGGCTCACACCATTCGCCGTAGTCCAGACCGTTCAGAACGGTGTATTGGGCGTACTCGCCGGTCTGCTGCTCCTCGGTGGTCTGCTGGGCACGACCCAGCAGGAACGCATACCACTTCTGCATCATCTCGTAGTTGTCTGCCAGGATCTTGCGGTCGCCGGTACGCTTATAAAGAGCGTAGGGCACCAGAATGGCAGCATCGCCCCAGCCGCCGACATACAGAGCATGGGGGTCATATAACCGGGGCGGCTGGTGGGCGGGGCAATGTTTGCCATGCGGCCGTCCGGGTACTGGTTCAGGCGGCATTCTGCCAGCCATTTTCCACCACCGGGTAGCAATCCATCAGGTCAGACCGGTTTTAATGAACACCCCCATGTCGCCCGTCCAGCCGGCACGCTCGCGGTGGGGCAGTCGGTGGGGATATCGCAGAAGTTGCCCTTCTGGCTCCACACACTGTTTTGCACCAGCTGACTCACATCCGCATTGCCGCACCCAAAGCTGCCGGTCACCGGCATCTCCGAATAGACGGCGTGGGCAGTAAACTCTGCGCCGGTCAGGTCGATGTCCGTTTCCACCTTTGCGTACCGGAAGCCCATGATAGTAAAGCTGGGCTTGTAGTGGTTCTCCCCTCTTTGCAGATCAGTTCCAGCAGCTGCGCCGTGCCGCCCTCCTTGTGGCGGTTCCGGTCCTGAAAGTTCTCCTGCGTAAAGTTGCCGTTCTCGTCCAGTGCTTCGCCGCACAGCAGCTTGATTTTCTGTCCGGCATGGGCAGTCAGCTTCATCTCTACATAGCCTGCCATATTCTGCCCGAAATCCAAAACCGTTTCTCCATTGGGTGTGCGGAACAGCCTGCCCGCAAAGGCTTCCTGCTCCCGGATGGGCACGGTGTTCATGCCAATGAGGGGGAGCGTGTTAGGCGCAGTCCTCACGCCGTGCCAGCCGGTCAGTTCTCCTTCCAGCCGGGCATCATACACTTCGCCCTGCTGCAGATCGTTCTGGCGGATGGGACCGCACTGGGTCGCTTCCATGGCATCATCCGAAACGCAGACCGCCTTGCCATCCACTTCCAGCTGGAACAGGACAGCCAGTTCCTTGCCGAACAGGTCGCGGTCACCGTCCACGCCGGAAGTGCTGCGGTACCAGCCATCGCCCAGCGCGATCAGCAGTTCATTCTCGCCGGGATGAACAAGCACTGTCACATCGTAGGTCTGTGCCCCAAGGTGCTTGTCTGCGGTAAAGCTGCCGGGAGCAAGCACCATATCGCCGACCCGCTTGCCGTTCAGCCATGCCGTATACAGACCCTTGGCGGTAATATACAACCGTTTGCTTTCTCCTGCCGGGACTGTGAACACCTTGCGCAGATAGCTTGCCGGACGGTGGGCTGATAAGGCTGTGCCTGCCCTTTACCGGAGGCTTCCAGCGCTGCCTGCTTCTGCTCCCAGTTGGGCTTTGCAAAGGCGTTGATTGCATCAGTGCAATCGATATCCGGTTCTTCCGTTTCCGGGCAGACCCACACGCCCTGCCAGTCGGCAAAGGGCAGACCCGTTTCAAAGACGGCTTCGCTCCACGCACCGGGCTGGTCATTTTCATCCCACAGCCGGATGCACCACTGTCCCTGCGTCTTGGGCGGCATAGGGGTGGGCGTTTCGGTGTGCATCACACTGCTCAAGATCTTTCCGCTTGCCCACAGCGTTTCGGCTCCGGCGGTCACTTCGATTTCGTAGGCGGTCTGGCGCACGCCTTCGGCGCACTGCCACGATAAAAACAGCGTCCCGGCATCTATGCCGAGAGGCTGGGTCAGATGATTCGTTTTCAGGTTTGTTGCTTGCATCATCCACATCTCCTTTTTCCGTTTGATCTCTGCTCTTATTATAGAGGGAATCCCACGGAATAAGGGTGCAAAAATTTGTGTTGCCGGTCAAAAAGTCGTGCTATTTATGATAATCCAAAAAATTCATCTTGCTTCACGATTTTTCATCCGTACTGTCTGCGGTTTTCCTGTTATACTTTGGGTATCATAGCGCCAACCAGCCACCAGCCTGTATGATTTGCTACAGGTTGGTGGCCGGTTCTGTTATTTTTCGATTTCTTCCAATGCAGGCATGGCAGGGATCGCACCGTGGCGGCTGGTGGTGATGCTGGCAGCTTTATTGGCAAAGGCCAGAATGCTTTCCAGTTTGTCCACCGTCAGGGTGTCCAGCTCCTCCTTGCAGAGTTTGGACAGAGCCGCCCCAAAGAAGGTGTCGCCTGCGCCGTTGGTGTCGCCCACCTTGCAGGGGACGCCTGCCACATGACCAGTTTTCTCCCCAAAACGGTAGAACACGCCGTTTGCACCCAAGGTGACAAAAATCAGTCGGATGCCGTTCTGTGCCAGCTGTGCCGTGCCGCTTTCGCAGTCGGTGGTTCCGGTGAGCAGGGGCAGCTCCTCGTCGGAAACTTTCAGGATATCCACCAGCGGCAGAGGGGCTTTCATCTGAGCGATGGCATCCTCTTTATCTTTCCAGAGGTTTGCGCGATAGTTGGGGTCATAAGTAATGACAGCACCCAGCTTTTTGGCACGGGCAGCAGCATCCAGCGTAGCGGTGCGGGAGGGGTCAGCGGTCAGGCTGACAGAGCCGAAGTGGACGATTTTCGCAGCTTTCAGAGCGCCCTCCGAAATATCCTCTTTGCACAGCATCACATCGGCATTGGCACTGCGGTAGAAGCTGAAATCCCGCTCGCCGGTGGCATCCACCGACACAACTGCCACGGTGGTGGGGTGGTCTGCATCCACCGCCATGCCGGAAACGTCCACCTTGTTTTCTGCCAGAACCTCTTTCAGGTAGCGGCCAAAGGCATCTGCCCCACCTTGCCGATAAAGGCGGTCTGTGCGCCCAGCCGGGCGGCAGCTACCGCCAGATTTGCCGGGGCACCGCCGGGGTTTGCGGCAAACTGAGGGATGCCTTTTTCATCCTTGCCGGTCTGGGTCAGGTCGATCAAACTTCACCGATCGTTACAATATCCATGGCTGCTCCTTTCAGCGGCGTACCATCAGCGCCTGATAGGGTTCCAGCTCCACATCCGCCAGCCAGACGGAAGTGCCCTCCGGGGTGTGATACTCGCCGCCCAGAGCATCCAGACTTGCCCCTGCCGGGTACTCGGTAAAGTTGAACAGTCCCACCAGCGTTTCCTCGCCGCGCTTGCGCACCAGCGCCAGCACACCGGATTGTGGCTGTCCCATGTGGTCACCCATGCATCCGGGGCAAAGCAGGGGTCTGCCCGCATTTGGCGCAGCTGCTCCATGCCCTGCCACAACTTGTTTTGCAGCGTGCCCTTCCGGGTGCGCTGTTTGGCATCCTCCCAGTTGAATTTGCTGCGGTGCAGATTGCGGCTGTCCTCCACACGGTCAGGGTCGTTTTTGTAGTCCCAGCCATTGAGTTGTGCGATCTCATCGCCGCAGTTCAGCATGGGGAAGCCCTGCAAAAACGCCATGGCAGTGTGCAGCAGCAGGTCACGCTTTACGGCGTAGTCCAGTGCGGTTTTATCGCCTTTTTCCAGTGCCTGCTCCACGCCGCACAGGCTGGCGGTGGTGCCGCAGCTTCGGGCATCGCCGGTGGCAGGGTCGTAGTTGTACAGCTCACCCTTTGCCCAGCTGCCGGGGAAATTGCCTCGTAGAGTGGTACAGATATTCTTTGTGCTTTTGCGGGTCAATGCCAAGCCGTTTCTCCACCGCCTCGTCCAGACCCCAGCCGATATCATCGTGGCAGCGCAGATAGTTCACGAACCAACAGTTGTCCGGCAGGGCATGGAGGGCATCCAGCTGAGCTTTCAGCAGCCGGGTATCCCGGCTGGCAAGGGCACCCCACAGGTTGACCATGGTGGACACGTTGTAGAGCATGTGGCATTCCGGTTTTTCCGGGGTGCCGAAATAGGCGGCCAGCTCCTTGGGAGCCATGACCACCTCACCCTTGAGGATGACAGCCGGGCAGACGCATTCCAGCACCATGCGGAGCATCCGCACGATGGTGTGCACCTGCGGCAGATTGCGGCAGGTGGTGCCCAGCTGCTTCCAGATGTAGGGCACGGCGTCAATGCGGAACACTTCCACACCCAGATTTGCAAGGTGCAGGATGCTCTTGGTCATGTCCACGAACACCGCCGGGTTGGCGTAGTTCAGGTCCCACTGGTAGTCGTGGAAGGTGGTCAGCACCCACTTGTGCATTTCTTCGCACCATGTAAAGTTGCCGGGTGCGGTGTTGGGAAACACCTGAGGCACCGTCTGCTCGTACTGGTCGGGGATGGTGCGGTCCTCGTAGAGATGGTAATAGGCCTGAAACCACGGGTCGCCAGCTTTTGCCGCCATGGCCCAGCGGTGGGTGCTGGCGGTGTGGTTCATCACGAAATCCAGACACAGGCTGATGCCGGCTTTCCGCAGTTCACGGGTCAGGTTTTCCAGATCTTTGTTGGTGCCAAGGGCCGGGTCTACGGTGTCGAAGTCCTCCACCGCATAGCCGCCGTCGTTGGTGGGGATGGGGCATCTGCAGCAGGGGCGATCAGGTGC
>ENA-OQHA01000353-OQHA01000353.1-human-gut-metagenome-genome-assembly--contig:-NODE-353-length-23904-cov-3.061152_pt1 | contig 23904 bp, 29 predicted proteins | sample MGYA00242558_ERZ504707 | MGnify/ENA primary metagenome ERZ504707 (study PRJEB26092, sample SAMD00036197) | human gut metagenome | host: Homo sapiens | study: EMG produced TPA metagenomics assembly of...
CCTTGCTGTGTTGAAATTGGATTAAACAGGTAATTTAGTCAGTCTATAGACTGTGCTCTTTTTAAAGACGCCCTCTGTATTTTCATGATATGTAAATGACTTGGTATTGTACCAGTCTTTGAATAATGAAAAATACAGAGGGTGTAATGTTTTAGGGTCTATGTTCTCCTTTTGTCTACCAGCTGTTCTATATGAAAATTTATTGTAGAATCTTTGTTATTTTGTATAAATAATTTGTCTTTTTATACGAAAGGAGGCAAAACTTTATACTCTTCTTTTAAAAAGGTTTTTTCACTTTTTCATCAAAGTCTTTAATTAATATTTTGATATTACGGAAAAAAGAGTTTCCTTTGTAACAAATCATTAAACAAATCCGTGTTTAATAGGAATTCAAAAACGCTTTCTGTTGAATATAAATTCGTTTGTGGTTTTTGAGTTCTTGATTTTGAAATTGTCTGTAACACGGTATCACTCTTCTACAGTAGTTGTCTTTGGGTTTCAGAAGGAATAGTTGAGCAGGGGACGCTGTGTGCGGGCAGATTGTTAAACCCTTAAAAGTCAATCCTGCTATGGAAGATAACGAAAGAATATTCCCGGATGATAAGTTGGTTTCTATGTTTCGTAATGGTGACAGTCACGCTTTCGAATTTTGTTGTCACGTTATGATGAATGCATAATGAGAGCTATCCGAAAGAGTACCATTAATAATAATGATAGCGTAGAAGACCTGTATCAGGAAATTGTTACCCATCTCTATGAAAACTAAAATGCGTATACAAGGCAAATGGCCATTTCGGAGCATGGCTGAATTGCGTCGTTGGGAATTTTTTATGTAGTGTGTATCGTAAGAAACATCAGGATTCCCTTCCATTGAAGCTTGATATATTGAAAGATGACGATTGTCTTGTCGATAATTATATTTCAGCAGAAAGAAGAGAGCGAAAATTCGAGGATCTGAAAGAGGCTGTAGAAGCCTGTCGGAAGAATTGGGCCGTTTGGTTAAAATGAAAATCTGGGAGGGGATGACCTATCAGGAAATATCAGAACAGACAGGTATTAATAGATCTACAGTTGTAAAACGCTTGAAGTCTGCTTATCAGGAGTTGGAAAAAAGGATGATTGCCAAAGGATATGACGATGCTTTGATATAAAATTTTACTTTTTTTAATGAGAAAAACATTGTTAACGTTACCAATGAAACAATTTTTATAGTACATTTGCCACGGATTTGTAAAGTACGGTTTGCAAAACATGGTAAATAGTATAAAACATCTAGGTATTGTGGAAAACATCAATGGCTCTCGCTTGAAAGTAAGAATTGTGCAGAGTTCAGCTTGCTCGTCTTGTAGTGTGAAAGGACACTGTAGTGCTTCCGAAACCAAAGAAAAAATAATTGATGTTTATAATAAGAATGGAGTTCCATGCCAGATTGGCGAACGAGTAATGATTGTTGGAACTACCTCAATGGGTATGAAAGCTGTCTTTTTAGCTTTTGTACTCCCTTTTGTCGTGTTATTGCTTGCCTGATTTTTTCGTTGAAACTGACTGGGGGGATGAGGTTTTGTCGGCTTTGATTTCTTTGGCTACCCTGGTTCCCTATTACCTTATTATATATATGTGCCGGCAGAAAATCAGCCGCTCGTTTATGTTTACCCTAGAATCAATATATAATTAATAAACTAACTTTATATTTTTATGAACTTAATTTTGGTTGCAGTGATTTCATTGGGGGCCATTGGCTTGATTGCCGCAGTTATTTTGTTTGTGGCTTCAAAGAAATTTGCTGTGTATGAAGATCCGCGAATTGCTCAGGTAGCCGAAGTGCTTCCACAAGCTAACTGCGGTGGATGTGGTTATCCGGGATGTTCTGGTTTTGCCGCTGCTTGCGTGAAGGCTGGTTCACTCGAAGGAAAACTGTGTCCGGTGGGCGGTCAGCCTACCATGGAAAAGGTAGCTGGTATTTTAGGACTGGAGGCTACAGCTTCAGAACCTAAAGTAGCGGTAGTGAGATGTAACGGTACATGTGCCAACCGTCCAAAACTTACTCAGTACGACGGTGTGCGTTCATGTGTAGTAGCTAATTCCACTTATGGAGGTGAAACCGGATGTACATTCGGCTGCTTGGGATGTGGCGACTGTGTAAGTGCTTGCCAGTTCGATGCCATTCACATGAATCCGGAAACCGGATTACCCGAAGTGGATGAAAGTAAATGTACTGCTTGTGGTGCTTGTAGCAAAGCATGTCCGCGCAACATTATCGAAATCCGTCCGAAAGGAAAGAACAACCGTCGTGTATACGTACAGTGTGTCAATAAAGACAAAGGTGCTGTTGCCCGTAAGGCTTGTACCGCTGCATGTATCGGCTGTGGCAAGTGTGTGAAGGTTTGTCCGTTCGAAGCTATTACACTCGAAAACAATCTGGCATACATCGATCCGGCTAAGTGTAAATCTTGCCGCAAGTGCGAAACTGAATGTCCTCAGAATGCAATTGTTGCAGTAAATTTCCCTCCTCGCAAGGCTAAACCTGCTGACGCTGCTCCTGCAGCACAGGCTGCTTCTGCTGCACCAAAGGCTGCTCAGCCTGTAGCTGAACCTAAAAAGGAAACAGTGGAAGTTAAAGCTGCTGAAGCTTCGAAAGAAGCTCCTAAAACTGAGGCTTAATCAAAATTAGTAATTAAATTAAAAAGATATTTACAGTGAAGACATTTAGAATTGGTGGAGTTCATCCAGCAGAAAATAAATTGTCAGCAGGCAAAGCTATCGAAACGCTTGCTCTTCCTAAGCAGGCTGTTTTCCCTTTGTCACAGCATATCGGTGCTCCCGCTACTGCTATCGTAAAAAAAGGTGATGTAGTGAAGGTCGGAACCAAGATTGCTGAAGCAGGAGGCTTTGTTTCTGCCGCTATCTTCTCTTCTGTTTCTGGTAAAGTAAACAAAGTGGATAGCGTTATCGACGCCAGTGGCTATCGTAAACCGGCTATTTTTATTGATGTGGAAGGTGACGAATGGGAAGAAAGCATCGACCGCAGCAGCGAACTGGTAAAAGAATGTAACCTGACTCCTGAAGAAATTGTTGCTAAGATAAAAAATGCAGGTGTTGTTGGTATGGGTGGTGCTTGTTTCCCTACTCATGTAAAACTTACTCCTCCTCCGGGCTGTAAGGCGGACTGCGTAATTATCAATGCAGTAGAATGTGAACCATATCTGACAGCCGACCATCGTCTGATGCTGGAAAAGGCAGATGAAATATTGGTTGGTGTACAGATTCTGATGAAAGCAGCTAAGGTTACCAAAGGATATATCGGCATTGAAAATAATAAGCCGGATGCTATCAAGCTGATGACAGAGAAGGCTGCTGCTTATCCTGGTATCGAAATTGTTCCTTTGAAAGTGAAATATCCGCAAGGAGGTGAAAAGCAGTTGATTGATGCAGTTATTGGCCGTCAGGTTCCTGCTCCTCCCGCAATTCCTATCAATGTAGGTGCAGTCGTTCAGAACGTAGGAACTGCTTATGCAGTATACGAGGCTGTACAGAAAAACAAGCCTTTGTTCGAACGTATCGTAACCGTTACAGGAAAATCGTTGAAGAACCCTTCAAACTTCCTGACACGTATGGGTACTCCGATGAGCCAGCTTATTGAAGCTGCCGGCGGTCTGCCCGAAGACACAGGAAAGGTAATCGGCGGTGGTCCGATGATGGGTAAGGCACTGGCTAATACAGAAGTTCCTATCTGCAAAGGTAGTTCGGGCGTATTAATCATGAACGATAAGGAAGCACGTCGTGCAGAACCTCAGCCATGTATCCGTTGCGCTAAGTGCGTTAGTGCTTGTCCGATGGGACTGGAACCGTTCTTGCTGGCTACTTGCTCGGCTCATGGCGACTGGGAACGTGTAGAACATGAAATGATTATGTCATGTATCGAGTGCGGTTCTTGTCAGTTCACATGTCCTTCTCATCGTCCGATGCTGGACTATATTCGTTTAGGTAAAGGTAAGGTGGGCGGAATTATCCGTGCACGTAACGCTAAAAAATAATTGAATTTTAATTATGGCAAACAAATTAATTGTATCATTATCACCCACGTGCATAGCGGTGACAGCGTACAGAAGAATATGTATGGTGTAATCATCGCTTTGGTGCCTGCCTTGCTTGTATCATTCTACATGTTCGGTCTGGGGGCTGTCATTGTCACGTTGACTTCTGTCATTGCGTGTCTGTTTTTCGAATGGGCTATTACAAAGTATATCTTGAAGCGTGAACGTACTACCATTATGGATGGCTCTGCTGCGCTGACCGGTATTCTTCTGGCATTCAACTTGCCTTCTAATCTTCCTTTATGGATTATCATCATCGGTGCGCTGGTTGCTATCGGTATTGGTAAGATGACTTTCGGCGGATTGGGATGTAACCCGTTCAACCCTGCTTTGGTAGGACGTATTTTCTTGCTGATTTCTTTCCCTGTACAGATGACTTCATGGCCTGTTACCGGTCAGTGGGCAAGCTATACAGATGCTGAAACAGCTGCAACTCCACTTGCTCTGATGAAGCAGGCTGTACATGGCGATGCAAATGCATTGAGCCAGTTGCCCGATACAATGAGTCTTTTCCTGGGTAACAATCCGGGATGTATCGGTGAAATCAGTGCATTGGCTTTGCTTATCGGTCTGGTATATATGTTATGGAAAAAATCATTTCATGGCATATTCCGGTATCTATCATCGCGACAGTGTTCGTATTTCAGGCTTGATGCATCTGGCAAACCCTGTAGCTTATGCATCTCCGTTCGTTCACCTGTTTACCGGTGGTTTGATGTTGGGAGCAATCTTTATGGCTACCGACTATGTTACTTCACCTATGACTCATAAAGGAATGATCATTTATGGTGTAGCTATCGGATTCCTGACAGTGGTAATTCGTCTTTTCGGTGCTTATCCGGAAGGAATGTCATTCGCTATTTTCATCATGAATGCATTTACTCCGTTGATTAACACTTATTGTAAACCTAAACGATTCGGGGAGGTAGTAAAGAAATGAAAAAACTTGAATCATCTTTAAAGAATATGGCCTTGGCACTGACAGGCTTTTCTGTAGTAGCCGGAGGTTTATTGGGCTGGGTGAACGATGTTACCGCTGAGCCGATTGCTCAGGCAAATGCTAAAACATTGAGTGATGCAATTGCCGTAGTGGTTCCGGGATTTGACAACAACCCTGCCGAAGCGCCCGAAACTGTAGAGGTAAACGGTGCTACTTATAAGATTTATAAAGCAACTAAAGGCGGAGAGCCGATAGGAGCTGCCGTAGAGTCGTCGGCAAACGGATTCGGTGGTGCACTGACCGTATTGGTTGGTTTTGATAATGATGGAAATATCATCGATTATTCTCTGTTGAGTCATGCAGAAACTCCGGGATTGGGTTCGAAGGCTGCCGACTGGTTTAAAAAGGGAGCTAAAGGCGACATTACCGGAAAGAATCCGGGTGAAGCAGCCCTGACTGTAAGCAAGGATGGGGGACAGATCGATGCGATTACGGCTTCTACCATTACTTCACGCGCTTTCTTGCTGGCAGTGAACAATGCTTATGCAGCATATAAGAATCAGTATGTAGATGGTGCTAGCGGTGCAACTACCCAGGCTGAAGAGGCAGATGCTGAAACAGCTGTTGCTGCTGATAGTACAAATGTTGAAAATAATTAATAGGAAGGAGCAGACTATGAATAATTTTAAAGTATTGATGAACGGGATTGTAAAAGAAAATCCTACGTTTGTACTCCTTTTGGGTATGTGTCCTACGCTGGGTACTACCTCTTCTGCCATTAATGGTATGGGAATGGGACTGGCTACTATGTTCGTTCTTATCTGTTCGAATGTGGTGATTTCATTGATTAAGAATCTGGTTCCTGACATGGTACGTATTCCTATTTTCGTTGTTGTTATTGCTTCGTTTGTAACCTTGTTGCAGATGGTGATGCAGGCTTATGTCCCCGCACTGTATGCTACCCTCGGATTGTTTATCCCCTTGATTGTGGTAAACTGTATCTTGCTGGGACGTGCAGAAGCTTTTGCTGCAAAGAATAATCCGCTTTCGTCGTTCTTCGACGGACTGGGTATGGGACTTGGTTTTACCATTGCTCTGACACTGTTGGGCGGTGTTCGTGAATTCCTTGGAACAGGTAAGTTGTTTAACATTGCCATCATGCCGGAAGAATATGGTATGCTGATCTTTGTACTGGCCCCGGGAGCATTCATCGTATTGGGTTACCTGATTGCTATTGTAAACCGTCTGAAAAAGGCATAACTCCTAAAAAGTAGAAGATATGGAATATATATTGATATTTATCACCGCTATCTTTGTGAACAACATTGTGTTGTCACAGTTTCTCGGTATCTGTCCGTTCTTGGGCGTTTCTAAGAAGGTAGAAACCGCTATGGGTATGGGAGCTGCTGTTGCCTTTGTGTTGACGCTGGCTACCATTGTGACTTACGTTATCCAGAAGTTTGTGCTCGATGCTTTCGGGCTGGGTTATTTGCAGACCATTGCATTTATCCTTGTCATTGCGGCATTGGTTCAGATGGTGGAAATTATTTTGAAGAAGTTTCTCCGGCTTTGTATCAGGCTCTGGGAGTATTCTTGCCGTTGATTACAACAAACTGCTGTATCTTGGGTGTGACTATTCTGGTTATTCAGAAGAATTATGATTTGCTGACAGGGGTTGTTTATGCGTTCTCTACAGCTCTCGGTTTTGCTTTGGCATTGATCGTCTTTGCTGGAATTCGTGAACAACTCAGTCTGGTGAATATCCCTAAAGGTATGCGTGGCATGTCTATTGCACTGGTCACAGCTGGTCTGCTGGCAATGGCATTCATGGGCTTCTCTGGTGTAGATAAAGGCCTGGCAGTTTTATTTGGACTGTAATCCGCACAAAACCTGATTGGTTAATATATTGAATGAGCAGAACTCTTTTCTGTCCGGAAGGATGAAAGAGTTCTGCTTTTTTTATGTCTTTGCATATTTATTTGATAAATTTGAGAGAGTTTTTTCTGACAGATGACGTGATATTCGATAATTATTTCTACTTTTGTTGAAGAAAAAATTTGAAGGACGTAATTTTATAGCAATATGAAAGAAAGAATTCTGGTAACAGGTGGAACCGGTTATATTGGTTCTCATACAGTTGTAGAGCTTCAGAATAGTGGTTATGAGGTAATTATTGTAGATAATCTTTCGAACTCTCGTGCTGATGTAGTCGATAATATTGAAAAGATTACAGGTATTCGTCCTGAATTCGAACAGGTAGACTGCTTGGATTATGCAGGAATGGATGCTGTGTTTACCAAATATCCAGGTATTAAAGGAATTATCCATTTTGCAGCAAGCAAGGCTGTAGGTGAATCAGTGCAGAAACCTTTGTTGTATTATCGCAACAATCTGGTTTCTTTGATTAACTTGCTGGAGCTGATGCCTAAGCATAACGTTCCGGGCATTATCTTCTCATCTTCATGTACAGTATACGGTCAGCCCGACAAACTTCCTGTTACAGAAGAGGCTCCGATTAAGAAAGCAGAATCACCTTATGGAAATACAAAACAGATAAACGAAGAAATTATTCGTGATACTGTGGCTTCCGGCTCTCCGATTCATGCTATTCTGTTGCGTTACTTCAATCCTATAGGTGCTCATCCTACAGCACTCATTGGTGAATTGCCTAACGGTGTTCCGCAGAATCTTATTCCGTATCTGACTCAGACAGCTATCGGCATCCGTGAAAAATTGAGTGTATTTGGTGATGATTATAATACACCTGATGGTTCATGTATCCGCGATTATATTTATGTTGTCGATTTGGCTAAGGCACATGTTATTGCCATGAACCGTATCTTGGAAAACAAACAGAAAGACAAAGTTGAAGTATTCAATATTGGTACAGGTAGAGGTCTTTCTGTTCTGGAACTGATTCATGCTTTTGAATCGTCAACAGGAGTGAAGCTGAATTATCAGATTGCAGGCCGTCGCGCCGGAGATATCGAACAAGTGTGGGCCGATCCTTCTTACGCTAACAATGAATTGGGCTGGAAGGCTGAAACTTCTATCGAAGAAACACTGCGTTCAGCATGGAACTGGCAGCTGAAACTTCGTGAAAAAGGAGTTCAGTAATCGGTTGAATGAAAAATGATAAAAAACGTTAATACATAAAACCAAAACGTTTGAAGAAATGTTTTATTGATGCAGACGCTTAAAACACTTGGATGTATGTGAATATGTGTAAGTGTTACCTGTTCCAGAAGTGGAAAAGGAGCGTTAATGCATAGTAGTTTTGTCGTGTTTTATTTTGTGTTTGTGTTGTGACTGTTTCTCGACGTGAGTCGGGAAACAGTTTTTTTGTTTGCAGAATTTTGTATAACTTTGCAGCCGATTTTGAATTCTGTCCGATTTTACCGATTATTCAGGCTGATTCAAAGTCAGGGGAATGGGACTTCCCTGTTATAAACCGCTAATAAAGTAGCTGATAGTTCCTGCCGGAGTTGGTCTTTGGAGTAAGACTGGCAGGAAAATCTATATCTGCTTGTCTGAAAAAAGAATCCGGCTTCCGTTTTCGAAGAAGTTATTTTTATTGTTTGACAAAATATAGACAAGAGATGAAGATTCAGAAAAATCAAAACATTGCGATGAAACTGCAACAGTTTCCTTTACTTTTTTATTTATTCAAGTGGCTTTTTCTTTCTGCTATATCCGGAGCGTGTATCGGTTCGCTTCCGCCTTATTGTTGGTTTCGCTGGAATGGGCAACCCAATATCGTGAACACCATCTGTGGATTATAGCCCTGCTTCCTGTAGCCGGTTTGGTCATCGGACTGATGTATCATTACCTGGCAGGTACGGCGTCACGGGGAAATAATTTTTTGATAGAAGAAATCCGTTCTCCGCATGACATAATTCCTTTTCGGATGGCTCCTCTTGTTTATATAGGAACAGTTCTGACACATCTGTTTGGCGGATCAGCCGGACGTGAAGGAACCGGAGTGCAGATGGGAGGGGCAATAGCCGACCGTTTTTCCAAGCTTTTCCGTTTGCCCAGACGCGACCATCGGGTTATGGTGGCAATAGGTATCAGTGCCGGCTTTGCTTCTATTTTCGGTACACCGCTGGCAGGAGCTGTATTTGGTCTGGAGGTAATCATTGTGGGAAGAATGCGTTATGAATCTATTCTTCCGGTCTTTTTGTCGGCTGCCTTTGCACATTTGACTTGCCATTCCTGGGGCGTAGAGCATACGCTTTATCCGGCTCCTGTAGTTCCGGAACTGGGCGTTTCAAATATCTTGTGGGTTGCTCTTTCGGGCATTGTATTTGGAGTTGTCGCGATGGCATTCTCACGTTCTATCGGTTTCTGGGGAGGAGTGGCAAAAAAGTTTTATATCCTATCCACCTTTACGTCCGGTAGCAGGAGGTATAATAATTGCTTTGGCGGTCTGGCTGTTGGGTACGACCAAGTACATCGGACTGGGTGTGCCGACCATCGTAGCCTCTTTTTCGGAACAGCAGATGTGGTATGATTTCCTCTTGAAACTGATTTTTACAACATTTACGATTGGTGTTGGTTTTAAGGGAGGAGAGGTTACTCCTTTGTTCTTTGTCGGAGCTACCTTAGGCAGTGCCTTATCTTTTATCATTCCATTGCCCATGAGCCTATTGGCCGGACTCGGATTTGTAGCCGTTTTTGCCGGAGCCACCAATACCCCGATAGCCTGTACCTTTATGGGAATCGAACTGTTCGGTATAGAGCCGGGAATTTATCTGGGCATAGCTTGTGTCGTAGCCTATTTGTTTTCCGGACATACAGGAATATACACGTCGCAGGTTGTTGGTACTCCCAAACATTTACTCTATTTGCGTGATAAGGGAAAGACGCTGAAATAAGTCTTGATTTATAGCAAGATTTTGAAGATAAAAAATGAGAAAACTGTTAAATCGGCAATATTATCCATGGGTTTCCGTAATTTTGTAACCTATTTCAGAAACAGACACGGATATGGCACAATTAAGAGAAATGACAACAGGCCCTTCACTGCCGTTGATCTTCAATTTCACATTACCTTTATTGCTGGGTAACTTGTTGCAGCAGACTTATTCATTGGTTGATGCGGCTATTGTCGGAAAATTTCTTGGGATAAATGCCCTGGCATCGGTCGGAGCAAGCACTTCGGTGGTCTTTCTTATATTAGGCTTCTGCAACGGATGCTGTGGAGGATTTGCTATTCCCGTAGCTCAGAAATTTGGTGCGCGCGACTATGTGACGATGCGGCGTTATGTTTCTGTCAGTCTGAAAATAGCCGGAGTCATGTCGGTCATCATCGCATTGCTTACCAGCTGCTGTGTGCCTTTATTCTCCGGACGATGCAGACGCCTGAGAATATTTTTCAAGGAGCATACAGCTATCTGCTGGTAACTTTCATCGGAGTGCCGTGTACATTTTTCTACAATCTGCTGTCCAGCATCATACGTGCGTTGGGCGATAGCAAGACACCTTTCTGGTTTCTGCTTTTCTCGACAATCTTGAATATTATACTTGACCTCTTCTGCATACTGATTATGGGGTGGGGGGTAACAGGAGCTGCTGTCGCTACGGTATTTTCTCAGGGAGTTTCGGCTGTATTATGCTATTTTTATATGTACCGGAAGTTTGATATTCTGAAAACAGAACCTTCAGACCGTCGCTTCCGTCCGGAACTTGCCAGACAACTGATGTACATTGGCGTGCCTTATGGGACTTCAGTTTCCATAACCGCTATTGGCAGTATCATGCTTCAGAGTGCGAATAATGCGCTGGGTACGGCATGTGTGGCAGCCTTCACAGCCGCTATGCGTATCAAGATGTTTGTGATGTGCGCGCTCGACAGTCTGGGAATGGCGATGGCTACGTACAGCGGCAGAATTACGGTGCGGGCAAACCAGGCCGTATCTGGCAGGGCATTAAGTCGGCTTCACTGATGATGATAATCTATGTAGCTGTAGTGGCAGCTCTTATCTGGGGATTTGCCGATAAGTTTGCCTTGCTGTTCATTTCTGCTGATGAAACGGAAATCATAGCCGATACAGCCTTATTTCTGCACTTCAATGTTTCTTTCTTCCCCTTGCTGGGCATGCTCAGCATACTCCGCTATTCCATTCAGGGAGCGGGATATACCAAGCTTGCCATGTTTTCCGGCGTTTCAGAGATGATAGCACGTGTGCTGGTAAGTGTGATTATTGTTCCACTTTGGGGATTTGTAGGAGTATGTGTGGGCGACCCAACCGCATGGCTTTTTGCCAATCTCTTCTTGATACCCGCATTTATCTATGTATATCGCCGTTTGCAGGTCATTGTAGCCAAAGAACGTTAGTTCTTCACCGGCATCCGTTTCCAGACTCCCGCAGATAAGCTTCCAGAAGAATACTAGCAGACGGTATCTCCAGTCGATAACGGCAATGCGCTGTTTCCTGTGTATGGCTCGTACGATATGTGCGGCTACTGTTTTCGGCGACATGAGCATGGGATAATGTTTCCCGTCGTTCAGAAGTCCGGTAGCGACAAAGCCCGGCCGGATGTCTGTGAAGCTGATATGCAGGTGATGCATACGCGATAATTGTTCGAGTGCATCGATATATGTATTCTGGAAACGCTTGGTTGCCGAATAAGCCGGTGCGATACCCAAGCCTTTAGTTCCGGCTATGGAACTGATGACTGCGATATGACCTTTACCCTGCTGGCGGAAGTACCGGAAAGCATATCCTACCATACGTACGAATCCTGTACCGTTTGTTTCAAGCGTATTCAGTTCGATGTCGGGCGAAAGCTCAAAATTCTGGAAACCGATACCGGAACTTTGCAGAAACAAATCCATGCCTCCCAGTTCCCCTATTAGTTTCTCCAGTTCGTTTTCTGCCCCTTCTTTCCTGATGTCGAGTGCACAGATTTTTATTCTGTCGGGAGATTTCTTCTGAAATTCCAGCAGATTTTCCCGGCGTCTTCCTGCTATGCCGAGATACCATCCTTCGGCTAATAATAACTGTGCTACCTCATAGCCTATGCCCGAGGTTGCTCCTATGATGACTGCACGTCTGGTTTTCGGTGAATCCATATCAGTGGTTGTTATAGTGTGTAAATTATTTGTTTGTACGTATTTCGTATATGAATGTTTCAGCGTTTGGAATATCCGCACCCTTACAGTTGTAAAAGAACTGGCCGGCAAAAGGCATTTGTTCATTCAAGGGCCGGAGCTCTTGTGTAAGATGGGCACAGAATGTCTTGTATGAATGGATATTCATGCGTTCGCCGGCATCGTCACGGAAAAGGATGGCATAATGGTTAAGCGGACGGGCATGCACAAGCTGGTTGATTTCCAGGGCAAGTGAGCGGGCTTCCCGAGCCGATATACGGTCGAAAAGACTGGAAACATTGAAAATAATCAATTCAGATAAGACAGCGTGTGCCGTCCAGAATGAAGTCGGTACAGCCGATATTCTCGGATAGAAACAGTGAGTTGCATGGCGATACGCTTCCGACTGGAAGAACTGCAAGGCTATATCGTCCATTTCTTTTGTCGGGTAAATACCCATATAAGTCAGATCCAGATGAGGGAGCCGTCGGCATGCGTCGATAAAGGCAAGCCCGGAAGCACCTGTTTCGTAGCTTAAGTCGCAGAACACTACACGTCCCGATAAGTTGCGGACAGCACTGAACAGCCAGCCTCCGTTGCTTTCGAACAAAGCACGTGCCGCACTGTATGCACGCCTCATATAGTAGCAGTTGTAGAGCTGTATTTGCTCGTATGCAGAAACGGTATCCGTTCCGTTCCGGAAATCACATCTTCCGTAAGCCGTCAGTTCACGGTTACGTGCTTCATCCTTGTTTATTTTGCTGTTTTCTTCTACTATATGACGGAAAGCATGGTCGAACGCTTCAGAAAGAGGATAGTTTTCCGATTGTAAATCCCATCCCGGCATATATTCAGGCAATGTGAAATCTCCCCGGCAGAATGCGTCGGTATCAGTCTGGCTATATCCGTTGTTCATGCGGATATATTCCATCAGTTTATAAAATGTGATGTTTGCCCCCAGTATTTGTGGGTTTCCGGTAAGAAACAACTGCTTTCTTGCGCGGGTGATCGCCACATTAAGTTTTCGGTCTATTACATATTCATCTTCCTGAAAAGTATTGGCCGTCAGGAAATTCAGCTGACTGAAATTCTGTATGGTAAACGAATAGATGATTACATCACGCTGGCTTCCCTGATAGCGTTCTACCGTATCAATGGAAATATGGGCCAGTTCCGGGATTCCTTTTCTGGCAATCTCTCTGCGTATCATCGCTATCTGATTTCTGTACGGGACAATCACCCCCACAGTCTTGTAGGCGTCAAAAGTGCCGGAAGTCATCCGGTAAATACGTTCGAGCAGAGCGGCGACGATTCGTGCTTCATTGATGTTCGTTTTCTCCGAATAAGCGAGATTGTCGGGAGCATCTGCGGGGATAAACACCATACGGCGGCTTTGTATTAATTTATCCAGATTATCCTGTGGGGCAGGTGCGGAGGCGTAGGGCAAGCACTCCTCCTGATGCGGCAACGGGACTGGCTCCAGTTGCTCACGATAGTAAAATGTCTGGTTAGGAAATTCCGATATGGCAGGATGCATACGTCCCTGTTTATGCAGAATACTTCTGAAATCCTCCTTACTCTGTTTATACAAACGCTCGAAAAGCGAATTGCGGCAGTCGTTCAGTCCGATAGACTGTAACAGCGGATCATCTACGCGAGCTTCTTCCTCTTCCTGCTGGGCGATGGCGGGCAACTGCTTGTAGTCGCCTATCAATATAAACTTGTCGATTGCGTTACTACGGTCGTGGCGTGCCGATAAAATACCGACCAGGTCCGGTTCCAATATCTGTGAAGCCTCATCGATGATAGCCAGTGTGAAATGTTTCAGATTAAACAGGTGCAGACGGCTGTTTATTGCAGTCGTAGTACCAGTGAAAATGCGTGTATGAGCTATTTTCTGCTGAATATCCGTCAGCTTGGGGCAGTCGGCAAGGCTGTTCTTCAATAAGTAAGGCGCGAAACGTTTATCGCATGACAGTTCACTGCCTATCCGGATAAAAGGAGTACTTTCTGCGATGCCCGAGTCGACCAGCATGCTACAGATCTCATCAACAGCCCGGTTGGTGTACGACAAAAGCAGGAGAGAAGCTTCCGGATCGGTCAGAGCTTCTTCTACCATATACCGCAAGGCACACGATGTCTTTCCGGTTCCCGGAGGACCTACCAGCAGGAAGTAATCGTCCGTCTGCTTTTCTTTCAGAATCAGTTCGTCAAAACGTCCGTACGAACCGTTCAGTGTACGTTCCGGATGTTTCCCCGGAGTACGTAGCCCCAGCAACAGTTCTTTACGGTCGGTTCGGGCAGACAGGAACGCATATAGTCCGCGCATGGCATTCATGGCCGAAGAGTCAGACGAGTCATGTTCTACGGCAAACACTTCATCGGCTCCACCTATGATATCCTTGTTCTGCTGTCCGTTACGCAGCAATATAGTAAGGTTGTTAGCCTGTATGTCGAGTATATTGCCTTTCATCAGTATCTGTTGGCGTACGTCGGGCTCCTTTTGATATGCATAAAAAATGATGATATCCCCCGTGCGGAAGTTGGGCAGGAAGTCTTCCCCCTGTTGCGGTATATGGAGTTCGATAATATCATATCCTTTTCCCGGTCCGCTTTGACGCTTTTCGGTGACTGTCAGTCCGAGCAGAATATTTCCCGATTCGATTTTTTCGGCAAGAGGAGTGTGCCAAAGACCGGCAAATCCGTTCGAAGAATCATTCTTTCCTCCCGTTTTGCTTAGTATCTGCTCTTTCGATACAAAGGTGAAGAACCGCTGGAAGTAGGCCCGTTCCAGTGGCGTACAGCGTTTCAGCGTATTGATTGTTTCCTGCAACTGCGGTTCTTGAAAATCATTCCATAAGCGGTTGCTCACCTGTAGCTCGTTCAGCAGGTCGGTGCTCAGTTCTTCCGTTACAGAAGCGATAGCTCCGTCACCGAAAGCCATTTCGCGTGCCGCTATCCGGTTGCGCAGATGTATGCTCTCACGAAACAAAGTTTCGGCAAAATGTTCTATCATGAGGCCATCGGTATATTTGGAATAAAGCAGGAAAGTCTGCAAGTCCTCCGTCTTCCGTCCGAAGTTATACATCAGTACCCCCTGATAAAGCATCATCTGGATGAAATGATCCTCCTTATGACGCCGGTTGTATTCATCCCGTTTTCCCGATTTCTGTTCCACAAGTACCTTGAAATCCTTTTGAAGCATATCGACACGTCCCTGCAAGCCAAGCTGTTCGCAGATGAAAGAAGCCTCCAGCAAGGTATTGTGCTTGTCGAAAGCCTGAATATTATGTGGCAGTACATCGTGTACAAACGAGCGGATGTTCATCATTTGTGCCTGCGCCTGCTCGTGAAAGTTGGCGGGAATAGGCAGGTACAAAACTCCAAAGCCGCTGAAGCAAAAAACTTCTTGACCGTTGTGCTATAGGCTACCGGGGCATCTTCGCGTTCGTTTATATAATCATCCAGAAACTGGCTGGCCAGGTTACCCAGCAGAATAGGAGCCGTATTAGCCTTTGGCTTGACCTTGTTCATGAAAAAGTTCAGCGGATGATGCCCGTACTCGCGGAAACAGGCAGCCAGCGAACTGATATCTATCAGATAGTCGGGATGGATGACAATCAGGTTCGGTATATAATGATTCTCTTCATCCACATGTACATCCAGCAGATTCAGCTGAAGATTTTCAGCAAGCAAGTCTTTTACGTAAAGCATGTCGCTGTTATATCCTCCTTTTGCATAGTCAATGATGATGAAGGATCTTCATCACTGTCGGTTGCCGCAAATATCTTTGTATCATCCCAACTGCTTACGGCTGCGCGTATATAGGGGATGCGTGAGTACTGCGTACCGCGATAAGGACGGTTCGAATGTGGAATTTCCGGAATTAAAGAAGCTGGAATATCTTCATCGAAAGCCAGGGAAACGAAACGGACTATGGCACGGAGGTCGTACAGGTATTCTTCCATTACGGGACGGAAATCGTCGCGCATGGCAGCGTTGCAGTTGCGTCGCATGGTCTGTATGGCATATTTGTCCGAAGGAGTCATCCGTTTCTCTTTACAGATATAGTCGAGGCGTGAAAACAAATTTGCGAAAGAGAACGTAACCCCTGCCGTCAGTTCGTAACATGCCTGTTCGAGCACTTTGTATAAAAGAATATATTTGGCCCGGATATTTTCGGGAGCGGCTGTAGGCTGACGGTGAATTTGTTCGATGCGATTATATAAATCGAAAGATTGCAGTTCGATGTGGTTCGTTAAGTTTCCAGACATGGCAGATGAATATCCTTGAATAAAATGACTTTACATAACAAACAAAGTAAAGCCCTTACCTATTAATCTTTTGTTCAAAGATACAACTATTTTCCGAAACACTGCAACCTCTCCTGCGTTCTGCTAAAATCTTTTGCGGTTCGTGATGCTTTTTGTTTCTCTTGCTTATCTTTGTCATTTGAAAAACGAAATAGTATTATGAAGCATGTAATAGCGTGTATGAGGGCCTTATGTCCTATATCGGATGAAACAGTGAAGGAACTGGAAAGTCTTGTTGTAAAATGTAATTATCCCAAAAGATATCAGCTTATAAAAGAGAATATTTTCTGCCGATACGCTTATTTTATAGAAAAGGGAATGACGCGTTCTTTCTGGCTGGTAGACGGAGAAGAAATTACGACCTCATTTTCGTGTGAGGGAGGGATTGTCTTCAGTATGGACGAACTCTATTATAATAAAAAGAGCGAAGAATTTGTTGAAACACTGGAAGACGTAGAGGTGTATAGAATAGAACTGACAGATTTAAGACGGCTGTTCGAAACCAATCTTGAGTTTTGTAACTGGGGGAGAATCATACATCAGAATGAATACAGAAGGCTGCACAGAAGTCATAAGGAAAGGCTTACACTTCCGGCCAGACAGCGGTATGAAGAGTTCAAGAAACAGTTTCCGTATGTTTGCCAGAGAACCAATTTAGGCTACATCGCCTCTTATCTGGGCATTACTCTCTCTACGTTGAGCAGGCTTCGCTCGAATGAGAATGATAAGGCATAATGGCAGCCGATTTTGATGTAGGACAACTTTTTATTGGCGGATAGAGGCTACCTTTGTTGTGTGATTAACCTTGAAAGTTTATTTGTTTAATTTAAAAATCGATAATCATGCAACAATTAAAAGCATCTGCAGCTTTTTCTGATACAAAGCCTCATTACGACTTGCTCGACGGTCTGCGTGGGGTAGCTGCTATCTTGGTCTTATGGTATCATGTTTTTGAAGGATATGCTTTTGCGGCAAATGCCCCAATCATCGAAACTCCTAATCATGCATATTTGGCCGTAGACTTCTTTTTTATCTTGTCCGGATTTGTCATCGCTTATGCGTATGAGACCGCTGGGGAAAATCAATGTCTTCCGGCAACTTCTTTAAGCGCCGTTTAATCCGTCTGCATCCCATGGTCGTAATGGGAGCTGTATTGGGAGTAATAACCTTCTTGTTACAGGGCAGTGTGCAGTGGGACGGAACACATGTTGCCACATCAGCAGTGATGATTGCCCTTTTGTGCGCCATGTTCTTTATCCCCGCTGTGCCGGGTTGCAGTTACGAAATACGCGGAAATGGCGAAATGTTTCCGCTGAATGGTCCTGCATGGTCACTTTTCTTCGAGTATATAGGCAATATCTTGTACGCATTGTTTATTCATCGTTTCAGCAACAAAGCGCTGGCTGTGTGGACGGCCGTCATGGGAATTTGCTTAGCCTTCTTTACACTGACCGATTATTCGGGTTATGGTTCGCTCGGAGTAGGATGGACACTCGACTCTGTCAATTTCATCGGAGGCTTGCTGCGCATGCTTTTCCCGTTCAGTCTTGGTATGCTGGTGTGCCGTTATTTTAAACCCGTGAAGGTTCGTGGCGCATTCTGGATTTGTTCACTGGTATTGATATGCCTGTTTTACGTACCGTTTATTCCGGGCTTGGAACCCATCTGTTACAACGGCGTGTTTGAAATGGTGTGCATTATGATTGTTTTCCCGGTTCTGGTATGGCTAGGCGCTTCCGGTTCTACCACCGATACGATTTCCTCTTCCGTATGTAAATTCTTGGGCGATATATCTTTCCCCGTTTATATCATTCACTATCCTTTCTATTACCTGTTTTACGCGTGGCTGATAAAGAATCAGTATTTCACTTTCGGAGAAACATGGGAAGTTGCAACCTTGTTGATGGCCGGTAATATCGTTTTAGCCTACCTGTGTCTGAAGTTATACGATGAACCGGTGCGTAAATATCTTGCAAAACGTTTCATGCATAAAAGACAACAGGCAGGCAGTCTGCGTTGATTTGATATGTTGATTTAGAGGACTATCTGATTCGCTTCATTCTCAGTCGGAGGCTGTTTGTTACTACCGAAACCGAACTGAATGCATGGCAGCTCCGCAATCATCGGGTTCAGCAAGAATCCCGTGAAAGGGTAAAGCACACCTGCGCTACGGGAATTCCTGTCAGGTTGTAGATAAATGCCCAGAATAAGTTCTCGCGAATAGTACGTACGGTGAGTGTCGAAAGCCGGATGGCCTCACTTATTTTAGTCAGGTCCGACGATATAATGGTCATCTTTGCCACATCCATGGCGATGTCGCTTCCTTGTCCCATGGCGATACTCAGGTCAGCTTGGGCAAGGGCGGCGCTGTCGTTGATGCCGTCGCCAACCATGGCTACATGCTTTCCTTCCGCCTGAAGCTGTTTGATATACTCCGATTTTGCTGAGGCAACACTTCCGCGCGGAATTCGGCGATACCAGCTCCGCAGCAATCCGACGGGCAGTCTGCTCATTGTCACCCGTCAGCATGACAACTGAAATACCTCTTTGCTGTAACTCGGCGATGGCCTTTTTCGATGTTTCCTTTATCCGGTCGGCAATGGCGCAAGTTGCCAGTGCCTGCTGTTCGTCGGCAAACCAGATGACGGTTTTGGCTTCCTGTGCGAAAGCTTCAGCCTTTTCTGAAAGGGCAGGAGAGATAGTAATACCCCTTTCGGCAAGCATCCGGCGGTTTCCTGCATAATACGTTTTGCCGTTCCAGCTTGCTTTCACACCTTTCCCCGTTAATACTTTCGAAACCGGTTAGCAGACAATCCCCTCCGTTATCAGCATTTGCCTGAGATAATGCCTGCACTACGGCTGTAGCCAGCGGATGTTCGGAATGCTTTTCCAGTCCCAGAAAGATACGCTGTATATCAGCATTCTCAGCTTCCCAGACAATGTCTGTCACCACAGGCTTCCCTTCCGTTATGGTTCCCGTCTTGTCGAGTACAATCGTATCTATCTTTTTGGCCATTTCCAGACTTTCGGCATCCTTGATCAGTATACCGTTTTCGGCCCCTTTGCCGATACCCACCATAATAGCCGTAGGGGTAGCCAGTCCCAAGGCGCACGGACAGGCGATAATCAGTACGGTAACGGCTGCCAGCAGTCCGTGCGTAAAGCCGTTCTCCGCCAGCACGATCCATGCAATGAAAGTAAGCACGGCCATTGTCATGATAGCAGGGACGAATACAGCTGCAATTTTGTCGACCAGTTGCTGTACGGGCGCTTTGCTTCCCTGAGCTTCCTGTACCAGATGAATAATGTGAGAAAGCATCGTATCAGCTCCCACCTTTTCAGCCCGAAACCGGAAACTTCCTTTCTGGTTGATGGTTCCTGCATATACTTTTGCTCCTGCCGACTTACAGACAGGAATTGGCTCGCCGCTCAGCATACTTCGTCGATGAAAGAACTGCCTTCCGTTACGGTTCCGTCTACAGCGATACGTTCTCCCGGTTTCACGACAATCATGTTGCCTGGAACAATCTGATCAATACTCACTTCCCGTTCGCCGGTTCCGTCATCGATGATAACTGTACGGGGCTGTAGTCCCATCAGTTTCCTGATAGCAGCCGATGTATTGCCTTTTGCGCGTTCTTCCAGTGTGCGTCCCAGCAGGATAAAGGCGATAATCACGCTGGCCGCTTCAAAATACACATGCGGAGTCACTCCCCTTGATAGCCAGAAATCGGGAAAAAACAAGTTGAACAAGCTGAACAGATAGGCGATTCCGGTACTGTTTGCCACCAGCGTGTCCATATTGGCAGAACGGTGCTTCAGCAGCTTCCAGGCATTGACATAGAATCCGCTTCCCAGCCAGAACACTACAGGAGTAGATAATATCCACATGATGTAATTGGCATATGGCATATCCATGAAAAACATTCCGATAATAGCGACAGGAAGCGATAGGATAATAGCCCATATAGTCCGGAACTTCAATTGCCTGTAATGGGCGGCATGTGTGTCTTCAGCCTCTTTTTCGGCTTCTTTAGCCGTATCAATCAGCAAGTCGAATCCTGCGTTTTGTACAGCCTGCTTCATCATTTCGGGCGAGCAGAGCGACGGATCATATTCTACGGTAGCGATAGCTGTTGCCAGATTGACATTGGCCGAGCACACCCCTTCCTGCCGGCTCAATGTTTTGTTAACACGTGCAGCGCAGGCGGCACAACTCATGCCCAGTACGGGGAAGTCTGTTTTTTTATTTGTTGGTCTGTCATTGTTCTTTTCTTTTTGATTCTGGCGCAAAGATACACCGGCAGACCATTGTGTGTGTTATAAAATTATGGGTATGATTTATACGATTTCATCCAGTCCTTTGCGTAATTGGATCTTTTGTTTTTTGAATTCGCTAGGAGTAGTGCCGGTCACTTCTTTAAACTGCCGGCTAAGATGAGCCGTACTCGAATAATTTAGCAGGAAAGCGATTTCGTTCAGTGAGAGTTCATCATACACAAGTAGTTCCTTTACACGCTCTATTTTTTGTGAAATGAAGTATTTTTCTATTGTAATGCCATTGGTTTCCGAAAACAGTTTGCTTAAGGAGCTGTAATCGTGATGAAGCCTGTCGGCAAGAAAGTCCGACAGAGTTGTTTTAAGTTCACCGTTTTGGCTATGTACCAGCCGGATAATTTCCTGCTTGATTTGCTCTATCAGCTGTTGCGTTTGTCGTCTATCAGTCAATCCCACAGACTGTAACGTTTGCCGGATATGTTCCAGTTCGGCTTTTCCGACAGTTTCCTGTATGATAGCCTTTCCCAGCTCAACATGCAAGGGTGTAAAGCCCAGTTTGGCAAGCAAGTCTTCTACCACCATAATACAGCGGTAGCACACCATGTTTTTAATATAGAGCGTTGTATTGTTCATGCGTCTTAAAATAATTTCTGCAAAATAAAGCTTTTCAATATGAATATATGCCGGTTTGCTGAATTTTCTTTTGTTAAAAGAACCACAACTGTTCTTTTTTGTTTCTATCTTATATTTTTGTAAAGTTAATAAAAATCAGCATAGAGAAATGAGAAAAATGCTTTGTCCGCAGTGTAAGATTGCTGCCATGTATGTAAAGAATGAAGCAGGCGACCGCCGTCTGGTATACGTTGTTGAGGGAGGAGAGGTCATACCTAAAAATCCGGAAGAGTCGCTCGACGGATTCGATGTGAGCGAAGTATTCTGCCTGGGCTGTTCATGGCACGGGAATCCGAAGAAACTGGTCCGCTATTGAAAAGGGTTTGAGGATAAATTGGTGAGGCTGCTATAGAATACCAGCAGGAAGTGTTCCATAGCAGCCTATGATTTTAGTTGACTTTCATGATAGCCGAGTTGATGCTTCGGTCTACGTCGTTCTTGTCGCGCGAAGTCTTCCGTCCGAAATCGAAAGTATAGGCAAGTTTCACGTAACCTGTACGCTGGTAGATGCGGCTGGTCTGTACCTGATTATACTGGTATACTCCGTAATCTGCATGTTCGCGGTATCGGCTGTGCCTGGTGAAAGGGTCTCTGTTCCTGCTTCGATATACCAGCCTTTGTGACTCCAGCTTACGGATGCACCGTAGGTTGCGGGAGATTTACTAACTATTAAAGTTGAAGTTTCAATCTTTTCAGTTGGGATTTTTCCAAACAAATTAATTGAAAAATCTTTTAGAAAGTAATTTATATCAAGTATGGCACTGTATGAGTCTAAATTAATATTATAGTTTTTACGAGTTTGAACATTTAAATACTTAAATGCTAGTTTTGTTCTTAAATTATCTGTTACATGATAAGAAATATTTAATATTATCCCTAAGCCATAAATGTTACCATCTGAGCGGTAACTTCCAATCAATTTATCTCCTTCTAAATAATATATTGGAGATACATTATGGGTATATATGGAATATCCCGTTCCACCTACCACATTAAGTTTACCAAACACCCCATTATAAAGTAAACTGATATTATAAACCTGCATATCATCTAAGAATGGATTACCTCGTTTTATTTGAAGAAAATCAACAGTTTGGTCTACATTATTCATATAACTAATATCTGGTTGATTAACTCCTGCATCAGCTGTTAAGGCCAATTGTTGCTTTTTATTGAACTGATAACTGAATCTGGAGCTAGTCTTTAATGAACAATAGCGACGTACGTCTTCCGTATGCAATTTATAATTCATCCATGAAAGCCCGGGTCTTAATATCATAGTGAAATGCTTGCCAAATCGTTGGGAATAATTAAGCATAAACATACTTTCTCCTGTCCATAAATGTTGCCAAGAGGAATAATCTCCAGCATAAGTAGAAGATGTTATGTTATGGTAATGCCTGATATCAATACCAAAAGAATTCTGATGCTGCAATTTGATATTATAATTGGCAGAGAAGTTAAAAGAATAAAGGTCTTCTTTTACATCACTCAACGAATTATTTTCATTTTCCGTATATTGTCTTGTATAGTCATTCTGAGTATAGCTTCCTTTGGCAGTAAACTCCAATGTTTGGTTCTTTCCTATATTGAAGTTACCGAACAGACGGAGCGATGGACTTAAATTCTGCTCTTGCTTGCTGTCAGTGGAACGAGTGCTGTAAGTATAATGTCCCGAATAATCTAACAAGCCATAATTTTCATCGGAAGGAGTTTCATTACGTACCAATGCTATTTGAGCGGAAAGATTACGTTTCTTATTAACATTACTTACCTTAAACTGCATATACTGTTGATTGTTCCGATAATTTCCAGCTGTGGTTTCCCTATTCCGATAAACAGTATAGTCAGGAAAAAGAATAGTTTCGTTTTTATCTACTATACTTCCTTTATATTTCTGCATTGTATGCCCACCCCAGAAAGAATAACTGGTATTGCCATGATCCACTTTTCCTCCTATATTATAGTCACCAGCCATATATCCGATTGTTTGTTTACCATCGGCAAATATATAACCTCCCGACTGACGTTTCTTTACAATATAATTGATGGCGGCTACATCATTGGCATACTTACCTGTGGGGACATCATAATATTCCACATTCTCTATATCACGAGGGCGGAGGCTTTGCACATCTCGGTAATCGGCTTTCTCCCCATTGATATACAGACTGACTTCACCGCCGAAAGTGGATACTGTTCCTGTACGTTTGTTCACCTCAATGCTTGGAATCATCAGGTTATATAGTAAGTCATATCCCGTTGAGGCATGTTTCACCTGCTGTTTGTCCGGAATCACCAATACATGATCATCTTTACGTATAAATGAACTGCCTTTTACCACGACTTCTCCGAGTACAATGTTTTCTGTTTCCAGTGTAACGAGAGGAACTTCTAAATTTTTATCAGACATTTTTATCTGGATGAACGCTGCTTATAGCCGATTGAGCTGAGAGCTACTAAATAGTTTCCTTTCTCTATATTGCTGAAGACATATTTCCCCAATGTATC
>ENA-OQHA01000354-OQHA01000354.1-human-gut-metagenome-genome-assembly--contig:-NODE-354-length-23874-cov-2.541289_pt1 | contig 23874 bp, 27 predicted proteins | sample MGYA00242558_ERZ504707 | MGnify/ENA primary metagenome ERZ504707 (study PRJEB26092, sample SAMD00036197) | human gut metagenome | host: Homo sapiens | study: EMG produced TPA metagenomics assembly of...
CCAGCACCTTTTGTCAGCAAATCTCCCCCACCATTTCCACGATACGAATTAACAGCTACCTGATATGTTTTATTCATATCAAACGGCTCTCCGTTTGCCATCCTTTCTATCTTGATTTTTTCACCCTGAGGTTTCGTTACATCCACTGTATAAATAATGCCTGCTGCCGAATCGAAATTGAAACTTGGATTTTTGAAACGGCCGAACCCTTTATCTTCTTCATTAAACAACATTAAATGGTCGTCGGGTGATTTCATCTGGTTAGTCCATAAAGCATACGACATTTCCAGAAAATCCTTGATTTCTTTACCTGTCAGCTTCATCGTATAAAGCAGGTTCTCGTATTTATACAAGTTAAACATATCACTCATATAAATATCTCCTTTCTTGATTTCTGCTGAGAACGAGAGAGGAGCACAGAAAGATATATCGGCACCCGTAATATCAAGCTGCAACTGATGAAGCAAATCGATAAATGCAGAAGGACCAAAATAAGCATCTTTGGTTGTAATGGTTTCTTCGATACGTCCAATCTTACGAGATACAAAGTCGACTGTTGCCTGATATTGTCCGGCAAACTCCCGCATGAAATCCTCATCAGCAGCATAGCGGGAAACATCTGCCAAAGCACCCTCTACAGATTTTCTCACAAGCTTACCTCCAGCTTTAGTCACTTTGACTGTAACATCCGAAACATATCTGGCCGCATTGGCAGGATCAACGAGTAAAACAGAATCTCCTGCCACATTGACAATCTTCTCACACCGGCGCACATGATCGTGTCCCATAAATACTACATCGAAGCCCGGAACATTTTTTGCTACATCGCCCGAACCATTCTCTACAACATTATCCAGTTTATTACCTTCAGGTCCGGCATGAAATAATCCGATCAAAATGTCCGGATTCTCTTTTTCCTTGATAATCTTTACCCATTTACGTGCGCAATCCTCCATGTCTTCAAAATGCAGCCCGTTCCACAGCTGTTCGGGAAGCCATGAAGGAATGGCAGGAGTTATCATACCTAAAACTGCTATTTTTACTCCTTTCCGTTCGATTATTTTATAGGGAGTAAGATAAGGTTCCCCCGTTTTATTGTCCACAATATTTGCCCCAAGTACAGGAAAAGCACACTGTTTCACCCAACGGTCGTACACGGCATGTCCAGTCTCCACATCATGATTTCCCATAGTACCTACATCGTATTTCATATAGTTCAGCATCGCTGAAGTTACATGAACAGAAGTTATATCGATGTAATTGTAATAATAAGCAATGGGCTGTCCTTGTAAAATATCCCCATTATCCATCAGAACAACTCCATCTCCATACTGCTCACGCTGTTCTTTTACAAATGAACTGACACAAGCCAGCCCTCCTTTGCGAGGCTTCATACTTATAAAGTCATAAGAGAAATAGCATCCGTGCACATCACTCGTTTCAATAAGTTTCAAAGTTACTTCACCGTCTTGCGAAGCATAAGCAGGACTTGTAACGCCTAAGGCAAGAACAAGCATCAAACTGGTAAATAGTTTCATCATAAATCTAGCGGGTTAAGTGATATATAAACGACAAAATGTCACATTTTCATAGTATATCCAATAAGTAACTACAAAGATAATGGAACTTTACCACCTGCAAAACCCACAAAAAGATAAATACCTTTCAATATGGTTAAAAGTCTGTTAACAAACGGACTATCTGGCACATTCTTTGCCTCATTCTCAAATAAAAAAACAGACTGTATGGCTTACATAGACTATTACAAAGTTCTTGGAGTTGACAAAACGGCAACTCAAGACGAAATCAAGAAAGCGTACCGTAAGCTGCTCGCAAATATCACCCGGACTTAAATCCGAATGACCCAACGGCCAAGGACAAGTTTCAGGAGATAAACGAAGCTAACGAGGTACTGAGCGACCCTGAAAAGCGTAAGAAATACGATGCTTACGGGGAGAATTGGAAACACGCCGACGAGTTCGAAGCTCAACAGCAAGCATATCGTGCTCAAGGCGGTACAGGTAACGGCGGTGAATATTGGTATTCTACCGACGGACAACATTTTACAAGTGGATTCGGAGGAGAAGGTATGCACGGATTTGGTGGAAATGCCAGTGGATTCTCTGATTTCTTCGAAGAACTGTTCGGGCATGGAGCCGGCAGAGGACGTAATGCAAGAGGCGGATTCAGAGGGCAAGATATTGAGGCTTCTCTACAGTTGTCTCTACGTGAGGCTGCAACCACTCATAAACAAACATTCAGCATCAACGGTGAAACATTACGTATTACAGTTCCAGCCGGAGTAGCAGACGGTCAGGTTATCAAACTGAAGGGACATGGAGGTAAAGGAACAAACGGAGGACCCGACGGAGATTTGTATATCACTTTCGTTATTCCTGACGACCCTGTCTTTAAACGGAAAGAAAATGACTTGTACACAGATGTAACAATCGACTTATACACTGCCGTACTGGGAGGTGAAGTTACAGTCAACACATTAGACGGACAAGTAAAACTGAAAGTTCGTCCGGGTACTCAGAATGACGCTAAGTTCGTCTGAAAGGAAAAGGATTTCCTGTATACAAGCAGGAAGGCGTCACAGGCGATTTGATTGTAACTTATCATGTAACAATTCCTACTACACTGACGGAAAAGCAGAAAGACCTGTTCCGACAGTTGCAGCAAGGATAATTTAAAACCGTACGACTATGCAGAACGATTTAATCATCATAAACGACTATTGCACACATTGCAATATCGAACCCGACTTCATCCTCATGCTGGGTGAAGACGGTCTGATAGATATCGAAGTAATAGATGATACCAGTTATTTTCCGGCTTCTCAGCTGAATGAACTGGAAAGGTATACTCATTTATATTATGACTTGTCCATCAATATAGAAGGAATCGATGCTATCCGCCATTTGCTGACAAAAATAGACAACTTACAAAATAAAGTAAGAAGTCTGGAAAATGAGTTGCGTTTCTACCGCAGATAATTCCCATAATGTATAATTTACCCCCGCTATAAAAATTTATGGCGGGGGTATTTTTATAAAAAGGGGTTATGAGGTCCTGTTTTCTTCAATATGTATCAGAAATCGTAGGTCAGCCCGATAAAGAAAGTTCCTGCCTGCTTTTTTCGAGGTAATTCTATTTTTTGTCCTTCGACTATCATATTACGGCTTCCTCCGTATAAATCATAATTGGAGGTCGTATACCCAAGCAATACCGATACACGTTCCACTTCCAAAGCCATAGCAAATTTCACATGATAATAACATGCCTTCGCATGCGAATTACTGACTTCTCCTGAAGTGGCTGGTACATGGATAATCGCATCCTTCGGAACATAATCTACACTAGTACTTAAATTGGGAGGCAAAGGAATGGTAACTCCAGGAGACACACGAAACGATAATGCCACATCATGGTCATGATTCAGATAAACAGGAGGCGAATACAGATAAACTCCCGACCGGAACGCAAACAGATACATCAAACGGTTTTCCTCAATCTGCCAGCGCAAGTTTTATCTCTTGCTTCTCCAGAATAAGTCTTATTTCCATCTATTGGAGGAGTAAAAAGAAAGCCTGCTCCAACTCCAATAAAACGCCAAGGTTTATATACGACATCCGTTTCTATTTCCCATGTCATATAATTGTTCGCGCCACCATAGAGTTCCCATACCCAATGCCGGTCTTTCTCTGACTTCTGCGCCATTGCTACCGATGTGCCTAAAAAAGAAAAAAGGATTATGCACCATAATCTTGTTTTTTTATTCATAAGTCATAGCGTTAGTTTAAGTTATCATATAATATTTCCGGAATAATATCTTACATATAAAAAAATAACAAACAATTTTTGAAAAAAGTTCATTGTATCAATTTCCGCTTTCAAAGCTTTAGCCAGCAAATATTCTTTGGGTTCCTCTTTCTGTGCATCTACCTGTTTGAACTTTCCTATACGTAATGTCAGTTACTATTCACGCCTTCTTTAGCAAACATTTTCAATCCTCGAAAACGTCTTTCAAATCCGAATAAAGCTTAAAACCATCTCTTAAATTATTTTCAAAATGAATCCTCTCCTCCCTCGAATCCTTTTTTTAATTACATTTGTGCCACATTATTAGAAAAAACATATACATGGAACAATTCAGTCAAATGATTGCCACAGCCCTGAAGCTACCTGTCCATCGGGTAGAAAACACATTGAAACTGCTTCAGGGAGGTGCTACAATACCTTTTATAAGCCGTTACCGAAAAGAAGCGACCGGAGGTCTCGACGAAGTACAGATAGGAGATATCCATACGCGTTACGAAAAGCTCTGTGAACTTGCCAAACGAAAGGAAACGGTTCTTTCTACCATCGAAGAACAAGGAAAACTGACAGACACTTTACGCGAACGTATTTCCAATTGTTGGGATGCGACAGAGCTGGAAGATATTTACCTGCCTTTTAAGCCCAAACGAAAAACTCGTGCCGAGGCTGCACGCCAGAAGGGACTGGAACCGCTTGCCATGCTACTATTGATGCAGCGGGAAAACAACTTATCTGCCCGGGTACGCCAATTTGTCAAGGGAGATGTCAAGGACGAAGAGGATGCTCTGAAAGGAGCACGCGACATCATTGCCGAGCAAGTGAATGAGGATGAACGTGCCCGTAATCTGATACGAAACCAGTTTAGCCGTCAGGCTATGATTACATCGAAAGTAGTCAAGGGCAAAGAAAAAGAAGAAGCAGCCTTAAAATACCGCGATTACTTCGACTTTAGTGAACCATTGAAGAAGTGTACCTCTCACCGTCTGCTCGCCATCCGCCGTGGAGAAGCCGAAGGTATCCTGAAAGTATCCATCACTCCCGACGATGAATCAGCATGTACCGAACGATTGGAAAGACAGTATGTACATGGAAACGGAGAATGTTCCGCACAAGTAGCAGAAGCCGTGAACGACGCATACAAACGTCTGTTGAAACCCGCTATAGAAACAGAATTTTCCGCACTCAGCAAGGAAAAGGCAGACGAAGAGGCTATCCGTGTCTTTGCTGAAAATCTCCGGCAACTGTTGCTTGCTCCTCCTTTGGGACAAAAGCGTACAATGGGAATCGATCCGGGATATCGTACCGGTTGCAAAGTTGTCTGTCTGGACGCCCAAGGTACATTGCTGCACAATGAAGCAATTTATCCGCATCCACCCAATCGGAAACAGCTCTGGCCGGACGCAAGCTTGTCAAACTCGTCGAACAATATAAGATAGAAGCCATCGCTATCGGAAATGGTACGGCAAGCCGCGAAACCGAACGTTTCGTCACTTCTCAACGATACGACCGCGAAGTGCAAGTGTTTGTTGTCAGCGAAGACGGCGCCTCCATCTATTCTGCATCGAAAATCGCACGAGATGAGTTTCCTGAATATGACGTAACTGTGCGAGGAGCTGTGTCAATCGGTCGCCGACTGATGGACCCCTTGCCGAACTAGTCAAGATAGATGCCAAATCTATTGGTGTGGGACAATATCAGCACGATGTAGATCAAAGTAAACTGAAGGCATCACTCGACCAGACAGTAGAGAGTTGCGTAAACCTTGTCGGAGTAAATGTCAATACGGCCAGCAAACATCTGTTGACATATGTATCGGGACTGGGACCGACGCTGGCTCAAAACATTGTAGATTACCGTACGGAAAACGGAGCATTCCATTCGCGTAAAGAACTGCTGAAGGTACCGCGTATGGGAGCAAAGGCGTTTGAACAGTGTGCCGGATTCTTGCGTATTCCGCAAGCAGACAACCCGCTCGACAATTCGGCTGTACATCCGGAAAGTTATGCCATAGTAGAAAAGATGGCAAAGGACTTGAAATGCTCCGTTGCCGACCTGATAAAAAACAAGGAATTACGTAGCCAAATAGACATAAAAAACTATGTAACTGATACCGTAGGACTGCCTACACTGACTGATATTCTACAAGAGCTGGATAAACCGGGACGTGACCCGCGCCAAAAGATTCAGGTCTTCGAATTTGACAAGAATGTGCAGACTATCGACGACCTGCGGGAAGGTATGGAATTGCCGGGCATCATCAACAACATTACCAATTTCGGATGCTTCGTAGATATAGGGGTTAAAGAAAACGGACTGGTACATATCTCCCAGCTTGCCGATAAGTTTGTCAGCGACCCGACAACAGTAGTCAGTATGCACCAGCATGTACGCGTACGTGTACTCAGTATTGACCATGAACGCAAGCGCATCCAGCTTACAATGAAAGGACTTAATTGATGGAAACAGAAAAACAAACATGCGGATGGTTCGTCTTCAACAGCGGACAGGTTTTGATAGAAAAAAAGAAGACGGATATCATATTCCTTACGGACCTGAACCTCCGGTTGAGGTTCCCGTCGGAAGTACCATTCATACCATCGGAGAGATAAACGGTTATCCTGCCAAGACGTATGCTATTCACATTCCAGTAAGTGGAGATGAAAACAGTCCACGCATGATGAAGGACTTGCGTGCTTCTTTCGATGTACTTCCTCTGGAAGAATACAAGCGTGGCGGAAAAGCTTCACAAATATTGAACTGGGACAAGAACAGCCGTTATTGCCCCATGTGTGGTGTACCTACGGTACAGGTTTCCCCCATAGCCAAACGATGTCCGGAATGCCGGCAGGAGTTTTATCCGCGTATTTCTCCGGCGGTCATTGTACTTATTAAAAAGGAAGACAGTATCTTGCTCGTACATGCCCGCAACTTCCGGGGGACGTTTAAAGGATTGGTAGCCGGTTTTCTCGAACCAGGAGAAACGTTGGAAGAGTGTGTTCACCGCGAAGTCATGGAAGAAACAGGACTGACCATAAAAAACCTGAAATATTTCGGCAGTCAACCGTGGCCCTACCCCAGCGGAATCATGGTAGGATATTATGCCGAATACGAAAGCGGAACCATCAAGTTGCAGGATGAAGAACTGAGTGCAGGAGCCTTTTACAACCGAAATAACCTGCCGGAAATACCGAAAAAGCTCAGCATTGCCCGCCAACTGATTGATGCCTGGCTGGACAATAAAATTTAAAGATCAGATAAAAACATACCGGTATGAGTGACAGAAATCTATAATACCTGACAATTCATACCGGCATGCTTATTTATTTTATAAATGCAGGAACTGGCAAATGCATACCTGCTATAACCAGTCCATTCTCGCGAGCATACTGCAATAAGTTTTTACGAGTCTTTATTGCTTCCTGCTTATCCATATCATAGGTAGCACAAATCTCCGGATGTTCCAATTGCAGAGCTGCTCCATGAATCAAATCTCCAATTATCAATAATTTACCTGCCTGAAAAACAGTATGTCCGGGAGTATGTCCAACAGCTTCCATTGCTACCACTTTTCCCGGCAACGTATCACCAAAAGCAAACAGGTGCAAACGGTCCTTATATGCATTCATGGCTCTCACAACTTGTCCGTTCTTTTCGGCTTCCATTTTCATCCAACTATCATACTCAGCCTTAGAAGCATAAATTTCAGCATGAGGAAACACTACACTATCGTTTTTCATCAGTCCTCCGATATGATCACCATGAAAATGAGTAAGATATATATATTTAATGTCGGCAGGAGTAATCCCTAAAGCATGTAACCCAGCCAATAAGCGACTATCGGATGCCCCCATTCCCGTATCAAAAAGAATTTGTATACCATTGCTTTCTATCAAAAACGTACTAATGGAAGAAGGTATTCCGTTTTCGAGCGAAAGTTTTTTCATCAAGTCCTCACCAGCATCCGGAAAGAGTGAAGGAGGCATCAGTTCGCAGAAGCGTTATCACGAATCCATGTAGCTTTACTCCGTCGAGTACCAACGTCGACAAAGCACTATCTTCCTGCAAACCAACTTGATTACTTATTACACTCATACTATCTGCATTCATTTTTTCATTAACCTGTTTCTTGGCACTATTACCGCAACCAGCAAGTGACAATACCATAGTCACACCGAAAGCATAGCTCCATATCTTAGTCCTTTTCATCGTTATGTAGTTTAAATATCTGATTATACTAGATCTTCCACTTGCCAAAACCTTTCTAAAATAACAGATTTTTTCAGATTATCCAAAGATATTCTCACATGATTACGATTTTAACTTACTGCCAAGTCATTTCTTCATGAATAAGTCCTGATCAAGATCATATAAAAACAAGCGAGGAGAAAGAATCTTTCCATCTGCTGATTCTCTCTCCTCGCTTCTAACCGGCACGTAAAACAGACCCATCTGCTTCCGTACCAGAGAGGGTAAAAAATATTTTATTTCTTTTTCATCTTCTGCATCATGCCTGCCATCTTGCTGCCGGTAACCATCTTCATCATCTTGCGAGTCTGGTCAAACTGTTTCAGCAAACGGTTTACTTCCTGAATGCTTGTACCACTACCCTTAGCAATACGTGTACGGCGAGTTCCGTTCAGGATTTCAGGATGAGTACGTTCTTCCGGAGTCATTGAATAAATAATAGCCTCAATACTCTTGAATGCATTATCATCGATATCAATATCTTTAATGGCTTTTCCTACACCCGGAATCATAGAAGCAAGTTCCTTCAAGTTACCCATCTTCTTAATCTGATGAATCTGAGTCAGGAAGTCATTAAAGTCGAACTGGTTTTTCTGAATTTTTTTCTGAAGACGTTTTGCTTCTTCTTCGTCGTATTGTTCCTGTGCACGTTCTACCAATGAAACGATATCACCCATACCAAGGATACGGTCTGCCATACGGGCGGATGGAACTGATCGATTGCATCAAGCTTTTCACCTGTTCCCACAAACTTGATAGGCTTGTTCACAACGGTACGGATAGACAGAGCAGCACCACCACGAGTATCACCATCCAACTTAGTAAGAACTACACCGTTGAAGTCCAGACGTTCGTTAAATTCGCGAGCTGTATTTACTGCATCCTGACCAGTCATTGAGTCAACAACAAACAACGTTTCATCCGGATTGATTGCATTTTTAATTGCTTCAATCTCGTTCATCATCTGTTCGTCTACAGCAAGACGTCCCGCTGTATCGACAATAACCAAGTCATAACCTTTTGCCTTTGCTTCCTGAATGGCATTCAGTGCAATCTGAACAGGATCTTTGCTATCCAATTCGCAATATACAGGCACTTCGATCTGCTGTCCCAATACTTTCAGCTGTTCGATAGCAGCAGGACGATATACGTCGCAGGCAACCAGCAACGGCTTACGGTTTTTCTTGGTTTTCAGCATGCGTGCCAGCTTTCCTGAGAAAGTTGTCTTACCAGAACCTTGCAAACCTGACATCAGGATTACGGCAGGACGACCTTTCAATTCGATTTCGGCAGTATCGCCACCCATCAGTTTGGTCAGCTCATCATGCACAATCTTAACCATCAACTGGCTAGGCTTAACAGCAGTCAACACGTTTTGTCCTAAAGCTTTTTCCTTTACAGTGTCGGTAAAGCTCTTTGCTACCTTATAGTTCACATCGGCATCCAGCAATGCACGACGTACGTCTTTCAACGTTTCGGCCACATTGATTTCGGTGATTTTACCTTCACCTTTCAATATTTTAAACGACCGTTCTAGTCTTTCACTTAAATTATCGAACATATATTTTTCTTGTTTTTTATTCTTCCAATTTGTCAGGGCGCAAAATTACAAAAATAATCGGATGCATCAAATCTTTTTATTCTGCCATTTCGCCTTTTTCAAGTAAATAACACTGAATGTCAGCATTAACGAATAATAGATGACTTCGGTAGTAAAACAAACATCTACCGGAGCACGAAGCATCATTCCTACTACAATAATATACAATGCATAAAAGATCTGTACTCCGACTTCCAGTCCCAAAGCAGCCTGTGTATTACCCGTACCCGAAATTCCATTGAAATAAATATTTGCAAGAGCAGCTATCAACATTGCACCGCAAACGACATATAATGCCGGAACCGATTCAAGAAGCAGTGCTTCCTCATTGGTATAAACCGACAAAATAGCCTGAGGGAAGATAACACAAAGGGCCACACATACTACCATAATAAGGAATGACATCCGGCTATTTTATGCAGTAATCTGACAACTCCTGCTACTCCTCCCGAACCAATCAGATTGCTGACCAGTGTATTTGCCGTAGTAGAAAGCGACTGGACAGGTATTAACAGCACAACATATACGCTACGCACAATGTTGGCAATGGCAAGCTGCCGTTGTCCGAGTCGTTCAAGTGCCATGAAAAATACAAACCAGATGGCCATGGAAAGAAAATACTGCACCATGGTGAAGCAGGAAATGCGCAAGATACGCATCACCATATCCCAGTCAAAATGTCCGAAACGATTCAGCCCATATTTCTTCAAGTCAATTTTACCATACGTATACACAATAAAAAACAGCATAGAAGATGCTTCTGCTATAACCGATGCCAATGCCGCTCCACGTATTCCCATTTCAGGGAATCCACACTTTCCGAATATCATCGCATAGTCGAGGAATACATTCACCAAGGCCATGACGACAGCATTCATGGTCAGTACCTTTGTCTTGGTTATACCTATATAAAGCGCACGGAACATGACATTGACAAAGGCAAAAAGAAATCCCCAGATACGCCATGTAAAAAACTCGTATGTAGCATAAAAAATCGTATCCGAAGTAATCAGCAGACGAATCAATGGTTCGGCACATACCAGCAATATGGCAAGTAAAGCTACTCCCATCCCCAAACTGAATGCTGTACCCTCCACATAACCGGTCCTATGGCATGAAAATTCCCTTCCCCATTAACGACCGGGCTATCAAATCATGCGAACCGACACTGAACCCGAATGCTACGGTATATACACAGATATATAGCAGTCCTCCCATTGCGGCTGCACCCAAAGCTACCTCACCCACATGTCCTAAAAAGCCGTGTCGGTGACATTGATAACATTTTGCGCAAGCAACCCCAAGAATATCGGGTAAGTGACATTCCATATTTCTTTATTCGTATACATAAAATCTGATTGTTTTTATTTTGAGACGAAAGATGTACAAAGATACGTTTTTTATGCACTTTCAACAAATGCGCATCTGTTTTCAGCTTATTTTAATGAAAACATCTTCATCTTTTCCTGAAAGTTCGTACATAAAAATTAAAAAGATGAGGACATTTTCTCCGATTCGATATCATGAATCGGAGAGAACATCTTCATCTTTGCTTAACAACCTATATATCAATTATAAAGACTTGTTTTTCCAGTCCTTCTTTTCTTAAAATTTCCATCATTCTTATTTCTCCCTCATCCGTATCTTTCACCTCTTCGCGCAAGCGCATCATTTCTTTTTTCATTTCACGAATTACCGATTCATATTCTTTCTCCCCGTAAGCATTATGGTTTTCTTTCGGATCTTTCTGTAAATCGTAAAACTCCCAAGATGGAGTTGATTTGTAGTCTGAAGACCCTGTCATATTCAATCGGTCACCATACAAAAACATCAACTTATAACGCTCATTACGTACACCGATGTGGGCCGGACGGATATCATGTTGAGTCCAATAACGGTAATAAAAACTCTTCCGCCAGTCCTTAGGAGTTTTTCCTGCCAGAACATCTTTAAAACTTCTGCCTGTGTACCTTCCGGAGATTTTACTCCGGCAAAATCACACAATGTAGAAGCAAAATCTACATTCAAAACAAGTTCGTTCACACGCTTGCCAGCCGGAATACATTTGGGATAACGGATAACAAATGGCATACGTGCCGATTCTTCATAAAACATCCGTTTGTCATAAAATCCATGCTCTCCTAAAAAGTATCCCTGATCGGCAACATAGACAACAATAGTATTATCTGCAATCCCCATTTCGTCTAGAGCATCCAACAGTTTTCCAATATTATCATCTACCGTAGCAGCGCAGCGTAAATAATCTCGGATCAGTTTTTGATAAATAGCTTTTCTTGCAGCAATCCGGCTCATTCCTTTTGTCGTAAAAGGAAGTTCCGGATAACGACACCACCATTTATCTGGATCAGCCGAAGCCACCTCCCAATTGTGTCCGATAGTTTCCAGTTTTTGTCCGACGAAAGTACGTCCGTTGGTTTCAGGCCCCCAGTCTAACAAATTCTCTGGTTCAGGAAACACTACGCCATCATATAAATGTCGCATACGTTCCGGGAAATCATAAGGCTCATGTGTGGCCTTAAAATGACAACACATCAAAAAAGACCGACTTTTATCCTGAGCTTTCATCCATCTGATAGCTTTTTCTGTTACAATATCAGTGGAAAAACCATGTATACGCTCTCCAAAATTACGCTGTCCCGACCAAGGATCATCACTATTCTTGAAAGTAGGATCACGATATTCTCCCTGATCATGAAATACAGAATAATAATCAAAACCCTGAGGTTGTGATTTCAAATGCCACTTTCCTACCAGTCCGGTGTGATATCCAGCCTTCTGTAATTCTTTCGCAAAAGTAGGCAAGGAACATCCAAGGTATCATCTAATGTATATACCCCATTGCAATGACTATACCTTCCTGTTAATATAGCAGCACGACTCGGTGTAGATATAGAGTTTGTACAGAAACAATTATCCAAGACTGCCCCTTCATCAGCAAGCCGACGAATATTCTCTGTCTGGGCATATTCTGATAAAATACCACCATAAATACCCCAAGTTTGAGAAGTATGGTCGTCACTTAAAATAAATAATATATTCGGACGTTCATCTTTTGCTTCGCCAGCAGCCCGTAAGACTAATGTACTACCAGCCAACACCCCTGTCAGTAAATATTTCCAGTTCATCATATCTAACAGCTTTAACTTATCACAGCAAATTCTCACTCGAAAACATATAAGTTAATTAACTCATCCCAAGTAAGTTTATGTCCATCTTTCCACCACAAAGGTTGAGTCAAGTCACAAAAATCATGATTCTCTACCATTTGATTCATCAACAAATCATGAAGTTCATTCTTCTTTTCAGTTAACTCATCAGCCAGATTTACCAGTTCTCCCGGATCCTTCTGCAAATTGAACAACTGTTCGGTTATCTTACCTTCCACATTATAAATAATATACTTATAATCACCAGAAACTACAGCTCGCTGCTGATTGGAATAAGCAAGAAAAAACTGTTCACGTATCTGTTCCTGTTTTCCTTCTATAACCGGTTTCAACGACTTGCCAGTAACGGATACAGGTACGTCCAATCCCATCAAATCACACAAGGTAGGATAAAGATCATACAAATAGCACAAAGCATCTGAACGTTTACCTGACGACAAACCATCCGGAGTGATAATAGCCATCGGTACTCCAACGCTATGCTCATACAGACTTTGTTTACCGATTAGTCCATTCTGCCCATAGCCAGTCCATTATCTGATGCAAATACAATAATCGTATTATCCATATTTCCACTTTCTTCCAAAGCATCGACAACTCTTCCAATCTGTAAATCAACCTCACTTACCATTCCATAATATAAAGACAATTCTTTCTTCAACTGCTCAGGAGTACGGGGACAGGTAACAATTGTTCATCCCGAATATTTAATTCTCCATTATCAAACGGATGCTCTGGCAGAAAATTATCTGGAACAGAAAGTTCCGCCGGACAATATTTCTTTCCATAATCAGGCAGAATATTTCGCGGATCATGAGGAGAAGTGAAAGAAACAAATGCCATAAACGGCTGATTATTATGTTCCGTAGTCTTCAGAAAATTTATGGCTGCATCAGCATACATTTTCGAAGAAAAGTTTTGTCCTACAAAAGGCGGCTCATCATATTTTCCAGTCGGGTCAAAATGATGTAAGCGAGGAGCACAATGTCCATTTTCTTCATAAGGATGCATTCCTCCGAAAAAGATATTATCTCCTTCGGTAAAGGAACGAGCAAACGAAGCATGGTCTGAATGCCATTTCCCCGTAGCAAATGTCCGGTAACCATTGTTTTTCAAATGCTCAGGCAATGTGATTTGCGAAACAGGTATCTTCATTCCATCACTCTGCACTTCGAACACTCCCCTTCCGGTAAGTAACATAGCACGACTAGGCATGGATAAAGCTCCACACAAAGCTCCATTGGTATAGGTTCTTGTAAACGCCATACCTTCATTAATCAGTCTATCGATATTCGGAGTATAGGTATCTCTGTTCCCCAATGCAGCAATGGCATCAGCCTGCATATCATCGACTAAAATAAACAACACATTTGGTTTTACAGCCTCTCTCTGGCATCCGCTTAACGCTACAGCAACCATGGAAGCAGAAATAAGTTTCTTAATATTCATCATAATATTTCTGTCTTTAATAAATGCCTATTTCATCTATAGCAGTTCAAAGTCATCTCCATCATCTAAAACAGGAAAACGTTTTCTGAAGCTGTCCAACGGTTCACGGGCAAACAATGCTCCTGCTACCTCTTCTTTACCGTCAGTGCACGCAACCAATATCTTACCATAAGGACTGATTATCATACTTCCACCATCGTACAGACATTGCGGATCATTTCCTACCCGATTCACTCCTATTACATAACACTGGTTTTCAAGTGCCCGAGCTTTCAGCAGTATATTCCATACCTCCCGACGACTGGCAGGCCAGTTGGCTACATATATAACCGCATCATAATCATTCCGGCAACGCGACCATACAGGAAAGCGTAAATCGTAACATATTTGTAAAAGAAAGCGAAAACCTTTATAAGAAACAATCACTCTTTCATCTCCCGAAGTGTATTGCTTATCTTCACCCCCAAAACCAAACAAATGCCGCTTATCATAATGATACACCGTACCATCAGGACATACAAAATAGAAACGGTTGTAAAATTTCCCTGCCTCTCTAACCGAAAGACTTCCGGCTATAGCACACTGACGCAAAGCAGCAATCCGGCACATCCATTGCAAAGTTTCTCCTCCTTCATCCTCGGCTATTTCCATCGGATTCATACTGAAGCCGGTAGAAAACATTTCTGGTAAAACAAATAAATCCGTATCACAATGCTTTTCTATCAGCTGTTCTACAGCCATACGGTTTACTTTCGCCTCCTCCCAAACTATATCTGTCTGTAAGACTGTCACCTTTATAAATGATGTTTGTTTATTCATTTCCATATCCGTTTCCATAAATTCAGTACGCCCAAAGGTAATAAAAGTAGCCTGATTTAGATGTTGTTTACAAAAACTTTGTTATTTTTGTAGCGAAATTGAGTTAATGTATCAACAAATGAACGTATTAGAACTAAGTGAACAGGAGATTATCAGACGTAACAGTCTGAATGAAATGAGAGCGATGGGCATCGATCCGTACCCTGCTGCCGAGTATGTAACCAATGCATTTTCGACTGATATAAAAGCCGAATTTAAGGATGACGAGGCAGAACCGCGCAAAGTATCTGTTGCAGGACGTATCATGTCACGCCGTGTTATGGGTAAGGCTTCTTTCGTTGAGTTACAAGACTCTAAAGGTCGTATTCAGATATACATTACCCGCGATGATATATGCCCTGATGAAAACAAGGATTTATACAATGTAGTATTCAAACGTCTGCTCGACCTGGGTGATTTTATCGGCATTGAAGGTTTCGTATTCCGTACTCAGATGGGTGAAATTTCTATCCATGCACAGAAACTGACTGTTTTGTCAAAATCTATCCGCCCGCTTCCTATCGTAAAATATAAAGATGGTGTAGCTTACGATAAATTCGATGATCCAGAACTCCGTTACCGCCAGCGCTACGTAGACCTGGTAGTAAACGATGGAGTAAAAGATATATTCCTGAAACGCAATAAGGTATATAACTCTATGCGTGAGTATTTCAATTCGAAAGGATACATCGAAGTTGAAACTCCTATCCTGCAATCTATCGCCGGAGGAGCTGCGGCACGTCCGTTCATTACTCACCATAATGCACTTGATATTCCTTTGTATATGCGTATTGCCAGCGAACTTTACCTGAAACGTCTGATCGTAGGTGGATTTGAAGGTGTATACGAAATCGGAAAGAACTTCCGTAATGAAGGTATGGACCGTACTCATAACCCAGAATTCACTTGTATGGAAATTTACGTAGCCTACAAGGATTACAACTGGATGATGAAGTTTACTGAAAATATGATCGAAAAGATCTGTATGGATGTAAACGGTACAACAGAAGTTAAGGTAGGTGATAACATAATCAACTTCAAGGCTCCGTTCAAGCGTGTTACCATGCTCGATTCAATCAAAGAATTTACAGGATACGACCTCACCGGAATGAATGAAGAACAGATCCGCGAAGTCTGCCAGAAACTGAACATGGAGATAGACGATACAATGGGAAAAGGCAAGCTGATAGACGAAATCTTCGGCGAATTCTGCGAAGGAAATTATATCCAGCCTACTTTCATCACTGATTACCCTATCGAAATGTCACCGCTGACTAAACGTCATCGCAACAATCCGGATCTGACTGAACGTTTCGAGTTGATGGTTAACGGAAAAGAACTTTGTAACGCATATTCAGAACTTAACGACCCGATCGACCAGCTTGAACGTTTCGAAGAGCAGATGCGTCTGAGCGAAAAGGGTGACGACGAGGCTATGATTATCGACAAAGACTTTGTTCGCGCACTGGAATACGGTATGCCTCCTACTTCTGGTATGGGAATCGGTATGGACCGTCTGGTCATGCTGATGACAGGACAAAGCACTATTCAGGAAGTATTGTTCTTCCCGCAGATGCGTCCGGAAAAGGTTATCCCGAAAGACGCTCCTGCTAAGTTCATGGAACTGGGTATTGCCGAAGAATGGGTTCCGGTGATTCAGAAAGCCGGTTACAACTTGGTTTCAGACATGAAAGATGTTAATCCGCAAAAATTACATCAGGACATCTGCGGAGTGAATAAAAAATATAAATTAGAATTGAAGAATCCTAGCGTCGACGAAGTAGCTGGCTGGATACAGAAAATAGGCTAAAATGAAACTCCCCGGGAAAATAGCAATCATGGGTGGAGGAAGCTGGGCAACGGCAATAGCCAAAATTATATTGTCCCAGGCCGACTCGATAAACTGGTATATGCGCCGCGACGACCGAATTGAAGAATTTCGGCGTCTGGGGCATAATCCGGCTTACCTGACTAGTGTGCGCTTCGACATGAGGTGCATCAACTTTTCATCAGATATAAATAAGGTAGTAAAGGAATCGGATACACTAATATTCGTAACTCCTTCGCCATATCTGAAAAGCCACCTTAAAAAGCTAAAGACAAAACTCAAGGATAAATTCATTGTGACGGCAATCAAGGGAATTGTTCCCGATGAAAACTTGATTGTGTCCGACTACTTTCATAAAATGTACGATGTTCCAGAAGAGAACATTGCTGTACTGGCTGGTCCATGTCATGCAGAAGAAGTGGCATTGGAACGCTTGTCTTATCTGACCGTCGGATGTAAAGACATTGAAAAAGCGAAGATGTTTGCCCGACAGCTTTCGGGACACTATATCAAGACATCGGTCAATACCGATGTAGCAGGTATAGAATATGCATCTGTTTTGAAGAATGTGTATGCCATAGCTGCCGGAATATGCAGCGGCCTGAAATACGGAGACAACTTTCAGGCAGTACTGGTTTCGAATGCTCTTCAGGAAATGAACCGTTTTCTCGATACAGTACATCCGGTAGACCGGTGTACAAACGATTCGGCCTACTTGGGCGACCTGTTGGTTACATCATATTCCAACTTCAGCCGTAACCGTGTATTCGGAACAATGATAGGAAAAGGATATTCGGTAAAAAGCGCACAGATAGAAATGGAAATGATAGCCGAAGCTATTACGGCACCAAATGTATCAAGGAACTGAACAAGCATCTGCACGTCAATATGCCGATAGTAGACGCCGTTTACAACATTTTGTATGAACGGATTTCTCCAATGATTGAAATCAAATTACTGACTGATTCATTCAGATAATAAAGAAGAATATTTATGGAAAATATTAAACTTGAAATCAACAAGTCTTTAGGTTTTATTTCCAAAGACAAACTAGCTGCTTACGAACCTAAGGTAAGAGCATGTATGGAAACATTGGAAAAAGGTACAGGACTGGGAAACGACTTCCTGGGCTGGTTACATTTGCCTTCTTCCATTACTAAAGAACATCTGGACGACTTAAAAGCTACAGCACAGGTTCTGCGCGAAAACTGTGAAGTTGTAGTTGTTGCTGGTATCGGCGGAAGCTATCTGGGTGCCCGCGCCGTTATCGAAGCTATGTCCAACAGCTTCTTGTGGTTGCAAGAAAAGAAAGCAGGACAGCCTACTATCATCTTTGCCGGACACAACATTGGTGAAGATTACTTGTACGAGCTGACTTCCTTCCTGAAAGACAAGAAATTCGGTGTAATCAATATCTCTAAATCAGGTACTACTACTGAAACAGCTTTGGCTTTCCGCCTGCTGAAAAAACAATGCGAAGACCAGCGCGGCAAAGAAATGGCACGTAAGGTTATCGTTGCCGTAACTGATGCAAAGAAAGGTGCTGCTCGTGTAACTGCTGACAAAGAAGGCTACAAATCATTCATTATTCCTGATAATGTAGGTGGTCGTTTCTCTGTTCTGACTCCAGTAGGATTATTGCCTATCGCTGTAGCAGGTATCGATATCGACCAGTTGGTAGAAGGTGCGCGCAAGATGGAAGAAGTTTGTGCTAACCAGAATATGATGGAAAATCCTGCCGCTCTTTATGCAGCAACTCGTAACGAACTGTATCAGAACGGAAAGAAGATTGAAATTCTGGTAAACTTCCAGCCTAAGTTGCATTATTTCATGGAATGGTGGAAACAGCTTTACGGAGAATCTGAAGGTAAAGATCACAAAGGTATCTATCCTAGCTCTGTAGACTTCTCTACTGACCTGCACTCTATGGGACAATGGATTCAGGAAGGCGAACGTACCATCTATGAAACAGTGATTTCTGTTGAAACTCCTAACCACGAACTTCATGTACCTTCAGACGAAGAAAATCTAGACGGCTTGAACTTCCTGGCAGGAAAACGCGTAGATGAAGTCAATAAAATGGCAGAACTTGGAACTCAGCTGGCACACGTTGACGGTGGAGTACCTAACATGCGCGTAAGTGTTCCAAAACTGAACGAATACTATTTGGGACAATTGATTTATTTCTTCGAAAAAGCTTGCGGTATCAGCGGCTATCTGCTTGAAATTAATCCGTTCAACCAGCCAGGTGTAGAAGCTTACAAGAAAAACATGTTTGCTTTGTTGAATAAACCTGGATATGAAGAAGAAACTAAGGCTATTCAAGCTCGTTTAAAATAAAAATTAAACAATAAAAAATGAATAATGATAAGTGGAAAGCGGTAACCAGTATCAATACCGCTCTTCATTTATCATTATTCATTTTTTCATTATTTACACATATGTAGTTTATTCTTAAACTGAAAAAGATGTTCCAACAAGCAATAGAAAATTATCTCACAACCCATCATTTTGATAAACTGAACCTGAAAGCTGTATTGTTTGATATGGACGGTGTATTATTCGATTCCATGAAAAATCATGCAGCAGCCTGGCACGAAGCCATGAAGCAGTACGGTATGCATCTGAGTCCGGAAGAAGCATATATGCACGAAGGACGTACAGGGGCATCAACAATCAATATAGTAAGTACCCGACAGCGTCATAGAGAAGCAACCGAAGAGGAAATAAAAGAAATCTATCAGACTAAAAGCGATATTTTCAATTCCCTTCCTAAGGCCGAACGAATGCCGGGAGCACTCGAACTGCTCAATCAGATAAAGGAAGATAATTTGATTCCAGTGGTAGTAACAGGTTCAGGACAGAAATCATTGCTGGAACGCTTGAACAGAAATTTTCCAAATATTTTCAAAGGCGAGCTTATGGTAACAGCTTTCGATGTAAAATATGGAAAACCAAATCCGGAACCTTATCTGATGGGACTTCAGAAAGCCGGTGTCAAAGCCAATGAAGCTATCGTTGTAGAAAATGCTCCTCTCGGAGTACGTGCTGGTGTAGCTGCTGGTATCTTTACAGTAGCTGTAAATACTGGTCCTCTGCCCGATAAAGTCTTACTGGACGAAGGAGCTAATTATCTTTTCCATTCTATGTCAGATTTCAGCAAGAATTGGAAAGATTTTTATCAAGCAATCAAATAAAATCGTATATTTGCAATTGAGCATTTACAAATGCTTATACTAACCCTAACAAATTCAATTGGATATTCGGGAAGGCTGCCTCGTGATGAAGCAGCCTTTTCTATTTTTACTATTGTCAGCTGACAAATTAGTATCTGATATAGTCTCAGAAATATGGAAATATATCTAATTTTGCGCATATTTACAGCAGCAAGTATTACATAAATTAATATGACAAGTTCATTAAAGGCAAAATATCACATTCTGGCTATTCTCACCGTAGCGGTATGGGGAACCACATTCATTTCTACAAAAATTCTGATAAACAACGGATTATCACCTCAGGAAATATTTCTTCTCCGCTTCATTATTGCATATATCGGAATATGGTTTATCTCTCCTCGCAAGATTTTTCAGACAGCATCAAAGACGAACTTACTATGTTTGCTGCCGGACTAACTGGAGGTACATTGTATTTCCTGACCGAAAATACTGCCTTAAAATTTACCCAGACTACTAATGTAGCCTTTATAATATGTGCTACTCCTCTGCTAACTACGGGACTATCACTTCTGACAGATAGAAATAATAAAGTCAGTCACAACTCGCTTCTGGGATCTATAGCAGCACTCATTGGCGTAGCTATACTTATATTCAATGGCAGCGTGATTCTGAAACTCTCCCCCATCGGAGACTTTCTGACACTGGCAGCTGCATTATCCTGGGCCTTTTACAGTCTTATAATCAATAAACTCTCGAAGAAATACCGCTCTATATTCATTACCCGCAAAATATTTTTCTATGGAACTTTAGGAATACTTCCAGCTTTCATCATCCATCCTTTTTCTTTTCCACTGGAGGGATTTCTCCGTCCTGAAGTATTCATCAACCTTCTATTCCTTAGTCTTCTAGCTTCATTGGTCTGCTTTGTTGTATGGAATATGGTATTGATGCATCTCGGTACGATAATGTCATCAAACTATTTATATCTCAATCCATTGTTTACTACCTTAGCAGCCTTTGTCGTATTAAACGAGACGTTGACTATTTATGCCTTCATCGGTGTATTACTGGTTATGCTGGGAGTATTTTTATCTACAAGGAACAAATAAAAGAGAAGCTTTTACAGATATTTCCAACAGAAATCTGTTTGTCACTTAATTGCGGAAAATAAATTCATTCAGAAAATTTCCTGAATTCCCCAAATGGACAATCCATTATAATTTAAGAAAAGATTGCTTTCTCTGACAGAAAGCAAGCGTCGTAAAAAAAGAAAAGATTCTGATAATCAGAATCTTTTCAAACTACATTAGTACACCCATGGGGAGTCGAACCCCAATCGATGGAACCGGAATCCATTATTCTATCCATTGAACTATGGGTGCATATTTTCTAAAACCATGGCAAAAATACAATTATTCTGTATTTCGTCCTAATATTCGAGAAAAAAAATAAGAGAGGAATAAAACTTTTACACACAACAAATTACCATTTATCAATAAAAACAAAGATAATCATCACACAATGATAATATTTCAAACAAATACATTGCATTTTTACAAAATATAATTATCTTTGCCTACATATTTAAATACAGAAAATTAAAAAGACATGAGTTACCTAATAAAACCTACCAACTATCAACCTTTGCTTGACATGAAGCAAACCGAGTTGGGCATAAAACAAATAAAAGAATTTTTCCAGCAAAACCTGTCTTCTGAACTGCGTTTACGCCGTGTTACGGCACCGCTTTTTGTTCTGACCGGTATGGGAATGATGATGATTTGAATGGAATAGAGCGCCCTGTAACCTTCCCTATAAAAGATTTGGGAGAACAACGTGCCGAAGTGGTACACTCGCTGGCCAAATGGAAACGGGTAACTCTTGCCGACTATAATATAGAACCAGGATATGGCATTTATACCGATATGAATGCAATCCGTGCCGATGAAGAACTGGGAAACCTGCATTCGCTTTATGTAGACCAATGGGACTGGGAGCGTGTCATCACTCCAGAACAGCGAACCGTAGATTTCCTGAAGAGTATCGTTACCCGTATTTATTCGGCCATGCGCCGCACTGAATATATGATTTGTGAAGTATATCCTCAAATCAGTTCATTCTTGCCTCACGATGTCCATTTTATTCATTCGCAGGATTTGCTTGATATGTATCCGGACAAAACCCCTAAAGAACGTGAGGATTTGATTACCGAACGATACGGAGCCGTATTTATCATCGGTATCGGTGGCAAACTGAGTGACGGAAATCCACACGACAAACGTGCCCCGGACTACGATGACTATACAACTATTGACCCGAAAACAGGACTTCCGGGACTGAATGGTGACCTGCTCATCTGGAACAGTGTACTTGGAAGAGCAATCGAGCTTTCATCAATGGGTATTCGTGTTGACAAAGCAGCTTTACTAAAACAGCTGGAACTGGCAGGAAAGGAAGAAAGAACTAAACTTACTTCCACAAACGTTTGTTGGAAGGTTCTCTTCCGCTTAGTATCGGAGGGGGTATCGGACAGTCGCGCCTCTGTATGCTGTATTTACGAAAAGCGCATATCGGTGAAATACAAGCTAGCATATGGCCCGAAGAGATGCGTCGGGAATGTGCTGAGCTGGGCATGCAACTTATTTGATGCGAAATACAAATACACTGAATGATTTTCTACCGGAAATATTTCTTTATGAGGTAAAATATTACGACATAAGAAATATTTGCCGTTTTTTAGTTACACCTCCTGCCAACCCTCATAGAAGAATAAAAATTCACTCTTGAAATCCTGAAAAGAATTTGTACAGATTTTCAAAAAATATCGAGAAGAATCAGGTAAAAGAAGGTGATGTTTTTTGCATAATAACATATTTCATTGATTAAAAATCTTTATCCCCTCCACAGATACCTGTAAAGGGAATCAGGCTTCCTGAAAAAGTTCTTCCACACAATACTATATTTATATCTTTTTTACTACATTTGTCTGATTTAGCAGCAACAAAGCAACGCATTTTCACTTATATACAATAAAATTTTCAGACAATATGAATGTACAGATAGAAGAATCATGGAAGCAAGTGCTGACTCCTGAATTTGATAAAGACTATTTTATCCGCCTGACGGAATTTGTTCGCCGGGAATATCAGACTACGACCGTATATCCTCCGGGAAAATTGATATTCAATGCTTTCAATCTCTGCCCTTACAACAAAGTAAAAGTAGTTATCATCGGTCAGGACCCATACCACGGTCCCGGACAAGCACATGGCCTCTGTTTCTCTGTAAACGACGGTATTCCTTTTCCTCCGTCGCTGCAAAATATTTTCAAGGAAATACATGATGACTTAGGTACTCCCATACCAACAACTGGAAATCTTACCCGCTGGGCAGAACAAGGTGTCTTGCTGCTCAATGCCACACTGACTGTCCGTGCTCATCAGGCAGGCTCACACCAACGTCAAGGTTGGGAGGAATTACGGATGCAGCAATCCGAGCTTTAGCTGAAAACCGGGAACATCTGGTATTTATTTTATGGGGAGCATATGCACAAAAGAAAGGGGCTTTTATAGACCGCAACAAGCATTTGGTTCTGACATCTGTACACCCTTCGCCGCTTTCTGCCTACCACGGCTTTTTTCGGAAACAAACATTTCAGCCGCGCAAACGAATATCTGATTCAGCATGGCGAAAGAACCAAATCAA
>ENA-OQHA01000355-OQHA01000355.1-human-gut-metagenome-genome-assembly--contig:-NODE-355-length-23731-cov-2.952423_pt1 | contig 23731 bp, 22 predicted proteins | sample MGYA00242558_ERZ504707 | MGnify/ENA primary metagenome ERZ504707 (study PRJEB26092, sample SAMD00036197) | human gut metagenome | host: Homo sapiens | study: EMG produced TPA metagenomics assembly of...
GTTACAGTAGGAGAAAATGCTGTAGTTGGAGCGGCTAGCGTTGTTACCCATGATGTTGAATCGAATACTATAGTTGCAGGAAATCCAGCAAAGTTGCTTCGACGGATTTGACCTTCTGTTATTGTAAAGTAAAATTTATTTTAAACTGATTTTGAGCCCTGTAACAAAGTTGTTGCGGGGCTTTATTATGAAAATCTGTCGTCGTGTTTCTAAAAATAACAGCAAGAGTTGTATTGGTTATATATAAAGCGATGATGTTGCGGCAGAAGGATATTTTAAAAGGACAGTCTGATTTTAATGAATATTATGAGGAGTGTCTGTACAAGTTGACAGATTTAGATTACTTTTGTACACGAAACTAAATTATACTTGTTAAAACATTATTTCCTATGAAAAACACCTTATTCCATTTATTGCATGCAGTCCGTTTATTCCGGTATCTATTTATTCACAAATATCTCAGCATCCTAACATTATTATGTTTCTGGTTGATGATATGGGGTGGCAGGACACTTCTGTTCCTTTTTATAATAACGAACTTACGTCACTGAATAAACGATTTATTACACCCAATATGGAACGAATGGCACAAATGGGTGTCCGTTTTACGGATGCATATGCATGTGCGATTTCTTCACCTACGCGATGTAGTCTGATGTCGGGAATGAATGCGTCACGGCATAGAGTAACAAACTGGACATTGGAACTCGATCAGAAGACCGATGCAAAGAGTGATGTAATTGATCTTCCTGAATGGAATTATAATGGTATTCAGCCTGCATCAGAGGAAAAGGAAATAAATAATTCTACGGCTATTACTTCACTTCCTCAAGTGCTCAAGGAAAACGGATACAGAACTATCCATTGTGGAAAAGCTCATTTTGGTGCAAGAACTACGCCGGGAGCAGACCCTATAAATATGGGTTTTGATGTAAATATAGCAGGAGGAGCAAACGGTGCTCCGGGAAGTTATTTGGGGACAAAAAATTTTGGTGAGGGATCCCGCTTTGCAGTGCAAGGACTGGAAAAGTATTACGGACAAGATATATTCATTACCGAGGCACTGACAAGAGAAGCTATAACAGAAATGGAAAAGTCTGTGAAAATGGATAAACCTTTTTATCTGTATATGTCGCACTATGCAGTTCATACTCCGTATGACGATGATAAACGTTTCAGTCAGAAATATCGTGGACGTTACGATGAACAGCTCAAGATGGATTGAATGAAAATGAAGCCAAATATGCGGCATTGGTAGAGGGTATGGATAAGAGTCTGGGAGATATTCTGGATTATTTGCAGAAGAATCCGGAAGTTGCTCAGAATACGATTTTACTGTTTATGTCCGACAATGGAGGACAGGGATTGAATAATGTCCGTCAGGGAGTAGCAAACAGAGACCAGAATTACCCTGCACGCGGTGGAAAAGGATCTGCATTTATGGGAGGAGTTCGTGAACCTATGATGGTGTACTGGCCGGGAGTTACCAAGCCAAATACAGAATGCAGCCAGCGAGTTATTATCGAAGACTTTTATCCTACAATACTCGATATGGCAGGAGTAAAGAAATATACCACTCATCAGGTTATAGACGGTGTGAGTTTTGCGGATGTACTTAAATCTCCGGAAAAAACAAAAGACAGAGTATTGATATGGCATTTCCCTAACTTATGGGGCGAATCTCAGAATAAAGAAGAAGGATACGGTGCTTATTCTGCTATTTTGAAAGGAGACTATCACCTCATTTATACATGGGAAACACGTCAGCTCCGACTGTATGATGTGAAAAAGGATATAGGTGAACAGAATGATCTGTCACAGACGATGCCAGATAAAGTGAAGGAGTTGGCTGCTGAACTGTCTGATTATTTGAGGGAAAGAGATGCACAAAGACCGTCGTTAAAGTCAACGGGAGAAGTGATTCCGTTCCCGGATGAGCAATAACTGTGTATATTGGCTTAATATTGTTTGGAAAGATCTCTCTATTGCAGGTGTTTGTCATATTAGGATACAAGACTGAAATAGAGAGATTTTTTCATATAAAGGATTTAACTTGTAAGAGTTTTAGGACTGTTAAGTTCAGTATCGGCTCTTCAATCTGTCTGAATGGAATTTACTCAGCTATGCTTGGAGCTGTGTTTGGTGAGAAATATGATAGTTTCTCGTATCTCAGGAAATATGTTTTTTAAGAGGCTGAAAAATGATAAAGCCGAACTGTTTTCCCAACAGCCCGACTTCCATCAAACATCCAATAAAAAAATTAGAGTTCGTTTTTGGTTATTTTATCTTATGAATAACAGCTCTCTATATTTAGGTAGTGTCCACATCTGATCGTCGACAATTAATTCAAGTTTATCGATGTGGTAACGAATCTGTTCCAGCATTGGCGAAATATTGTCGTGGTAAGCGATTGCTTTTTCGCGCTCATCGGCAATTTTGTTTGCTACTTTGCGAGCTTCTACCATTGCATCTACATGCTCTTTAATGTAAATGGTATGTTCGGAAATCTTACGGATAATTGCCAGATTTTCCGATGATAGATGTTCAGCTTCTTCGGCAGGGAACAGTCCTTTCATTTTATAAACGTTATCCAGCAGTTTGGTCTGATATTCAGTAGCGATAGGTACGATGTGGTTCATGACCAGATCGCCCAATACACGTGCTTCTATCTGGATTTTCTTCGTGTAAGTTTCCCATTTTACCTCATTACGAGCTTCCAGCTCTTTCTGAGTCATGACTCCGGTTGATTCAAACATCTTGATGCTTTCCGGAGTAAGGTAACGGTCGAAGATAAGCGGGCAGCTGGTTTCACAATCCAGTCCGCGGCGGGCTGCTTCTTCTTTCCATTCGTCGCTGTATCCGTTACCGTCGAAGCGGATAGGCTTGCATAGTTTGATGTATTTGCGGATAACCTGAATGATAGCAGAAACTTTCGGTTCTCCCTTTTCCATGAGCTCATCTACGTCTTTCTTGAATTCGATGAGCTGTTCAGCCACCGCAGTATTCAGGGCAATCATTGCACTGGCACAGTTGGCCTCCGATCCTACCGCACGGAACTCAAAACGGTTTCCTGTGAAGGCGAAAGGAGAGGTACGGTTACGGTCTGTATTGTCAATCAGCAATTCCGGAATCTGCGGAATGTCGAGTTTCATGCCATGTTTTCCGCCCAGTGAAATCAATTCGTCGGTAGAACTGTCTTCCATGTGATCCAGCACTTTGCTCAGTTGTCTTCCGAGGAATGAAGAAATAATTGCGGGGGGTGCGTTCGTTTGGCTCCCAGACGGTGAGCGTTGGTTGCACTCATGATAGATGCTTTTAGCAGACCATTGTGGCGGTATACAGCCATCAGGGTGTTGACTACGAATGTGATAAAGCGCAGGTTTTCTTCTGCTGTTTTTCCCGGAGCCATCAGCAGGATACCGGTATCTGTTCCCAGTGACCAGTTGTTGTGCTTACCCGAACCGTTTACTCCTTTGAATGGTTTTTCGTGCAATAAGACACGGAACCCGTGTGTACGTGCCACTTTTCTCATAAGCGACATGATAAGCATGTTATGGTCTACTGCCAGGTTACATTCTTCGAATATCGGAGCAAGTTCAAACTGGTTAGGTGCTACCTCATTGTGACGTGTCTTGACCGGAATACCCAATTCCAAAGCCTGAATTTCCAGATCTTTCATGAAAGCAGCCACACGGGTAGGGATAGCACCGAAATAATGGTCTTCCAGCTGCTGGTTTTTAGATGCCTCGTGTCCCATCAGAGTACGACCCGTCAGAAGCAAGTCTGGACGTGCTGCATACAGACCTTCGTCCACCAAGAAGTATTCTTGTTCCCATCCCAGGTAAGCAACTACTTTCTTGACATCCGGGTTGAAATAATGGCAGACATCTACGGCAGCCTTGTTGACTGCTCTCAGTGCTTTCAGCAACGGAGTTTTATAGTCGAGTGATTCTCCGGTGTATGCAATGAATACGGTAGGAATACACAATGTATCATCCACAACAAATACTGGTGATGAAGGATCCCATGCACTGTAACCACGTGCTTCGAATGTATTTCGGATACCTCCGTTAGGGAATGAAGAGGCGTCCGGTTCTTGCTGAACAAGTAATTTTCCTGAAAATTCTTCCATCATGCCACCTTTGCCGTCGTGTTCCACGAAAGCATCGTGCTTTTCGGCAGTACCTTCTGTCAATGGCTGAAACCAGTGAGTATAGTGTGTAGCTCCCAGTTCCATAGCCCATCTTTTCATACCTTCTGCTACTTTGTCGGCGATGTCGCGGTCGAGTGCAACACCGTTATCCATGGCATCTACCAGCTTGCTGTAAACAGGAGTAGGCAGATACTTGAACATCTTTTCGCGGTTGAAAACATACTTTGCGAAGTATTCGCTTGGTCGTTCTGACGGAGCCGTTACTTCTAAAGGTTTTGTCTGGAAAGCTTTTTCTACAACTCTAAATCTTAACTTTGACATAATACCTTGATTTTAATTAATTTATTAATAAGATGTTTGATTTATTCATTTTTAATGACTGTAAGCTGATTCTCCATGTTCGTAGATATCGAGTCCTTCTTCTTCTACTCTTTTATCTACACGGATACCAACCAGACGGTCAGTTATTTTAAATAATATATAGGTCATTACAGCACTGAATACGATTGATATGACTGTTGCTATGATTTGTATCCACAACTGATGCCAGTCACCGTACAAGGCTCCTTTTACTCCACCTTCTCCGGAGATGAACTGAGTGGCAAATACACCGGTAAGAATGGATCCTACTATACCTCCGATGCCATGTACTCCGAAAGCATCCAGTGTGTCATCATATTTGAATCTGGGTTTGATGACTGCTACCATGTAGAAACAGATAAGCGGGGTAATTAAGCCGATAAAGAAAGCTCCGACGATATCTACAGTTCCGGCTGCCGGAGTGATTGCTACCAGACCTGATACAGCACCGGTACATGCCCCTACGGTTGTCGGCTTTTTATTGTGTATCCAGTCGACTGCCATCCATGTAAGTGCTGCTACGCAAGTGGCCAGATGGGTAACAAGGAATGCGTTAGCTGCTATACCGTCGGCATTCAGTCCACTTCCAGCATTGAATCCGAACCATCCCAGCCATAGAAAAGCTGTTCCTAGGAATACAAATGTGATGTTGTGTGGAGTCATAGGGTGCCCAATCTTGTAGTCACTTCTTTTTCCTGCCATAATGGCCATGACAAGAGCTGAAATACCTGCGTTGATGTGTACTACCGTTCCTCCTGCAAAATCTATTGCACCCATCTGCTGGAGAAATCCTCCTCCCCATACCCAATGTGCCATAGGTATATATACCAGTATGCTCCATAATACGGTGAACAGCAGGAAGCCCGAAAATTTAATGCGCTCGGCAAAAGCTCCTAAAATAAGGGCAGGGGTGATAATTGCGAACATGCACTGGAACAGGACAAATATCAGTTCCGGAATGTTACCGGCGGAAAGACTACCTGTTGTAATGCCATTTAGCAGAACTTTGTCGAATCCTCCTATCAGGAATCCCCAGCGACTGCCGCTTTCCATCAGATCTGTTCCAAAAACAAAACTGTAACCAAAGGCGATCCATATGATAGTGACGGCACATACGATAAGCATACATTGCATAATAATGCTTAGTACATTTTTCTGTCGAACCAATCCTCCGTAAAATAAAGCAATACCGGGAATTGTCATTAGCAGTACGAGTAAGGTGGCAACAATCATCCATGCTGTGTTTCCTGTGTCGAGTATAATGTTTGTATCCATAATTATTCTTGTTTAGTTTTGTATTTTGTATCGTTTCGTTTGTTTATTTCTCCTGTTCTGCATTGTATAATGCTATGTCACCACGCTCTCCGGTTCGGATCCGGATAGAATCTTCTACAGGGATGATAAAAATACGTCCGTCTCCGATTTCTCCCGTGCGGGCAGCTTGCATGACAGCTTGTACTGTCTTTTCTACATTCTTATCGCGTACGACAATTGATATAAGTATTCTTTCTATCGAACTGGTGTCGTATACGATTCCTCGGTAAATGCGACCTTCGCGTGTCTTACCTACTCCTCTTACATCGTAGTAAGAGAACCATTCGATATCAGCTGCCAATAAAGCTTCTTTGACATCTTCAAACCGTGTTCTGCGAATAATTGCCTCAATTTTTTTCATAAGCGTTGTATTTGTATTTTGTAATGTATAAACGTTATCCTGTCTTTTTAACCTTAATATCAAAACTATACCTAAATTTTCTCTCTCTCTTAGAAATTAATGCCAAATACAAAGTAAGCTCCTTCTGTTGCCGGATTCCATATGGCTTTAGCCGATACCGGTAATGAATACGATTCTGTTATATCTAGTGTTTTTGTTGCTGCCAGACTTATATTTGCTATTTCAAAGCCATTAGCTCCAAAGTCATCGCTTCCGGATTTGTTGTAGAAGCTTGTAGCCCATGGAGTAGCTCCCACTTCAGCGCACCAGTCCAAACCTCCCAGCTTGAAAGGAGCGGCTAGGGAAAAATAAGATGAATAAGCTCGTTCTCCTTTCTTGTTAAGTCCGTCATTTCCGGCAAAGTTGGTGTACCAGTTGACTGCTATGAAGTCGAAATCATATCCTATTTGTGCTTCGAACACATGCGATGTATTTCTTGCGCCATAGTGGAAATAACCGGCTCCTCCGTCAAACCAATAATCTGTGATTGAAGCGCTAAAGCCTTTAATGCTATATCCTACTGTCAAATCGAACTCTTTGGTATCATCTTTATCAAATCCTACCGTTCCCCATCCTGATAACCATATTCCTTTGTAGCTGATGGAAGCGGAGGGCTGAATACTGATATTTCCCAAGTCCTGTCCTCGCCAAATATATCCACTGACGATGTCGGCTCCGATATCAGCTTCGATATGTTCTTGTGCCGATAAGGTGCAGGTAGCATTGCTATTATTGCTGCTGCTAGTTTGTGTTGAATCGTTGTTTTCATTGCTTTTGCTTTTTAAATTAGTGTATTTGTATCTATTTGTATTGTGTTTTGTTTATTTTGTGTTTAAATTATATATAATATTTTGTATTTGTTTCTTTTTGTTTTTCTGTATTGCAAAATTATATCTTTTTGCTTTTGTGTGGAACATTGAAGGAGCAAATTGTTTCTTATAAAATCATATATGTTTTATTTTGAAACTAAAATCTTGTATTGTATTTTAAATTGAAACTTAAATTGTTTTATATATGATAAATTGATACAAATATCGTTCTTTATGAATCTTTTTGTATTCGATTTGGATGAAGAGATAACTTAACATTGCTTTTTTCCAGGTATAGATAACTTATTGTTTACAAATAACGTCAGCAGAGGGCATATAATTTTGTACAATTTTAGAAACATCGAGAAGTTCTAGTAAAATATCAGCATATTTTTTAAAACATCAGCATATTTTCGGAGAGAGGTGAGTATACTATTTATAAGCAGGTTTATAGCCATAAAAAAGGCCGTCGTTACCACTTGATAAACAAGAAGTAATCGACGGCCTCCCTTTTTATTTTATTATATTTTATATCCAGTTCTGTAAGCGCTGCATGGCTTCCTGACATTCTTCACGTTGTCCGAAGGCTGTGAGGCGTAAATAGCCTTCACCGCTGGGACCGAAACCAACTCCCGGAGTACTTACGATGTTTACCTCGTATAGTAACTGGTCGAAGAATTTCCATGAAGTCATACCTTCCGGAACTTTCAGCCAGATATATGGAGCATTTATACCTCCGTAAACACTGAATCCTGCTTTTTTCAGACCTTCGCGCATGATACGGGCATTCTCCATGTAATAGTTTATAGTTTCTTTTATCTGTTTCTGCCGTCGGGGGTATAGATTGCTTCTGCGCCGCGCTGGGTAATGTAGCTTGTTCCATTGAATTTTGTACATTGACGGCGGTTCCATAGCGGATTAAGCGGAATACGCTGTCCGTCCAGGCTGGCTGCTGTTACCTCTTTGGGGATGACAGTATACCCGCAACGTACACCGGTGAATCCAGCTGTTTTCGAGAAACTGCGGATTTCGATTGCCACCTTTTTGGCTCCTCGTATTTCGTAGATGGAGTGGGGCACGTTAGGCTCCTGAATGAAGGCTTCGTATGCTGCATCGAAGATAATCAGTGTATCATTCGAGAGTGCATAATCTACCCATTTCTTTAACTGTTCGTGGGTTAGAGTAGTGCCTGTCGGATTGTTAGGATAGCACAGATATATCAGGTCGACTCTGTGCTTAGGCAGCTCGGGTATGAAATTGTTTTCTTCTGTGCATGGAAGGTAAGTTACATTACTCCATTTTCCGTTTTCATCCAGTGTTCCTGAACGTCCGCACATGATGTTACTGTCTACATAAACAGGATATACCGGATCAGTAATTCCCATGCTGTTGTCCCAGCGAAGCAGTTCACCAATGTTGCCGGTATCACTTTTGGCTCCATCGCTGATGAATATTTCCGATGGGCTGAGGCTGATGCCACGTGAGGCAAATCATGTTTGATAATTGCTTCTATCAGAAGTCGTATCCTTGTTCCGGTCCGTATCCGCGGAAAGTCTTGGCGTTTGCCATTTCATCTACGGCACGGTGCATGGCTTCTATGCAGACGGGAGGAAGTGGGCGCGTGACGTCACCTATTCCCAAGCGAATTAAATTTTTCCAGGATGAGTAACTTTAAATGCATTGACTTTTTTAGCAATGTCCGAGAATAAGTAGCTTCCCGGCAGCTTCAGAAAATGTTCGTTTACTAATGCCATAATGTATAATTATATTTCTATTTTACCATCAAATACTTTAGTAGCAGGTCCTGTCATATAAATATGATTATCGCCTGCCCATTCTATTTCAAGTGTTCCTCCATCCATTACGATGGAACTTTTTCTGCCACATCGGTCTGTAAAAGCTGAGGCTACAGCTGTGGCGCATGCTCCTGTACCGCATGCCTGAGTGATTCCAGAGCCTCGTTCCCATACTCTCATCCGGACTTGCTGTCGGTAAGAACCTGAACAAATTCTACATTTACCCGGTCGGGGAACAAAGGATGATGTTCTAGGGCAGGACCTACTTCTTCCAGCTTTATTTTGTTAATCTCGTCAACAAAGATTACCAGATGGGGGTTACCCATTGATACGGCGATGCCTTTGGAGGCGATATAACCTTCACCCAAAGCTACTTCGTGAATATCTGTCGGAATACCCATATCGACCGTTACGCTTTCTACCGTGTTTTTATCGTTGAGGTGCAGGTGTAAAATTTTGATGCCCGACAATGTTTCGAGCTGGATGTCTGTCTTGTTGGTAAGACCTTCTTCGTATAAATATTTGCCGATGCAACGGCTGGCGTTTCCGCACATGCGAGCTTCGGAGCCGTCGGCATTGAATATACGCATTTTAAAGTCGGCCTGATCTGAAGGGCAGATAAGAACCAGTCCGTCGGAACCAATACCTGTATGGTAGCGGCTCCATTCGACTGACAGTTCTTCCGGATTATCTATCGGATAGCGCAGGGTGTTGACATAAATATAGTCATTTCCTGCGCCATGCATTTTTGTAAATTCAATTTCCATATCAGTTTATTGTTGGTTGAATGGCAATGCAGTATTATTGCTTTTTTAGTAAGCAGCCTCGTGTACTCCGGCTACTGCGCGGCCACTCGGATCGTTCAGGTTTTTGAAACTTGCGTCCCATGCCAGTGCTTCGGCTGTAGAACATGCGACACTTGGTACACTCGGTACGCTTTTGGCTGCCGACGCACTGGGGAAGTGTTCTTCGAAAATACAACGGTAGTAATATTCTTCTTTGTTCTGTGGCGGATTGATCGGGAAACGTTCTGCTGCATGTTGCATTTCCTCGTCGCTGACAGCGGCTGCTGTAATTGCTTTCAGGGTGTCAATCCACGAATATCCCACTCCGTCGGAGAACTGCTCTTTCTGTCGCCATGCTACACTCTCTGGCAGAAGAGAAGCAAAGGCATCACGTACGATACGTTTTTCGATGGTATGTCCCGGACACATTTTTACAGCCGGGTTCAGGCGCATGGCTACATCCAGAAACTCTTTGTCGAGGAACGGCACACGACCTTCTACACCCCATGCAGAAAGTGATTTGTTGGCACGCAGGCAGTCGTACAAGTGGAGTTTGGAGAGCTTGCGGACAGTTTCTTCGTGGAAGGCTTCCGCTGTAGGGGCTTTATGGAAGTAAAGGTAACCTCCGAATACTTCATCGGCTCCTTCACCACTTAGTACCATTTTGATACCCATCGACTTGATGACTCGAGCCAGCAGATACATCGGAGTAGAGGCACGGACGGTTGTCACGTCGTATGTTTCGATGTAATATATAACGTCGCGTATGGCATCCAGACCCTCCTGAATCGTATAATTGATCTCATGATGTACAGTACCGATATGTTCGGCTACCAGCCGGGCTTTTTCCAGATCGGGAGCACCTTTCAGACCTACGGCAAAGGAGTGCAGCTGAGGCCACCAGGCAGGAGCTTTCCCATCAGTTCGATACGTTTGTCGGCGTAAATCTTTGCTATGGCGGAAATAACCGAAGAGTCCAGTCCGCCTGACAAAAGCACTCCATAAGGAACATCGCTCATCAGCTGACGGCGTACGGCTGCTTCGAGAGCTGTACGCACCTCGTTTACCTGAGTGGTATATGCTTCTGATTCGGGTAATGAAGTATAACGGTCTTTTACGGCCTGATATTCCATCCAGTCACGTTTGTACCATCGCTCCATTTTACCTTCTCTGCTCCAGTAATAGTGTCCGGGAAGGAACGGTTCATACTCCTCGCAGAATCCTTCCAGAGCTTTCAGTTCACTGGCACAGTATACGGTTCCGTCTGCATCATGTCCTATATATAAAGGTATAACGCCTATCGGGTCACGGGCTATCAGAAATTCATCACGCTCTTCGTCATAGAGGGCAAATGCAAAAATGCCGCTTAAGTCTTCCAGAAAGTGTATGCCTTTTTCCTGATAAAGTGCCAGAATCACTTCGCAGTCACTGCCTGTCTGAAAATTATATTTGCCGGCATACTGCGCACGTATGTCGCGGTGATTATAAATTTCGCCGTTTACGGCAAGTACTTTTTTTCCGTCGCTTGAATAGAGGGGTTGCCCTCCTGATTGCGGATCGACAATGGAAAGACGCTCGTGTGCCAGTATGGCGCTTCCACCGCAGTAAATGCCACTCCAGTCCGGACCGCGGTGGCGTATCTTTTTCGCCATCGACAAGGCTTTCTGCCTGAGTTCTGGCGTTTGCTGTTTGATATTGAAAATGCAGGCTATTCCACACATAATGTTTCTGTTTTAAAATGTTCTTTAATGGCTGCCCTTTTGCAGCATAGCATCAATTTCAGCGGCTGCCCGGCGTCCTGCTGCTATACATTTTACTACCAGGCTCGGACCTGTAGCAGCATCTCCGGCTACTACCGCGTTTTGAGGAAGCTCGGGTAATTGTGGCTTGAGGAATCCCATGGCAAGCAATACTAAATCTGCTTCTATGATTTCTTTTTTGCCAGTAGGACGCATTTGAGGGCGTCCGCCGTCTGCTGCGGGAATCCATTCCACCTCTTCAACTTCTACGCCACATACACGTCCGTCTTCAGTTCCCAGAAAACGGTTTGAAGTAAGACTCCAACGGCGTGTACATCCTTCCTCATGACTTGAACTGGTCTTCAGAACTACGGGCCATTGTGGCCAGGGGTTGCGGGATTATGACCAACAGGAGGTTTAGGCATGATTTCTATCTGGCATACACTGATAGCTCCCTGACGATTGGCTGTTCCGATACAATCGCTTCCTGTATCACCTCCTCCGATTACGAGAACTTTCTTGTTCTTTGCCGTGATACGTTCTTCGTCGCTGAATGTCTGTCCGGCTAGAACTCTGTTTTGCTGTGCCAGTATTTCCATGGCAAAATGAATGCCGCGAAGTTCACGTCCGGGGATGTTCAAGTTGCGTGCCTCTGGTGTTCCTGTACAGATAGCGTATGCGTCAAATCCTTCGGGTAAATGTTCCAAGTCGATTGTTGAGTTTGTCTTGAAGCAAATACCTTCGTCTTCCATAATCTTCAGTCGGCGGTCGATTACTGGTTTATGCAGTTTAAAGTTCGGTATGCCGAAACGTAATAAACCTCCTATATATTCGTCTTTTTCGAATACTGTAACCTGATATCCCCGACGGTTTAATTGATTGGCAGCAGCCAGTCCGGCAGGTCCGGAGCCGATGACAGCAACTTTTAATCCGTTTCTTTTGTATTGTTTTGCTGTAATATATCCTTCTCTGAATGCTGCTTCGATGATAGCAGCTTCGTCTTCTCGGATAGTAACCGGTGAGTCAATACTCAGCTTGAGCACACATGACTTCTCGCATAGTGCGGGGCAGACCCTTCCAGTAAACTCCGGAAAATCGTTTGTACGGGTTAATATTTCATAAGCTTCACGCCATTTACCATTACTTAATGCGTCCTGAAATTCGGGAGGACGGTTGCCCAGCGGGCATGCCCAGTGACAGAAAGGTACACCGCAGTCCATGCAGCGTGATGCCTGCAACTTGCGTTCGCTTGAGTTCAGTGTTTGTTCTACTTCTCCAAAGTCAGAGATGCGTTCGTGGATGGGGCGATAGCCTGCCTCCTGGCGAGGTATATTTAGAAATGCTTTAGGATTTCCCATGTCAATAGTTTTATTAGTTGTTCTTTAGTAATCTCTTTGTACTTCTGCTATTTTCTGCTGAAGCTTTTTCATTTGTTCTTCTGCCAGTACGCGCTTGTATTCGATAGGAGTGACTTGAATAAACTCGTCTACATGTTGCTGCCAGCTATCGAGCAGTGTACGTGCTAACTTGGAACCTGTATATTTCCAGTGAGATTCTATCAGTTCGCGAAGTTCTTTACGTGCAGCAGAGTCTTCCAACAGGCTGAGTTCCACCATTTCCATATTGCAGAAATAATCGAATGTGCGTTCCGGATCCCATACATATGCGATACCGCCACTCATTCCGGCAGCGAAATTTCGTCCGGTATGTCCTAAGACAACAACTCGTCCGCCTGTCATATACTCGCAGCAGTGGTCGCCTACGCCTTCTACTACAGCAATGGCTCCTGAGTTTCTGACAGCAAAGCGCTCACCTACACATCCGTTTATATATACTTCTCCGGTTGTAGCTCCATACATTAGGGTGTTGCCGGCAATTGTATTTTTTGAAGCATCAAAGCAAGATCCCATTGGAGGAAGTACAGCTATACGTCCGCCGCTTAAACCTTTACCGACATAATCGTTTGCTTCACCTTCCAGACGGAAACTGATACCCCGTGTAAGGAATGCGCCGAAACTCTGACCTGCGGAGCCTTTGAATTTGACATTAATAGTTCCATCGGGTAGTCCTTTGTGTCCATATCTGGTGGCAACTTCTCCAGCAAGCATAGTTCCTACTGAACGGTCTGTATTCGAAATGGTATATTCCAATTCTACTTGTTTCCCTTTTTCCAGTGCTTCGTGTGCCGCAGCAATGATTGATCGGTCTTTTACCTCAGAAAGATCGGTAGGATGGTCGGCCGTATGGTGGATATCTGTTCCGTTATCTACCTGATGGAGAATACGGCTGAAGTCTAATCCTCCTATTTTTCCAGCATTATCATGCGGAATAATCTCGATAAGGTCTGTTCTGCCAATAATGTCTTCCAGACGCGTGAAACCCATATCAGCCAGATACTCTCGTACTTCCTGAGCAAGGAATTCGAAGTAATTGATCAGGTAGCGATAGTGTCCGCGGAAATGTTCACGCAATTTTTCGTCTTGGGTAGCGACTCCTACCGGACATAAGTTGGTGTGGCATTTACGCATCATTACACATCCCAACACAATCAGAGCAGCTGTACCAAAAGCGTATTCATCGGCTCCCAGCAATGCCATGCTGATGATGTCACGACCCGTTTTTAATTGTCCGTCTGTTTGCAGGCGAACTTGTCCGCGCAGTCCGTTAAGTACGAGTGTTTGCTGTGTTTCACTCAATCCTATTTCAGGTGGAATACCTGCATATCTCATCGAAGAAGCTGGTGATGCGCCTGTTCCTCCTTCTGCTCCAGAGATAACAATTAAATCAGCTTTGGCTTTCGCTACTCCGGCTGCAATTGTTCCTACACCGCTTTCTGCTACCAGTTTCACACTGATAGTTGCACGTGGATTTACATTTTTCAGATCGAAAATAAGTTGTGCCAAATCTTCGATACTGTAAATGTCATGATGAGGTGGAGGAGAAATGAGGGAAATGCCAGGGATGGAGTGACGTGTACGTGCTATCACTTCATTGACCTTGAATCCTGGTAACTGACCGCCTTCTCCCGGTTTTGCTCCCTGGGCTACTTTGATTTGGATTTCTTCTGCATTGACCAGATATTCAGTTGTGACTCCAAAGCGTCCTGAAGCAATCTGTTTGGTCTTACTGCATAAACTGATGTCTTCATTGTCACTGTCGGAATGATATACGGCGCTGAATCGTGCACTGTCTTCTCCACCTTCTCCGGTATTGCTTCGTGCACCCAGTTTGTTCATGGCAAGTGCCATGGCCTCATGAGCTTCTTTACTGATGGCACCGAATGACATTGCACCGGTTACGAAATGTCTGACAATGTTTTCTACCGGTTCGACAGAGTTTATGTCTATCGGATTACTCCGGAAACTGAAAAAGTCACGAAGGAATACAGGAGCTGACTTCTCGTTTGCTTTTTGTGTGAACTCCTTAAACTTCTTGTAGCTTCCGGTACGAGTGGCCAGTTGTAGCAAACTAATGGTATCAGGGTTCCATGCATGTATTTCACCATCCTTGCGGAAAGAGAATTGTCCGATATTATCGAGCATTGCTTCTGCTTCATCATCGGTGATGGAAACTCCAGCGGTGTGGAATTTCAGATAATCGTTTGCAATGTCTTTCAGACCGGCTCCGCCGATAGTAGAAATACAAGTACCGAAGTATCTTTTCATCATTTCCGAATTCAATCCTACAGCTTCAAAAAGTTTTGCGCCACGATATGATCGGATGGTGCTGATACCCATCTTGCTCATTACCTTATATAGTCCTTTACACAAGGCCTTTATATAGTTCTTTTCGGCTGTATTGTAATCCAGTTGTACGTCGCCTCTCTTTACTAATCCGTCTATTACTGCAAATGCCATATACGGACAGATCGCACTTGCACCGTAGCCTAATAATAAGGCAGCGTGCATTACTTCGCGTGCTTCACCACTTTCAACTATCAGAGCAGTCTGTACACGTTTTTGTACTGATATCAGATGATGGTGTACGGCACTTACAGCAAGTAAGGAGGGAACTGGTGCGTGGCTCTCGTCTATATCCCGATCTGAAAGTACAATGTAATTAGCTCCTCCATCGACTGCTTCTTCTGCTTTCTTGCATAGGTTGTCAATAGCGGCACGCAATCCGTCTTCTCCAGTTTGGGCGTCAAAGACCATTTTTAGCTTTACAGTACTGAAGCCCTTGTATCTGATGTTGCACAATATATCAAGTTGTGTATTTGTCAGTATCGGATGAGGCAGACGTACCATCTTACAATGCAGGGCATCTGGGGTAAGAATGTTCTTTCCTACCGCACCAATGTATTCAGTCAGTGACATTACCAGTCTTCACGAATTGGATCAATCGCTGGATTGGTAACTTGGGCGAACTGCTGTCTGAAATAGTTGAAAAGCAGCTGGGGCTTTTCTGATAAGACGGCAAGCGGGGTGTCATTTCCCATTGAAGCTGTTGGTTCAGCCCCTGTTTTACACATTGGAGTCAGCGTTCTTTCTACGTCTTCACGTGTGAATCCGAAAATACGCAACCGGCGTCCGGCTTCTTTTACTGCATTTTCTACTTTACGTCCGCTCCGCAATGTATCGAGCTCGATACGGTTGGCAGAAAGCCATTCTGAGTAAGGTAGGGCAGAAGCCAGGTTTTCTTTTACTTCATTGTCATAATATATTTTTCCCTCTTGTGTGTCGACAAGTAGAATCTTGCCGGGCTGCAACCTTCCTTTTGCTTCAATCTCGTCGGGATTGAAACTGATTGTTCCTGTCTCGCTTGCCACAACCATTGTGCCACTCTTGGTAACCAGCCAGCGTGCCGGACGGAGTCCGTTACGGTCGAGCATACCTCCGGCATAGCGGCCGTCGCTGAAAAGCAAGGCGGCTGGTCCGTCCCATGGTTCCATTAAGATGGAATGATACTCGTAAAAAGCCTTTAATGCAGGGCTGATAGGGTTTTTGTCATTCGTCGATTCTGGAACCATCATGGCAAGTGCATGAGGTAAACTTAATCCTGACATGACAAAAAATTCCAGTACGTTATCCATCGAAGCACTGTCGCTCATACCTGGTTGTATGATGGGGCGTATTTGTGAAATATCTCCTAGTGCTTCCGATGACAATACGCTTTCTCTGGCTTCCATCCATGCACGATTTCCCCGGATCGTATTTATCTCACCATTGTGTGCCATCATACGGAATGGTTGTGCCAAGCTCCATGTAGGGAAAGTATTGGTACTGAAACGTGAATGTACCAAGCTAGGGCACTGGTAAAATAGGGTTGTGTCAGATCGGCATAATACTCTCGCAACTGAGTGGAAGTAAGCATACCTTTGTATACCATGTTCCGGCTGGAGAGTGATACTATATAGAAGTCTTTGTGTTCGATTCTGTTCTCTATCTTTTCCTTATTATATATAGTTTCTTTTCAAGAAATTGTTCGTCTGCCTCTGCCGTAATAAATATTTGTTTTACATCAGGCTCTGTTGCAAGAGCATCTTTTCCGAGCACATTTGAATTGACAGGAACACTTCGTACGTGCATGAGCGTCATACTTTCGCGTTCTATTTCTTCAATCATTATGCTCATGATAGCTTGTTGAGCCTCTTTATCTTTGGGCATAAAGACTAGTCCGGTTCCATATTTCCCTTTTTCGGGCACAGGGATTCCTTGTAGCAGAATGAATTCATGAGGTATCTGGACCATAATTCCAGCTCCATCCCCCGTTTTATTATCTGCTCCTTCAGCACCGCGATGCTTCATGTTTTCCAATACTCTTAGGGCAGAGTCTATCAAATCGTGCGATTTTGTACCATGTAGGTTGACTATCATACCTACACCACAAGCATCATGTTCATTGGCCGGACTATATAGTCCGCATTGATGTTGCGATATATTTACGCTGTTATTTGATAAAATGTAACCTTTTTCTTTCATTTGCTTTCTTATTTTGTTTTTATATCCGTTTGTTGTTTCTTTGTGTTTGCAAAAATATATATATGCTTTCAAAAAACAAATAAAGATGAAAGAGAGTTTTGATAAAATATATTTTTCTATTACAGTTTCTTATATATGTATTAATTATTGCTATTAAAAATAACAATATATTACTTTATTGCTGTAAAATGTTTTAATTTGATTATTTTGCTTACAGGAAGTATTTTTTACAACATCCCTTATAAAGTAAGTTTTAAGTTATACAATGATATACTTTTCTACTTTTGAAATATTCACCTGCGTGTTTACAGAACATTTTTTACCTTTGCAGTATGTTTAGACAAAAGGTTATTCAATATATAAATGAGAAACACTTGTTTCATCGTAGCGATAAGATACTTGTGGCATTGAGTGGCGGTGCAGACTCCGTTGCTTTGCTGCGTGTGTTGTTGCTGGAAGGATATAATTGCGTTGCGGCACATTGCAATTTTCACTTACGTGGTGAAGAATCTGACCGGGATGAAGAATTTGTTCAGAATTTGTGTCGAGGGCTGGATGTGCCACTTCAGGTTATACATTTTGATACGAACGGATATGCTTCCCGAAAAAGAATTTCTATTGAGATGGCTGCACGCGAACTTAGGTATGAATGGTTCGAACAGGTACGTCTACAGATTGGAGCAAGTGTGATAGCTGTAGCTCATCATCGTGATGACAGTGTAGAAACTTTTCTCTTGAACTTAGTCAGAGGGACAGGTATTAATGGACTTAAGGGAATTGCTGCTGTCAATGGTAAAGTGGTGCGTCCGCTGCTTGACGTCAGCCGTGATGACATATTGGCTTTTCTTGCCGATTTGAAACAAGATTATGTGACCGATAGTACAAATCTGGAAGATGAATATCTGCGTAATAAGCTTCGTCTTAATATTATCCCGTTATTAAAAGAGATAAATCCTTCTGTCTGTGAATCAATAACTGAAACTGCACGCAGACTATCTGATGTGGAGGCTGTGTATCGTAGGTCGATACAAACAGTATGTACAGAAGTAACAGAGAGGGAAGGTAAATTCAGTATTTCCCGAATAATGAAAGCTGTAGCTCCCCTTGCTGTTTTGTTTGAATTACTACATCCTTATGGCTTCAATGCTGTTCAACTGAAGAATATATATCGAAGTTTAGGTACAGAATCAGGTAAATTGTTTTATTCAGAGAATTACGTTTTACTGCGTGACCGCGATTATTTATTTCTGAAAAGAAGAGAAGAATCGAAGGAGGATCAATCTTACACTTTACATCAGGAAATTTGTCAAATAGAAGATGGTTTTGAGGTTTCCCGAAATCCTGAACTTGCCTGTTTGGATGCCGATACTGTAAAAGAACACTTGTGTTGCGCCGGTGGCAGTCGGGGGATAAGTTTGTTCCTTTCGGTATGCATAGTTTCAAAAAAGTGCGTGACTATCTGCGCGATCGTAAATACTCTTTGTTTGAAAAAGAGAACCAGTATGTAGTCTGTTCGGGAGAGAATATTGTATGGCTGGTGAATGAACGTACTGATAATCGTTTTCGTGTAACCGAAAAGACGCAAAGAGTTTTGAAACTTTGGATAGACTAAGGGACAGCCGAACTTAATAAATACCTATAAATAGGGATTGCGTACCCTGTATAGATTGTCTTACTTTGTAAACGAAAATAATGTATGAATTCTATTTTTAATATGTGCGGAACCAAAATATATAAGCCAACCGATAAGATGAGTGACTTGATTTGCGAAAACTATGCTTTGTTGCAAGTCTTAAGTCGTTTTGGTGTATCACTGGGATTCGGAGATAAGTCAGTACAGGAGGTATGCAGCATGAATGGAGTAGATTGTACCACTTTCTTGCTGTCGTAAATTTCTGACTGAAGAAAATAATCGTATGCAGATCACGTGACCGGGCTTTCTGTACCTGCTTTGATGGATTATCTGCAGCGGGCCCATTCGTATTTTCTGGATTTTCAGTTGCCTACCATACGCCGTAAGTTGATTAAGGCTATAGACTTTTCATCTCAAAATGAAGTATCGTTCTGATACTCCAGTTTTTCGATGACTATGTAGGTGAGGTCAGAAAACACATGGAGTATGAAAATGAGAAGGTCTTTACCTACGTACGCGGCTTATTGAATGGTGAACGTTCCGCCCAATATAATATAGGAGTCTTTGCGCGTCATCACGATCAGATAAATGCAAAGCTGACCGAATTGAAAAATATCATCATTAAGTATTATCCGGCCAACGGCGATAATCAGTTGTTGAACGCAACATTGTTCGATATATTTAGTTGTGAAGAAGATTTGGCATCGCATAATCGGGTAGAAGATTACTTGTTTGTCCCTGCCATAATGGAATTGGAAAAGGGGGAAAAATGAAATCTCAGGAAATAATCTTGATAGCTGTGGCAGAAACTTCGGTGATAGTCCGGAGCGGACTGGTTGCGGTGCTGAAGCGCCTGCCTGACATGAATATACAGACTATTGAAGTGACATCGAAAGAGGGACTTCAGCATTGTATGGAAGCACATACACCGAATATTCTGATTGTGAATCCTCAGTTCGAAGGGTGGTTCGATGTGGATGCTTTCAAAGAACATTATCCTCATCTGGAAACAAAGATTGTATCATTGATCTGCACTTTTGTAGATGCCAATCAGTTGAAGGGATACGAAGAAAGCATTAATCTGTTTGATGATGTTGAATCTTTGGAGAAGAAAATCTCTGTACTTATGAATTTTGCAGAAGAAGATGATTCCGATCAGGATACACTAAGTCAGAGAGAAAAAGAAATTATCGGTTGCGTAGTACGGGGGATGATCAATAAGGAAATAGCCGAAAAACTCTATATTTCTGTTCATACCGTAATCACCCACCGACGGAATATTACGCGCAAGCTGCAAATTCATTCAGCGGCCGGACTTACTATTTATGCTATTGTAAATAAGCTGGTGGAACTAAGCGAGGTAAAAATGAAAATATAACGTTCTTATCTGGAATGCTTCTAAAATACCTACAAATAGGTATTGCTGAGATAGGCAAATGACCGTATCTTTGCAGTGTTAGTCATATGAAATTACGTAAAACCACAAAGTAAAAAGTTAGTTATTAGTTGGGTGCACCCTGCGAAGTGATTCGCGGGGTGCACGCGCTTTATCCCTTTGGCTCAATTTTGATACAGTATAGACCGGACATCGCTTACTTTTTTCTTAAAAACCGCATATTTCTTAAACTTTTTCATTTTTCTTTTTTTGTTTATTCGATGATAACGCATACCTTTGTTTATACAGAAACAAAATAGGTAAAATGATGAAAGTAGGATTATTTATTCCCTGCTATATCAATGCCGTTTATCCCGAAGTTGGAGTTGCTTCATATAAGCTCCTTAAAAGTTTGGGGGTAGATGTAGACTATCCGTTAGACCAAACCTGCTGCGGACAGCCTATGGCGAATGCAGGGTTCGAAAATGAATCGAAAGAATTAGCAAAGCGATTCGACCGGTTATTCGAGAGTTATGATTATATAGTTGGACCTTCTGCCAGTTGTGTAGTATTCGTGCGCGATCATTATGGCAATCTGCTGGAAGGAGAAAAACATCGTTGTGCCAGCGAAGGCAAGATATACGATATCTGCGAGTTATCCACGATGTAGTGAAGCCATCTTCTCTTCAGGCTTCGTTTCCTCATAAAGTAAGTATTCAGAACAGTTGTCATGGAGTGCGTCTGATGAAACTCTCTTCTCCCAGTGAACTGAACATACCTTATTATAATAAGCTACGCGATTTGCTGTCGTTGGTAAAGGATATCGAGATCGTAGAACCCGAACGTCCAGACGAATGTTGTGGCTTTGGCGGTATGTTTGCCGTAGAAGAACATGATGTTTCAGGGCAAATGGGTCGTGATAAAGTAAAGCGTCACATGGCGACTGGAGCTGAATATATTGTAGGAGCCGATGGCTCTTGCCTGATGCACCAAAACGGTATTATCTCGCGTGAAAAGCTTCCTATAAAGACCATTCATATTGTTCAAGTATTAGCTGCAGGATTATGAGTACGAAACATTCAAAAGCTGCCGGAAAGTTTCTGGAGAATAAAGAACTGGCAGCATGGCACGATGAAACATTGTGGATGGTTCGTGCCAAGCGTGATAAAGTGAGCAAAGAGGTTCCTGAATGGGAACATTTACGTGATATGGCATCTGCCATAAAGATGTATAGCAACAGCCACCTGGATCAGTTGCTGTTGGAGTTTGAAAAAAATGCCTTGGCCAACGGAGCTTATGTATATTGGGCGAAAGATGCCGATGAATATTGTTCCATTGTCTATAATATATTGAACGGACATCAGGTGAAGCATTTTATCAAAAGCAAATCAATGCTGGCTGAGGAATGTGGACTGAATGAATTTCTTGAGAAGAAAGGTATAGAGGTCGTAGAAAGCGATTTGGGAGAGCGTATTCTTCAGCTGATGCATAAACGTCCGAGTCATATCGTACTTCCTGCTATCCATGTTAAGAAAGAAGAAATCGGAGAGTTGTTCGTCCGCGAGATGGGAACAGAGCCTGGCAATAATGACCAGACCTATCTTACTCATGCTGCCCGTAAAACCTGCGTCGTAAGTTTATCGAAGCCGAAGCTGCTATGACGGGTGCGAATTTTGCTGTCGCTTCAACTGGAGAATGTGTCGTTTGTACCAACGAAGGCAATGCTGATATGGGAACATCACAGCCCAAGCTTCAGATAACGGCGTTTGGCATGGAGAAGATTGTGCCGGACCGTGATGCACTGGGAGTATTTACCCGTCTGCTTGCTCGCTCAGGTACAGGACAGCCTATTACGACTTATACATCTCATTATCGGAAACCTCGTAAAGGAGGAGAGTTGCATATCATCATTGTAGACAATGGCCGAAGCCGTATTTTGGCCGATCAGGAACATGTAAAAGCCTTGAACTGTCTTCGTTGTGGAGCGTGTATGAATACTTGTCCGGTCTATCGTCGTTCGGGAGGTTATTCATATACTTACTTTATCCCTGGTCCTATCGGTATCAATTTGGGTATGCTGAAGGCACCTCTTCATTACTATGACAACGTATCGGCATGTTCGTTGTGCTATTCATGTCAGAACGTGTGTCCTGCAAAGGTAGATTTGGCCGATCAGATTTATCACTGGAGACAGCAGTTGCATACACTGGGGGTAGCCAGCTCTTCCAAGAAACTGATGTCAGGTGGAATGAAATTCCTTATGTCGCGTCCGGCATTGTTCAACTTCGCTTTAAAAAATGCTCCGATTGTAAACTCATTGCCTCGAGGCATGATATACAACGACTTGAATGATTGGGGTAAAGAACGTGAAATACCTGAATTTGCCAAAGAGAGCTTCAATGAAATGTGGAAAAAGAATAAAGTGAAATGAGTATGAGTAGCAGAGAAGACATATTGCAAAGCATACGCCGCAATACCAGAGTGCGTTATGAAAAGCCCGATTTGTCCGCCTTGGAGCATGAAGCTCTTACATACGAAGACAAACTTTCGAAGTTTTGCGAGGTTATAAAACAAGTAGGCGGACAGGCTGTAATACTGAAAGATAAGGAAAATGTCAATGACGTGATAAAGGTTGCATATCCTGATGCCAAACGCATTGCTTCAACAATAAAGGAAATAAAGACAGGAAATACAATACAACCCATTACTTGTAGTACTTTTCATCCGGACGATGTAGAGGAATCGGGAGATCTGGATGGTACTGATGTAGCAATCGTCGATGGACGTATAGGAGTCTGTGAGAATGGAGCAGTATGGTTGACACAAGATGTGGAACAACGTGCCGTATATTTTATATCCGAAGCGCTGGTGATTATACTCGACAGAAACAATCTGGTAAATAACATGCACGAGCTTATAAGCGAATCGATACAGGCGAATATGGCTATGGCGTATTCATTTCTGGTCCTTCGAAGACAGCCGATATCGAACAGGCGCTTGTTATGGGGGCACACGGAGCCCGCAGTGTTACGGTAATTCTGGTTTGACAGTTCTCTTTTTGACCTGAATAAAAGCTTGCCCTATTCACATAGAGCAAGCTTTTTTATCATATAGGAAGAAAGTTTATAAAGAGATTATTTTGAGTGTTTCTGCATTATATGTTTAGCGTATACATAATATAGCAATCCACCACAGGAGATTCAGTACAATGATTCGTAACCATTCTATTTTCCGCCACGACAATTTATCGGCTGTTTTTCAGCCGATAAAATAAAAATGTCCGCAAGAAAATAGTTTAGTTTTAACATTCCGATTTATAAAAACATGGCAGAAGGACCTTCTTGTCGCAGTCCTTACCATGAAGAATACATTCAAACAAGTGCTTCAGGTAATCCTGAGGGGCTATATCATTAAGCTTGCAGCTTTCTATCAGAGAAAAGATGAAT
>ENA-OQHA01000358-OQHA01000358.1-human-gut-metagenome-genome-assembly--contig:-NODE-358-length-23543-cov-4.045140_pt1 | contig 23543 bp, 32 predicted proteins | sample MGYA00242558_ERZ504707 | MGnify/ENA primary metagenome ERZ504707 (study PRJEB26092, sample SAMD00036197) | human gut metagenome | host: Homo sapiens | study: EMG produced TPA metagenomics assembly of...
CCGCAACGAGGGCAACAGCCCGTTCCCCGTGGCCGGAGGGGAGGAGCGCGAGGAGGGGAAACGGCCTTCGGAACTCCGAGTGCCTCCCCTCCTCGCAAATCCACAGCTGTCAGCTGAGACAAAATTATAATAAAAAGAAATCCCTCCAACATACAACAACAAAACCTTTTTCAATCCATATCATTTTTCAAAAAAAGGAGACACCCACATGGTAAATCAGAAATATCTTGACAAAGCAGAGGTTCTCATAGAAGCCCTGCCATACATCCAGCGGTTCAACCGCAAGATCGTAGTCATCAAATACGGCGGAAGCGCCATGCTTGATGAAGAATTAAAGCGTAACGTCATCAAGGACGCAGTCCTTCTGAAATTAGTCGGTTTCAAACCGATCATTGTTCACGGCGGCGGCAAGGAAATCAGTCGCTGGGTCGGTAAAGTCGGCATGGAGCCGCATTTTGTAAACGGTCTCCGTGTAACGGACAAAGACACTATGGAGATCGCAGAGATGGTTCTTGCAAAAGTAAACAAGGAGCTTGTTACTCTGGTAGAATCTCTCGGCGTACAGGCTGTAGGTGTCAGCGGTAAGGACGGCGTCTTCTCCAGTGCAAAAAGAAGCTTTCCAAAGGCGAAGACATCGGCTACGTAGGTGAAGTTACAAAGGTTAATCCGAAGATCCTTCATGACCTTCTGGAAAGAGATTTCCTTCCGATCGTATTCCCAATCGGCTTTGATGAAAATTTTGATTCCTACAATATCAATGCGGACGATGCAGCCTGCGCCATTGCAGAGGCAGTTGAGGCAGAGAAGCTTGCCTTCCTGTCCGATATTGAGGGCGTTTACAGGGATGCAGATGATCCCTCCACTCTGATCTCCGAGCTTCGTGTAGATGAGGCTGAGAATCTGATCTCAGATGGTACTGTGGGCGGCGGTATGATCCCGAAGCTGAAAAACTGTATCGACGCTATCGAGCATGGTGTAAACAGAGTCCATATCCTGGATGGAAGGATCCCGCACAGCTTACTGCTTGAGATCTTTACAAACAAAGGTATTGGTACTGCAATTTTAAAAGATGATGGGGAGAAATATTACAATGAGCATGAATGAACAGATGGAAGAATCTGAAGCCAGTATTCTTCATACATATAACCGTTTTCCGGTAGTTTTTGAAAAAGGCGAGGGTTGTTACCTCTATGATTCCGAAGGAAAGGAATATCTGGATTTTGCGGCAGGTATCGCAGTAAATGCCCTGGGCTATCATTATCCGGGCTATGACGAAGCACTGAAATCCCAGATCGACAAGCTGATGCATATTTCCAACCTGTACTACAATGAGCCGATCATTGAGCAGGTGCCAAACTTGTACAGGCAAGCCATATGGAAAAGGCCTTCTTCACAAACAGTGGTACAGAGGCCATTGAGGGTGCTCTGAAGGCTGCCAAGAAATATGCCTACGAAAGAGATGGCCATGCAGACCATGAGATCATTGCCATGAACCATTCCTTCCACGGCCGCAGCATCGGCGCTCTTTCCGTGACAGGCAATGCACATTACAGAGAACCCTTTGAGCCTCTGATGGGTGGGGTGAAATTTGCAGATTTCAATGATCTTGAGAGTGTAAAGGCTCAGATCACAGATAAGACCTGTGCCATCATCACCGAGACCGTACAGGGAGAAGGAGGTATTTATCCGGCTACAAAAGAGTTCTTGGAAGGCTTACGTAAGCTTTGTGATGAGAAGGATATCATTCTGATCCTGGACGAGATCCAGTGCGGTATGGGACGTACCGGACATTATTTTGCATGGCAGGCATATGGAGTACAGCCGGATATCATGACCTGTGCCAAAGCACTTGGCTGTGGAGTTCCGGTAGGTGCTTTTGTGCTGAACAAAAAAGCAGCTGCAGCCTCCCTGAAGCCAGGCGACCACGGAACCACTTACGGTGGAAATCCCTTCGTATGTGCAGCCGTCAGCAAGGTATTTGACATTTTTGAAAAAGATCAGATCCTTTCCCATGTGCAGGGACTTACTCCGTATTTTGAGGAGAAGCTGGACGAACTGGTTGCAAAGCATGACTGTGCAGAAACAAGAAGAGGCAAAGGCTTCATGCAGGGTATCGTGATCAAGGGGCGTCCGGTAGGAGACGTGGTGAAAAAAGCTCTTGCAAAGGGTATTCTGGTGATCTCAGCAGGAAGTGATGTTCTCCGCCTTGTTCCTCCTCTTGTGATCACAAAAGAGGATATCGACAAGATGGCAGAGATTCTTGACGAGTGTATGGAATAATAAAAAAATAACAGATACAAAAGCAGCAGTATTTTCCGGAAAGGTTAGTGTGCCGATGGAGAATACGGCTGCTTTTTTGTCAGAGAGAAAATGTATATAAATTATATAACAGATATAGAAAACAGTATCCGAAAATCTGTCGTGTGTTTGAAAACAAACAAAAAATGCCATGACACACCGACAAAATGCACAAAAAAGAGAGAGGGTTCGAGTATAAATTGCACATCTACACAGTTGATTTTAGAACGCCATATGTTATAATTTCACTGGTAAAAAAATTTATGTGAGGGGTGAGAATTTTGAAAAAATTATTAACCGTCATGTGTACTTTTCTGACAGTATTTCTGGCATGTCCTGTGGGTGTATGGGCAGCCGGAAACGGTGGGACAGGATCTGGTGTGCCGGTGTGGCTTTGTATTCCTTTTGCGGGCCTTCTTCTGTGTGTTGCAGTGATGCCGCTGGTAAAGGGTGAGTGGTGGGAGTCACATCAGCGTTGTGGTTGCATTCTGGATCGTTCTTATGATCATTCCGTTTGCAGTTGTTTACGGTGCCGGAAAAACTGCGGAAACAGTACTGGAGTGCGTGATCAATGACTATCTTACATTTATCATCCTGTTATTCGGACTGTTCTGTGTATCCGGTAACATTACAGTTGAGGGTGATTTTGCGGGTTCGCCAAGAGTAAATGTAGGACTTCTTGCACTGGGAACCCTGCTTTCCAGCTGTATCGGAACTACCGGAGCCAGCATGCTGATGGTCCGTCCGGTGATCAAAATGAATTCCTGGAGAAAGAGAAAGGGTCATATCATGATCTTTTTCATCTTTATGGTATCCAACATGGGTGGCTGCCTGACACCGATCGGTGATCCGCCGCTTCTGATGGGCTTCATGCGAGGAGTTCCGTTTTTCTGGAGCCTTCATCTTTTTCCGGTACTGATCTTTAATATGGTAATCCTTCTGTTTGTGTTCTATCATCTGGATATGCGCTCTTACAAGAAGGATATCTCAGAGGGACGTAAACCGGATATCAGCAAACCGGGTACCGAGTTTAAGATCGAGGGTCTTCATAATATCATCTTCCTTGTGATGATCGTTGTGGGTGTTATCTTAAGCGGAATGCTTCCCGGTATGCCTGCATTTCAGGATGCGGCCGGAAATGTAAAGGGCCTTCATATTTTTGGTGAGGTTACTTTAAGCCTCCCGTCGATCATTGAGATCGTCCTGATCCTGGCAGCTGCATTTCTGTCCTTTAAAACAACAGATAAAAGGATCCGTGTGCGGAACCATTTTACCTGGGGTGCGATCAAGGAGGTTGCAGTACTTTTCATCGGTATTTTTATCACCATGCAGCCGGCCCTGATGCTTCTGAAAGCAGTAGGACCGAATCTTGGTATCACCGAGCCGTACCAGATGTTCTGGGCGACCGGAGCTTTGTCCAGCTTCCTGGATAATACACCGACCTATCTGGTATTTCTGACAACAGCGGGAACTCTCGGATTTACAAACGGAATCGCAACAACGCTGGGAACGGTTCCTGTAAAGCTTCTTTCTGCGATTTCCTGCGGTGCTGTATTTATGGGCGCCAATACATATATCGGCAATGCTCCGAACTTTATGGTCAAGACACTTTCTGACGAAAATGGTATCAACATGCCGTCCTTCTTCGGATACATGGCATGGTCCATTTGTTTCCTGGTACCGGTGTTCATCATCGATATGCTGGTATTCTTTTTATAAGGGAGGAGGATCAATATGCAGGATAATAACATTCGAGAGAAATGCAGAGAGCTTGCCACCAGACTTTATGAACTGGATGGCGAGGTTTATGAAAGCGTAGGATCTTCCCTTGGACGTACCTTCACCGGTGACAGAGAAGGCACTATCCGGAACTTAAGTGCTCTGATGTATACCAAACCGGACGGACATCTTCTTCGAAGCGAGATGGCACTGATCAGCAACATGGCCAGGACCATCAAGGATAAAGAAGAAAAAAGCCGTCTCATGAAGAAATATGATGAGATCTTTCAGGAGATCCTGACGCTGCCGGAGACTTTTGTTGCTACGGATATCATGGATAAGGAACGTGTGGCGCTGAATCATATGATCAAGCGCAGGGAAAAATCTCTGAGAATGACCATCTGGTCATCTGCATCAGCCGTACACAGGGAAGTGCCGGTAATGATATCGGTTTCGGACTGGCAGACAAGCTTCGGATCAACTATTATGATGTGGAGATCTTTGATCAGGTATTAAGGCGCCTTGAGGCGGAAAAGGGCGCGGTCAACGATGCGGAATATTTTGCGGATTTCAATAAATATGAGAAGAAGCATAAATTTGATCCCAAGGGCTGGTTCCGGGAATTCAACCGTTACCATGGTCTTCCGAAACAGGATGCGGTATTCTTTAACATGAGTGACCTGATCTGCGATCTGGCCTCAAAAGAGGACTGCATCATTATGGGAAGGTGTGCGGATGCGATCCTCAAGAACAACCACATTCCGCATATCAGTCTGTTTATCACAGCTCCTTTTGCTATCCGTGTGCAGCATGTTATGGATGTACGGAAGATGAATATGAAGCAGGCAGTCCGTTTCCTGAAGAAGATGGACAGCCAGCACAGACGGTATTACAATTTTTACGGCGGAGCTCAGTGGGGCAAGCCGGATAACTACGATCTTTGTATCAACAGTGCAAGCTACGGAATCAATGAAACGGAGAATCTGATCCTGAAGCTTTTGAATGATCAGATCCACTAAGAGATAAAAATATGAGCAGCACGGAAGAAAGAAAAAGTTCCGGAAGGGGTTTTTAGCTTAACAGGCTGCAAACAGAAAAAGAATCAGAACAGAGTTCCTGCATTCTGAGGTAACCTTCTGCCAGACAGAAATACCTCAGAATGCAGGAACTTTTTTTATATGTTGTTTATAAAAACTTAATCTTGATTAACTTTTTTCATTTAGGGGATTGACATTCGAAAAACTTAGTATAAACTAATCTATGAGTTAGGGCTGACTAATTAGACTGAGTTAATTAATAGAAAGAAACGGAGGGATTCCATGCAGCCGATTTTATTTTTACAGTCAGGTGATACTGGCACGATCAAGCGTATTTCCGGAGCGGAGGATACAAGAAGATTTCTTGCAGGCCTTGGTTTTGTTGAGAATGCGGAAGTGACAGTTATTTCTCAGTTTGACGGCAATCTGATCGTAAATGTCAAGGATTCCAGAGTAGCAGTCAATAAGGAAATGGCCAGACACATTATGGTGTGACCGGACTGTGCGGCAGTGACCGGTAGTGGATTTGCCCCAAACTGCGGAAGGCGCAGTTGAGGATAGATTAGGAATTGGAATATGAACAGGGAGGAAAAGAGAAATGACTTTACGTGATGCAGCAGTAGGTTCTACAGTAGTTGTTTCCAAGATCACCGGCGACCCGGCTTACAAGCGTCGTATCATGGATATGGGAATCACAAAAGGCAGCGAGGTTTATATCCGAAAGGTAGCTCCTCTTGGAGATCCGGTTGAGATCACCATCAGAGGTTATGAGCTTTCCCTGCGTAAGCATGACGCAGCATGTGTGGAAGTAAAGTAAATACGCTTCGAAAAATGACAGAGCGTCAGGCTCTGACCTGAAAAAAGGAGGATACAAAATGTCTGTAACAATAGCTCTTGCCGGAAACCCGAACTGTGGTAAGACTACAATGTTCAATGCTCTTACAGGCGCAAACCAGTACGTTGGTAACTGGCCAGGTGTTACTGTAGAGAAAAAAGAGGGCAAGCTGAAAAACCAGAAGGATGTAACGGTAACAGACCTTCCGGGTATCTATTCACTTTCCCCGTATACACTTGAGGAGGTTGTCAGCCGTGATTACCTTCTGAAAGAGAAACCGGATGTGATCATCGATCTTGTGGATGCAACAAACATCGAGAGAAACCTGTATCTTGCAACCCAGCTTCTTGAAATCGGTATCCCGGTTGTTATCGCTCTTAATATGGTGGATCTTCTGAAAAAGAACAACATTCATATCAATGTAAAAGGCTTAAGCTCCGCGCTTGGATGCCCGATCGTTGAGACCTCTGCTCTTAAAGGAACAGGCCTTAAAGAGGTTGTTGATGAGGCAATCAAATGTGCGAACCAGCACAGAGTACCATCTAAGCAGATGGAATTTCCGAAAGCAGTAGAAAAAGCTGTAAATGAGATCGAGGGATTTGTTCCTGCAAACATCGCTGAGGAGAACAAGAGATGGTATGCAGTAAAGCTTCTTGAGAGAGACAGCAAGGTAAAAGAAGGTCTGAACCTTCCGGCTTCTGCACAGTCCAGGATCGAGGAGATTGCTTCTGCCTTGAGAAGGCAGAGGATGATGATACAGAGAGTATCGTAACGGATGGAAGATATCAGTACATCCAGAAGGTTGTTTCTGCAAACGTTAAGAGAAGCGGAAATAAGATGACAGTTTCCGATAAGATCGACCGTATCGTAACAAACCGTGTTCTCGGTCTTCCGATCTTTATCCTTACCATGTTCATCGTTTATTATGTATCGGTAACAACAGTTGGTACATGGTAACAGACTGGACAAACGACAGCTTTGTGGGAACCATCCAGAGTGTTGTGTCGGATGGACTCGGCAATGCCGGTGTTGCTGACTGGCTGGTGAGCCTTGTATCAGATGGTATCATCGGTGGTCTTGGTGCAGTGCTTGGATTCGTTCCGCAGATGGCGATCCTGTTCCTGTTCCTTTCCATCCTTGAGGATTGCGGTTACATGGTTCGTATCGCGTTCGTCATGGACCGTGTATTCCGTCATTTCGGACTTTCCGGAAAGAGCTTTATCCCGCTTCTTATCTCCTCCGGCTGTGGAATCCCTGGAATCATGGCTTCCAAAACGATCGAGGCAGATAATGACCGTCGTCTGACGATCATGACAGCGACATTTATCCCATGTGGTGCCAAGCTTCCGGTTATCGCCCTTATGGGTGGTATCATGACCGCTTATGCAACCGGTGACTACGTAGCTGCTGGTTTCATCACACCACTGATGTACTTCATCGGTGTTGTAGCAGTTCTTGTATCTGCGATCATCCTGAAGAAAACAAAACCGTTCTCCGGTAAACCTGCTCCGTTCGTAATGGAGCTTCCGCAGTATCACATTCCGTCTGTAAAGACAGTTCTGCTTCATGTTTGGGAGAGACTGAAAGGCTTCATCATCAAAGCCGGTACCATTCTTTTCCTTGCAACCGTTATCATGTGGATCCTTTCCAGTATCGGAAATACAGGAAGCGGAATCGGATTTGTTGAGGACAGCAACGACAGTATCATGGCTATCCTTGGTGGTATCCTTGCTCCGATCTTTGCTCCTCTTGGATTCGGTAAATGGCAGCCGGTTGCGGCATCCATCTCCGGATTCTCCGCAAAAGAGTCCATCGTTAGTACAATGGGTGTTCTTGCAAACGTAGCTGGTGATGATGCAGAGGATACCATGATCGTTGGTGCAGCGATCAAAGCATGGTTCCCGACAGCAGTAGCAGCATTTTCTTTCCTGCTGTTCAACCTGCTTGACTCTCCGTGTCTTGCAGCTATTTCTACAATGGCACATGAGATGCAGTCCAGAAAATGGTTCTGGTTTGCAATTCTCTTCCAGAACATTTTTGCTTATGTTGTAACACTTTGTGTATACCAGATCGGTCTTGTTGTCACAGGTGCCGGTTCCTTCGGAATTGGAACGATCGTAGCACTGATCCTTGCAGCGATCCTGCTCTTCCTTCTGTTCAGACCAGATCCGTACAAGAACCAGACGATGTTACAAAGAGATCTGTACAGGCAGCAGAGTAATTGAAAACCGGTCATACAGTAACGATCCGGTACATATGATAGCTTTGAAATGATGCTGTAAGAACAGCTGAAATGATAAGAAATGCAGGAGACCGGGGATGTAAATACCTGGTCTTCTGTGCTATAATAAGCTTGAAGAAATATGGAAGTTTTTTTACAAAAGTATTCATCAGAGGCTGACAGCAATTCTCAGGCTGTACAGCGAAAGAAAGGGTGACAGATATGAGTATGATAGCGGATATTATTGTACTGGCACTGGTGATCGCATATGGCGTATTTGTGGTCAGTTATCTCTATTCAAGAAAGAAACAGGGGCTCAGCTGTGTCGGCTGTGCCGGTAACACACGTACAGGTGGCTGTGGCGGCAGCTGCTCCGGTCATTGTTCCGGCTGCTCCGGCTGCAGTGGAATGCATAAGTAACCAGGAGGAAAAGAAATCATGGCAAATGCAATTGTTGTCATCGTTGTTATCATCATTATGCTGTTTGCCGGAAAAGGCGCATATAAACATCTGAAGGGCGAAGGCGCCTGCTGCGGAGGCGGCAGCAAGCCGGAGATCCCGAAGAAGAAGCTGGATGGAACCAAGCTGGGTGAGAAAACCATGAAGATCACAGGCATGCACTGTGAGAACTGTGTGGCCAGCGTCACAAGAGCGATCAACCGCATTGACGGTGCGGCAGCAAAAGTAAGCCTGAAAAAAGGTGAGGCAGTGGTTTCCTACGACAGAGAGATCTCCAACGAAGAGCTTAAGAAGGTAGTGGAAGACAGAGGATATCACGTAGTTTCTATCCAGTAAAGCTTTATCATAAGAATAACTTTGCCGCGGCTTCTGAGCCGGCAGATCAGAGAAAAGACTTCTCGGCGAAATGCTTAAAAATATTTCGCCTTGGGGTCTTTTTTTGTATAAAAAGTCAGAGTTGCAATTGACTCACTAATGTACACCATTGTATAATAAAATAGAAAATTCAGACGGAACGAAATATTTCTTTCTATCCGGATGAGGCATTAAACAAAATACAGCAGGAAACAGACTTTGACGGCAAGGAATATCCGAGCAGGAATCGTTGTTCATCCGGCACAGCTTAACCGAATCAGCTGCGAAGCAGTTATTCGGTTATGAACAAGCAGCAAATGCGGATCGCGAATATCCGCTTGACTTTGTTTTGTGAGCGGAATACGGGACTCTTTCACCTTGTGCGTGAAAGAGCTTTTTTTATGAAAAATATCTGCGGGAGCGGACAGAATGAATTAGGGAGGATTTTATGCTGAAGGTAGCAGTATACGGAAAGGGCGGTATCGGAAAGTCTACAGTGACGTCCAACTTGGCGGCGGCTTTTGCAGCCATGGGGAAAAGAGTGATCCAGATCGGTTGTGATCCCAAGGCGGATTCCACCATCAATCTTCTTGGGGGAGAACCTCTGCGGCCGGTAATGAATTATATGCGGGAAGAGGATGAGGAGCCGGAAAAGCTGGAGGATATTTCAAAGGAGGGTTTTGGTGGAGTCCTCTGCATTGAGACCGGCGGCCCCACGCCGGGACTTGGCTGTGCAGGCAGAGGTATCATCGCAACCTTTCAACTTCTGGAGGATCTGAAGCTTTTTGAGACCTGGAAGCCGGATGTAGTGCTTTACGATGTTCTTGGAGATGTAGTATGCGGCGGTTTTGCGGCACCGATTCGGGAGGGCTATGCGGAAAAAGTACTCATTGTTACATCCGGAGAGAAAATGGCGCTCTATGCAGCAATAATATTTCCAGCGCTGTGCGGAATTTTGAGGATCGAAGCTATGCGAGGATCTTTGGGATCGTGCTGAATCACAGGAATGTGGAGAATGAAACGGAAAAAGTAAATGCTTTTGCAGAAAAAACAATATCCCGATCGTGGGTGAGATCCCGAGAAGTGACGAGATCATCCGATGGGAGGATCAGGGCAAAACAGTGATCGAGGGAGACGAGAATTCTGAGATCAGTGAGAAATTTTTGCACTGGCCAGGAAGCTACTGGAAAGTGAAGAAACGGAGAAGGAGGATATATGAAAAAGGAAGCATATTTTGCAACTGCAGAAGAGCTGGCCCGGGGCGGGCTGGAAGCGATCCCTCCGCAGATGATCTCCGGGAAGCATCTGATCTACAGCTCTCCTGCAACTCTGGCATTTAACTCTCCGGGAGCGGAGGGCTTTGGCGTAAAGCGGGCCGGGCTTGCAGTGCCGGATTCCATTATGCTGATCGTGGCACCGGGATGCTGCGGAAGAAATACTTCTCTTATCAGCTCCATGCCGGAGTACAATGATCGATTTTTTATCTGATGATGGACGAGACGGATATTGTTACAGGCCGTCACCTGAAAAAGATCCCGAAAGCGGTAAAAGAGATCTGCGACTGCTGTGAGAAGAAGCCGTCTGTGGTGATGATCTGTATCACCTGTGTGGATGCACTTCTGGGAACGGATATGGAACGTGTCTGCCGGAAGGCAGAGGAAAAGGTGGATATTCCGGTGCGTCCCTGTTACATGTACGCACTGACACGTGAGGGCAGAAAGCCGCCTATGGTCCATGTGCGCCAGTCCTTATACTCCCTCCTTGAGCCACAGAAGAAAAAGGGAAATGTGGTCAATCTTCTGGGATTTTTTTCGCCGCTGGTTGATGACTGCGAGATGTATGAGCTGCTGCAGCAGGCAGGCGTAAAGACCATCCATGAGATCTCAAGATGTAAGGATTATGAAGAATATCAGACCATGTCACAGGCCAATTTTAATCTGGTGCTTCATCCGGAAGCAAGGTTTGCAGCGGAGGATTTTCATGACCGGCTGAAGATTCCTTTTATTGAGCTTCGGAGGCTCTACCAGACAGATAAGATCGAAAATCAGTATCGTGCCTTGGGACAGGTTCTTGGAGTCTCTTTTGATCAGGAAGTGTATAAAAAAGCAGCAGAAGAGGCAGTGGAGCGATTCCGGGAGGTCTGTCCGGATGCGTCTTTTGCTGTAGGGGAGTGCATGAACGGAGATCCCTTTGAGCTGGCCCTGGCCCTGGTGCGGTATGGTTTCCGGGTGCCGGAGATCTACGGAACTATCACAGCCGAGAATTTTGTATACATACGGCATCTTGCGGAATTGAGTCCGGATACAAAGGTTTTTTCCAATATGGAACCCACCATGCTGTATTACGATCCGTCCGGGAGCGAAGTGAACCTTACCATAGGAAAGGATGCAGGATATTATCACCGGGATCAGCCAAATGCCGTGTGGAATCAGGACCGGCAGCCCTATGGCTATGCGGGGGTACGCAGGCTGTTTGAAACACTGACAGAGAAAGTTTTGCAGAAGGGAGAAAAGGTATGAGAGGACTTCGGAAATATCTGACACCCTTTGCACCGGATCAGTCCGGAGCCGTGTCAGTGCTGTATGAGCTTGGTGGGATCATCGTGATCTGTGATGCAGGAGGATGTGCGGGAAATGTCTGCGGCTTTGATGAACCAAGATGGTTTGAACAGAAAAGTGCGGTATTCAGCGCAGGACTTCGGGATATGGATGCCATCCTGGGACGGGATGACCGCCTGGTTGCCAAGCTTGTGGATGCAGCAGAAAAGGTGGAGGCAGGCTTTGCAGCCATTGTCGGAACACCGGTACCGGCTGTGATCGGAACGGATCATCAGGCACTGCGGCGGATGTGCGAGAAGAAAACAGATCTTCCGGTGCTTACGGTAAATACCAACGGAATGGAGCTTTATGATGCGGGAGAGCGGAAGGCTTATCTGGAGCTTTTTAAAGCCTTTGCCCGGGAAAAGCTGCCTGTGGAGGCTGGTAAGACAGGAGTTCTCGGAATGACACCTCAGGATGTCAGTGACCTGAAAGCAGCAGACAAGATCCGTGAAAAATTCCGTGCCAGAGGACAGAGAGCAGTCTGCTACGGAATGGGAGACGGGCTTGATGAGGTAAAAAAAGCCTCCTCTGCGGAAAAAAATATCGTGGTTTCTCCTGCGGCACTGGAATGTGCCAGATATCTGGAGAAAACCTTCGGAACACCTTATGAGGTGGGATATCCTCTGGCGGAAGAGCTGGTTCCTGATATGGATTATACAGGAAAAAAGATTCTCATCGTGCAGCAGCAGGTGATGGCCGGTTCCATAAGAGAGGAGCTCCGGAAACGTGGTGCGGACGGAGAGATCACCGTGGCAAGCTGGTTTCCATGGAAAAGATCTCCTGGAGGAGGGCGATGTGTCATTAAGGGATGAGAAAGATTACATGGAACTGGCAGAGACGGGCGGATATGACGTGATCTTTGCAGATCCATGTATGAAGCGGATGACAAAGGCTTTTTCAGGAGTGTTTGTGGATGCAGTGCATTTTGCAGTATCCGGAAAATGCAGGTAGTCCATAAGGGCAGGACATAAAGTTACATGCATGCTGCAGCCGGATCAGTGGAAACAACTGCAGGGAATGGAGAAACATATGGAGCGGGAAATTACGAAAATGATCCGTGTTTACGGGATCGTACAGGGAGTGGGATTTCGCCCTACGGTGAGTCGTCATGCTATGGCAAGAGGAATCCGTGGCAGTGTGTCCAATAAAGGACCCTATGTGGAGATTTTTGCTCAGGGTAAGCAGCAGGATGTGGATGCCTTTATCGCAGATATCGGGAATAAGCCACCGAAGCGTGCCGCTATCCTGAAGCTTCTTGAAGAACCGGTGGAGGATCCGGAGAAATTTACACAGTTTGATATCATCGAAAGTGAGAAGACAAAGGGGGAAATCTTTGTCTCCCCGGATATCGCGATCTGCGATGAATGTAAGGCGGAGATGTTTGATCCGGAAAACAGGCGGTATCTGCATCCCTTTATCAACTGTACCTGCTGCGGTCCGAGACTGACGATCCTGGATTCGCTTCCTTATGACCGTGAACGGACCAGTATGAAGGAATTTCCCATGTGTCCCTCCTGTGCGGATGAGTACCATAACCCGGATACCAGACGCTATGATGCCCAGCCGGTGTGCTGTAATGACTGTGGCCCTGAGGTATACCTGGCGGGAAGAGAGGAACGGGGACGGGAGGCTATCACTTATACAAGGAAGATCATTGCTTCCGGCGGGATCGTGGCCATCAAAGGGATCGGTGGTTTTCACCTTTGCTGTGATGCTACCAGTGAGGAGGCTGTACAGCGGCTGCGGCAGCGGAAACGGCGTCCGGTGAAGCCTTTTGCAGTGATGGCACAGGATATGGAAGCTGTGAAGAAGATCTGTAAGGTCAGCGAGGAACAGGAGAAGATTCTTACCGGTCATCAGAAGCCGATCCTGCTGTTGGATAAGCTGCCGGGAGAAACGAGGCTTTGTGAGAGCATTGCACCCGGGAATCCCAAGGTGGGTGTCATGCTTCCCTATGCACCGGTTCAGCTGCTTCTTTTTCATTACGATGATGGGATCCGGATGCCCGGGCTTCTGGTAATGACCAGCGGAAATACTTCCGGGGCGCCGATCTGCAGAGATGATGAGGAGGCGGCAGAGGAGCTTTCCCATCTCTGTGACTGCATTCTTTCCCACAACAGGAAGATACGTATCCGGGCCGACGATTCGGTGATGGATTTCTATAAGGGTGAACCCTATATGATCCGCCGTTCCCGCGGGTATGCGCCTCTTCCGTTTATGGTCTCCACACCCTGGAAGGGCCAGGTGATCGCAGCAGGTGGAGAACTTAAGAACACCTTCTGCATTGGTGTGGATAACCGTTTTTATCCTTCCCCTTATGTGGGAGATCTTGAGGATCTTCGAACGGTAAAAGCCCTGAAGGAAACGATCGGGCGGCTGGAAACACTTCTGGAGGTGCAGCCGGAGGTAGTGGTCTGTGATCTTCACCCTAAATATAATTCCACAGTGGTGGCAGAGGAGTTAGGGCTTCCGGTTCTGAGGGTGCAGCATCATTATGCACACATTTTATCCTGCCTGGCAGAAAATGACTGCGAAGAAAAGGTGATAGGGGTTTCCTTTGACGGAACAGGCTATGGAACCGATGGAACCATCTGGGGCGGAGAGATCCTGGTTGCAGACTGGCAGGGATTTACAAGGCTTGGAAGTATAGAACCCTTTGTCCAGGTTGGCGGAGATATTTCCGCAAAAGAAGGCTGGCGGATCGCCGTTTCCCTGATCTGGCAGAATACGGGAAATCTGGAAAAAACCCTGGATACTGTCCGTAAACTGGGACTTTGCACAGATCAGGAAGCAAAGGTACTGGTGACTATGGCACAGCGGAAGATCAATGCCGTGACTTCCACCAGTGCAGGAAGACTTTTTGACGGAGTCAGTGCGATCCTGGGGATCCGGAGAGCGTCCACCTTTGAGGGAGAAGCGTCCACAGCACTGGAATTTGCGGCGGAGGCCTGGAGAAAGCAGCGGGAGATGCAGAAGAAAAATCCGGAAGAAAATCTGAAGATACGGATGTCAGAAAAGGAAGACATTCCGGAAAGCACAGGCATCTCAGAAGCGTCTGAAGATGAACGAAAATTTATTTTAAATACAGGTGAGATCGTTGCATATCTGGTCCGGGCAAGGCTTGCAGGAGAGAATCCCGGGAAGCTGGCTTATGGATTTCACCGGGCACTGGCAGATAAGATCCTTGCAGCTTGTGAGGAAGCAGAGAGGCAGACCGGAATCCGGAAAGTGGCATTAAGTGGCGGTGTCTTTCAGAACCGGCTGCTTCTGGAGCTGGTAGATGATGGCCTTACGGAAATGGGGTTTAAAGTTCTGAAGCATAGCCTGATCCCGCCGAATGACGGAGGGATCGCACTGGGACAGGCGGTGTATGGGATGGCTTATGTGCAGCGGCACAGATAAATATAGACGAGATCATGCAGATACGGATCAAAAATGTTTTATGATAACGCATGGAGCATACAGCAGAAATGCAGGATGGGAGGCACAGATATGTGTGTAGGATTATCAGCAAAAGTAGTAAAGATCAGTGACGGAACAGCAGTGGTGGATGCAGGCGGCGCAAAGAGAGAGGTTTCCGCCCAGCTCCTGGGAGACCTGGAGCCGGGGGATTATGTGATGGTGCATGCAGGTGTTGCCATTGCAAAGATCACCGATGATGACGAGGAAGAGACAGACAGCTGATGGAGGAACTGCTGTGATGGAAGAGAGGAAAAAAACAGCAAGAGAGATCATAGAAGGATATCAGGGGCCGCCGGTGCGGATCATGGAGGTCTGCGGAACACATACCCACGAGATCTTCCGTCTGGGGATCCGCAAGCTTCTGCCGCCGCAGGTGGAGCTGATCTCAGGACCGGGATGTCCGGTCTGTGTAACACCGGTAGGTTTATTGACGAGGCCGTTTATCTTGCTCTGGAAAAACAGGTGACGATCTGCACATTCGGTGATCTTGTCCGCGTACCGGGAACAAAGAAAAGCCTTGCAGATGCCAGGGCAGAAGGCGCCAGGATACGGATCGTCTATTCACCGGCAGATGCAGAAAAATATGCGAAAGAGCATCCAAAAGAGCAGGTGGTATTTCTTTCCGTTGGCTTTGAGACCACCACGCCTGCCTGCTGTCTTTCCGTGAAAAAGGCCGGAGAGGACGGACTTTCCAATTATTCGCTCCTTGTGGCAAACAAGACCATGCCCCAGGCTTATCAGGCATTAAAGGGCAGTGCGGATGTGTTCCTTTATCCTGGACATGTCAATGCGATCACAGGAACTGCGCTCTGCGAGCATCTGGCAGAGGAAGGCATCAGTGGGGTGGTGGCAGGCTTTACAGCGAAGGAGCTGCTTACGGCACTGGCTGTTGCACTGGTACGTTTTCAGGAAGGAAAACCGTTCTTTGTGAATTGCTATCCTCGTGTGGTAAAAAGTGAGGGAAGCCCGGAGGCACAGAAGCTGATCGATGAACTGATGGAGCCCTGCGATTCTGAATGGCGCGGTCTGGGTGTGATCCCGGGGTCCGGGCTGGTGCTCCGGAAGGAGTGGGAAGCCTTTGATGCCAGAAAAAAATATGCAGTGCCGCCGATCCAGGGCAGACCAAATCCGGCCTGTCGCTGTGGGGATGTGCTTCAGGGAAAATGCAGGCCATCAGATTGTAAGGTATTCGGAAAGGTCTGTACCCCGCAGCATCCGGTAGGTGCCTGTATGGTATCCAATGAAGGTGCATGTTCCGCATATTTTATGTACGGAAACTGATGTCCGCTTTAATGGACTGCGAAATATGATACATTACATATAGTACAAACGAAGGATCGTATCCGGAAGATCTGACAGGATGAAACCGATATGAAATTCCTTTGACCCAGCATAGAAAGAAGATAATATTATGGAAAATAAAACAGTGACCATGGCACACGGTGCCGGAGGCCGTCAGACCTCAGAACTGATCGATGAAGTATTCAAAACGCATTTTGCAAACCCGGATCTCACAGCCGATGATGCGGCTGTGCTGGTTCCGCCTGCAGGAAAAATGGCAGTATCCACCGATGGATTTATTGTTTCTCCGGCATTTTTTCCGGGGGGAAATATCGGCAAGCTTTCCATCTGCGGAACCGTTAATGACCTTGCCTGTATGGGAGCAAAACCGATGTATCTTACCTGCGCTTTTGTCATTGAGGAGGGTTTTCCCATGGAGAAGCTGGAGGAGATCGCCGCAGCCATGGAAAAAACAGCAAAAGAAGCCGGAGTGCGTATTGTTTCCGGAGATACTAAGGTGGCAGGAAAAGGTCAGGTTGACGGTGTGTTTATCACAACAACCGGAATGGGTGAGATCCAGGAGGGCGTTCAGGTAGGCGGTGAGCTGGCAAAACCGGGAGATGCCATTATTGTAACCGGTGATGTGGGAAGACATGGATGCACCATTCTTCTGGCAAGAGAGGATTTCGGCATTGACGCAGATGTGACAAGTGACTGCGCACCGCTGTGGGGAGCTGTAAAAGATGTACTGGATGCCACCCATAACATTCATGTGATCCGTGATGCCACAAGAGGTGGTGTCGGAACGGTTCTTTACGAGATCGCAGGACAGAGTAACGTAGGGATCCGCCTGGATGCAGCAGCTGTTCCGGTAGCTCCGGAGGTAAAGGGTGTCTGCGGCATGCTTGGCCTGGAGCCGCTTTATCTGGCCTGTGAGGGACGAATGGTGATCATGGCACCAAAGGAAGAAGCAGGAAGGATCGTGGAAGCATTGCGTAAATGTCCTTATTCCAGGGACGCAGCCATTATCGGTGAAGTTACGGAAGACCAGCCAGGAAAGGTTGTCATGACTACGGAGATCGGAACGCAGGCACTTCTTCCGCAGCCGGGAGGAGAGCTTCTGCCGAGGATCTGCTGATAATATCGGAAAGGAGTCAGATCTTATGGAGACAAGAGTGGCATTGATTTCGATCATTGTGGAAAACAATGACGTGATCGATGATATCAACCGTTTCCTTCACGAAGCGGGAAAATATATTATCGGGAGAATGGGGATCCCTTACCGGGAAAAAGGCATCAATATCATCAGTATTGCCATTGACGCACCACAGGATGTGATCAGCTCCTTATCCGGAAAGATCGGCCACCTCAGTGGAGTTTCCGCCAAAACGGCATATTCCAATGTGATCACAAAAGCGGAGGACAGAAAATGATAAAAGTTGCGGTATACGGAAAGGGCGGCATCGGAAAATCTACTACGGTTTCCAATGTGGCGGTAGCCTTGCGGAAAAAGGAATGAAAGTGATGCAGATCGGCTGTGATCCCAAGGCAGATTCCACGATCCTTCTCAGGCATGGAAAAAAAGTTCCCACTGTGCTGGAGTTGTATAACGAAAAACGCCAGGAGCTGAAGCTTACGGATATGGTGCAGATCGGATATGGGGGTGTAGTCTGTGTGGAAGCCGGCGGTCCTGCACCGGGGCTTGGATGTGCGGGAAGAGGTATCATTACTGCTCTCGAGAAGCTTAAGGAAAACGGAGCCTATGAGACCTATAAACCGGACATTGTTTTTTATGACGTACTGGGAGATGTTGTCTGCGGTGGATTTTCCATGCCCATGCGAAAGGGGTATGCAGATAAGGTATTTATCATCACCTCAGGAGAAAACATGGCCATCCATGCAGGGGCAAATATTGCCATGGCAGTGGATAATTTCAGAAACAGAGGATATGCATCTCTTGGCGGCGTGATCCTGAACCGGCGGAACGTGCCGGGAGAGGAAGAAAAAGTCCGGGAGCTGGCAGAGGATTTTCATACGCGGGTAGTGGGAACGCTTTCCAGAAGTGAGCTGGTCCTGGAAGCAGAGAATCGAGGAAAAACTCTTCTGGAAGCCTATCCGGATTGTGAGATGGCAGAGGAGTACCGGACACTGGCCGAGCAGATCCTGAATGCATGCAGGGAGGAAGGCTCATGTTAAAAAGAGTTGGTAACAGAGAGCTTTCGGGAAAAACAGAAATATTTATAAAGGAAGCCTCTTTTCCGGTTCCCTTTCAGTCGGGGCTGGAATTTAATTCACCAGTCCATGGAAACTGGAATATCGTACATACGGGAATGCTGGTTCCGGAAGCAAGGCAGATCTACGTCTGTGCGGATAACTGCATGCGTGGCGTTGTGCTGACTGCCGCAGAGATGAATGCGGCAGACCGTTTTTCCTTTGTGATCGTGGAGGAAAAGGATCTTCTGGGCGGAAATCTGGAGGATGTGACCATTGAAGGAGTGACGGATATTCTGAACCGGCTGGATGAGAAGCCAAAGGCAGTACTGCTTTTTACCGTGTGTCTTCATCATTTTCTGGGAAGTGATCTGGACCGCATCTACGGAGAACTGGAAGAAAGATTTCCGGAGATCTTTTTTATGCGATGCTTTATGGATCCTGTCATGCAGAAAACAGGTCCGACTCCGGATCAGAAGCTGCGCCGTGCCATGTATGATGCAGTACCGGAGAGGAAAGCAGATCCGGAATGTGTCACAGTCCTGGGCAGTGATTTTGTGCTGGATGAGAGTGCAGATATCTGCCGGATCCTGAAAAAGAACGGAATCCGTCTCCGGGAAGCACCGGCCTGTAAGACCTGGGAGGATTATCAGAGCCTGGGAGAGGGAAGCCTGATCCTTAACTGTTATCCGGCAGGAAAATTCGGAGTACAGCAGCAGGCGGAGAGACTTGGAAGGCCGTTTTTATACCTGCCCGGAAGCTTTGACTATGAGGAGATAGAGACGCAGGAAAGTATTTGCTGGAACTGCTGGATCAGCAAAGTGGCGGTAAAAATGGCCTGGATATCGAAACGGAGATCCGAAAATGCGAAGGAAGCTCTTTTCCATGCACACCAGATCATCGGTGACACTCCCGTAGCTGTGGATTATCTTTTTCATCCAAGACCTCTGGGACTTGCAAAGCTTCTCCTTACCCATGGATTTCAGGTACAGTCCGTTTTTCTGGACAGTATCAGCCCAGAAGAAAAAGAAGTATTTTTCTGGCTGAAGGAGAATTACCCGGAACTCATGTTGATTTCGACTGTCCGCCCGGAGATGAGAGTGCGGCCACGGCAGCATTCCGGAAAAATCCTTGCCGTCGGACAAAAAGCAGCCTGGTTTACCGGAAGCCGGAATTTTGTCAATATGGTACAGGGTGGCGGGCTTTGGGGCTTTGACGGGATCAGACGTACTGCACAGCTGATGCTGGAGGCATTTAATGAGGAAAAAGCTCCGGAGGATCTGATCGTTCGAAAGGGATGGGGGTGCGAAAGCTGCATATGAGACAGGCATATCGGATCATACCGATCTACACGGCAGACGTGTCCGGCGTCTGCTCTGCATTGTATGAGCTTGGAGGAATGACAGTGATGCATGATCCCTCCGGCTGTAATTCTACCTATAATACCCATGATGAGATCCGGTGGTACGATCAGGACAGTCTGATCTTTATCTCAGGTCTTACGGATATCGATGCCATTATGGGAAATGATGAGAAATTTCTTCAGGATATCGAAGAGGCGGCAAAGGAGCTGAAACCGAAATTTATTGCACTTGCAAGCTCTCCGATCCCTTTTATGAATGGAACGGATTTTCCGGGACTGGCCCGTGCACTTACGGCAAGAATCGGAATCCCGGCATTTTCGGTTCCGACCAGCGGCATGCATGACTATGTATACGGAGCAGGGCTGGCGCTGGCAGAGATCGCCGGACATTTTACAGGAGCTGCAGAGAAAACCGGAAGGTGTTCAGAAGTACCGACGGGATCTGTGGAAAGATCTGCAGAGAAGAGAAGCCGGAAATTAAATATTCTTGGAGCAACCCCCTTGATCTTGGCCCGCAGTCTGCAGTAGATGCCATGAAAAAACGTCTGAAAAACTATGGCTGGGAGATACTTTCCACCTGGGCTATGGGGGATACGCTGGAAGCTTTGTCCTGTGCCGGTGAAGCAGCGGTAAACCTTGTGGTATCCTCTGTGGGAATCCCGGCGGCCAATGTGCTGAAAGAAAAATTCGGTACGCCATTTCTCGTGGGGACTCCTGTGGAAGGCTATGAGGGGCAGATTTCAGATGCACTTGAGCGGATCGCGGATAGATCCTGTGGAGAGTGGGTAAATAAGAAGGATGACTCCACAGAGGAAAGCGGAGGGCAGATTTTAGGGAAACAGGAGGAACTGTGGAAAGTAACTCCGGAGCAGGTAATCTATTTTCAGGGAAGGAACAGTCTGTCAGCAGTATCTGATCCTTCAGGAGAAAGCAGGGAAATGCCCGACAAAGATGAGGTATTTTTTCCGTACCGGACATTACCATCATCGGAGAACCGGTTACCATGGGCTCCCTGGCAGCAGTCATAGAGCAGAAATACGGAAAAAAGGTTCAGCTGCTCTGTCCGCTGGAGATCACAGAGGGACTTTTGCGCAAGGGAGATGAAGCCATCTGTGGCGAGGAAGCCATGGAAGAAAAGCTGAAAACAGCCAGGATCATTGTGGCAGACCCACTCTATCGTCCGATCTGTCCGGAAACAGCCATTTTTTATGAGATGCCGCATATTGCGTTTTCCGGAAGGATATATCTCAGAAAATATTTTCAGGAATAAAGAGCGTTTTGTGATCATGCATATAAATATTATGCGGATGAGAAAACAGGGCGGCAGTGTGTATAATTGCTGGAAAATCACATAAACTAAACTATAAGAAACCGTAAAGGCGTTGCAGAAATATGCAGCGCCTTTTTCAGGCAGTAATACCGGAAACGGAGCATGTATGGAGGGATTTTTATGTGGGGATTTTTGTCAGCACTGATCTCAGGTGCACTGATGAGTATTCAAGGGGTATTTAACACAAATGTAACAAAACAGACCAGTCTGTGGGTTTCAACCGGCTGGGTACAGTTTTCTGCATTTCTGGTCTGTGTGGCAGCATGGTTTTTTACAGGCAGAGAAGTATCGGCATGCTGTGGCAGGTAGAGGCTAAATATAATTTACTCGGAGGAGTGATCGGTGCATTTATCACTATCACAGTGATCCGGAGTATGGGAAGTCTGGGGCCTGCGCGGGCGGTTATGCTTATTGTCATTTCTCAGCTTGCGGTGGCTTATCTTATAGAATTGCTGGGGATTTTCGGTGTGGAAAGAGCAGATTTTCAGTGGAGAAAGCTGTTGGGAATGCTGATCTGTATTGCAGGTGTGGTTATTTTCAAATGGAAATAGAAATAAAAGTATTGTAATATTTGTAATACTTCGTTAAAATAAGGTATGGTTTTGCATGAGTAACGGGGCACCTGCCGCCACATCGGCGGAAAGGAGTGAACCGCCTACCTATGAAAATAAGATCACATATCAGAAGTGTTCGGCTTGTTTTTTCCATATTTTTGTTACAGATCCTGGCAGGGCTGACAGGCTGTAAGGATGACGGAACAGAATTTCTGGAGAAAGAACTGGTGCAGGAAGAAAGTACGGAAGCATACGGAATGGATGCAGAGCAGGAAGAACCGAAGGATACGGAAAGTGAAGTATCCGGGAAGGCATCCGCAGGGGCTGCGGCAGATATATCACAGAAGAAACAGAATGAGTCTGCGGAGGAACCGGCTCCGGAGGTTGAAAAGCAGCTGCCGGAGATCTCAGACACCCCTCAGACCATTTATGTAGATATATGTGGAGCAGTGACCAGCCCGGGAGTCTATGAGCTTCCATATGGCAGCCGTGTTTTTCAGGCTATCGAGCAGGCCGGAGGATATCTTCCGGAAGCTGCGGCAAGCTATCTCAACCGTGCTAAGGGACTTTCCGATGGACAGCAGGTTTATGTGCCTACCCAGGCGGAGGTGGACAGCCAGCGGATCGCAGCTACCCAGGATGGATCGGAAGTCACAGCAGAAAACAGTACCGAAACGGCGAGCGGACAGAAATCCGCCGGAGAGGATTCCGGTGAAGCTGAGACTGCCAATGCTCCACGGAAGAGCGAGAGATCGATCTGAACACCGCTGATGTATCCCAGCTTACTACTCTCACAGGTGTAGGGGAGTCCAAGGCCCTGGCGATCATCGCTTACAGGGAAGAGAACGGTCCCTTTACTTCCGCAGAGGATATCATGAATGTACCAGGCATCAAAGAAGGAACCTATGAGAAGATAAAGGATAAAATAGCAATAAAGTAAGGAGCGCTAAATGAGCAGGAAAGTATTGGTAGTAGATGATGAGAAACTGATTGTCAAGGGACTTCGCTTCAGTCTGGAGCAGGACGGAATGGAAGTGGACTGTGCCTATGACGGAGAGGAAGCACTGGAAAAAGCAAAAGCAGGAGAGTACGATATCATCCTTCTTGACCTGATGCTTCCAAAAATGGACGGTCTTGAGGTATGCCAGCAGATCCGTGAATTTTCCAATGTTCCGATCATCATGCTTACAGCAAAAGGAGAAGATATGGATAAGATCCTGGGTCTGGAATACGGAGCTGATGATTATGTCACCAAGCCTTTCAACATCCTGGAAGTCAAAGCCCGCATCAAGGCGATCATCCGCCGTGCAGGCAGCAAGCAGGACAAGCAGGAGAAGGCCAAGACTGTGGAAGTCGGAGAACTGAAGCTGGACTGCGAAGGACGCCGCGTATTTATCTCCGGAAAAGAGATCAACCTCACAGCCAAGGAATTTGATGTGCTGGAACTGCTGGTATTCAATCCGAACAAGGTATACAGCAGAGAAAATCTTCTGAATATCGTATGGGGCTATGAATATCCGGGAGATGTCCGTACCGTAGATGTACATATCCGCCGCCTGAGAGAAAAGATCGAGGCCAATCCCAGTGAGCCGAAATATGTACACACCAAATGGGGTGTGGGCTACTATTTCCAGGCATAACCTGTGAAGTTCAAAAAGAACGGCAAATTTTTCAAAAGTCTCCGCTTTCGTATTCTGATCATCCTGATCATACTGGGAATCGTACCGAGTGTCATCGTAACGGAATGGTCATTGCCAACTATGAAGTCGTGCCTTGCCAACCGTGTGCAGAGCATGGAGAACTCTGTGACATATGTGCG
>ENA-OQHA01000359-OQHA01000359.1-human-gut-metagenome-genome-assembly--contig:-NODE-359-length-23542-cov-3.259492_pt1 | contig 23542 bp, 26 predicted proteins | sample MGYA00242558_ERZ504707 | MGnify/ENA primary metagenome ERZ504707 (study PRJEB26092, sample SAMD00036197) | human gut metagenome | host: Homo sapiens | study: EMG produced TPA metagenomics assembly of...
GACGACGAGGTAGATAGGGCAGAGGTGGAAGTGTGGTAACACATGGAGCTGACTGTTACTAATCGGGTGAGGGCTTGACCAAGAAACGCAGGTTAAGAATTGATTCAAAGAGTTTGATTAACGATCAACAAGCATGTATGTAGTTTTTAAGGTACAAACCTTAATTAAATATTTAAGTAATCCTCCTTAGCTCAGTCGGTAGAGCATGCGGCTGTTAACCGCAGTGTCGTTGGTTCGAGTCCAACAGGGGGAGTTTTTTTGTTTCCTGTAAATGTAAAGTTTATGGGATTTTTTTATGCTTGATCTGTGACAGGATAAGGATGTAAAAACGTGCAGATATAAATAAGATACATTTATATCTGCACGTTTATTTTTGTAACTACAAATAGAAATATTGACTGTTAGAGATAATCAATAAATTTATAAAGCTATGACAGAGAAATTCCGGCTTATCGAATGAAATTAGTCATGATCTTCTGCTCTGTCTCCGGAGCGTCGATACCGGCCTTTTTACCGGCTTCAATACATTTTAACAGCCAAGCCATGTTATTGCCTAACGTACGCATGATCTGGAGGCCTTCAGCGTCTTTTCTGACGTCATCCGGGGTATTGCCGTGAACCATTGTCCAGTAGTTTCCGGACACGACAGGCATCTGATGATAGGTAAAGTATTTGATCAGAACATCCAGAGTAGCAGTAGTACCGGCACGTCTTGCGGAAGCAACAGCTGCGGCAGGCTTGTGGATCATATCCTTTCCGGCCTTGGAAGCGAATTTATCCATGAATTCGATGATCTGTCCGGAAGGAGAAGCCCAGTAAACCGGAGAACCAACAATAAGGCGTCAGCCTCTTTCATAATGGCAGCTGCGGCAGCAACGTTTTCCTGAGAAGGATCCCCGGCCTGGAAGATTTCTGCCTCCACACCATTCTTCTTTAAGGTTTCTGCGATCTCTGTAAGAGCTGTATAAGTGCAGCCTTCTTTGCGAGGACTGCCGTTGAGTAATAAAACTTTCATTATTGTCATCCTTTCATATGATTTTTAAGTCATCATACTTCAATTATATACAGAGAAAAAATAATGTCAATGTTTGAAAAAACAGAAAAAATTTTCCCGGGTAGGTTTGAGAAAGAAAATTACAAACCCTTGGAAAGCCCATTTTATAAGGCTTTTCGGCCTGTTTCCGGCTTTGTAAAAAAAATTGAAATTTTTCAAAAAAAAGCTTGCAATTATAAAAAAGGTATGGTATTATTTAACTCGTCGCTGAGGGAAACACAAAACAGCGAAACATAAAAAAGAAATATGGCTCCATGGTCAAGCGGTTAAGACACCGCCCTTTCACGGCGGTAACAGGGGTTCAAATCCCCTTGGAGTCACTTAAAACTAAACTGGATATTCATTGACTCGATTCAACATTTGGTGTTTAATACGCCGATGTGGCTCAATTGGCAGAGCAGCTGATTTGTAATCAGCAGGTTATCGGTTCGAGTCCGATCATCGGCTTTTTGGACCTTTAGCTCAGTTGGTTAGAGCAACCGGCTCATAACCGGTCGGTCCTGGGTTCGAGTCCCCGAAGGTCCATTTTAAAAGTTTTATATTTTGTATGGCCCAGTGGCTCAGTTGGTTAGAGCGCCGCCCTGTCACGGCGGAGGTCGAGAGTTCGAGTCTCTTCTGGGTCGTTCATATTTGGGGTCTTAGCTCAGCTGGGAGAGCATCTGCCTTACAAGCAGAGGGTCATAGGTTCGAGCCCTATAGGCCCCATTTTTGAACAAATTAATTGAATATGCGGGTATGGTGGAATAGGCAGACACAAGAGACTTAAAATCTCTCGGGGGCAACTCCGTGCCGGTTCAAGTCCGGCTACCCGCAGTATCAGTAAGATTCCTTTTTCAGGGATCTTTTTTGTATCATAAAATTTATTGATGAAAACGGGAAAATATTCCTAGCTTATTGGTAGGGATATTGACAAGGCTATTTTCCCATGATAGAATCCTGACAGTTGTAAAACAAATCGGACAGATATAAAAAATATATCCGTTGTCAGTATAAATATATATGGAAAGAATATGAGGAGAAGTCAGAAAATGCTGAATCAGTTTTCAAGAACAGAATTATTAATCGGAAAAGAAGGAATGGAAAAGCTGAAAAATTCCAGAGTCGCAGTATTCGGAATTGGCGGTGTTGGCGGATATACGGTGGAAGCACTGGTCAGAAGTGGCGTAGGTACCTGGATCTCATTGATGATGATAAGTATGCCTCACCAATATCAATCGCCAGATTTACGCAACAAGAAAGACCGTAGGAAAATATAAAGTTGACGTGGCCAGAGAACGTATTCTTGAAATTAATCCGGATGCAGTTGTAAATATCCACAAAACATTTTATGTGCCGGAGACAGCAGATTCCTTTGATTTTTCCCAGTATGATTATGTAGTCGATGCAATCGACACTGTAACCGGAAAGCTGATGCTCGTAGAGCAGGCAAAGGCTTCAGGAACACCGATCATCAGCTCTATGGGGGCCGGAAATAAGATGGATCCAACAGGTTTTATAGTGACAGATATTTATAAAACGTCCGTCTGCCCCCTTGCAAAGGTCATGCGCCGGGAACTGAAAAAAAGAGGAATCAAAAAACTGAAGGTGGTTTACTCACAGGAGAAGCCAATGACTCCAATTGATGATATGGCGATCAGCTGCAAGTCTCATTGCATCTGTCCTCCGGGAACAGAAAGAAAATGTACTCAGAGACGTCAGGTACCGGGAAGTAATGCCTTCGTGCCTTCCGTAGTGGGACTGATCATTGCCGGTGAGGTTGTAAAGGATCTTATTAAATAAAAATTGGATCATTCTGTGTTACTGAGAACGGAATGAACAGTAACCATTCTGTAAGAACAGATATTGCATGTATACTTATATTGTGCAATATCTGTTTTTTGTGATAAAATATTTTTTACAGATAGTTTTGTAAATAAAAGAGAAGGACAGATAAAGTATGGGGATCGTTGAAAAATTTATAAAAGAAGGACAGCTGACAAAGGAAGAATATCCGGAACTTCTGCACTTATACCAGGATCCGGATGCGGTTCGTCTGCTTCGGGAAGAGGCTGTCTGTATACAGAAAAAATATTTTGGAAATAAAATATATACAAGAGGTCTGGTAGAATTTACCAATTACTGCAGAAATGACTGCTATTACTGCGGGATCCGCCGTTCTAACAGGAATGCCAGCCGTTACCGCCTTACAAAGGAAGAAATCCTGCAGTGCTGCGAGAATGGCTATGAGCTGGGATTTCGGACATTTGTGCTCCAGGGAGGGGAAGACCCATGGTTTAATGATGACCGGATGGTTGACATCATCCGGTCCATCAAACAGGGATATCCGGACTGCGCGATCACGCTGTCCATTGGGGAGAAATCAAAAGAAAGCTATCAGAGATTTAAAGATGCTGGAGCAGACCGCTATTTACTCCGTCATGAGACGGCCAGTGAGGAACATTATCGTTATCTTCATCCGGAGAGTTTAAGTCTTGCAAACCGTAAACAGTGTCTTTATACCCTGAAGGAACTGGGATATCAGATAGGTGCCGGATTTATGGTAGGTGCGCCGGGACAGACGCTGGAGTATCTGGCGGAAGACCTTGTTTTTCTTAAAGACCTGAATCCGCATATGGTGGGGATCGGACCATTTGTCCCGCACATGATACGAAATTTGCAGAGGAACCGGCAGGAAGTGTGGATCTGACACTGTTTCTGCTGTCTGTCATCCGGATCCTGCTTCCACAGGTACTTCTTCCGGCAACCACAGCACTGGGGACCCTGGACCCCAGAGGCAGGGAAAAGGGTTTTCAGGCGGGTGCAAATGTAGTAATGCCCAATCTTTCTCCGGTGAAGAACCGTAAACAGTATGAACTTTATGATAACAAGATCTGTACAGGCGAGGAAGCAGCAGAGTGCAGAGGGTGTCTTACCAGACGTGTGGAGTCTGTAGGTTATGAAATCGTTACAGATCGTGGAGATTCCCCGATGACAGACTGACACTGGGCACAAAATACTTTCTTTTTTCAGCGATTTAAGGTAAAATACAAGTAAGACCAGATTGCTAAAATATTAACAACTAGTCAGAAATAAGCGGAATTTTCCTGCAAAGCGGAATGCAGGAAATGATGGAGTGCGTAAAATATGGAAAAATCAGAAAATGCTGTGCGGAGCAGACTTCTGGAAGCGGGGAAGGAAGAATTCAGAGACAGGGGATTTCTGAAGGCTTCTCTTCGTGCGATCTGCAAAAAAGCAGATGTGACTACGGGAGCGCTATATTTCTTTTTTGAAAGTAAAGCAGCTCTTTTTGAAGAAATCGTGGAAGAGACGGTAGAGGATCTGAAGCGGATCATGGGAGACTTTACGAATCAGGAAAAACAACTGCATCCGGAAGAATATGACAGGATACTTATGGAATTTATCTGGGAAAACAGGGACATCGCAAAAATCCTCATAGATGGAGCTGAAGGTACCAGATATGTGAATTTCCGTGAGGATGCCTGTACGAAAATGGAGCAGATCCTTAATGAACGTTTTCAAAAGGAATGTGGACAAGAAGTTGATCACGAGCTGATACATATCCTGGTACAGATGAAATTTCAGGGATATTGTGAACTGCTCCGGGGAAACTGCTCCAGGGAAAAACTCCTGGAAATTTCCAGAATTCTGCAGATATGTTCCAGCCAGTGCCTTCTGGCAATTGAGACAGAACTAAACAGAAAGCATTAAAAACCATTGCTCATTCTCCTAAAGTATGTTATGATTAACTTGGTTAGTTTTAACAAACCGAGGGAGGTGTAAATAACGTGAGATCAAATGAATCATCTGAAGATTATTTGGAAACGATCCTGATCCTTGGAAACAGGAGTTCTCTTGTAAGAGCTGTGGATATCGCGGCAGAGATGGGCTTTAAGAAACCGAGTGTCAGTGTTGCCATGAAGAATCTTCGCCAGAAAAATCTCATCACAGTAGCCGACAACGGAGATATCCGTCTGACAGAGGACGGACATAAGATTGCCGATAAGGTATATGAACGTCATCAGCTGATCTCTTCCTGGCTGATGATACTGGGAGTCCAGGAAAAAACAGCGATTCATGATGCCTGCAGGATCGAGCACATAATCAGTGAGGAGAGCTTTCAGGCATTGAAAAAGGCAGTTTATGAGCTGAGGGAGCAGCAGGCTGTGCTCCATGGAGAAACTGCGGATCAGGTTTGATCCCTGCAGCAGAAGCTATCAGGAATTGACAACTGAAAAAATAAGAATATAATGGAAATCCAGGTTATGAAATGGAGGATACCAAAAGATGAAATTACTTTTTATACGACATGGAGACCCGGATTACACAATAGATTCCCTGACCGAAAAGGGCTGGAAGGAAGCGGAATTTCTTTCTGAAAAGATCGCAGCTCTTGATGTCAGGGATTTTTATGTTTCTCCGCTTGGAAGAGCAAAGGATACCGCATCCTGCACACTGAAGAAAAACGGAAGAACAGCTACAGAATGCAAGTGGCTGAGAGAATTCGACGTAAAGATCAGAAGACCGGATCTTCATGGGGAAAAGATCATTCCCTGGGACTGGCTTCCCCAGGACTGGACGAAGATCGAAAATTTCTACAGCTTTGACCGCTGGTGGGATAATGACATCCTGCGAGAGGGAAAAATGAAAGAAGAGTATGACTGGGTCACACAGAATTTTGATAAAGTTCTGGCAGAGCATGGCTATGTGCGGGAAGGACATTATTACAGAGCAGAAAAAGCCAATGAAGATACGCTTGTGTTTTTCTGCCATTTTGGTGTAAGCTGTGTACTCATCAGCTATCTTCTCAGTATCTCTCCGCTGGTGATGCTGCAGAATTTCTGTGCGGCGCCGTCATCGGTGAGCACCATTGTTACAGAGGAGAGGCGAAAAGGGATCGCGTCCTTCCGTATGAGCTCTTTTGGAGATATTTCTCATTTGTATGCGCATCAGGAGCCGCCGGCTTTTGCTGCCAGATTCTGTGAGACATATGATAACAAAGAGCAGAGACACGACTAAAAAGCGAAAGAAACGGCTGTAATATTTCGGGTTTTTCCGGAAGACCATGGTAAATAATGATCAGCAGGATTATTTTGGAAAATGATTAGACTTCGTTAATAAATTTTATAAATTTATTAGAATTGTACAAATTTCTCTCACATTTATCCTGTATGATATAAACATCTTAAGAGAACAGAAGCTCTTAAGAAAAACTCTTTCCTTTCCCTAAAATATGTATGAAGATAAACCACCGTTCCATTGGCAAGACAGAGCCGACAGGACGGTGGTTTTGCATTGCAGAAAAAAACTGCCGAATGACAGAGGAGATAAAGATTTCCAATGTTCATCGGCAGCGTTTTTTTGTTGTCTGAGATTTATTGGATATACAGTTTCAGGCACAGCTACGGCCTACGATAGCGGTTAAAGCAGGAATATATTTCCTGGATCCTGGGCATGGCATAACCGCATGGAATATAAGAGCCTTCCGAGAAGAAGGACAATCCCTGCCTTTTCAGCTGAGTATCCAGATAAGTGATGATCTCCGGCAGAGTACGTTTTCTGTCAATGAGATGTTCGCAGGCATATTTCAGAAGCAACGCCAGGGATGCAGTTTGCTCGGAGTCGATCAGCTGCTCCACATAGCGGAGATCCACTTCGGTTTTTCCAAGAGAAAAGCCATCTTTGCCGTGAACCTTGGTTTTCAGTCTTTCCGGCTGTCCGGGACGGCTGTGGCGGGATGGAGCCACTTTGGCCCTGGTCATGATGCGATGGCTTTCCGGAAGGCGGAATGCAGGGGCCTCAATGTCTGAGAGAGGATATTCCTGACAGAGCTTTTTGGTGACTGCTGTGATGTCCACCGGATGATAATTATCCATCTGGATTATAGTGTCCGCAATATGGAAAAAGCTCCGGAGCTTCCGGCAACCAGGATAGTGGAGATCCCTGCCTTTTCATAGAGATCCCGGGCACGTTCCAGAAATGGAGTGATGGGCTCCTTTTCCCGGCAGATCACCCGCTGCATGAAGGAATCACGGACCATAAAGTTGGTGGCAGAGGTATCCTCGTCAAGGAGAAAGACTTACTTCCGGCCTCCATACTTCCACGATACCGGCAGCCTGTGAAGTGCTGCCGCTGGCATCTTCTGTAGAAAAGCAGAGGGTGTCTTTTTTATTTGGAAGATCGTTGATAAAAAGAGAAATGTCCACATCTTTGATAAAACGGCCGTCCTCAGAGCGAAGCTTCTGAGCAGAAGGATCGGTAATGACATACTCCCGGCCATCGCCGGAAATGTGATCGTAAATTCCCAGCTCCAGTGCGTTAAGTAAGGTGGATTTGCCATGGTAGCCGCCACCTACGATCAAAGTGATGCCGCAGGGAATGCCCATGCCTGTGATGGTTCCTCTGTGGGGCAGCTCCATGGAAACCCTCAGGCTTTCCGGAGAAACAAAAGGAACGGAATTTTTCATCGGGCGTGAAGAGATGCCGCTTTCCCTGGGGAGGATAGCGCCGTCACTGACAAAGGCAGCCAGAGAACGTTTTTTCAGCTCCTGACGGATAAATGCCTGATCTTCGGCAAGGCAGATGGCTTTTCTCAGCGCTTCCGGGTCAAGATTCCGGTAAAAAAATGCCTTGTGAATACAGACCGGAAGAAAATCGAAGAGGATTTTTTCCAGTTCGGGGGAATTGATGGTTCTGCCATTGGCCGGGAAACCGATGAAGAAACGGGCAGTGATGCCTTTTTCCGTTATTTCACAGGCGGTACGTGCAAGAACCTCCTGACCACAGTGGCTTACTGAGATCAGGCCGCTTTTTCCGGAGCCTTTTGCACGGAAGGTATAACGGTTTACCTGCTGTTCAAACTGGCGGTTCAGAAAGTCTCCCAGTGTGATGCGGGTCAGGGAATCCTTATAATATTCTGCCGGAAATCCGGTGTCTCGGTGGGAAAGCTTCACACTGATGTGAGAGGGAGAGGCAAAAGGATCCCCCTGCACGTGGTCAATGGACAAAATATAACGGTCAAACTGATATGTACCCCGCAGAGACTTGTATGCAGGATAGCTTTTGCAGTTGATGCTGTGAAGAAGCTCTTTTAGCTGAGCAGATGTTTGCATGTTGTTTCCTCCTTTGCCCTGTTGGAGCATACAGGTAAAGTCTACGGTGAAACAGAAAGCTTTCCGTGTGTGAGATACCTGAAAATTTTGGATACAGGGCCAATTCTTAAGAACTACTATAACGAATCATAAAGATTTTGTAAAGAATGGGAATTGCGGTGGAAATTCGTAAATGTTTGACCTATAATAGTAGACAGATTGCAGATAATATGATGAGAAACGCAGCTGCCGGAAGCTATAAAGAAAGGTGGACCACTAAAATGGAAAGAAGAAATGCGTGGCTTTCTTATAAGGAAGCAGAAGAGACAGAAATGGAGAAGCTTGCGAAGGCTTACAGAGAATTTTTGGATAAAGGAAAAACGGAACGGGAATGTGTTGCAGAAATCGTGAAGGAAGCAGAGGCTGCCGGATATGAATCTCTTGAGTCGAAGCTTGAAAAAGGCGAGAAGATTAAGGCCGGTGACAAGGTTTATGCGGTAGGGATGAAGAAGATCGTTGCTCTGTTTCATGTAGGAACGGAAGAGCTTTCCGGAGGTATGAGCATTCTCTGTGCACATATCGACTCTCCGCGACTGGATGTCAAGCAGAATCCTCTGTACGAGGATACGGATCTGGCTTATCTGGATACCCATTATTATGGTGGCGTAAAGAAATACCAGTGGGTGACACTGCCTCTTGCCATGCATGGTGTTGTTGCAAAGAAGGACGGAAGCATTGTGGAAATCAGCATTGGTGAGGATGCGGAAGATCCGGTACTTTACATCACAGATCTTCTGATCCATCTTTCCGGAAAACAGCTCCAGAAAAAGGCAGCAGAGGTTATTGAGGGTGAGATGCTGGATATCCTGATCGGCAGCAGACCTCTTGCAGAGCTTCCGGATGATTCCAAAAAGGATGCGGTAAAACAGAATGTGCTGAAGATTTTAAATGAGAAGTATGGTATTGAGGAAGAGGACTTTCTTTCAGCAGAGCTGGAGATCGTTCCGGCAGGAAAGGCAAGAGACTGTGGACTTGACCGCAGCATGATCGCAGCATATGGACAGGATGACCGTGTATGCGCTTACACATCCCTTGCGGCAATGCTGGAGATGGAGGAGACACCGAAGCGTACCGGCTGCTGTCTCCTTGTAGATAAGGAAGAGATCGGAAGCGTTGGTGCCACAGGCATGCAGTCCAGATTTTTTGAGAACAGTGTGGCAGAGCTTCTGGACGGAATGGGCTGCTATTCCGAGCTTGCATTAAGAAGAGCTCTCCGTAATTCCAGCATGCTTTCTTCTGATGTAAGTGCCGGCTATGATCCGGCCTATGGTGAGGCTTTTGAGAAAAAGAATGCAGCATATCTTGGACGCGGTATCGTTCTTAACAAGTTCACCGGAGCAAGAGGAAAATCCGGTTCCAACGATGCCAATGCAGAGTACGTTGCAAGAGTTCGCAGGATTTTTGATGATCACAATGTTGCTTTCCAGACAGCAGAGCTTGGAAAGGTTGATTTTGGCGGAGGCGGAACCATCGCTTATATTGCGGCACTTTACGGAATGGAGGTTATCGACAGTGGCGTGGCAGTGCTGAGTATGCATGCTCCGTGGGAGGTTACCAGCAAGGCAGATGTATATGAGGCATACAAGGCATATAAGGCGTTTTTACTTGATGCATAAACAGATGTATAAATGTGTGTCAGTTTTGAAGACATTCAGGTGATCTTTTCGTTACAGATCAATGAGCGGGGTTTTCCCGGAAATGACAGAGCAGTCTGCCTGCTGCTGTTTTGGCTTGGAGCGTTCCGACGAGAAACAGCAGTATCCCCTGCAGACTTCGCTCTGTATTTTTAACCTGATCAGGGAAGCTCTCTGTTTCAATGGCGAAAAGCAATAAGCAGAGGAGGGGCTTGCCTGGGACTGATTTACTTTACAAGGAGTAATTTTATTATGGAAGATGCATTGGTACGGGTAGTAGATCTGTGCAAGGTTTACAATCCCGGAGAAAATGAGGTGCGGGCGCTGGATCATGTGGACCTGGAGATCCATAAGGGTGAATTTGTGGCTATTATCGGACAGTCCGGTTCCGGAAAATCCACCTTTATGAACATGCTGGGCTGTCTGGATGTCCCCACCTCCGGGAAATATTATCTGAATGGAACAGATGTATCCACAATGAAGGATAATGATCTCTCGGTGGTACGAAATAAGGAGATTGGTTTTATCTTTCAGGGCTTTAATCTGATCGCAAATCTTACCGCGCTGGAAAACGTGGAGCTTCCTCTGATCTATCGTGGGATCGACCGGAAAACAAGAAGAAAGCTTGCAGTGGAATCTCTTAAAAAAGTCGGACTTGAGAAACGTATGGACCATAAGCCAAACGAAATGTCAGGGGGACAGCAGCAGCGTGTGGCGATTGCCAGAGCTATCGCAGCCAAGCCGCCGGTGATCCTGGCAGATGAACCAACGGGAAATCTGGACTCTGCATCTAGCAGGGAAATTATGGAAATCCTGAAGGGAATGCACAGATCAGGAGAGACCTTGATCCTGATTACTCATGATAATGGGATCGCGGCTCAGGCCAGACGTGTGGTCCGGATCATGGATGGAAAGATTGAATCAGATACGATCAATGAGGAATTTGTCGAGGAGGCTTAAGAAATGAAAAAAGGGAAAAAGATTGTGATCGGTGTGGCAGCAGTGGTTGTTGTGGCAGGCGGTATTTATGCGGCATCAGGTGCAGGCCGCGGGGGATCACAGATTCCGCAGGTTGCGGTTACCAAAGCGGAGACAGGAGATGTGGAGGAGATCGTAGATGCAACCGGAACCGTTGTCAGTGATGAGCAGAAGACCTTTTATTCTCCTGTGAACGCACAGATCAAAAGTGTATCCTTTGCAGAAGGTGATACGGTTTCAAAGGGAACGAAGCTGATAGAGTTTGAAGTGAAGGATCTGGAGAGGGATAATCAGAAAGCAGAGCTGAATGTACAGTCCGGACAGTATGATTACAAAAATTCCATCAATAAATCCAATGATGCCCAGCAGAAGCAGGACAGCGCAAAAGCAAAGGTTTCCAGTCTGGAACAGCAGGTAAGGGAGCAGCAGAATTATCTGGCTTCCCTGAGATCACAGCTGGCGTCTGTACAGGCTCAGGCTGCGGCAGATGCGCAGGCACAGGCCCAGGCGGAGACCCAGGCAAAGGCAGAGGCCCAGGCTGCCAGGGATGCAGAGGCTCAGAGAGCGTATTCGGAGGCTCTGGCTACATATCAGAATGAGACACTCCCGCAGTACCAGCAGGAGCTGGGACAGCTGAATTCTGATTATGTAACGGCACAGAATGCTTATAATCAGGCAGATACCAGCTATCAGATGGCTTTTGCACAGTGGCAGGCAGAGCAGAACGATGAGAATGCCCAGGCGCTGGATGAAGCGGAAGCAGCAAGAAGCCAGGCAGAGATCACCTGCCAGGAAGCAAAGGAAGCTTATGAGGATAAGAAGGCCAGCCAGCCAAAAATGCCGGAGTATTCTGATTACAGCAGTAGTGCAGCCGGTGATTTTGTTACCGATGGAGCTTCAGAGGAAACACCGGGGCTGACAGATCATGCATCTGCGGATGCTTCTTCTGCAGGAAGTACAGTGGATACTTCTGCCATTGAGAATGCGATCGAACAGGCAACCTCTGATCTGGCGGATCTGCAGTCGGACCTTGCTTCCCAGAAATCCATTGCAGAGGCAGATTCTGCCAGCCTTACAGAAGAAGAGAAAGAAAAAATGCGTGTCAGTAACAATCTTACTGAGCTGGATGCAAAATCTGCGAAAGAGCTGGTAGAAGAAGGAAAGAAAGGCATTTCGGCGGATTTTAACGGCGTCATTTCCAAATCAGCAGTCCAGCAGGGCGCAGCGGCAACACAGGGAATGGAGCTTTTTACCCTGCAGAATACAGATAAGGTCAGCGTTGATATCAATGTGTCTAAGTATGACTACGATAAGGTAAAGGAAGGCCAGAATGCGGACATTACCATCGGCGACAGGAAATATACCGGTAAGGTGACTAAGATCAGTCACATTGCCACAACCAACGAAAAAGGCTCCACACTGATCTCTGCCACAGTGGGCATCGACAAGCCAGACAAAGATATTTTTCTGGGAGTAGATGCGAAGGTAAAGATCTATGCAGAAAAGGCAGAGGATGTGGTAACGCTTCCGGCTGGAGTGGTAAATATCGGCAAGGATGGTTCCTTCTGTTATGTGCTGAAGGATGGTGTGATCACAAAACAGGATATCACTACAGGAATCAGTTCCGAAGATTCTGTTGAGATCACAGATGGAATTAAAGCCGGAGATGAGGTCATCGAGGATCTGGGCTCCCTGGAAGAGGGAATGAAGGCAGAGGCAGCAGCGGCAGACAGTGACAGTGCAGCAGAGACAGGGGAGACTGCTAATGAGTAATATTTATGAATATATCAAAATGGCAATCCATAATATCATGGCCAATAAGGGAAGATCCTTTCTCACCATGTTAGGGATCATCATCGGTATCGCATCTGTGATCGCCATTGTGTCCATCGGTGAGGGTACGAAGAATCAGATGAACAGCGAGATCAATGATATCGGAGGCGGCCAGATCGCTGTTTACTGCAGTGATGATGCCATAGCAGACCAGGTCTGGATCGAGTCGGAGGATATTGATGCAGTCCGGGAGCTGGATGGCGTGGAAGGTGTTAATGTTTCGGAGTCCTATACAGGCGAGACCGTAACCGGAAAGGGTGATTTTAATCTTACAGTGACCGGTGAGGCCCAGGATGCCAAGCTGGTGGATAATGCTTCTGTGAAGTACGGAAGCTATTTCGGGCAGAAGGAGGTCGAAGAGGGAAAAAACGTCTGCGTGATCTCCGATGCCGATGCGAAAAGGCTTTTCGGAACGGATGATGTAGTGGGAATGACACTGGACATTACCTGCTATGATCTGACCAAGACATTCCGCATCTGCGGAGTCACCACACAGAAAGAGAACGGAACCTTTGTCAGCTATACTTACGATGGAATGCCGGTGACCATAAATGTGCCTTATACGGCCATGGACGACTTTACCGGAAGCAGCGGAGAATTTTATCAGATCATAGTTCAGGCGGATAAGAGTCTGGATTCCCAGGCGGTCGCAGACAAGATCATAAATCTTCTTGAGAGACGTCACCAGTGTGCCGGAGATGAGTATTTCCAGGTACAGAGCTTCCAGGATGTCATGAAATCCATGAATCAGATGCTTGGTATGGTGACTGCGTTTATCTCTTTTGTTGCGGGCATTTCCCTTCTGGTAGGTGGTATCGGTGTTATGAACATCATGCTGGTATCCGTCACAGAGCGTACCAGGGAGATCGGTATCCGGAAATCTCTTGGAGCAAAAACCTCGTCCATTATGTTACAGTTTCTTGCGGAGGCGGCGATCCTGACGATCATAGGCGGGCTGATCGGTATTGTGCTGGGGATTGCAGGCGGCTATGTGATCTGTGCGGTGATCAGCAGCAGTATGGGAATGACCATCACACCTGGGATTAGTGCGGGAACCATCCTGGCGGCTACGCTGTTCTCCTGCGCAGTAGGTGTATTCTTCGGAATCTATCCGGCGAAAAAGGCAGCGAAACTTAGCCCGATCGAGGCACTTAGACGGAATTAAAAAACTGTTGCTTTTGCATCAAAAATAGCAATAAAAAATATTTTTAAAAAAATCAAAAAAAGTTTCAAAAAACCCTTGACATTTTATAGGTCTTAGAGTATCATACATATTGTTGCAGCGGTGATACGAAATATCACAAAGGAAAAGCAACAAAGATGTGCGTTTAGCTCAGCTGGATAGAGCGTTTGGCTACGGACCAAAAGGTCGGGGGTTCGAATCCTCTAACGCACGTAAGAAGCCTCTGGAATTGTTCCGGAGGCTTTTGTTTTGTGTTTCGAAAACAGGCGAAAAATTGTGTTGACACTGACATTTGGCCAGAGTAGAATAAAAAAACAGAAAAGGAAAATTTTTGTAAAGCTGTTTGTCTGATACAAGCAGCTTTTTCACAGGAAAAAGTAAACAACGATGAAAGCACAAAACACCTGAAATAGAGGTGAACCTATCAGGAGGAAAAAACAATGCCAGGATATCTGATCAAAGATACAACAAAAGAGGAACGTAAACAGATCGTGGAGGAATCTCTTGGAAATATTTCCGCGAACTGTGATGGCTGTATGGCGAGACTTGCGGATATGTATCAGGATTATATTGACGGAAAGAAAGAGATCCGTGAGATCAATATGGAGTTCAATGCCAGGTATGTCCATGGAGATATGGATAAAGAGGAAAAACGAAGCTGCCCGATGTAGCGAACGGAGATTAACAGAAGCATGGATCAAAATGAAGTAAAATATGATAAGCTGCTGAAGATCAAAACCACCGGTCGTGACGATTCCAGATCGGATCAGTACTGTTATCCATACGAGCCAACGCCGTATGGGGTGCTGGAACGGCTGGCTTATTGTGGATATCTGGGGAAAAAGAATCATCTGATTGACTATGGATGTGGAAAAGGCAGAGTGGATTTTTTTCTGGCATGGCAGGTCAGATGCCGGACTACAGGCGTGGAGTACGATGAACGTATGACAAAAGCCGCAGAAGAAAACAGACAGCGGGCTGTTTCCGGGACAAAAACATCTTTTATACTGGAAAATGCAGCTCTTTTTCAGGTACCGGAATCCGCAGACAGATTTTATTTTTCAATCCCTTTTCTGTGGAAATACTGAGAAGCGTCATCGGCCGCATCCGGGAATCCTGGTACGAAAAAACAAGAGAAATGCTACTGTTTTTCTATTATCCATCTGACGAATATATTTCATATCTGATGACCGTAGAGGAACTGGAATTCCTGGACGAGATCGACTGCAGGATCTTTTCGACGGGAAAAATCAGAGAGAGAGGATATTGGTATTTCAGATGGGAGAGGAGTAAAAACAACATGATAAAACTGATCGCAACAGACGTAGACGGAACTCTTGTAAAAGACGGGACCATGACTATCAATCCGGAATATATGACAGTGATCCGGAAGCTGACTGAGCTGGGAATCACCTTTGTGGTGTGTTCCGGGCGGCAGTATGACAGTGAGAGGAAGCTGTTTGAGCCGGTGAAGGATCTGGTGTATTTTGTGTCGGATGGCGGTACGGTGATCCGGAAGAATGATAAGATCCTGAAGGTACATACACTTCCGGATGAGGTTTGGAAACGCATGCATCATATGGTGAAAGAAAAAATGCTGGAATGTGACTGCTTTATTGCCACACCGGAGTGCTGCTATGCGGAGAATGAGAATGGAAGGATGTTCCGGTGGCTGCGGGATTCCTATGGTTATGATATGAGAAAAGTGGATGATCTTTCTTCTCTTCAGGGAAAACAGGTGCTGAAATTCTCTGTCTATCACCCGGAACGGTGCGAGGAGCTTTGTGCACCGTATTTTACACCGGCATGGAGGGATAAGGTAACACTGGCGGCTGCCGGAAAAGAATGGATGGACAGTACTCCGCCGGAGGGCGAAAAAAGTACAGCTGTCGAATTTATTCAGAAACAGTTAGGAATTTCTCCGGAGGAAACCTGTACATTCGGAGATAACCTCAACGATATCGCCATGCTCCAGAAAGCGGGAATGAGCTACGCAGTAGCCAATGCCAGAGCGGAAGTGCAGACAGCAGCTAAAGGAGTGTGTCTCTCTTATAGTGAAGATGGAGTCTTACAAATTCTGAAAGAGATTGTTTCTGAAAGCGGAAAACAATAAAGATACATAAAATATGTGCTTCCGGTAAAGAAAAGTCACCGGACAGGGGTTGACTTTTAAAAACAATTCTGTTAAATTGAAAAAAATTGAAAATTTCAATTCCATGAGGGAGTAGTTCGCACGTAAGTGTGATTTGTCAACAGACCCGGTTTTTTCTGAAAAACCTGGCAAATCTTAAAGAATGAGACTCATGTATGCTTTGTTATATTTTATTGCAGCAAGGCATACATGGGTCTTTTTTATGTAACAAAAGAATGCCGGAAAGAATTTTTTCAGCAGGGCAGGCGACAATGAATCTCCGGGTTATGGAAAATAAAAACAGAAAGTGAGAAGAAAAATGGAAAATCTGGTAAACAGTTCACCGCTGATCCTTGTGTTAGTCTTTCTTGTGATCGGCTTTGCTTTCCTGATGAAGGGTGCGGATTTCTTTGTAGAAGGAAGCTCCAGTATCGCAAAAGGCTGAAGGTGCCGCCGATCATCATAGGACTTACTATTGTGGCAATGGGAACATCACTGCCGGAAACCGCAGTCAGCGTTACGGCGTCACTGGTCAATAACAATGAGCTTGCGGTCAGCAATGTGGTAGGTTCCAATATTTTTAACCTGATGGTGGTTGTTGGAGTCTGTTCCATCCTGACGCCGATCCTTGTACAGAAGGAAACCATCCGGAGGGATATTCCGTTTTCCATGATCTGTGCGCTCCTTCTTCTGGGGCTTGGAATCCTGGCAGCAGGAGATACGATCGGAATGAGACTTGGTCATATGGACGGAATGATCCTGCTGGGATTTTTTGCAGGTTATATTGTGGCAATGATCCGAAGTGCCATGAAGGCCAGGGCAGCAGGAAAAAATGTGGACATGGAAGGAATGGAAGAACTGGAAGGAGAAATCGGCATCCTTTCCTGGCCGAAGAGCATCCTTTTTATTGTGGGAGGCGCACTTGCCATTGCCTTTGGCGGAGATCTTACCGTGGATGCTGCCAGCCGCATTGCCATTGATCTTGGAATGAGCCAGACACTGGTGGGACTGACCATTGTTTCCATCGGAACTTCCCTTCCGGAGCTGGTGACTTCTGTGGTTGCAGCCAGAAAGAACGAAGTGGATATGGCTGTGGGAAATGCGGTAGGCTCCAATATTTTCAATATTCTGATGGTTCTCGGAGCTGCATCTGCCATCAATCCGGTGGCACTGATCCGGGAAAATATTATTGATATTGTCATACTTATCGTGTTCTCGCTGATCGTGTGGATCTATGCGGCGACAAAGCAGAGGATCAGCCGGAAAGAGGGAATTTCCATGGTGTGTATGTACCTGATCTATGCAGGGTATATTATCTGGAGATAGCTGCTGTGGGCATGCAGTTGGTCCGACGTGGACAATAGTATCGTATAGAGTTTATACCAATGCAAAATTTATAAGAAAAGCTCCAACTGTATCAATATCGGGATACAGTTGGAGCTTTTCTGTAATTATGCTCATTTGCACTCAGAAGAGAAAGTCTTTTTTGAAGATTCTTCTGAAGCGTTCTTCTGATGCGGGGTCATATCATCACTGTCCGTCATCAGATATTTCCGGACGGCAAAAAGAATGGCGATACCGATGATCCCGATCAGTGTCTGTACAGGATCGAGATGTTCCACGACCATCTGCCTTGCTGTTGCAAAAAGCAGGACTTCGACAACAGTCTGGGCGGAATGGCGGCAGAGCATTTTTACAAACTCCACACCGACTACAAGGGACAGTGCCTGCGACAGGAAACTGGTAAAAAAGCTGGTGTCCATATCCATGACGGAGGTACCGGCAGTTGTAAGGATCAGTCGGAGTCCGGACAGTGCGATCACGATAATAATCACGATGGATAACACGATCTCTGTGTAACGGGCTGTGTTGTATATCAGTTCATTAAAATGCTTGCGGATATTGTGGTTAACTGCGGTTCTGTCTTTCATGGGAAGTTATCCTTTCTTTTTCGCAGAAGCGGGATGATCGATAAAACGGGTTGCAAAATAGCCGAATACGCAGGTGATGACAACCATACATGGCAAAAACAGCCAGAAGCGCTGCTGACTCATGGTGTTGAACATGGAGCATTGGCCTGCAGGATCATAATGATGGGCATATGCCACAGATAGATCCCGTACTGGTTCCGTGCCACGAAATACAGTGGACGCAGAAATCTGAAATCCATTTCCGGCAGGAGGGAGAATCCCACAAGTAGTATACTGAGCAGGACCGCCAGGATGGAATGGGCCGGATAACCGGAGGGAGCAGTGCCATAAAGCCCGTGACTGTGATAATAAAAGATCCATACCAGGATCAGTGCGGCGCTTGCAATAGAAACCGGAAGTCCAAGCTTCAGCCGGTAATCCTGCATACGATCTCCGGTCTGCTTCCAGAAAGCGGCAGCAGCCATTCCCAGCACAAAATTATCCAGCGCAGAGAATACCTGACGCTCGTATACAAAATATACAGAGTTATCCGAAATCCCGGAATTGTGGAGATAACGGACGACTACGAACCGGCAGATAACAGTGAAAACAATGGACACAATGGCAGAGACGAGCCAGTTTTTCCGGACTGCTTTATAAAGGAACGGGGCGATCAGATAAAACTGAAAGATCACGCCCATCGTCCACAGCGCACCATTGATGGAACCATGAGTCACCGGGGAAAAGTTCTCCGTAAAAGTATAATACGCCAGGATATGCCGAAGTCCCTCATTGCTGAACATCTGTGTGGACATAAAGATCAGAAGGACCGTGATACATACATAATACTGGGGCATAATGCGGATGCAGCGCTTTTTCATAAAAGCCCGCCAGCCGGGGAGACAGCCACGCGCCTCCGAAGAAGAAAGGGAAAGATAAATCCCATATCCGCTTAACAGGAAAAACAGTGTAACTCCTACTTCACCTCCAAGAGTCAGAAGTGTGTGGATGGCTGTATGCGACTGCCATGGCTGCCCGGACAGAACGTAGCAGTGATACAGCATAATGTAGAGAATCGCCCCCGCACGGAGCAGATCGATATTTTTGATACGCTTCATAAATAAATCCTTTCCTGAAAAAAATAAGTCTGCCCCATGACTGAAACGGGCAGACAGAGATAGTTTCAGTATAGCATGAACGTGGGAGATTGGAAAGCTGTCGGAGGGAAAATTTACTATTGCAAAAGCGAACATAAGTTTGCATAATGGAAAAATATAAGAAACGAACATATATTCGTAAAAAGAGGAGCGTGAGAAGTGGTGGACATCGAAGAAAGAACACCCGACAGAAAAGCAATACGAGTACATTGCCCGAGTTGCTCCAACAGCAGATTGTTCGATCTGACAGGTGACTGTTCCGGAATCCTCCGGATCAAATGTCCCAGATGCAGAAAAGAGGTGGAGATACAGCTGGCACATTGCAATGAACAGCAATACAGAAGGCAGATCTTTTATTACAGAACACATAAGAGATAAGAAAACCACATAAAAACTGAGTGAGAACGGCCGGCAACTGTAGATTGCGTAAGAGCCAGACTCAAAGCCAGGAAATACTTCCCTGATTTTAATATCAGGGGTGTTTTCCTGGCTTTTTCTTGTTAGGGCAAGGCCCTGCTTTGCATTGTGGAGTTTTCGTTGATCCGAAAAACGGAACTTTGGAAAACATGGCTGATTTATGCTTCTAAAAACTCAAGAATCTCTTGTTTTGTCCAATGATTAAATCCCATCTTCGCCAGGGTCCTTCCAGTTTTCATATAATTTTCATCATTATAATAAGATGCTATTGTTACAAGTGACTTTGCAATCGGAACATCTACACCGCACAAATCTGCAAGCTCACAAAACGGAACAAACAAATATGGAACATCTTCCGTAATATAACGAGCTTTTGATGTGTTAGGTGCATTTTTTATTTTAGAATGAACACTCGACTCACGATTAAAGTCATAAATACATTTTGCATGCGATGCGTAAAGAACATTATTTGCTTCCAGCTCTGTTCTCAAATGCATATGTAAACTATCTCCAACTGCAAGACGTTCTAAATCCAATGCATCCTCAACTTTGCGACCGCTGTAGAGCAACAATCCGCATAAAAATTGAACTGACCATCAAAGTTCTCGCACAGACCCATGTTCAAAATTGACAATACCGGATGTGCACCAAAATTGATATTTTCAAAAGCAGCCACAATAGGATTTGATAAAAATTCCGGTCGAATCGGGAATACCTCATTAACCAAATTCATCAATTCTGGAGTTTTCTTACTATTCGGGAATATGCTCATTGGCATAAATTCCTTTACACCCATAATAGCTACAGCACCAGCATGAGCTAAACGCGTTGCCCAAGGCAAGCTAATGGTATCTAAAAATGTGATGTCCATACCCGCTTTCTCTGATTTCTGAAGGCATTTGTTCAAGATTAATCCACCATAATTTCCAGGAACAATAAAGATTTTCATGCCATCTCTTAAATATGGAATCATACTATTGAACATAATTCCTGCGCAAAGGAAGGACAAACCATCATAAAGATATCTGAAAATTCCATAGCAGCCTTAATATCTGTAGTTGCCAACGCAATTTTTGAGAATCCTGCATTTAACATAGGACATTCATGTAGTTCAGCAACGGCCTCAATTCCCCCTGTTTCATTAACTGCATTAATCTGAGCCGGAAAATTAGGGGAATCATAAATACAGACATCATGCCCATCTGGCCCAAACTATATGCATTGCCATTCCGCCATTTCCTGCACCAATCACTGTGATTTTTTTCGTTGTTTTCATAATGCAATAATCTCCTTTTCCTTTTTAATATATTAATTATAATTTTATAAAAGCACTGCAATGGTTACGATAGTACTAACAATTGCAATCACAATAAAGAAGAACGGAAGAACTGCCTTTACCCAACGTGGAAAAGGAACTCCTGCAATTGCTAATGCCCCCATGAGAACCGCCTGCGTAGGTGAAATAAGATTCATAGTTTCAGAACCAGCTGCACAAACCATGACTGCAAATTCTTTACCAACACCAAGAAATTCACCTAATGAACCAATAATGGGAATGGTTGCCGTTGCTAATCCTGATGATGATGGAATAAAAAAAGACAAAAATATGTATACAATATATGCAAGAGCTGGGAATACAACTCTGCTAACACCACTCATTAAGATTTCTCCAAAATGAAGAATTGTATCCATAATCAAGCCATCTGTCATAATGACAGATAGACCTTTCGCGCAGCCTAGAGTAATGGCAACTCCCAGAATATTTTGACAGCCTCCAACAAACAGGGAAATCATTTCCTTTTCTTTCATATGAGACATTTTGCCAATAATAACAGCTGCAAGCAGAAAGATTACAGTGAGTTCTTTCATTCCCCAGCCTCCCAAGGGCTGCATGTTTCCAATGAGACGTCCCACTAATGGAATTTGACAAAGATTTTCGTGAATATTATCAAATACGTAAATATTGAATTTACTGCTCCATGGAATGATTGCTAAAATCATTACGATAAAGGAAGAAGCAAACACTGTTAAAATAGCTTTTCTTTGTCTGGTAAATTCAGGAATATCATCGGTACCTAATTTATGAATATGTGATTCTATTTCATCGCGTATATCATAAACAACCGATTTGGTCGGATCTTACGAACCTTCTCTGCATAATGCATAGTAAAAAGAATAGAAGCGATTACTGTGGCTATATAAATAACAACTCGAATCAGCATACCATCCGCAAGAGAAATTCCGGCAATATCAGAACCTATTCCTACCGAGAAAGGATTGATCAACGCACCAACAATTCCCGCTCCAGATCCAAGGAATAAAACCATACAAGCAGTCACTGCATCATAGCCCATTGCAATAAACATCGGAATAAGAATCGGATAAAATGGAATAGTTTCTTCCGAAAATCCAAACGTTGTTCCACCAATGGATGCGATAAACATTACTATAGGAATCATTAGTTTTTCTCGACCATTTAAACGATTGATCACATACATAAGACCTGCATCAAGTGATCTACTCTTTCCTATAATTCCCAAACATCCACTTAACACGAATACAAATAAGATAATGTCAATTGCACCACGGAATCCTTGCATTGGTGCAGCCAAAATATCCCAAATTCCCTGTGGATTCGATTCTACCTGCATATAAGTTCCCGCTACCGGAACATTATCCACACGAGTATATTCGCCCGCAGGAATAAGATGTGTTAAAATTGCCAACACGATCGTCAGTATTATCAAAATACAAATTGATGATGGCATTTCAAATTTTTTCTTTCTTACTTTTTGCTCTGAATCTTTCATAGTTCCCTCCCCCAATTTTTTTTGATATTTATGCAGTTTTGCTTGCTGTACTCATAGTATACGATTTAATTTTGTGTCAAATATGATACTATTTCGTTTTTTTTATTTATATTTTGTTTGTTTTTAATAAATTGTGTTAAATTGTGTTTTTTTATGTTTATAAAATAAAAATATGATAAAATATCTACACAAATTAGGAGGGATGAATATGGCAAATATATGTCTAATTGATGATGAAAAAGCATTAAATCAAGTATTAAAAACCTATTTGGAACGCGATGGTCACTCAGTTGCTCCCTATTACTGCATACAAGATATCTATAGGCAAGCAAACTGGTACTCATTGTATGATCTTTATATTATTGACATCATGCTTCCAGATGGTAGTGGCACCGAATTGATGAGAAAGATTAAAGATAAAAATAGGAATATCCCCGTTATCTTGATTTCTGCCGTGGGGAATGCATTGATCGTGTATTAGGATTTGAAATGGGGTGTGATGATTATTTAGCAAAACCTTTTTTACCAGCAGAACTTTGTTATCGTGTTTCTAATTTGTTAAAAACAATAATATATCTCTCAAAAAACTTATCAACTTTAATGGGTATAGCTTGATGAGGCCAAACGAACGATCTGCACTGAGCAACAGCTTCAAATACCTGTTACCAGTAAGGAGTTTGATATTATCCTTTATTTTGTAATGCATCCTTCAGTTGCCATTTCGCGAGATCAGCTTCTTACAGATATTTGGGGTGAAAGTTACTATGGCTATTACCGTGTAGTAGATAATCATATAAAAATATCCGTAGAAAACTTCCAAAATTTCACTTAGAAACAATCTACGGTTTCGGATACAGGTGCACATTATGATAAGAAAAGAAGCAATCAATCAACGATTTTACAAAAAATTTTTTTATTATTTCTGTTATTCTTGCTTTTGCAATTGCTGCTGCCTCTCTCTGCATCATCTACTATTGGTCATTTTACCATTATAATCATATTTTTGAAGATCGCATAATTGATGAAGAAAATCTCAAATATGCCGCAGAAATGGGCATCAAAAACGAATGGCTCTTGGGCGTAAGTACAGATTCTATTGATGTTTTGGAAGCTACATACAACGAAGAGACCAGAGATCATATTTACCAGCAAGCTTTGAACCAACAGGAAATCGAAAAATTTTATCGTGAAAAAAATTGATAATAAAGAATTAATTTATTGTATTTCTTTAACGCCAAAAAATGGGGAATTTTTTTATAAATACTCTGTTATCAGAGATCTCTATCA
>ENA-OQHA01000360-OQHA01000360.1-human-gut-metagenome-genome-assembly--contig:-NODE-360-length-23440-cov-3.482092_pt1 | contig 23440 bp, 29 predicted proteins | sample MGYA00242558_ERZ504707 | MGnify/ENA primary metagenome ERZ504707 (study PRJEB26092, sample SAMD00036197) | human gut metagenome | host: Homo sapiens | study: EMG produced TPA metagenomics assembly of...
CGCCTTGGACCATTGGGCGGGTGAGGTGCGTGCTGATGGCGCTTACATCGTCAAGTGCACCGGCGTGGAGAAGAATGCCGACGGCAGCATTGCCGCCATCCACTGCACCGCCGACCTTGAGACGGGCAACGGCAATCCCGCCGACGGTCGCAAGGTCAAGGGCACCATCCATTGGGTGAGTGCCGCCCATGCCGTGGATGCCGAGGTGCGCCTGTACGACAAGCTGTTCACCGAGGCCAACATGAACGCCATCCCCGAGGGCAGCGATTACAAGGACTACCTGAACCCGGAAAGCGTTGTTGTGTGCAAGGGTTGCAAGCTGGAAGAAAGCCTGAAGGACGCAAAGCCCGGTGAGAAGTTCCAGTTCGTGCGCACCGGCTTCTTTACGCCGGACTCCAAGAACCCCGGCGTTTACAACCGCGTCGTCACCCTGCGCGACAGTTTCAAACCCGCAAAGTAAAAAATATATCACGTCAAAAGGGAGCATTTGATCTTTTATGAAGAAACTCACCCGGAATGTTATCATCATGCTGTTGTCACTGTCATTATGGCAGTTGTGCTCGGCCTGTACATCAAGAACACCGGCACTGTGCCGCTGCCGACAACGCCGCCAGCCTGACGGATGGCATCTATACGTCCAGCGCTCAGGGCTGCCTGAGTGATGTGACCGTCACCGTCACCGTCACCGGCGGCCGGGTGACCGGTGTGGAGATCGATGCATCCGGCGAGACTCCCGAACTGGGCGGCACCGCTGCTGAAACTCTGGCAGACCAGCTGACCAAGGCCGGTTCCACCAGCGGTGTGGACGCTGTTGCCGGTGCTACCATGACCAGCGACGCTGTGTTCACCGCCATGGACGACTGCCTGAGTCAGGCAGAGTAAAGACCCGAAAGACCGGCATGGCTCACAGCTCTGCCGGCCTTTTTTCTTAAAATATAGCACAAGGAGAGGGAACATTATGGGCGTATTATCCAATCTGGAACCAGCTTCGGTTTTTTATTACTTTGAGGAGATCTGCGGCATTCCGCACACCTCCCACCACGAAAAGGCACTGAGCGACTACTGCGTGCAGTTCGCCAAGGCCCACGGCCTTGCCTGCCGTCAGGACGAGATGGGCAATGTGCTCATCAAGCACCGGCCACACCCGGATACGAGAAGGAGCCGGGCCTGATCCTGCAGGGCCATCTGGACATGGTGGGCGACAAGACCGCCGACTGCCCGCTGGATCTTGAGAAAGAGGCCATCCACCCGGTCGTAGACGGCGGCTATGTGTGCGCCGAGGGCACGACCTTGGCGGCGACGACGGCATTGCCGTGGCCTATGCGCTGGCTGTTCTGGACGCAAAGGACATTCCCCACCCTGCGCTGGAGGTCGTGCTGACCGTCTGCGAGGAGGTGGGCCTGCTGGGTGCATCTGCCATGGATTTTTCCGACCTTGAGGGCCGGATTCTGGTGAACATCGACTCCGAGGAAGAGGGGGTGCTGACCGCAGGATGTGCAGGCGGACGCCGCGTTGAATGCCATCTGCCATCACCCGTGCGGCTGTGACCGGCACCGCCGTAAAGGCGGATGTGACCGGCCTTGTGGGCGGACACTCCGGCACCGAGATCCACAAGGGCCGTGCCAACGCCATCGCTCTGCTGGGCCGCTGGCTGACACTGCTGACCGAAAATGGCGTGGACTACGCCGCTCTGGCACTGTCCGGCGGCGCAAAGGAGAATGTCATTCCCAAAGAAAGCAGCATCACGCTGGTGCTGCCCGCAGCATCACCGAGGCGTGCACACTGCTGCCGCTCAGTTCGCCGCACAGGTGCAGGCCGAATACGGCACGGCAGACCCCGCCATCTGCCTGCAGCTCACGGAACAGGGCTGCGGCGCGTTCAGCGCATTGGATGCCGATTCCACCCAGCGCCTGCGCAAGGCCCTGCTGCTGATGCCATGGGGCGTGCAGGCCATGAGCATGGATGTGCCGGGCCTTGTGGAGACCTCGCTGAATCTGCGTTGCCGAGATGGACGAGCAGGAAGCCATTCTGCGCTTTTCCATCCGCAGCTCGGTGCCCTCGGCGAAGGAGCTGCTGAGCTGCAAACTACAGACCCTGACCGAGCTGCTGGGCGGCAGCGTGCGGTTCCACGGCGACTATCCCGCTTGGACCTACGCCCGCGAAAGCGCCCTGCGCGACCGCTGCGTTGCTGTGTACGAGGCACAGTACGGTGCAAAGCCCCAGATCGTTGCCATTCATGCGGGCCTGGAATGCGGTATCCTCTCGGGCAAGATCGACGGGCTGGACTGCATCTCCTTTGGCCCGAACCTGCTGCATGTCCACACCCCCAACGAGCGCGCTGACATTGCATCGGTGGCCCGTGTGTGGGAATACCTGAAGGCTATTCTGGCTTACAAAGCATAACGGCCCAAAACACAAAACGCACCTGCGGAACTGGCAGGTGCCGTTTTTGCATAACTCCCTCAGGCACGCTCACGCCGCGCCAGCTCCCTCAATGAGGGAGCCTCCGGCGAAAAGATAAAGTTTTCCGCTCGGCCAAAGCCTCCCTCCTTGAGGGAGGTGGCATTATGAAGCAATGACGGAAGGAGTTTAGTCCAAATACTTGATCTTGCCCGGCTCAATGCCCTTGATGCCAAGGCCCGGCTCGTTAGAAACAGTGATGTCTTTTTCGTTGAACACTGCACCGCCGAGGATGGGGTCCTCACTGCACAGCACGGGGCCGTCCAGATCCACGCGGGTGATGATCTGCTTTGCGCAGGCCAGATGCACGGCGGCATTCACGCTGATCTTGGCTTCCAGCATACAGCCGATCATGCACTCCACGCCGTACACCTCGCAGCGGATGCGATCTTGAGGGCGTTGTACAGGCCGCCGCACTTCATCAGCTTGATGTTCACGAGGTCTGCGGCTCCCATCTGCATGATGGTCAGTGCGTCCTGCGGGGAGAACACGCTCTCGTCGGCCAGCACCGGCACATAGGAGCGCTCGGTAACATACTTCAGGCCTTCAAAATCGTGGGCCTTGACCGGCTGCTCCACGAATTCAAGATCAAGGCCCTTCTCCTGCATTCCGTTCAGGATGCGCACGGCTTCCTTGGGGGTCCAGCCTGATTTGCGTCGATGCGGATGCAGGTCTCCTTGGGCACAGCACCGCGGATGGCGCTCAGGCGTGCAATATCCTTTTCTGGCTCCTTGCCCACCTTGACCTTCAGGCAGTCGTAGCCGCGGTCGATGGCGTTCAGGGCATCGCGCACCATCTCTTCGGGGTCGTTGACGCTGATGGTGATGTCGGTGACGATGGACTTCTTTGCGCCGCCCATCAGCTTGTACACAGGGATTTTGTACAGCTGGCCGTACAGATCCCACAGGGCATATCACAGCAGCCTTGGCGCTGGTGTTCTTCTGGATGCAGGCATTCAGTGCGATCATCAGGTCTTCAAAGTCGTCCACATCGCGGCCGATGATGGTCTTTGCGATATGGTCGCGGATGGCACCGATGATGGCACCGGTGGTGTCGCCGGTGATCACACCGGTGGGAGGTGCCTCACCATAACCCACAGCGCCGGTGTCGGTGTGGATCTCTACGATCACATCCTCCACGCTGCTGACCGAGCGCAGAGCCGTCTTAAAAGGCACGCGCAGCGGCACGGAGATCAGACCGAGACGTACTTCCGTGATTTTCATGCAAAACCTACCCCTTTCGATAAAAAAATATTGCCAGATTATGAAATTATGGTAGTATTGTATACGAAATTGTCGATATTGTAAAGACAATTGTCCGCAAAAAATTGCACAAAAAGAAAGGGGATTGGGTTCATGATCACAAACGGTTTCACCTACATCGCCGTGCTGGTGTTCATTGCCGCACTGCTGGTGTGGCTGCAACGCTACACGAAGTCGAAATTCTTCGACTATGCACCACCTATCGTTCTGCTGTACCTCATTACCATGATTCTCTGCACGCTGGGTGCATGGGACATGGAGGCCACCAAGCCTGCCTACTCCGTGCTGAAAAACAACCTGCTGTATGCATGATCTTCCTGATGCTGCTGCGCTGCGACATCCGCAAGATCATCAAGCTGGGTCCCAAGATGCTGGGCGGCTTCTTTGCCGCTTCCGTCTCCATCTCGCTGGCCTTCATTGCCACCTTCGCCATCATGAAGGGGCCCCTTGGCTCCGAAGCATGGAAGGCACTGGGCGCTCTGTGCGGCAGCTGGATGGGCGGCTCCGGCAACATGGTCGCCGTGCAGGCTGCGCTGGACATCGGCGAAGCTGACATGGCCTACGCACTGGTGGTGGACTCCATCGACTACTCCATCTGGGTCATGTTCCTGCTGTGGGCCATCAACCTTGCTCCCAAGTTCAACAAGTGGGTCAAGGCCGACACCACCACGCTGGATGAAGTGTCCCGCCGCCTGGAAGAGGACGCAAAGTCCAACGAGGACAAGGCTACCTTTGTCAACCTGATCTTCCTGCTGGGTCTGGCTCTGGTGATCTCCGCCTTCGGTCAGGATATCGGCGCAGCTGAACGGCGCAATGCCCTTCCTGGACAAGGCCACCTGGACCGTCCTGCTCATCACGTTGTCCGGCCTGATCGGCGCTGTCACCCCCGTGGGCCGCATGGCAGGCAGCACCGAGCTGTCCAACCTGCTGCTGTACTCCGTGGTGGCATTGCTTGCCTCCCGCGCAAGCTTCCTGGAGCTGACCGATGCACCCGCATGGATCCTGGCAGGCTTTATGATCCTGGCCATCCACGGCATCATTCTGGTGCTGCTGGCAAAGATCTTCCATCTGGATATGTTCACCTGCGGTGTTGCATCTCTGGCAAACATCGGCGGTTCCGCATCCGCTCCCATTCTGGCTGGTGCCTACAGCGGCGCTCTGGTGCCTGTTGGCGTTCTGATGGCTCTGATGGGCTACGTCATTGGCACGGCAGGCGGCCTGATTACCGCAAATATCATGGCTCTGCTGGCATAACAAATACTGCAAAAAGGGGCTGTTGCATGTGCAACAGCCCCTTTTCTTATACGATTTTTTGCTTAGCCGCCCAGATATGCACTGCGCACGCGCTCGTTGGTCAGCAGTTCGGCACCAGTGCCCTCCATGACCACACGGCCCGTCTCAAGGACGTAGGCACGGTCTGCCACAGAAAGAGCCATCTGTGCGTTCTGCTCCACCAGCAGGATGGTCATGCCTTCCTTGTGCACGTTCTGGATGATGTCGAAGATCTCCTGCACCAGCAGCGGCGAAAGGCCCATGGAAGGCTCGTCCAGCATCAGCATGGAAGCGTTGCTCATCAGTGCACGGCCCATAGCCAGCATCTGCTGCTCGCCGCCGGACATGGTACCGGCCAGCTGCTTGCGGCGCTCCTTCAGGCGGGGGAACAGCTCAAACACCTTTTCCTTGTTGGGTGCAATGGTGGAAGCAGGCTGGGTGTATGCACCCATGTCCAGATTTTCTTCCACGGTCATGTGCAGGAACACATGACGGCCTTCCGGCACATGGGCAAGGCCCGCTTCCACGATCTTGTGGGCGCGCATGCCCTTGATGCTGCTGCCCTTGTACAGGATGTCGCCGGTCTTGGGCTTCAGCAGGCCGGAAATGGTCTTTAAGGTGGTGGATTTGCCAGCACCGTTGGCACCGATCAGGGTGACGATCTCGCCCTGATCCACCTCGAAGGAGATGTCCTTGACGGCGTGGATGTTGCCGTAATAGACGTTGATGTTATCAACTTTCAGTAACGTATCAGCATGGCTTAGCCTCCTTCTTGCCCAGATAGGCTTCGATGACCTGCGGGTTGTTGCGGATCTCATCCGGCGTGCCCTTGGCGATGATGCGGCCGAAGTTCAGCACGGCAATGCCTCGCAGATGCCCATGACCAGGCTCATATCATGCTCGATCAGCAGCACGGCGATGTTGAACTCGTCGCGGATGCGGCGGATGGTCTCGGTCAGCTCCGCGGTCTCGGAGGGGTTCATACCGGCAGCAGGCTCGTCCAGCAGCAGCAGCTTCGGGCTGGTGGCCAGTGCACGCATGATCTCCAGACGGCGCTGTGCGCCGTAGGGCAGGCTGCCTGCCTGCACATTGGCGAGGTCTGCCATGTGGAAGATATCCAGCAGCTCCAGAGCACGCTCGGTGCACTTCTTTTCTTCCTTCCAGTAGTTGGGCAGGCGGATCAGGGAGGAGGCCAGATTGTACTTCATGGACTCGTGCAGGCCCACCTTGATGTTATCGATGACGCTCAGTTCCTTGAACAGGCGGATGTTCTGGAAGGTACGGGCCACGCCCATGCGGTTGACCTGATAGGTCTTTTTGCCGGCGGTAGCATACCATCGATCAGGATGGAGCCGCGGGTGGGCTGGTAGACGTTGGTCAGCAGGTTGAACACGGTGGTCTTACCGGCACCGTTGGGGCCGATCAGACCGGTGATCTCGTTGCGGCCGATCATCAGGTTGAAGCCATCCACGCGGTCAGACCGCCGAAGTCGATGCCCAGCTCACGCACGTCCAGAATGGGCTTTTTGTCCTTGTCGCGGTCGGTCAAAAAGCCGCCGGAGGGCACACTGTGTAACTTGGTCTGGAACTCACTCATGGTCTGCACCCTCCTTTGCTTTCTTCTGGAACAGTTCGCCGTTCATGATCTTTTCCACAATGCGGCTCATGGAGAAGTCGTAGCTGCCAAGCAGGCCGCCCGGACGGAAGATCATCATGAGGACCAGCACCAGCGAGTAGACTACCATGCGGTAGCTGTCAAAGCTGCGGGTCGCCTCGGGCAGGATGGTAAGCACGGTCGCGGACAGGATGGAACCCAGCATGGAGCCCATGCCGCCCAGAACCACCATGACCAGAATTTCGATGGACTTCATGAAGCCGAAGGTGGAGGGGTCCAGAACGCCCAGATAGCAGGCGTACAGGCCGCCGGCCAGACCGGCAAAGGCGGCAGAGAATGCAAAGGCCATGACCTTATAATAAGTAGTCTGGATGCCGCAGCTTTCGGCAGCGATCTCGTTATCGCGGATGGCCAGCACGGCACGGCCGTGGCGGCTCTTCATCATGGCGTGGATGGCAAAGCAGGTAATGACCACGCAGATGAACACATTGGCGAAGTTGGAATACTTGGGGATGTTCTTCAGGCCCTTGGCACCGTAGAACAGCTTGAAGCCCAGCACATCATCGATGTTGTTCAGGGTGATGCGGATGATCTCGCCAAAGCCCAGCGTCAGGATGGCCAGATAATCACCGGTCAGGCGCAGAGCAGGAATGCCGATCAGCACGCCGAACAGGCCCGCCACGATGCAGGCCAGCACCAGACCCACGACAAAAGCGACACCGGAGGGCAGATTGCTGTATTTCGTGAACAGGGCGCAGGTGTAAGCACCACGGCCATGAAACCGGCATGGCCCAGCGGCAGCTGGCCCAGATAACCGGTGGCAACGTTCAGCGAGACAGCCAGAATGATGTTGATGCCCACGGTGAGAAGCACCTTGTTCTGGTAGGTGGACAGCACGTTCTGGGTGAGGAAGGACAGGCCCACGAACAGCAGAGCCACCAGCACGGCGTTCATCAGGTAGCGCACGGGCATTTTGAGCGTTTTGCGTTTGGTATTCATCTTCATGCCCTCCTTACACCTTTTCCTGAACCTTGCGGCCAAGGAAGCCGGTGGGCTTGACCAGCAGCACGATGATCAGGATCGCAAACGTGACGGCATCCTTCCATGCGGAAAGGCCGATGGCGGAAACAAAGCACTCACACAGGCCGATGGCGATGCCGCCGATCATGGCACCGGGAATGGAGCCGATGCCGCCCAGAACGGCTGCAACGAAGGCCTTCAGGCCCAGCATGGAGCCCATGGTGGGGGTCGCCTGCGGGTAGCTGCAGCAGTACAGCACCGAGCCGATACCGGCCAGAGCGGAACCCACCGCAAAGGTAAAGGAAATGGTGCTGTTGACGTTAATGCCCATCAGGCGGGCAGCGTCCATATCCTCAGACACGGCACGCATGGCCTTGCCGAGCTTGGTCTTCTGCACAAGGAAGGTGAGCGCCAGCATGGACAGCACCGTGACCAGCAGGGTGATGACAGAGGTGAGGCCCAGCGGCACAGAGCCGATGCGGAAGGTCTGGTTGGTGTAGTAGGCCGGAATGACCTTTGCACCGGAACCAAGGATCAGCTCTGCAGTGTACTCCAGGAAGAAGGACACGCCGATTGCCGTGATCAGCAGGGAGATACGGGGTGCGTTGCGCAGCGGGGTGTAGGCGATCTTCTCGATCACAACGCCCAGCAGCGTGCAGGTGATGATGGTGGCGCACACAGCAGTGACCGGGCCAAGGCCCAGCTGATTCATCACGAACCAGGACATGTACGCACCAACCATAATGACATCGCCATGGGCAAAGTTCAGCAGCAGGATGATGCCGTACACCATGCTGTAACCCAGTGCGATCAGTGCATAGATGCTGCCAAGGGACAAGCCGTTGATCAGCTGGCTAAAAAACACTGTCATGGACTGATACTTCCTTTCTTTGCGGCGTTTGCACGCCTTTTGGGGAATGCACTTTTTTACCAAAAAAGCGGAGACGGCCGAGCAAAACCTGTTCCGGCGGTCTCCGCAATGGGTCTTTTATTTCTGAGTGCTGCCTTTATGCCGCACACCGGTGCGCAGGATCAAAGCAGATCAGAACATTTCCTTCAGAACGGGGGTTGCACCGTCGAAGCACAGGATAGCGGTCTGCTTGACGGGGTTGTGGTGCTCATCGAAGGTGAAGGTGCCGGTGATGCCATCGATGGTGCCGCCTGCGATAGCATCGATGACGGCCTGCTTATAGTCGTCATCGCCAGCAGCCAGACCGGCATCCTCAGCAGCCTGAATGCCGTAGACAACGGTCATGGCAGCATCGTAGCCCAGAGGAGCGAAGCCGTTGGGGTACTCCTCACCGTACTCAGCCTTGTAGCATTCTCAAAGTCGGGGTTGGAGCCTTTGCGTAGTTTGCGCAGAAGTAGCATCCTTCAGCTGGTCGGCAGTTGCGTAGCCTTCCAGACCATCCCAGCCGTCGCCGCCCAGGAAGGGAACTGCCAGACCGATGCTCTCAGCCTGAGCCAGGATCTGACCGACTTCCTCATAGTAGTTGGGGCAGAACACCACTTCGGGAGCCTTGCCCAGAATGGTGGTCAGCTGGGTCTTGTAGTCCACATCGCCCTCAGAGTAGGTTTCCTGATCGACGATGGTGCCGCCCAGGCTCTCGAACTCGTTGACGAAGTTCTCTGCCAGACCCTCGTTGTAGTCAGCGCCCTTCTGGAAGATGACGCTGCCTTGGTGTAGCCCAACCGCTGGTAAGCGTAGTCAGCCATCTTGATGCCCTGGAACGGGTCGGTGAAGGTTGCGCGGAACACATTCTCGTTCACGGTGTCGGTCTCGGCATCGTAGGTGACAGCCTCAGCGGTAGCGGAAGCGGTGACCATGGGCATGTTGTAGTCTGCGCTCTCGGCAGCAACTGCCAGAGTCGGGGTGGTGGTAACATCGCCCACCAGAGCGGTGATGCCTGATCGCACATCTTGGTGAAGCAGGTAACAGCCTGAGTTGCATCGCCCTGCTCATCCATGGCGATGATCTCCAGCTGCTTGCCGTTGATGCCGCCCTTTTCGTTGACCTGCTTCAGGTACAGGGTAGCGCCGTTGACAACGGCCTGACCGTAAACGGAAACATCACCGGTCAGAGGTCCAAGAACGCCCACCTTGATGGTGTCGCCGGAAGCAGCGGCACCAGAAGCAGTGGAAGCTGCGGTAGAGGCGGAAGCAGCAGTGCTGTTGGAAGAACCGCCGCATGCAGTCAGAACGCCGGCTGCAGCAACAACACCTGCAGCGGCCAGGAAATTACGACGAGAAATCATCTTTTTCATAGTGAATATCCTCCTTAGGAGCATTCGTGCTTCAGTATAAAAACGGAAGCAAGGCCCTCTTTCCCTCAAAGCGACCTTGCTTCGTTATCAATATTATAGACCTGTGAGCCAAAATCCGCAATTCACAAACCGTCCATACTTTCAGGGGCATTTTGTGGACTTTGTTGCCAAAATAGCCAAAAGCAATGGGTCTGTTTTGTGCACTATTTCAACTGCTTCATTTTGTTTGTGTGTCAGGTGAACACAATTCACAAGTTGCAAAAGGGTTACAGGGTCTCCATTTCGGCATCTGCGGCGAACTCGGCCTCTGCACGTGCTCGGCAGCTTCGCCTCTGCTTCCGCTTTGGCCGGAGACTCTGCAAGGACCTTGCGGATGGCGGCGAAGTAGAACACCAGCGACAGGCCGGTGCCGATGCACCAGCCACGGGCCATGCCATCCAGATGCCCGTGCTGCCCAGAGCAGTGCTGCTCAGCACAATGGCGATGCCCACGCGCAGGATCAGGTCGGAGAAGGTGGCGATCATAAAGCGCACCATCATGCCGCAGCCGCGCAGGATGCCGTCAGTGACCAGCTTGAGCGACACCACAAAGTAGAAGGGAGACAGGATGCGCAGGAACAGCATACCGGTGTCGATGGCCGGACCCTGCGGGTCATTCATGAACAGCAACAGCAGGAAGCGGCCGAAGAAGAAGTACAGGAGCACGATGGGCACGCAGATGATCCACACCAGATTGCGGCCTGCGCCAAAGCCCTTGTGCACACGGTCCATCTTGCCCGCGCCATGTTCTGGGAGGTGTAGTTGGAGATGCCGTTGCCCAGCGTGGTGAAGGAAGTGATGACCATGTTGTTCAGCTTGACGGCTGCAGAGTAGCCTGCAATGACGCTGGCACCAAAGGTGTTGATGACGCTCTGCAGGATGATGTTGCCCACAGAGACAAAGCTCTGCTGCAGGATGCTGGGAATGGCCACCACGGCCACCTTGCCCAGCATGTTCCAGGAGAACAGCACGACCTTGTTCTTGGATTTGAAGGCGCTGATGCGGCGGAACACCACCACCATGGCCAGCACGCAGCTCACACCCTGACACAGGAAGGTGGCCCATGCCACACCGGCTACGCCCATCTTGAGACCGGCCACGAACAGGATGTCCACGCCGATGTTGGACAGGGACGAGACTGCCAGAAAATAGAAGGGCGTTTTGCTGTCGCCCAGAGCGGAGAAGATGCCGGTGGCGATGTTGTAGAAGAACATGAAGGGCAGGCCCAGCACGTAGATATCCAGATACAGCGAAGAATCCGCAAGGATCTCCTCCGGGGTGTTGATGAGCTCCAGCAGGCTGTGGCAGCCACAAGGCCGATCAGCATCAGCACGGCGCACAGCACGGCAGAGCCGATCAGGGAAGTGTAGACCGAAGTCTTCATCTCATCGTAGTCCTTTGCGCCAAAGTAGCGGGACACGATGACCGAGCAGCCAATGTTGCAGCCAAAGGCAAATGCAATGAAGATCAGGGTGATCTCGTAGCTGTTGCCCACAGCAGCCAGTGCATTCTCGCCGATGAACTTGCCTGCAACAAGGCTGTCGGCAATGTTGTACAGCTGCTGGAAGATGATGCTGCCGAACATGGCAGGCAGAACTGCCACAAAACCTGTGACGGCTTGCCGACCGTCAGATCCTTATTCATATAGAAAATCCTCCTCTATCTACCATAAAGAAACATATTAGAATCAAAAACAGTATAGAGTCATCCTGACAAAAAGTAAAGAAAAATTTTAGTATATCTGCCATATGAAATTAACATGATAGGCATGACGCATCCCCGCTGCTGCCAGTGGCAGACTGTAAAGAACAGCTGTTTCCTGCTTTGCCGGAATGTTCTGCCCATCAGCTGCCGTTTTTTGCCCCTTAAAAAGTTTACATCCACAAACATGCGCATCGGCTCTTGCACCGGGCCGGAAAGCGTGGTAGGATACTATTGGTTAGTTAGACATAACTATCATAATTGGCCGTCACCCGTCTGCCCGCCCCGGGCAGCACAGGGAAGGAAATGATATTCAGGAGGTTTTCGAGATGAACTATCTGGAAATTGAATCTGTTGTAGGCCGCGAGATCCTGGACTCCCGCGGCAACCCTACTGTGGAAGCGGAGATCACGCTGGCCGACGGCACCGTGGCACGCGGCTGCGCACCTTCCGGCGCATCCACTGGTGAGTTTGAAGCTCTGGAGCTGCGGGACGGCGACAAGGGCCGCTATCTGGGCAAGGGTGTGACCAAGGCTGTTGAGAACATCAACACCGTCATTGCTGATGCTGTTGTGGGCATGGATGCCTCCGACATCTACGCCATCGACGCTGCCATGATCAAGGCCGACGGCACCAAAGATAAATCCAATCTGGCGCAAACGCCATTCTGGCCGTGTCCATTGCCGCCTGCCGTGCAGCCGCTGCTTCTCTGGATATGCCGCTGTACCGCTTTCTGGGCGGTGTGAACGGCAACCGCCTGCCCGTGCCCATGATGAACATTCTGAACGGCGGCGCACACGCCACCAACACCGTGGATACGCAGGAGTTCATGATCATGCCCGTGGGCGCGCCCTCCTTCAAGGAAGCTTTGCGCTGGTGCGCGGAGGTCTTCCATGCGCTGGCTTCCATCCTGAAGGCCAAGGGGCTGGCTACCTCCGTGGGCGATGAGGCGGCTTTGCCCCCAACCTGTCCAGCGACGAGGAGACCATTGAGACCATTCTGGCCGCCATCGAAAAGGTCGGTTACGTGCCCGGCAAGGACTTCATGCTGGCTATGGATGCCGCGTCTCCGAGTGGAAGAGCCCCAAGGGCAAGGCTTCTACAAGCTGCCCAAGGCCGGCACCGAGTTCACCTCCAGCGAGCTGATCGCACACTGGAAGAGTCTGGTGGAAAAGTACCCCATCATCTCCATCGAGGACGGTCTGGATGAAGAGGACTGGGAAGGCTGGCAGGAGATGACCCGCGAGTTGGGCGGCAAGGTCCAGCTGGTGGGCGACGACCTCTTTGTGACCAACACCGAGCGTCTGGCCAAGGGCATCGGGCTGGGTGCAGGCAACGCGATCCTGATCAAGCTGAACCAGATCGGCTCTGTTTCCGAGACGCTGGAAGCCATTAAGATGGCTCACAAGGCCGGTTACACCGCCATCAGCTCTCACCGCTCCGGCGAGACCGAGGACACCACCATTGCCGATCTGGCCGTGGCGCTGAACACCTGCCAGATCAAGACCGGTGCTCCCAGCCGTACCGAGCGTGTTGCAAAGTACAACCAGCTGCTGCGCATTGAGGAGCAGCTGGGCGGCAGCGCCGTTTACCCCGGCATGGCAGCTTTCAACGTAAAGCGCTGAAGCTGTTGAAAACCAATTGATCTTCCGGCACCCGTACTGCTTTTGCAGCGGCACGGGTGCCGTTTTGTTTTCTCCCAATTTTTCCTGCAATCCGCTGCTCTGCCCAGCCGTATTCCATGCATGCCGGGCATTTTGGCCCGAAATTGCAAAAAAGGAGCAAAACATTCATGTTATCTATCTGATCTCTCTGTACAAGCTGCTGGGCACCGGCGATTTTGTAAAAGTGCTGCTGATCCTGCTGAAGGGGCTTTTCGGCTGATGCAAAGCCGCCCTTCTCACTGCGGAAACGGGACTGCCTTACCGGCGGTCTCTTTTTTTGCCTTCTCACTTTACTTTCTTAAAAAAATATGCCATAATGAAACCAGTATTTTTCGGTTTAAAAGCCGTGCCCTGTACTGGGAAATCAGGGCCAGAATCCAACAGAAGAGGGGTTTTTTGTTATGAGCAAAACCATCATCCCGCAAACTATACGCCCGCGCTGAACCTGTACGATACGCAGCGCGCCATTGGTACGGTCAAGCGTCTGTTTGCCGACACCCTGTGCGCCACACTGAACCTGTACCGCGTGTCTGCTCCGCTGTTTCTGGAAGCATCCACCGGTTTGAACGACGACCTGAACGGTGTCGAGCGCAAGGTCACCTTTGATATCAAGGAAAGCGGCATTGAGGCACAGGTGGTGCAGTCACTGGCAAAGTGGAAGCGCAAGGCCCTGAAGGACTACGATTTCCGTGTGGGCAAGGGCCTGTACTGCGATATGAACGCTATCCGCCGCGACGAAGATCTGGACAACCTGCACTCCATCTATGTGGACCAGTGGGACTGGGAAAAGGTGATCCGTCTGGAAGACCGCAACGAGGCTTACCTCAAGAGCGTGGTGCGCTCCATCGTGTCCGCTGTCTGCGCCACCGAGATGAACCTGCACGCCATGTTCCCCCAGCTGCAGGAGCTGCCGCTGCACAGCCCCAACGTCACCTTCATCACCACGCAGGAGCTGGAGGACCAGTACCCGGACCTGACCCCGAAGGAGCGTGAGAACGCCTTTGTGAAGGAGCACGGCACCACCTTCCTGATGAAGATCGGCGCTCCGCTGAAGAGCGGTAAGCCCCATGACGGCCGTGCCCCCGACTATGACGACTGGGATCTGAACGGCGATCTGCTGTTCTGGAACGACCCGCTGCAGTGCAGCTATGAGCTGAGCAGCATGGGCATCCGCGTCAGCCCTGAAAGCATGGACAAGCAGCTGACCATGGCTGGCTGCGACGACCGCCGCGCCCTGCCCTTCCACAAGGCCGTACTGAACGGTGAGCTGCCTTACTCCATCGGCGGCGGCATCGGCCAGAGCGCCTGTGCATGCTGCTGCTGGGCAGCGCCCACATTGGCGAAGTGCAGGCCAGCGTCTGGGACGCAGCCACCCGCGAAGCCTGCGCCAAGGCAGGCATCCCGCTGCTGTAAGCAGGTTTTCCACACAAAGATTCAAAAGGCAGGATACCACCCTCATGGTGATACCCTGCCTTTGTTCGTTTTCTGCCGTATCCGGGGAGAAATAGTTCGAGTCCTGTACCACCACCAAACAAATCCCCAGACGAATGTCTGAGGATTTTTTGTGGTGGAGAATTAGGAACTCGAACGCCAGACCCCCTGCGTGGCAGCAGCGTGCCGCTTGCGCCGGTGAGATCAGTATTCAGTTCCATACAGCGTCTCAGCTCCGGTATTCCGCCGGCAGCTGATCCATGGTCTGCCACTTGTCCATGGCTTCTTCCAGCTTCATGCCCTTAGCCACTGAATCGCGGCGGCAGGCGTTGACAGCCTGGATCTCCTTCATCTTGGCACCGGTCAGGGTGTAGCCCTTCATGGCGATGAGGGTAGCCGCCCATGCCACCATGGGGATGATGCAGAACAGCACGATGACCACCCAGTTCATGCCCGGGGTGTAGGGGTCATACTGGGTGGGCAGGCTCTGCAGGCCCACAAAGCTGACCGCGATGCCCACAACGGTAGCGGACAGGCTGGACACCAGCTTGTCCACCAGACTGAACAGGGTGCCCATGATGCCGGGGATATACTTGCCGCTGCGGTAGGTCTCGTAGTCGGAGCAGTCGGCCACCATGGGGATGGGCATATCGGCGGTGGCGTAGTAAGCACCGTAGCCGATGCCGAAGAAAGCGATGAACAGGATGGTATACAGGTTGATGGAAAGGCCGTTCTCGCCCAGAATGGACAGTGTGAAGGCATCGCCGCGGCCCCAGAGCAGCAGCAGCACCAGCACGCCCACATAGCACACCAGCGCCACGCTGACGTACTTCATCAGGCTGGCCTTCTGGCCCTCCTTCTGGCTGGTGCGGACGGTGAGCAGGAAGAAGGGCACGCTGAACACATAGCCCAGCACCATCATGGCAGGTACAGGCCGTCGTAGTTGCCCATCATGCAGCCGTACAGCATGCACAGCACGGTGGTGTTGGTGGCGATGGAAAGTGCCAGCTTGCAGCCTGCACCGGCCACCATCAGCCGCTGCATGGGATCGTTGTTTTTGATGATCTGGATGTACTCCCGCACTTTGATCTTCTCGGTCTTTTCGCCGCCGATGCCAAAGTACTTGGGCTGGTCCTTCTCCCAGATGCCGATGACAGCCAGCAGGGTGAGCAGGATGGAGATGACGATGCCCACCGGAGCCAGCGTGCGGAAGAACCCGGCGGAAGCGTAGCCGCCCTCATAGTTCTTGGCAAGGATGGGGCAAAGAACTGCATGGCACCCATGCCCAGCAGGCTGCCCACCGTGTTGAAGATGGTAAACAGGGGACGCTGCTTGGGGTCATTGGTCAGCACGGTCTGGCCGGAGCGGGTGCAGCTGGTCTGGAAGGTGTAGCCGATGACCCACACGGCATACAGGGCAACGAACGCAGCGTAGCGCAGCCCCATGGCACTGGCGGGGATGAGCGGGGTGAGGCAGTACAGCACCAGAATGCTTGCTGCCATGATGAGGTTGCCGATGACCATGAAGGGCCGGAACTTGCCGAACCTGCCGTTGGTGCGGTCCATGAGGGCACCAATGATGGGGTCGGTGACGGCATCGAACAGGCGCATGCCGGTGACCATCACCGAAGCAAACAGCATGCTCAGGGCCAGCACTTTGCTGCCGAAGGTCGCGATGTAGGAAAGCACCAGCACATAGTACACATTCGTTGCGCCGTTGTTCAGCGGAAACAGCACCAGCTGGTAGGTTTTGGCGCGGTTCACACTCGACGCCGTTGTTTTTTGTTCGCCCATTGCGGTCTCTCCTTTTGTCTTTGATAAAAAGCGGCAGCCCGCCCCGCCTTCGGGGCAGGCTGCCGTAACATGGGGTCAGGGATCGTGCAGACCGGAATTACTTCTGGTCAACAGCAGGAGCGGTGTCTGCCAGCTCCTTCTTGCGCTTGAGGGCCTTGCTCAGCTGCCATGCGCACAGCACGGTCAGCACAGCCAGCACGGCGATCAGTGCATAGATCGCAGTCTGCCACCAGGCAGCACGGTCTTCAGCGTATCGCTTGCAGACCAGCCGTTCATGGCGTTGGAGTTGACCACGGTGTACAGGATGTGATGCATTGCATTGCGCATCTGGGTCACGATGTAGGCATCGTTCTCGTAGTTGGCAGCCTTGGTGGTGTGGATCTTGGGCATCGGGCTGTCCCAGATGTCGGAACCGGCGATCAGGCCGTCCACCAGATCCATGTACTGGCTGGAGCCGGAGAAGTCGGTGATGCACATGCCGCGCATGCCCAGCTCCTCGCGCAGGAAGCCGTTCAGCAGGTTGGCGTTGGCACCGCACCAGGTTGCGCCCCAGCGGTTGAAGCCGGTCATCACGCACCATGCGCCGCCATCCGTGATGGCCTTATCGGCCACTTCCAGATAGATCTCGCGGGCGGTCTGCTCGTTCAGCCAAGTGTTGACACCGCGGCGGCTGGTCTCGGAGTCGTTCAGGCAACGTGCTTCAGGTAGACATACACGCCCTTGGACTGGATGCCCTGCACCTCGGCAGCGCAGATGGTGCCGGCCACAAAGGGATCCTCGGCGTAGTACTCGAAGTTACGGCCGGAGTAGGCGGTACGGTGCATGTTGATGCCGGGGCCGTACAGGCCGGAGTAACCCATGGCAAGGCAGTCCTCACCGATGCACTTGCCCACTTCGTTGATCAGGTCCACATTGAAGGTGGCAGCCATGACATCCTCGGAGGTGTAGCACATGGCGGATGCACCGCCGGTCAGGGCAGCGGTCAGGCCCTGCGGGCCGTTCTCGTCCTTGGTAGCGGTCTTGCCGATGGAGGCAGCCGCTGCAGTGTTGTGGAAGCCCAGAGTGATGGTGTTGACCATCTCATCGAAGGTCAGCTGATCCAGCAGGGTCTCCCATTGGGGATCGTCGAAGTCCTTGCCGATCATGGAAGCGAGGGTCAGGCCGTTCTTGGCACCCAGAGTGGGCATCTCGACGCTGTCGGCCTCGGTGCCGTCGTACTGGGTAAAGGCCAGATCTGCAGCCAGCGTTTCGTTGGCGGTCAGGGCAGCAGGCTGGGTGGGGACCGTGCCGGTCCAGTCAGAGCGGCTCATCCAGGTCACGCTGCCGGGAGCATCGCTGCTCTTGTTGGGGTCGGACTCATCGAACAGGTTGGTGATGGCGGTGCCGTTGGCGCTGGCTGCATAGGTGGTGGTATCCAGTGCCTCGTTGGTCCACTTCCAGACCAGAGAAGCATCGCGTCCTCGGTCATGCGGCCATTGGTGCCGGCCACGGTGTAGCCCTTGGCAGCAAGGATGTTGTTGACAGCGTTGTGAGAATCGGTAGCAGCGGTGAAGTAGTAGTCACCGGCATCCAGAATGTAGGTCTTGGCGTTGTTTGCGTCGTAGGTGCGCAGCTCGCTCTTCTTCACTGTGATGGTCACATCCTCGGAAGCGCCGGGAGCCAGCACATCGGTCTTGGCAAAGCCGCACAGCTCTGCAGCGGCCTTCTCGATGCCGTTTGCCTTATCGTAGTCGGTGTAGGGAGACTGGAAGTAGACCTGCACGGTCTCCTTGCCGGAATAGGTCTTGCCGGTGTTGGTGACCTTCAGGGTGACGGTGAAGGCGTCGTCAGACTCGGTCACATTGAAGTTGCTGTAAGCGAAGGTGGTGTAGCTGTCGCCGTAGCCGAAGGGATAGCAACGGTGGTGGCCCAGTCATAGTCACCTGCCTTGGCAGTGCCCATGACCACATCCTCGTAACGGGTCTCGAAGTAGCGGTAGCCCAGATAGATGCCTTCCTGATAGACGCTGTACATGCCCTGCACGTCTGCACCCTCGGTCAGCAGGTTGTACTCTGCTGCGTTGGGGTAAGCCTGGGTGTAGAAGTTGTACATGGCAGGGTTTGCCAGATTGTCGTACAGATAGGTGTCCACCAGAGAGCCGGAGGGGGTCACAGTGCCGGCGAGCAGCTGGCCCACACCGTTGATGCCGGTCTGGCCCACATCGCCGATCCACATGGCGGCATCGATGCCGTAGTCCTCGCCGCAGATGGCAGGGTTGAGGAAGTCCATTTCCAGTGCGTTGGAGCTGTTGATCAGGACGACGATGGACTTGAAGGTGCCGTTATCCTTCAGTGCCTTCAGATTCTTCAGCAGCTCGATCTCCTCGGCGGACAGCTCCAGATAGTTGCCGCTGCCCTCGGAACCGGAGATCCAGCTGTCGTTGGTGCCGTTGGCACCGCTGGGCAGGTCTGCGCCCTCACCGCCGGAGCGGGAGAACACCACGATGGCAGCATCGCCGTACTCGGCAAAGCTGCTCTCGGCGCTGGACAGTGCGCTCCACGGAGCTTCATTGACAGCGTACTGGGTGTTTGCTTCCAGCGTATCCGAGATGGAGGCCGGGGTAATGCGGCTGTAGTTCTTCATCATGCTGTCGGACTTGTACAGATCCCACAGCGTCTGGTTGACCTGAATGCCCTGAGCTTCCAGTGCTTCCTTCAGGTTGGGGGCCTTGCTGGTATCCACGGAACCGGAGCCGGTGCCGCCGTACATCAGATCCACAGAGCCATGGCCGAACAGGCTGACCTTGGCACTGTCTGCCAGCGGCAGGGCAGCGTTGTCGTTCTTCAGCAGGGCAGCGCCCTCGGCCTCAACGGTGGCGCACAGCTCTGCTTCGTAAGCCTCGCGCTCTTCGTCGGAAGCAAAGCCCGCTTTGAAGTATTCGGTATCTTCCGTAGTGTCGCCCTTGATGATCTTATAGGTCGATGCATTCAGAGCAACGTTCAGGGTGGTGGCGTACTGATTTGCAATCATGTTGCCCACGATGGCGGCGATGGTCAAAATCGCCGTCAGCGCAGTGAGCACCGACCACAAACGTACTTTGGATTTCTTGGTATTCATTGGTTCTCCTCCTTTTCATTTATAACAACCGCCAGACAGCGGAATGTCCTTGTTTATACCCAGTTTGCACTCTTGGACTTGGTCTTCACCAGCTTGTAGCCGGGGTTCGGCTCTGCCACACTGCAGAAGGATGCGGTGTCGATGCAGTCGCCTGCAACGGCCTTCAGCTCCACCTTGCCATGCAGCGGCACGCGGAACCTGAAGATATGCTCGCCGGTCTGCTCTGCCAGCTTTTTGCCGTCCGCATACAGGGCGACGGTGTGCTGGTTGGAGTAGACCTTGACCTCGATCTCCTTCTCGGTACGGTCGGTGAACCGCTTGGAGCAGATGTGGACGAAGTGTTCCTCGCTCCACCATGCTTTATAGAGGTAGAAGCTGTCCTTTTTGGTCTTTCGGTCAAAGGTGACAAGACCCTTGTGGTTCATGCCCGGCTCGCCGCCCTGATCCCGGGCATCGGCTGCAAAATCGAACATGTTCCACACATGGGTCGCCCACAGCCACGGGTGGCGATCAAAGCACTTCAGCATATACTCGTGGTACTTGGCCTGATATTCCTCGGTGTGGTCGCCCCGGCGGGGGTGGGCACTGTGGAGGTTGGGCATGCCCTCGGCACCGTACTCGGAAAAGCCCAGCGGACGGTTGGGGTATACCAGATGGAAAAAGTCTATCCACAGGTCATTCATGAACAGCCCCGGCACATACCAGCCAGATACAGGTTCCAGCTGACCAGATCGGTGATGTGTGCCACCGGGTTGAAGGGGCCGCACATGGCGTAGCAGGCCAGCGTGGTCAGGCGGGTGGAATCCATCTTGTGGCACAGTTCGTTGAGCACCCGATGGTTGTCCAGCATATCCGCCTTGTCCTTGGTGGAAATAGTGATCTCGTTGGACACACCCCAGCAGACGATGGAGGGGTGGTTGTAGTTCTGGTGGATGAGCTCCTTCATCTGGCTGATGGTGTTTTCCCGGCCATTGGGCAGATGCTCGGAGATGTAGGGGATCTCTGCCCAGACCACCATGCCGTACTGGTCGCACAGGTCGTAGAAATACTGGTCGTGCTGGTAGTGGGCCAGCCGGACGGTGTTTGCACCCAGCTCCCGGATCAGCGCCATGTCCTCATCATGCATCTCCCGGGTGATGGCGTTGCCCAGACCCTTGCGGTCTGATGGCGAGACACACCGTGAAGGGATAGGGCCTGCCGTTGAGGAAAAAGCCCTTCTTTGGGTCTACAGAGAAGCTGCGCAGGCCCACCTTGGTGGTCACTTCATCCACCGGCTTGCCGTCCTGCAGCAGACGAACCACACAGGTGTACAGGTATGGGTCTTTGATGCCGTTCCACAGGTGGGGAGCATCCAGATGGAGAAAAGTATTTTCGCCCTCGCCCTTTGCAGCGGTGCGGCCCTCAGCATCCAGCAGCTCCACCGTCACGGTGCCGCTGCCTTCCACCAGCGTTTCCACCTGGATGTCGGCGCTGTTCTCCTGCAGGGCCGGGGTGATCTTCACGCCTGTATCGCCAAAGTGTCCCAGCGCAATGTGGTTTTTGTTCACCACCAGCAGGCTCACATCCCGGTAGATGCCGCCGTAGAAGGTGAAGTCTGCTTTCTGGGGGTAAACGCGGTCGTTGACGCTGTTGTCCACCCGCACCGTGAGCTGGTTCTCTGCCTGAAGCAGCTCCGTGACCTCTGCCCGGAAGGTGGAGTAGCCGCCGTCATGGGTGCAGAGCTGCTGACCGTTCAGTAGCACGGCGGCGCTGGCGTTGACACCCTCGAACTGCAGCCACACCTGCTGCTGTGCCGGGTCGTATACCGGTGCTGCAAAGCGGGTGCAGTAGGTGCAGCAGCCCCGCCAGTAATCGTTGCCGCCGTCCTGACCGTCCCTGGCGTTCCATGTATGGGGCAGCTCTACGGCGGTGGTAACGCCGTTCGGGCCGGTGAACTGCCAGTCCTTCATGAGCTTTGCAATACTACGCATCCGATTCCTCCTGTTTTTGCTGTGGTACAGTGATTTTTTTTCGTTTTTTGCTCTTTGTCATTATTTTATCAGAGTGGCCGTATTTCGCAAGATGCGTGCGAAAATCGGTCGTTTTGCGTGCGCATTCGGTTTTGGACTGCCAAATGTGAACTGATATATTTGTAAGTTTTTCACAAGCAGATGTATCCAACAAGCCGCAAAAAGAAAACCGCCGCAGTCCTTCCGTTTCCGGAACTTCTGCGGCGGCTGCCGTTTTCTTAACTTATTTTTGCAGCGGAAAGATGATCTTTTCCGCAAAAAACTCTCCCTGCTCTTCCAAGGTCAAAGTGCCTTTGTACTTCTGCACGATGCGACGGATCACCTTCAGCTCGTATTGTGCAGAGCGGCTTGCCTGCTGTTCCGGCGGGCGCAGCGGCTGATGATGTTCACCACCACAAAACCCTGCCGCACACAGACCAGCAGATCGATGACCCTGCACTCCGGCCGGGAGACCTGCACCGCGCTTTCCACGGCGTGATCCAGCGCATTGGCAAACATTGCGTACAGATCCCCCGCTTCAAAAAAGCCCAGACAGCTGCCGTTTGCCACAGCATTCAGCTGGATGCCCCGGGACTCGCACAGCAGACTCTTCTCGGTCAGCACCACATCCAGCACCTCGTTGCCGGTGTTGCGGTTCGCGTCATACAGGCGGGCTGCGCGCTCGGCCTCATCAATGCGCTCCGGCGGTACCTCTTCGGGCGACAGCTTGCGGAGATTGGCAATCTGCACTTTCAGCTCATGGCAGCGCTTGTTGATGATCTGCACGTTCTGCCGGGCCACCTGATACTGCTGACGCTGACGCTCGTACAGCAGATTCAGTTCACTCATCTCTTTTTCCATGGCAGACTTCTTGAACAGCTCACTCTGAAAATACAGCAGGGTGATAAAATAGAACTGCCCGATCAGAATGGTAACGGTAAGGCTCAGCGGAGTCTGTTCTGCACGGGCATTGTCCAGCACGGCGGCCTGCACCATGAACAGGATGCCAATGAAGAACGCGCTGAACAGCTGCCGGGGCCCGATGTTGTATTCTCCTTTATAAGGAAGCTGCCGTGCCAGCAGGATGTACACCGCCGCAAAGAATACCGCCCCAGACAGCAGCTGTACCAGAACCGCCCAAGGGGAAGCCATGTTCAGCGGGTGTCCATACCGGGTAAACTGCAGCTCCAGAAAGCACCAGCTCTCGTAGGCGCACTGCGCGATGAGCAGGCTCCATACTGCGCAGTACAGGGCACCTTTTTTATTGATATCCGTACACAGATAGATCATCCCGCCCAGCAGCGCAAAAAAGGAGATGTAAAGCACCAGCAGCAGGAGCTGCTGCTGCCACAGTGTTGTGGACTGTGCCAGAGGGTCCAGCAGCTGCGCCAGCAAAAGCAGCGGGAGCAGCATCCCGCAGGCGCGCGCCCAGAAATGGGTGCGATGCCGCAAAGGCAGACAAAAGACCAGCGCCGCGCCCCAGCGCAGCAGTGCCCGGAGCAGGCTGTTCAGCAGCGATGTGGTCACAGCACACCTCCCATGTAGGACGCTACTGCGGTAAGAAAGGCCGTGCGCTGCCGTCGGCTGATCTCCAGCCGGTCGTTTTTCACAAGGGCAAAGTCGTTTTTCAATGCCCTTGACGTAGGCCAGGTTGACCAGATAGCATTGGTTGCAGCGGACAAAATGATACTCGGCAAGCTGCTTTTCGGCACTTTGCAGCTGGCGCGTGCCGCGAACTCGCCTTTGGAGGTGTGGTAGTACAGCATCCGGCTGTGGGTCTCCAGATAATAGATATCAGCGGTATCCAGCAGCTGGATGCCGCCGCCCGCCAGCTGCAG
>ENA-OQHA01000361-OQHA01000361.1-human-gut-metagenome-genome-assembly--contig:-NODE-361-length-23395-cov-4.267148_pt1 | contig 23395 bp, 30 predicted proteins | sample MGYA00242558_ERZ504707 | MGnify/ENA primary metagenome ERZ504707 (study PRJEB26092, sample SAMD00036197) | human gut metagenome | host: Homo sapiens | study: EMG produced TPA metagenomics assembly of...
GTCGTAGCCGACCAGTCGGGCGATCTCCTCGACCAGGTCGCACGGCTCGTTCAAGTCCGGACGCCAGCTCGGCGCGGTTACGGCGAACTCACCGTTGCCGCCACCGGCCACCGTGCAGCCAATGTCGGTCAGGATGTCGGAGATGCGGTTGATGTCCACGTCGAGGCCGGCTACGCGGGCCACTTCGGAGGCCTTGAAGTGGATGGCCTTGGCGCGCGGCGTGTTGTTCACGTCGTTCGGGTGTTCGCTGGGCTCGCCGTTGCCGTACTTGGCCATGAGTTCGGCGGCCATCTGGGTGGCGGCAGGCTGCAGCGCGGTGTCGACGCCACGTTCGAAGCGGCGGGAGGCCTCGGATGGAATCTTGTGGCGACGGGCCGAACGGGCGATGGTCACCTGATCGAAGTGCGCGGCCTCCAGAAGAATGTTCTTGGTGTCGGCGGTCACTTCGCCATACAGGCCGCCCATCACACCGGCAAGGCCGAGGATGCGCGAGCCGCGTTCGCCGTTCGGCGAATCGGTGATAAGCAGATCTTCGACGCTCAGGTCATGTTCCTTGCCGTCCAGGGTGGTGAGTTTCTCACCCTCGTTGGCGCGGCGCACGACAATCGGGCCTTCGAGCTTGTCGAGGTCGTAGGCGTGCATCGGCTGGCCGAGGTCAAGCATCACGTAGTTGGTCACGTCCACGGCCAAGGAGATGGAGCGCATGCCGGCGCGGATCAGGCGGCGGCGCATCCAGTTGGGCGTGTGGGCGTTGGGATTGAAGTCCTTGACGATACGCGCGTAGTAGCGGTCGCAACCGGGCACGCCGTGAATCGGATTGTTATCGTCGATTTCAACATCGATGTCCACCGGGGTGCCGGGCTGGTAGTCAGCAGGTTCCGGGGCCTTCTCGTTGAGTGCCACGGCCGGATCGGTGTAGGCGGCACCGGTGGAGTGGTGGTATTCGCGGGCCACGCCACGGTAGGACAGCGTGTAGCCACGGTCCGGGGTGATGTTGATCTCAAGCAGAGGCTGGTCGAGGTGCAGCAGGTGCATGGCGTCCTGACCAGGCTTCAGAGCCTCGTATTCAGCCTCGGAGAAGCCATACTGACGCAGCAGGATGATGCCATTGTGGTTGTCGCCCAGACCCAGCTCACGTTCGGAGGCACACATGCCGTTGGAGATGTGGCCGTAGGTCTTGCGCGGTTCGATCTTGAAGTCGCCGGGCAGCACGGCACCGGGCAGGGTGACGACGACCTTTTCGCCGGCCTTCATGTTGGGCGCGCCGCAGATGATGCCGCGCGGCACCTTGTTGCCGTCTTCGTCGGTCTCGTTCCATTCGTCGCCGCAGTCCACGTGGCACCAGTTGATGGTCTTGCCGTTCTTCTGCGGTTCGGGGGTGGCGTCGACCACGTAGCCGACCACAATCGGGCCGGTCACCTGAGAGGAGTGAATCTCCTCTTCCTCAAGACCCACCTTGACAAGGTCCTTGGCGAGCTGTTCGTAGGTCAGGCCTTCGGGAACCTCGACATGGTCCTTGAGCCAATCGATATCGATCATAGGCATGGCTGAATCACTCCCCCATCACAAACTGTTCGGCGAAACGCACGTCACCTTCGACCAGGTCGTGCATGTCGTTGATGTCGCTGCGCAGCAGGAGCGTGCGCTCCATGCCGACGCCGAAGGCGAAACCGGTGTAGACGTCCGGGTCGATGCCGGCGGACTTCAGCACGTTCGGGTTCACCATGCCGCAGCCGCCCCACTCGAGCCAGCCGGGGCCGCCCTTCTTGTCGGGGAACCACAGGTCGAGTTCGGCGCTCGGCTCAGTGAACGGGAAGTAGCTCGGGCGCAGGCGCGTCTTGGCTTCAGGGCCGAACATGGCGACGGCGAGCTTGTCCAGCACGCCCTTCAGGTCGGCCATGGTCAGGTGCTTGTCGACGGCGAGGGCTTCGCACTGGTGGAACACCGGAGTATGGGTGGCGTCCAGCTCATCGGTGCGGAACACGCGGCCCGGGGACGCGATGTACAGCGGCACTCCACGGGTCAGGAGGGCACGGACCTGATCGGAGGAGGTCTGCGTACGCACCACCATGTTGGAGCCGACGAAACCGGCGGCGTCCTTGGCTTGATTGCCCTTGACGTAGAAGGTGTCCTGCATCTGGCGGGCCGGATGGTCCGGGCCGAAATTCAGGGAGTCGAAGTTGTACCATTCGGCTTCGATTTCCGGGCCGGAGGAGATCTGCAGCCCATGGAGATGAAGAAGTCCTCGACGTCCTCCATCAGCTTAGGCAGCGGGTGACGGGCGCCCAGAGGCTTACGGCTCACCGGCAGCGTCATATCCACGGTTTCGGCGGCAAGCGCGGCCTTCTCGGCGGCTTCCTTGAGCTCGACCTCCTTGGGACCATAGGCACGGCCGAAGTCGGCGCGCAGCTTGCCCATGAGCTTGCCGGCTTCCTTCTTCTGGTCGGCGGGCAGGGAGCCAATGGCCTTGCTGGCCTTGGTCATCGCCGAATCGGCACCTGCGTACGTTGTCTTGATGGCCTTGAGCTCCTCCAGGTTGGAGGCGTTCTGGATTTTCTCGATGCCCTCGGCAACCTCAGCGGTCACCTGGTCGGCGTCGAACACCATTTGTTCTGCCACGAGAACCCTTTCGTCTGATGTTTTCTCAGCGTTTCACAGCGTTTTTACCGGTTTCACATTCTTTCAACATGACCCGACATAGACAGCGACATCAGCATCACCGCGGCCGAGGTGCCGAGGTTCAGCGATTCGGCCTTGCCATAAAGCGGGATGGAGACGATGCGGCCGCAGCGCGTGAGGATGTCCGGTTCCAAGCCACGCGCCTCATTGCCGAACAGCACGGCTTTCGGAGCTCGACCGCCGCCTTGTCCGCCAGTACTGCGGGCAGGCTTTCCGGCTTGCGTTCTTCGGTGCCGTATACGTCGGCGGCCCAGACGTCCATATTATGGTCGCCTGTCCAGGTGAAGAATTCGTCGGTGCTCATGGCGAGTACCGGCAGATGGAACAGGGAGCCTGCGGTGGAGCGGATGACCTTGGGGTTCAGCACGTCCACGCAGTCGTCCACGAAGATTACGGCGTCGCAGCCGGCCGCATCGGCCGCACGGATCACGGTGCCGGCGTTGCCCGGGTCGCGCACCTGCCAGAAGGCGGCAATCTGCGGGGCCCGACCGTTCTTGCCAAGTTCGACGTCATCGGCTCCGGCGTGCATGGACTCGGCATTGCCGACGGCCGCGATGCCTTGGGCGTCCGGACTGATGCGGCGCATCACGTCGCCGGTGCAGTAGTGCACATAAATCGTGGCATCCTGCGAGGTTTCGACGATCTTCTCCAACGTGGAGGAGATGATACGCGGATGTTCCAGCGCCTGCGAAACCTCTACATACAGGTCCTGCACCACGTCCGGCCGCCAAGTGACGGCCTCGCGCACGGATTGCGGGCCTTCGATAAGAAAACGGCCCGAACGTTCGCGGCCTTTGGCGCGGGTCAGATCGGCGATGCGGCGCACGCGTCGGATTTCGGATTATCAAGAATCTGGGCGTTGATGGGCATAGCCACTACCCTACTGCCGGGTCATTACGTCAGTCGCGAGACTGAGGGTGGTCGAGGCTGGAACCACCCCAGTCGGCTACGCCGACAGCCCCCGCCAGCGGGGGCATCATAAGGCGTTCAGACACCTTGAAAGGCACTGTGCTAATCTGTCGCCTTTCAGACACCCTGAAAGGCACTGTGCCAGTCTGCCGCCTTTCAGACACCCTGAAAGGCGAAGTGCCAATTCCCGGTGCCGACGCTACGCCTATGGAGCCAGCGGGACGGCCAGACAGATGACGTAGAAGATCCAGTCGATAGGCTCCAGACGCGAGATGCGGGCTTGGGAACGTGGGGCGCCGGAGCCGAAGCCGCGCGCTTCCATGGCGGTGGCAAGTTTGGTGGCACGCCGGATGGAGAGCACCAGCAGTCCGAACGCTTGGGAGAGGGCACGGGCGATGGCGTTACCGTCACCAAGGCCGCGCGAACGCTGGGACAAGCCGAGTGCGCGCCAATCTTCCTGCAGCAGCGTAAACATGCGCAATCCGGCCAATCCGCCGTATACGAATCGCGGTGAGAAGTGCAGAATCTCAACCAGACCGTCCGCCAAATCAGTGGGATCGAGGCCCAAGGCCAGAATCACGCCGGTACGGCAATGGCCGCCACCCTGATAGCCGTGGCGATGGCCAGATTGATGGATCCCTCGCTGATCACAATCCAGCCACCCTGCCACAGGATCTCGCCCGAGGTGCGGCCGTAGAGGAACACGGAGATAAAACTGCCGGCGGCGGCGATCCATACCGGCCAGGTCTTACGGCATACGGTCCACGGAGCCACGCCACCAATCCACAGCAGCACGAATTCGATGCCGAGCGCCGTGGATGCGGATACCGCATCCAGACTGATGAACATCGGAATGCACAGCAACAGCGCACCGATGATGCGACTGACCGCGTTGATGCGCGCGATGAACCATGAGGGCGATGAGGCTTTGACCGGCTCCACGCGCGTTTCCTGCGGGCTGACGGTTACCACGTCACTCATGCCTTCGCCTCCTCGAACATCACACGTCGTGCGCCCAGCGCATCCACCAGCGCCTCATCGTGCGTCACCATGATCACGCACGAGCCTTGGTCGCGGATGGCGGCGATCAGCTTGACCATTTCATTCCACGTACTGAAATCCTGTCCGAATGTCGGCTCGTCCATCACCAACACTTTGGGTGCGGCGGCCAGCATGGAGGCCACGGACAGTCGCCGCTTCTCCCCGCCAGACAAGGTGTACGGGTTGGCTTTGGCGAAGCGCGTGAGATTCATCTGCTCAAGCATGCGGTCGGCGGTCTGATAAGCCTCGTCTTGGCTCTGCCCCATCGACTTGGGGCCGATGGATACCTCGTCACGCACAAAGTTGGCAGCGAACTGGTGTTCGGGCTCCTGGAACACCATGCCGATACGGCCCAGCAGTTCCTTGCTTTTCCAGTCGATCGGCTCACGCCCGGCATGCGCGGGCTTGAGGTTGTCGGCGATGAGCACCTTGCCGGCGATAGGCTTGAGCAGCCCGGCCAAGGTCAAGGCCAAGGTCGATTTGCCCGCGCCGTTCGGACCCATCAGAGCCGTTACTTCGCCGGGATAAAAATCCAGATTGATACCAACGCCAAGAGCGGCCCCACGGCCAAAGCTTAAGTTCTCGGTGCTGAGCACCGGCGCATCGTGCGCAGACTCCTGCTTCGGTGAGTAATCGGGAATCGCACGGCCCGGCACCCACGCGCCACCGGCGGCCAACACGTCGCCCATCTCGGGCGAACACCTCGTCCGGCTTGCCGTCGGCAATGACCGCACCCGTGGGCGAACTTGCATCGGGTCGGCCGAGCACAATCACGCGATCGACCAGATCGAGCCATACATCGATATGATGTTCGACCACAACCATGGTCTGTCCGGTGGCCTCGATGACCTTTTTGACCGCGTCATGCACTTCGACCACGCCTCGGGATCGAGGTTGGCGGTCGGTTCGTCCAACAACAGCAGACCGGGCTTCATAGCCAGCACGCCGGCCAACGCGAGACGTTGACGCTGACCGCCGGACAGATGGCGGGTGGACCGATCCAGTTCGAGTCCGCCGAGTCCCACCATATCCAATGATTCGCGCACTCGCTGCCAAATCTCCTCGCGCGGCACGTTGAGGTTTTCGCAGCCGAAGGCCGCGTCATCGCCCAGTCGTTCAAGAATGATCTGCGAGTCCGGGTCCTGAAGCACCAGTCCCACGCGACCTCGCGCCTCGCGCGCATCGACGCCATCGATGGTGAGCGAGCCCTCCTGCTCGCCTTCCTCATCGCCGCCAAGTACGCCTGCGAGACCGGCCATCATCGTGCTTTTGCCCGCGCCCGAAGCACCGAGCAGCAACACACGTTCACCTGGCCGGATGGTGAAATCGACGGCACGCAACGCGAAGTCCTTACGCGTGGCGTGCCGCCATCCCCAGCCGCTGGCCTCTACCGCAGCCGGATTAATCTGCATCAGACGCGCGCCTTGCTGCGGCCGGATTCAAAACGCTCCAGAGCACCGGTGACGGCGAGCGCACGAGACAAGTACCAGACCACCACGCCGGCGATCACGACGCCGGAGATGATGGAGCCCACCAGATACCAAGTGACGCGCAGGCCGTTCCAGCCCGGGTTGGTGGCCCAGTAGTAGGCCCAGCAGCCCACGCCGGCGAGCGCACCGGACAGGATGGTGGTGCCGATGTTCCACTTCTTCCAAGCGAAGACGGCGAAGGCAATTTCGGCACCCAGACCCTGGATGATGCCGACGATCAGCGAGCCGCCGACGCCCCACTGGTTGCCCAGCGTAAGTTCAAGGAAGGCGGCGAGGGTTTCGGCAAACAGTGCGGCACCGGGCTTGCGCACAATGATTGCAGCGAGCGGGCCGCGAACAGCCAGAATCCGTTGAGCAGACCCTCGAAACCGGGGGTCACGCCTTCAAACAGGGCCAGCGGGGCGGAGCAGACAATGTCCCAGCCCCAGAAAATGACGCCGGATGCGACGGCGATGATTGCGGCGACGACGATATCGACGACGCGCCACTTGTAATTGGCTTTGGCCACAGCTTCAGTCATGAATGTGCCTTTCTTCTGCTCGCACGCAGGCCGAACATACATGGATATATGTACGCACATAATGCACATGTTCGTGTCCACGCGCGGGTTGGTTCAGGCACGGGTGGGTAAGAGCGACATTTCCGTGCGCCGGCATTATCCGGTCACGTTCCATCGGTCGAGACTATGAGTCTCCTCTCAGCCGCCCAACGGCAGCTCCCGTGTCAACTCCCGACTATAAAGCAAGCCGCCGTCAAAGGCAATAGCCACATCTGTGACCTACCTGACGGCGGCTCACTACCATTACCGATGCGGTTCGGCTACTTGCCGAGCTTGTCCAGCAGCAAAGCCTCGGTGATCACGTTGTTCTTGAGGCCGGGCAGGGAGATGGACTCATTGGGGCTGTGGGCGTTGGCCTTCGGGTCTTCGGGACCGGTGACCAGCACCTGAGCGTTGGGGAAAATGCGCTGCAGTTCGGGGATGAACGGAATGGAGCCGCCTTCGCCCTTGTTGATGGGCTCAACGCCGAAGGCTCGGTCATGGCTTCCAGCGCGTCCTTGGTGGCCACGGCGGTCGGTCCATGGCCCAGCCCATGCCGTTTTCGCCGCGTTCGACAGTGACCTTGGCACCGAACGGCGCGTGGGATTCGAGGAATGCAGCCAGTGCTTCCTGCGCTTCTTCAGGGCGCTGGGTGGGCGCGGTGCGCAGCGACAGACGGAAGCGGGTCTCCGGGGCGATCACGTTGAAGGATCCCTCGACCGGGTGGGCGTCGAAGCCGATCACGGTCACGGACGGCTTGGTCCACAGGCGTGAGGCCAGTGAACCGGTGCCGGCGAACTCGTAACCGGCCACCACGCCAGAATCCTTGCGCACGGTGGTTTCGTCAAGGTCGTGCTGCAAACCGCCGATCGGCTCTTCCGCGGCCACGCCGGGTACGGCCAGATCGCCGTTCTCGTCATACATGGAAGCGATGAGCATGGCGGCCAACGTATTGGAGTCGAGAATCGGGCCGCCGTACTGGCCGGAGTGCACCGGATGCTCAAGGCCCTGCACGGTCACGTCCACACAGGTGTTGCCGCGCAGCGAGGTGGTCAAAGAAGGAATGTCCGCCGACCAGTTGCCGGAATCGGCCACGATAATCACGTCAGCGGCGAATTCGTCGCGGTGAGCCTCGATGAAGGGAATGAAGCTTGGCGAGCCCATCTCCTCTTCGCCTTCGATGAACACTTTGATATTGACGTTGAGGTCGTCGCCCAGGGCCTTCAGTGCACCGGAGTGGATGGCGATACCGCCGCCGTCATCGGCGGAGCCACGGCCGTAGAGGCGGCCGTCAATTTCGGTGGCCACGAACGGGTCGGTGTTCCACTCGGCCGGGTCCGGAACAGGCTGCACGTCGTGATGGGCGTAGAGCAGCACGGTGGGGGCGTCCGGAGAAACGATATGCGAGCCGATGACCTCCCATGCGCCCGGAGTGCCGTCGGCATTGGAAGCCTGAACCACCTTGGTATCCACACCCACGAGGCGCAGTTCGTCTGCCACGAATTCAGCGGAGCGCTTCATTTGTTCGGCGGTGATGCCCTTGGCGGAGATCGACTGCAGCGCGACCTTTTCGGCCAGTACCTTGACGATGCGGTTCCAATCGGTTTCGACGCGCGAACGAATCTCGTCAGCGGTGAGCGTTGTATGATGGTCCTCCTTTATATATATGTGTGAGCGGCGTCATTGCAATGGCTGCGCCAGTGTACAAGTGTCTGAACGTCACCGTAACCTCAAAGCATGACATGGAATCCGTTTAAGAAAAAAGAAGAGGTCCAGGCTCCTGTTGAGCAGGCCCCGAAGAAGGCCGCCAATCCTTCTGAGAAAAAAGGCCGTCCTACCCCGAAGATGAAGCAGGCTCAGGCCGCCGGTATCCGTCCGCTGGTTCCGGTGGACCGCAAGGCCAGCGCCAAGGCCGCCAAAGCCCGTCTGCGTGAGAAGGAGAACGCCGAGTACGAGCGATGCAGAAGGGCGATATCAACCACATGCCCAAGGCGGAACGCCTGCCTTGGCGTATCTACATCCGTGATTATGTGGATGCCCGTTTCAACCTTGGCGAATGGTTCATCCCGGTGGCCTTCGCGATTCTGATCGTCTCCATGTTCGTCACTTCTTTGATGCAGAACCAGTGGGCTTCCATCATCATGATGCGCTTATGTACGGTTACCTGATTGCCGTGATCATCGACGTATGGCTGATGTGGCGCAAGCTCAAGGCCAAGCTCATCGCCAAGTACGGCGAACAGTCCGTGTCCAAGGCTCCCGCTCCTTCTCCTACGCTTGGAGCCGTTCGATTCAGATGCGTCGTTGGAGGCTTCCCAAGCCGCGTTACCCGAAGCGCGGTCACTGGCCGGCAGACTGATGTCCATATATACTCTGGCTCCCCTCGTTGAGGGGCTGAGCCGTAAAGAAAACAGTCCAGTGGACTGTTTTTAGGCGAAGTGGCGGCGATAGCCGCATATGGCTCCCTAGCGTGGGAGCCATACTTATATGTATCAAGGAGGCAATCATGAGCGAACAGTTTGATCTGGTCATCATCGGGCCGGCCCCGGCGGCTATTCCACGGCCTTGCGCGCCGCCGAACTCGGCATGAAAGTGGCACTCGTCGAGCGTGACGCCACCGTAGGCGGCACATGTCTCAACCGTGGCTGCATCCCCTCCAAGCGCTCATCACCGCCACCCACACCATCGACACCGTGCACCGTGCGGCCGAGCTCGGCGTCAACGCCTCGGTGAATGGCATCGACTTCGGCACGCTGCGCGACTATCGCCTGCGCGTGGTCAAGACGATGGTGGGAGGACTGGCCGGACTGCTTGCCCATCGCGGCATCACCGTGTTCCGAGCCAATGCCGCGTTCCATGCGGATGAGACCGCTCCAGCAACTTCCAACCACATCGTCCACCTCGTCCCTTCCCCCGACCAAAGCGACATCCTCACCTATCACAAGGCCGATGTCCCCGAGCCCAGCGGCCCCACGATGGACCTCACGGCCACGAACATCGTCATCGCCACCGGTGCCAAGCCACGCCCATTGCCCGGCAACCCGTTCGCCGGCGCCCTCATCGACTCCACACAGGCGCTGGAAGTCAACGAATTTCCCTCGTCGGCGGTGATTATCGCGCCGGGGCCATCGCCCTTGAATTCGCCTCGATGTGGAACGCCGCCGGTTCGAAGGTGACCTTGCTGATTCGCAAGGACCGTGTGCTCTCAGCCTGGGACCGGAGAGCCGGCACCACGCTGACCCGTGAGCTCAAACGTCATGGCGTGAACATCATCACCCGCGCCAGCGTCACCCATGTGGACACCGGCGCGAACCTTGGTGCCACCGTGCACTACACGTGCGAAGGCCAGGACGGCGAACAAAGCGTCTGGGGCGAAATCGCCCTTGTCGCCATCGGGCGTGACCCGATCACCGACCCAGCATGGGGCGTGACGATTGACGACCACGGACATGTCGCCACGGATGCGTACGGCCGCACCGACAAACCGGGCGTATGGGCGGTGGGCGATGTGACGGCCGGTCACGCGCTGGCACATCGTGCTTTTGAGCAAGGCATCGTCATCGCGGAGACCATCGCCGGACTCAATCCCAAGCCGGTGGACGAAGCCACCGTGCCGCAAATCGTGTTCTCCTTCCCCGAAGCGGCGTCGGTCGGGCTCACCGTCGAACAGGCGCAGGCGAGAGAGGATCTCATTGAAATCAAGGAGACCAACTATCCGATGCTGGCGAACGCGCGCATGCTGATGAGCGGCACGGCCGGTTCACTGACCATCGTCTCCGGCTGCGACGCGGCCAACCCGGACACCCCGCGCGTGCTCGGCGTGCACATGGTCTCCCAGATGGCCTCCGACATCATCGCCGAAGCCGAACAGCTGGTCGGCAACCATGTGCCGCTCGCCGACGCAGCCCGCCTCGTTCACCCGCATCCCACGTTCAGTGAAACGCTCGGCGAGGCGCTGCTCAAGGCCGACGGACGGCCGTTACACACACGCTGAGACCAACCAGCACAAACAAGTTCGGACCAGCGCACCTGATAAGATGTTGTCTAGTGTGTTTCGTCCCAACAAAGGAAGAAGTGATGGCGGAAAAGGACGCGAAGCCGAAGAAGCAGAGCACAATCAAGCAGATCATCCAGATCTACAAGTACACGGCTAAGGAAGACAAGGCCCTGCCGTGCTTGAGGCCGGTGCTTTCCTGCTGCCTGTAGTCGTGATGATCATCATCGGTCTGATTGCCAAGTGGACCTGGCTGACCTGGATCTTCACCATGATCACCGCCATCATGCTCGGCATGCTACTGGCCACCATGATGCTCACCCGCCGCGCGGATGCAGTCGGCTACAAGCAGATTGACGGCAAGCCTGGTGCCGCCATCGGCGTGCTGAGCAACATGCAGAAAGCCGGCTTTAACTTCCCGCAGGAACCGGTGTGGATCGACCCGAAGACCAAGGATGCCATCTGGCGCGGCACTTCGATGAACGGCATCTACCTGATCGGCGAAGGCGAATACGGTCGCGTCATGAAGGCGATGGATCGTCAGGAACGCGATATCAAGGGCGTCACCGCCGGCTCCTCCATTCCGGTGTACCGCATCTCCGTGGGCCACGGCCCCAAGCAGGTGCCACTGGACAAGCTGCGTAGCACGGTGACCAAGTCCAAGAGCTATGAGCCCACGAACCACAAGAACGCACTGATCGCCAAGATTCATCCGCGTCGTCGCTTCCTGCTGACCAAGGCCGAGATGGAAACGCTGAACGATCGTCTGCGCACGCTGCAGGCCAAGAAGGGTTATGCCATCCCCAAGGGCATGGACCGAACCACCCACAGAAGATCTCCCGCCGCGCGATGCGCGGTCGCTGATCGGCAGCACACCACCAAATCGCACAGAAGCCCCGGAATCCGTTCAATCGGTTCCGGGGCTTCGTCATATGTCTCATAATCGCGTCCACATACATCCACCTACGTCACCTGTCAATATCCACTGTCCACGTTGCGGACACCTCTACCCACTCCCCCGATAGCCTCCGTTTCCATTCTGTAATGATGTTTCGTTGAAATAACGCGCCTGCGCGATTGTCGGCCACAGTCACGAAACATTCTCGTAACCCAAGTTTCGAGCCGGCGAAACGCGCGATTTTACGATGGATACCGTTATATTTCATACGAAAGGAGCGGTCCCGTGACCGAACTCAAGTCCAAGGAAGACGTCGAGGCCCTTATCAACAAGGAAGGCATCGAGTATGTCTCCGTCCGTTTCACCGATCTTATCGGCGTTCAGCAGCACTTCACCGTGCCGGCTAGCGAATTCCTGAAGGACGCTTTCACCGACGGCATGCCGTTCGATGGTTCCTCCGTTCAGGCTTCCAGGCCATCAACGAGTCCGACATGAAGCTGGTCCCGGACGTGAGACCTCTTTCGTTGACCCGTTCCGCAAGCACAAGACCCTTGACGTGGCCTTCTCCATCGTCGACCCGCTGACCGACGAGCCGTACTCCCGCGACCCGCGTCAGGTCGCCGGCAAGGCCGAGGCCTACCTGAAGTCCACCGGTATCGCCGACACCGCCTCCTTCGCTCCTGAGGCCGAGTTCTTCATCTTCGACAAGGTGCGTTTCGAGAACTCCATGCAGCGCTCCTTCTACGAGGTCGACTCCATCGAAGCTCCGTGGAACTCCGGCGTTGACGTTGAGGAAGACGGCACCCCGAACATCGGTTTCAAGAATCGCGTCAAGAAGGGCTACTTCCCGGTTCCGCCGATTGACCACACCCAGGATCTGCGCGACGATATGGTCGCCAACCTGCAGAAGGTCGGCCTGATCCTCGAGCGTTCCCACCACGAGGTCGCCGGCGCTGGCCAGCAGGAGATCAACTACCGCTTCAACACCCTGCAGCACGCAGGCGATGACCTGATGAAGTACAAGTACGTCGTCCACGAGACCGCCGCTCTGGCCGGCAAGGCTGCGACCTTCATGCCGAAGCCGATCGCCGACGACAACGGCACTGGTATGCACTGCCACCAGTCCCTGTGGAAGGACGGCAAGCCGCTGTTCTACGACGAGAAGGGCTACGCTGGTCTGTCCGATCTGGCTCGCTGGTACATCGGCGGTCTGATCAAGCACTCCTCCTCCGTGCTGGCCTTCACCAACCCGTCCCTGAACTCCTACCACCGTCTGGTCCCGGGCTTCGAGGCTCCGGTCAACCTGGTGTACTCCGCTCGTAACCGTTCTGCCGCCATCCGTATTCCGCTGGCCGGCACCTCCCCGGCTGCCAAGCGCATCGAGTTCCGCGCTCCGGATCCGTCCTGCAACCCGTTCCTGGCCTTCTCCGCTCAGCTGATGGCTGGCCTGGACGGCATCCTGAACCACATCGAGCCTCCGGAGCCGGTCGACAAGGACCTCTACGAGCTGCCGCCGGAAGAGCACGCTGGCATCAAGCAGGTGCCGAGCTCCCTGGCTGAGGCTATGGACGCCCTGGAAGAGGACCACGACTTCCTCACCGCCGGCGACGTGTTCACCGACGACCTGATCGAGACCTGGATTGGCCTCAAGCGCGACGAGATCGACCAGGCTCGCCTGTCTCCGACCCCGCTCGAGTACGAGCTCTACTTCCACATCTGAGTTTGAGAGCTTAGCAACGTTGGAGTTCCGCCATTGCTCTTCTCTTGTGGGAGTCTAATGGGAGTCATTCAGCGTAACTAGAAAGAACCTCGTGAAATTCGTTTCACGAGGTTCTTTTTTTGTGTGTTGTGTTGTGTGTTATGCGATGTGTGTTGCTTCTGGAATATTCCAGCTGCGGGCCGCTACTTAGTCTCCCAACGCTCCTTGAGTACATAGGCGGCGGCTTTGGGCTGACGGTCGCGAGTGAAGACGTCCTTCTTGTTGCCGTCGACGCGCATGATACCTTCACCGGTTTGGAAGTCGCAGAGGTTCCATACCTGCTCGCCCACCACTGCCTCGAACATGTCGAACACTTCGTGCTGCATGGTGAGGTACTCGCATTGGTACTCTTCACTCCATTGCATGCTCGGCAGCTTGTGCACACCGGCATCGGTGTCCGCACCGTATTCGGTGAACAGAAACGGCTTGTTGGGTTCGGTGTTCATCCATTGGTTCATCTCGTTGATGAAGGCCTTCTTGGCTCCGATGAGCTGATACCCATCTTGCACATACCAGCCGTAATACCGTCAGGCAGATGACATCCGCGAACTGATGGCACTTGTCTTTGCCTCCGGCGGCCATCAGCAGATTGGTGTAGGTCAGCGGGCGATGCTGCGGATCGAGCGTGCGCGCGTAATCGAATATCTCCTTGAAATACGGCACGGCCGCCTCGGATTGGAGTCGTTGGCGGCGTCGATGAAATTCCAAGCGCCGGAGGCCCCGGCATTCTTTTCGTCGAAGGGGACAATTCAGAACACAACTGCCGACACAATCGTCAAGGAGGCCAGCGAGAACAGCGTGCTTACGAGCACGAAGCCGACCGCATACTCGGGCATGTTGTTCTTGCGACCGGTGAACATGGCAATGGTGGTCATGGTCGGCAGTCCGGCGATGACCGTAATCATCAGCACCATGTCATGGGTGATCGGCAGTTGCGGCAATGCGCCGGTCAGCGCGGTCAGTAGCGCGTAGAAGGCGAGCGGGAATGCGATCATCTTGGCGACTAGGCAACATAGAGTTCGTAGCGTTTGAGGACGCCCCACCACTTGGTCAGTGCGAACAGGCCGCCCAAGTAGATTAGCGACATCGGCGTGGCCATATTGCCGATGGTGTGCAGCGGCTTCAGGATGATGTCCGGCACCTTGACGCCGAGCAGAATCAGAATCAGGGCGAGCATCACACCGATGAAGGCGGGATTGACGAATCGTTTAAGCAGGCCGAGGACGCGGGTGTCTAGCGAGGGGCGGGCGGCCACCGGAGAACCACCGTTTGCGGCATTGCTCGCCGAACCAGCATTGCCCACCGAACCGGCGCCGTTCACCGAACCGTTCGCGACCGCACCTCGCGCGCCAATCGCGTTGCCGCCAGTCGTTTCAGCGACCGGCTCACACAGCCATACGCCGTACGTCCAGAGCAGCGTCTGGTCGATGATCGACATCAGCGCCACGTAAATCGCGCCGTTCTGCGGCCAAAGTGCCATAATCAACGGAATGCCGATAAATCCGGCGTTGCCGAAAATCAGCGACGCCTGAAACACATGGCCACGCGAACCTTTGAGCCTCAACAGCTTGGCGACCAGCCAGAACACCAGGATGAGCAGCGCATACATCACGGCGGTCAGCAGCATCACGCCCCAGTTGGCGGCAAGCTGCGCGCGGTCCGCACCGTCGACGGCGTTCGAGAACACGAGCACAGGGATGAGCACATTGAGCAGCAGCGAGCACATGCCGTCCAGCGCCGTCTGGCCATAGAACCGGAGTCTCACACATCCATACCCGACCATCAGCATGATCAGGAATCCGACCAACTGGCCAATCATGACGCCAAACTGTCCCATGCACGCTCCTCTCGCTCGTTCCCTCCCCGTGATTTCCTGTCACTGGTTCATATAGGCAACCATCTGGACAGGCTCGGCGGCACACGCATCAGTATGTTCGATACCACCACATGTCAATCCACTTCTCGTTCAACCGTTCCCCGTGCTAATGAGCCGCCGGCCACCCCGTGTTGCCTGTGCTGCGCGAGCACCATTACACGTATTGCATTCCAGTGACCATTGGACGCAACGTGTGGGTCGGCGCCAATGTGTCGATTCTGCCGGGAGTCACCATCGGCGACAATTGCGTGATCGGCGCCGGTTCAGTCGCGACGCATTCCACCCCCGCCAACTCGGTCGCTTACGGCGCACCTTGCGAAGTCGCACGCGAAATCGGCGACAAGGACCGCGAGTGTTTCTACAAAGACCGCAAGCTCGACGTGTGGGAGTGAGCTTTCGCGCTACTGCTCTTTGACCTTAAAACGCTCACTGAATTGACGGTCGCGCCAGTAGTAGACGTCGTCGCGTTCGTTGATTTCGCGAATTACCTTGCACGGGCTGCCGTAGGCGACCGTGTTGGCGGGGATGTCCTTGGTGACCAGTGAGTTGGCGCCAATGACCGCGTTGTCTCCAATAGTGGCTCCGGGCAGTACGGTCACGTTCGCGCCAATCCAGACGTTTTCACCGATGTGGACTGGCAGCGAATACTGGGCACCCTGATAGCGCAGGTCCGGACGCACGGGATGGCCGGTGGCCACAAGCGTGACGTTGGGGCCGATCATGGTGTGGGATCCGATGAAGATCTCACCATCGTCCACCAGCGTCAGGTTGAAGTTGGCGTAGCAACGCTCACCCCAATAGGTATTGCAGCCCCAGTTCGCATACACCGGGCATTCGAGGTACAGGCCCTCCCCCGCGGCGCGAAGAACACCTGCATGAGTTCGGTGCGGCGTTTCGGATTGGTCAGCGGTGTGGCGTTGAGTTCAAGCTGGAGATCGCGTTGGGCGGCCTGCAGATCAAAAAAGCCGTCCACATCATCCGGCAGGTAGACCTCGCCGGAGAACATAAGCGCCATTTTTTCGCGCGTCGCATCATCGATAATCGGCTTGGCGATCGGCTTGTCTTCGGTCATCATTGGCTCCTGTTCGGCGTTTTGGCGATTGTGTCGGTCGAACTATTCTGTCACAGACTCGTTTTCAACACCCAGCATTGAGCGCAGCCAGTCGAGCTCGGCGGCAATTTCAGCATCGTGCACGGCGATGATGCCGCGGCGATAGGGGTCATCGATCTGCTTGATGGAGAGCGGATTGCCGGCGTCACAGGCATCACCGTCAAGGCTGGCGCCACCGTGCAGGTCATCGACCGCAACCCGGACAAGGCCGCAGCAGCAGCTGAAGGCGTCACCAATCAGACCCCATGGACCGGCGGTTTTAAGGTTGTCAAGTAAGCGGCATATCGCAGCGAATCATTCTCAATAAGAAAAGTGTGAGGCAAACGCACAATATCACTCAATCGCGCATTCGCGGGAATAGCATCAAACAGCCATTTCTTGGATTCAGATTTGCGATTGGCACCGTGCGGGCCTCACACTTTTCTTATTGAGAACGATTCGCCGTGCAGTCAAGCCCTCCATCCACCCAAAAAGGACTCGCTTTTGGCCGCGTCGTCGCGGTAGGCCTTGCCGAACTCGTCAATGAGCCCATGGAATTCCTGCAAATCCTTGACACTGAGGCTCGTATCCAGCACCACGGGCGAATAGGCCCTGTGGAATGCCGGATAGCCGGCCGGCACGTCGAATCCAAGGAAGGCGAATAGTCGGCGAGCATAAGTATCGGCCACGAATGTGCGGCGCGAAAACACATATAGCATCAGGTCGTCGGCCGTTTCGCCCCCGATACCGAATAATCCGAGCAATTCGGTCCGCAATTCGGCGTCGGGAATATCTGCCGCGCCCTCAGGTGAGGCTCCACAACGCTCCACATACCATCGGCTCAGTGACTGTACCGTCTTGGATTTGTTGACATAAAAGCCGGACGGGCGAATAAGTTCCTGCAGATGCGCTGGCCCCATAATCGCCAGCTTATGGGGTTCGAGCACACCCTCCGCGTTCAACGCCGCAAGAGAACGATTCACATTGCCCCACGCCGTATTCTGCGTCAGCACCGCGCCCACCATAATCTCGAATGTGGTTTCAGCCGGCCACCATCCGGTCGGGCCAAGGGCGGCAGCCATGGTGCGGTACAGCGATTCGATATACGCGGGAGAAGGAACGCTCGGCACCCGCTTTGCACTTCGATTATTCATAGTTGCCATCTACCATTCACCGCAATTCATGCAGGATTCGCCGCATGAACGGGATAGTGACTAGGAATGTCAGCACGTCGGACACCGATTGTGCCATTTCCACGCCGAGCACGCCGAACATCATCGGCAGAATCAGTACGATCGGTGCCAAAAACAGACCTTGTCGGCACAGGGCCAGGAATGAGGCGATGCCAGTGCGGCCCATGGTCTGGGTCATCATATTGCCCATCATGTTGAAGCCGTTGAGAATCACCGTGCAGCATTGGATATGCAGCGCGGCCACACCCACCGCGACCACGGCCGGGTCGGAGCGGAAGATCTCGACCAGTTGCGGTGCGAACACCCACAGCAACACCGCCAACGCCACGAGCACGCAGGTGGCGAGCCGCACGCAGAACCAGTACCCTTCTTTGACGCGCGCGAACAGGCCGGCACCGTAGTTGTAGCCGCACACCGGTTGGAAACCTTGGCCGAGGCCGACGATCACCGAGTTGGCGCCCAACATAATGCGCATCACAATGGCCATGCCGGCGATGGCCGCGTCGCCGAACGGATTGGCGGCGATGTTCACGCAGGTCACGGAAATCGAGCCGGCGCTTGGCGGATCAGCGAGGGCAGGCCGCCGCCAGCCACTTCGCGCATGAGCAGCACATCCGGCTTGCAATTGCGCAGGGACAGTTTCATCACACCGAATTTGCGGCTCATTGTGGTCAGAATCGCGAAACTCACCGTCTGGCAGATGGCGGTGACGAGGCCGGCACCGAAAATACCCAGGCCGGCCACGAAAATGAATAATGGCGCGAGCAGGAAATTCAGCAGTGCGCCCGACACCAGCCCGATCATGCCGAATGCCGACTGGCCTTGGTATCGCAGCAATCCGTTGAGCGCAAACGAACCGCATACGCAGGGTGCGGCGACCAGCAGCGGTGTCAGATATTGCACGGCGTATGGGGCGATCGTGGAGGTCGAACCCAGCATGACGACCAACGGCCGCAGGATCAGCAGCCCGATCGCGGCAATTACCAAACCGGAAATCACCGCGCCCGCGAAGCCCACGGCCAACAGTCGGGAGGCACGTTCGTTGTTCTGCTTGCCAAGTTCGCGACTCATCGAATTGCCCGCGCCGTTGCCGAAGAAGAAGCCGAGCGCCTGCATCACGGTCATGATGGAGAACGCGATGCCGATGGCACCGGACTGCGCGGTGCCAAGCTGACCAATAAAGAACGTGTCCGTGAGATTGTAGGCAGTGGTCACCAGATTGGAGATGACGGCCGGCAGGCATAGTTTGAGGATCAGCGGTTTGACCGGCTGCCCGGTCATCTGCTGATATTTCGCGTCCGCGCTTGCGCGTCTCATGCCATGAACCTGAACCACGGACGGTTATCCTACTCGCGCCTTGCCCTATGCGAATGCGCGTGACCGCCATACGGGTTAACATGTCATTCTCGGGAGTGAGCCAAAGAAAAGATAAAGCCACAGACCGTGCCGCGCCCACACCGGCTCATGCCATATTCCTAAAAAGCGCCGTGGTAAAGATGTCCGTTGAGCCTTACCCTAAATACCGCCCAGTAATGCTGCTTGGGTTGGCCGCGACCTGTTCCGGCGTTCCGGTGGCGACGATGCGTCCGCCGCTTTCGCCGCCGCCCGGACCCATGTCGATGATCCAGTCCGCATTGGCGATCGCGTCAAGGTCATGTTCGATGACCACGACTGTTGCGCCGCTCGCCACAAGCCGGTCGAACACGCCCAGCAGCACACGCACGTCGAGCGGGTGGAGACCGATGGTCGGCTCATCGAACACGAATACCGCGTCCGATTGGGCTTTGCCCATTTCGCTGGCGAGCTTCAACCGCTGGGCTTCGCCGCCCGAAAGCGCCGGCGTCGGTTCGCCGAGTGTCAGATACCCAAGACCCAAATCATGCAAGGTGGTCAGACGTGCGTGGACCTTCTTGAGGTCGTGGGTCACGGCCAATGCCTGATCCACGCTCATTGCCATGAGTTGGGGCAGACTCAGTGAGAGGCGAGATTCTCCCTTAACCGCACGCCGAATCGCGCCGGCTTCAGACGCATACCGGGAACCGCCGCAGTCCGGGCATTCGATGGTCACGTCCGGCAGGAACTGCACGTCGAGTGAGATCGAACCGGTGCCGTCGCACGTGGGGCAACGCAGCCGTCCAGTGTTGTACGAGAAATCGCCGGCCTTCCAGCCGCCCGTCTTGGCCGCATCGCATCGGGCGAAGGCGCGGCGCAGTTCGTCGTGAATATCGGCATAGGTGGCCACGGTGGAGCGCACGTTTGCGCCAATCGGCGTGGCGTCGATGAGATTCGCACGATGGATGCCCTCGGCCTCAAGTTCACGCACATGTTCCGGCAACTGCTCCCCCGCCGCCTGCGCTTTGAGCGCGGGAATCAGCGATTCGAGCACCATCGTGGTTTTACCGGAGCCGGAGACGCCTGTCACCGCCACGAGCCGGCCGCGCGGAATATCAACGTCCAGCGGCTTGACCGTATGCAGCTGGCTGGTTGTCATGCGGATGTGGCCAAGGTCGAACACCTGCGTTCCGCCACGCGCTCACGGATGCGCGCGCTCACATTATCGGCCAAGAACGGCGCAATACGACTACTTGGATTCACTGCCACCTCGCCGACCGTGCCTTGCGCGATCACGTGTCCGCCTTCGGCACCGGCAACCGGCCCCATTTCGATGAGATGGTCGGCGGCTTTGAGCACGCGCACGTCATGGTCCACGACCACCACGGAATTGCCATCCGCCACCAAATCATGCATCACGCCGAGCAGTCCGTCCACGTTCGAGGGATGCAGGCCGATGGATGGCTCATCAAGCACATACAGCACGCCAGTGGTGCGGTTGCGCACGGCTCGGGCGAGCTGCACACGCTGGCGTTCGCCGGTCGAAAGCGTGGCGCCGGCGCGATCAAGCGCCAGATAGCCGAGGCCCAGATCCAGCAGCCGTCGGGCCACATCCAGGAACGATTCGCAGATATTGGTGGCCACCGGATGCATGTCGGCGGGCAGGGATTCCGGCACTCCGCGCACCCAATCCACCGCCGCAGCCAAGGTCATCGCACTGGCTTCGGCCAAGTTCAGCCCGCGCACATGCGGGGCTCGGGCGGCAACGCTCAGTCGAGTGCCGCCGCAATCGGCGCATGGCCCCTCCTTGAGAAACCGGGCCACGCGCTTCAGACCTTTCTCGTCCTTGGCCTTGGCGAGCGCATTCTCCACCGTGTACACGGCGTTGAAGTAGGTGAAGTCGAGTTCGGCGAAATCGTCGCCTTTCTTCGGCTTATAAAGGATGTGCTTTTTGACGGCCGGCCCATTGAATACGATGTCGCGCTCCTCGGGCGTGAGCTCGCTGAACGGCACGTTGGTGCGCACGCCCATTGCGCCGCACACCTGCTTCATGAGGTCCCACATGAGCGAGCCCCACGGCAGCACCGCGCCGTCGTCGATGCTTTTCGATTCATCCGGGACCAAAGCCGCGCGGTTCACTTCGCGCACGATGCCGGTTCCAGAGCAGGTCGGGCAGGCACCGGCCGAGTTGAAGGCGAGTGCTTCGGCACCGGCGCATGGAATTCTTTACCGCATTGCGCGCAGGTGATGGGCAGGCCGGCCGCCACGTGAGCGTCGGTTCGTTGCGCGCCCCGCAATGCGGGCACACGTGCGAGCCCACGCGGGAGAACAGGAGTCGCAGACTATTGAGCAGTTCGGTCATCGTGCCGAACGTCGAACGGATACCGGGCACGGTGGGCCGCTGGTGCAGGGCCAGCGCGGCCGGCACATGCAGCACTTCGTCCACTTGGGCGCGGTTGGCTTGAGTCAGGCGGCGGCGCGTGTACGTGGACAGCGCTTCCAGATAGCGCCGCGAGCCTTCCGCATACAGTACGCCGAGCGCCAGCGAACTTTTGCCAGAACCGGAGACGCCGGCCACTCCCACCAGTTCGCCCAGCGGAATGTCGATGTCGACGTTCTTCAGGTTATGTACGCGCGCCCCGCGCACTTCGATTGCCTGTGGCCGTTGATTGTTGGTCATGCTCGGCACTGCTCCGCCACCACCTTACTGTCTGACCTATTATCAAGCGTCACACCGTTACCTCTTTCTCGACCTCGCCCTAGACCGCCGCCGCACGAGCTTCATGGTCTCCAGTATCATCACGACCAACGACGGCAGCCGAGAGGCTTTCGCTATTGAGCACCGCTTCTCGCATGCTGTTCGCCGCGTCATTACCGAGACTATCCGCGTTTAGCATGATGAGTTCACGGACGGCGGGCATAATGGCAATAGAAGTCCGTCCACACCGAAGGAGCCCCGAGGATGGAACTACGAGTCCTGCGATATTTTCTGGCGGTCGCCGAAGAAGGCAATATCACGTGGGCCGCGCAACTGCTGCGTATTTCCCAGCCGACACTCTCCCGCCAGCTCAAACAGTTGGAAGAGGAGTTGGGCGTCACGCTGTTCGAACGCGGCAGCCATACCATCACGCTCACCGAAGAGGGCCGGCTGCTGCGCGAGCGTGCGCAGACCATCGTCTCGTTGGCGGACAAAACCGAATTCGAATTGAAGCAGTCAGACAGCGAGCTCAGCGGCGAAATCGCCGTGGGCTGCGGCGAAGTACGCGGCATGACATTGCTGTCTCAGCGCATGGCCGCATTCCGCGAAATCCATCCCGGCGTGCGATTCCGGGTGATCAGCACCACGTCGGACATCATCCAGGAGCAGATCGAGCAAGGCTCATGGATTTCGGCTTGCTTACCGATCCGGCGGACGTCAGCAGTATGAATTCCTGCGTACCGGCACCACGGAGCGCTGGGTCGCGATGGTTCCCGAAAGCCACCCGTTGGCAGAGCGCGAATCGTTGACACCACAGAATCTCAAGGATGCCCCGTTGCTCTTCCCAGTGCGTACGCCTGTGCACAATCTGCTGCTGAACTGGTTCGGGCAGTACGCCGATCAGGCGAGGGCGAACATCGCAGGCTACTGCTCGCTGACAAACAACGCCGTCGTCATGGTGACCAACGGATTGGGTCTTTTCCTAGGCCTCGATTTAGGCATGTGCTATCCCGGCGTCCGAGCGTTCCGCTCTCCCCCGCATTGCAGACCGGCTCGGCCATCGTCTGGAAGAAACAGGCCGCGACCTCGCCGGCCGCCGCGGAATTCGCCCGATTCCTGCTGGACTGAAGCATACGGTCCGAGGATATTCTCACACGGAATCGAAGCGTGGTGCCGGATTCCTCTACTCAGCCCAGCGCAGCCGGGCGTAGGCGAATGCGGCGACGAGCAGCACGGCGGCCGCGACGAACACGGCACGCAGGAGCCGTCAAGCGAGGGCATGAAGGTGGCGACCACGCCGAACACGGCCACGCCGATCGCCCCGCCGACTGGCGGAACGTGTTGAACACCGCGCTGGCGATACCCGCCTGCCTCTGCTCCACGCTTACCAGCACCAGTCCGGACAGCGCCGGCGTGACCAGCGCGCCGCCAAGGCCGACGACGCTCAGAGCGACGGCGATCACCCATGCAGGCATCGGAGCCGACACCAGCACCGCGGCAAGGAAGCCGACGGCCATGGCGATCAGTCCGATGGACACGGTGAACCGGGTGCCCATCGAGTTGATGACCTGCCCGCTGAACACGTTGGTGACCACCATGACCACCGCGGAGGGGATGAACACCAGACCGGCGGCGAACAGGCTCATGCCCTGCTCGCTTTGCAGGAACAGGGTGGAGATGAAGACCATGCCGAACCAGTTGAAAATCATGATGAAGCCCACAATCAGCGAGATGCGCATGCCGTCGTTGCGAAACAGGTTCAGCGGCACCATCGGATGCCTGACCTTGGCCTGCGCAAGCACGAACAGCACGAGTGCGGCGATGCCGACGGCCAGCATCGCGAGCGTCACCGGCGAGGAGATGCCCAAGGAGCCGATTTCGATGACGCCGGCCACCAGC